>Ga0307935_1000004_pt1 | contig 125583 bp, 125 predicted proteins | sample OrgLakmetageno92_FD_201827 | JGI IMG/M metagenome (GOLD analysis project Ga0307935, IMG submission 201827) | Saline water microbial communities from Organic Lake, Antarctica - #92 | ecosystem: Environmental > Aquatic > Non-marine Saline and Alkaline > Saline | place: Antarctica: Organic Lake...
ACTCCGAAGAGAGAATTTTCGACCTAATTCGTCGTGAAAAGACCACGTTTATGGTTGGCAAGAAAGAAGTGGGCACCGGTCAACTTTTGGAGCAACTCGGTTTCGATCAGCAGCAGCTGCAAACCCCAATCAAGGACCTCTCTGGAGGGCAACGTAGAAGACTCCAGCTGCTCCGGTTGTTATTCAGTGAGCCAAATGTTTTAATTCTGGATGAGCCAACAAATGATCTGGATACCGACATGCTTGCCGCTATGGAAGACGTTCTAGATAGCTGGCCGGGAACTTTGATTGTTGTGAGTCACGACAGGTATTTGCTGGAGCGCGCAACTGACAACCAGTACGCGATGTTGGGAGACGGCAAACTGCGTCACTTAACTCAGGGTGTTGAACAATACCTAAGCCTCAGAAAAGGGTCGGGGACAGAATCTAAATCGGTAACCTCATCTTCTTCAACCAAGCAAGTTTTGGGAGCAGAGAAGCGAAACCTTGAAAAGGAGCTTGCGCGCCTAGAGCGCGCAATTGCAAAGTCTCATCTTGAGCTTGATGAACTAAATAAAACTCTGGGTGACCACGATCCAGCTGATTACGAGGGGCTGGTTACCCTCGGATCAAGGCAAAAAGAGCTCGAATCTAAAATCACTAAATCTGAAGAGCATTGGTTGGATGTGGCTCAAAAACTGCAACTGAGCTGAACTTCTGGCAGACTTGTGAACGAGACCAAGGTCTCATTCCGCCCTAGTGTAACGGCAGCACGGCGCTCTTTGGAGGCGTCCGGTCTAGGTTCGAATCCTAGGGGCGGAGCTATCGGATTTGAGGAGGACCTAAGTGCAGTTAGCAGTTATCGTGCTCGCAGCTGGTGAGGGCACCAGGATGCGATCTGACTTGCCCAAGGTGCTCCATCAGATAGCGGGTCTTCCGTTAATTGGTCATGTACTCTCAACTGCCTTCGCTTTGTCAGCAGACCACGTTGTTACCGTCTTGGGGCATCAAAAAGAAGCCATCTCCGAATATGTAACCGAACACTTTCCGTCGACGCTTGTCGCTGACCAGGGGAGCATTCCGGGAACCGGAGCTGCGGTTGAGGCAGGCCTTGCGGCCCTTCCTAAAGATTTCAAGGGTGAGCTGTTAGTCCTTTCTGGTGATGTGCCGCTGTTGGACATGACGAGTATTACCGAGCTAGTTGACATGCACCGCGCATCAGCAAATGCCGCGACGTTAATAAGCACAGTTTTAGACAACCCAGCCGGTTACGGTCGGATTCTGCGATCTCGAGAGAACCTCCTCGGCATCGTCGAACATAAGGACGCTAGCGAATCAGATCTTGCTTTGAATGAGGTAAACGCTGGAGTTTATGTTTTTGACCGAGAGCACCTCGACAATGCACTTCAGGGCGTCACGACCAAAAACTCCCAGAGCGAAAAATATCTGACTGACGTAGTTTCCATCATGCTCGAGCAAGGCCAAAGTGCGGCGGCTCACCCAATAAACGACCATTGGTTAGTTGCAGGTATAAACGACAGGCAGCAGCTTGCTCAGGTTGCGGCCGAGCTCAACGCAAGAATCGTCAAGGCTTGGCAGTTGGCCGGAGTTACTGTCACTGAGCCTGGGACCACCTGGATCGATGTGACCTGCCAGCTTGGCCAGGATGCGATCTTGTTGCCAAGCACGAGACTGCACGGCCTTACTCAGGTTGGTGCGCACGCAACCATCGGGCCAGACACCACAGTCACCGATAGCCTGATTGGTAATGGAGCGACAGTTTCAAGATCGCAAGTTTCCTCCGCCGAGATTTTACAAAATGCAAGCGTGGGCCCATTTGCCTTTATTCGCCCCGGTACGGTTTTGGGTGCTGACGGAAAGATCGGCGCCTTTGTCGAGGTAAAGAACTCTGTTATTGGTCCGGGGGCAAAGGTTCCGCACTTGAGCTACGTGGGGGATGCCACCATCGGCGAGCGAGCAAACATTGGCGCCGGAACAATCTTTGCCAACTACGACGGCGTGAATAAACACCGCAGCAGCATCGGTGCTTTTGCCCGAACTGGAAGCGGTAACACGTTTGTGGCTCCGGTCACTGTCGGAGACGGCGCATATACGGCAGCAGGTTCGACTATTCGTCGGAACGTTGAGTCTGGCGCGTTAGCATTGAACCCAGTGGCGCAGAAAAATCTTTCCGGTTGGGTGTTGGCCAACCGACCGGGGTCTCAATCGGCAGAAGCAGTGAATCTAGATACGGAGTAAACAGATGGCAATCGAAAAAGCCGCTAGAAAGCAACTTGTGATTGCATCGGGAAGGGCTCACCAGGCTCTGGCTCAAGAGGTTGCCGATATTCTAGAAACTGAACTTGTGCCGGTCACGGCATACGACTTTGCAAACGGCGAAACTTTTGTCCGCTACGAACGCAGCGTTCGTGGCGTCGACGCCTTCATTATTCAAGCGCACCCAGCACCAATCAATCATTGGCTCATGGAGCAGCTGTTGATGGTTGATGCCATGAAGCGAGCATCCGCCAAGCGAATAACTGTGGTCGCACCGTTTTTCCCTTACGCCAGACAAGATAAAAAACACAAGGGCCGTGAGCCAATTTCAGCAAGGTTAGTTACTGATCTTTATGCAACAGCCGGGGCAGACCGTCTGATGTCAGTTGATCTGCACGCACCGCAGATTCAAGGGTTCTTTAATGGGCCAGTGGATCACCTCTGGGCATTGCCGTTGCTTGCCGACCACATTGCTGCCACTTTTGGAACCGATAACCTAACGATTGTTTCGCCAGATTCTGGCCGAGTTCGAGTGGCGGACATCTGGGCCGACCGCCTTGGAACACCGCTTGCAATTGTCCACAAGCGTCGCGACCCGGACAAACCAAACCAGGTGCAGGTAAGTGAAATTGTTGGAGATGTGGCTGGTCGCGATTGCCTTTTGGTTGACGACATGATCGACACTGGTGGAACCATTCTTGCCGCAGCGCTGGCCCTCAAGGAGAAGGGCGCCGCAAGGGTCATTGTCGCCGCGACTCACGGCGTGCTTTCGTCACCGGCTGTTGAGCGCCTCAGCAATGAAGCAATCGACTCGGTAGTGGTTACAAACACTCTCCCGGTCACCCCTGATAAGGATTTTAAGACCCTTACCGTCTTGTCAATTGCGCCGCTAATCGCAAAAGCGATTGCGGCAGTTTTCTACGATGATTCCGTTAACTCGTTGTTTCCTGGTCACTCCTAGATTTAGTTTGTGAAATCTCGCCTAACGACTTTTGATGCGGTTAGCATCGGGGTTGCTTCAATGCTTGGCGCAGGAGTCTTTGTTGTATTTGGTCCGGTAGCCAATCTGACCGGAACACTAATGCCATTGGCCATTTTGGTCGCGGGTCTTGTGGCGTTTCTAAACGCCGGTTCTGTTTCACAGCTTGCTGCCAAAGTCCCAAAAAGCGGGGGTGCTTATTCCTATGCACGGCACTATCTGAATCCGACCTGGGGGTTTCTTGCCGGAGTCAGTTTTTTGGTCGGAAAGATTGGCTCCAGCGCGGCAATTGCGCTGGTGGTTGCCGAATATATTTCTCCCGGGAACCTGATCCCGATAGCGCTTGGCGCTGTCGGGGTTATGGCGTTGATAAACATTGCCGGGATTAATCGGACCGCTCTTGGTTCAAAGGTCTTGGCTGGCATCACGTTGGTCTTTCTTGCGGTATTAATCGCCGCAGCGCTGTTGTCTCCAAATGCTGATCAGGTACTTGCAACGGGCTCAATTGTGAACGTGCCTGCCGCAGCCGCACTGGTATTTTTCGCTTTTGCCGGATACGCCAGGGTTGCCACTCTGGGTGGTGAGGTTGCCAACTCGGTCAAGGCAGTCCCAAGGGCCATCGGCTGGTCATTGGCAATTGTGGGGACTATTTACCTGATTCTTGGTTTCCTGCTCCCTGCAAAGCTTGGCCAGAGCCTCGCGGGTTCACTTACCCCGATTGCAGACCTGGCCGAAGTGAGCCTTCCAAATATGAACGCCGATTCGGTGGCTGTCTTTGCTGCACTTGCCGGCCTGGGGTCTCTGCTTGCACTCCTTGCGGGAATGAGCCGCACTGCGGCCGTGATGGCCGATGATGGTGAACTTTCAAAAGTGTTCAGGATTCATTTGAAAAACGGTGTACCGGTTGTGGCGGAACTATTTGTGGCTTTACTCGTTGGGCTTCTGGTTCTTTCTGGGAGCGTTATTTTCACTATCGGACTCTCATCTTTTGCCGTCCTTAGCTACTATGCGATTGCAAACTTGGCAGCATTTAGGCAGCCCAAAACTGACACCACAAGACCTAAGTGGCTAAATATCGCTGGAATGGCCAGCTGCCTATTGTTAGCACTGAGCGTTCCGAGCCAGGGCCCATTGCTCGGGGTAATCATTTTGATGATCTTGCTATTTCTTAGGTGGGGCTTGGTAAAGCTTCGATAACTCAGCTAGGCTTTTGGAAGTTCAGCGGCGAGGGGTACAACAAAGTATCCGTAATCGACGGGGTCCCTTTCCTCGCCTGTAAATTGAAGAGGAAACGATGTCTGAAATTAAATTAGTTGCGGAGTCCCGCGAATCATTCGGTAAAGGTGCAGCGCGCAAGCTTCGTGCCGCAGGCCGCACCCCAGCAGTTATCTATGGCCACGGTCATGACACCCGCCACATTCACCTTCCTGCTCACGAGGTTGCCCTGGCTTTGCGTGTCAAAAACGCCCTGTTAGACCTAACCATTGGCGGTAAGTCAGAGCTTGTTTTGGTAAAGAGTGCAGCGAAAGACCCCTTTACTCAGGTCATTGAGCACGTAGACCTCATAGAGGTGAAAAAGGGCGAGAAGGTTCACGTTGAGATCCCTGTTCACGTAATTGGCGAGACAATTGGTGGAACAGTTCTTGACCTCGAGCACAAGACCGTGAAGGTCGAGGCTGAGGCAACTCACATCCCCGAGTACGTTGAGCTACATATTTCGAAGGAAGACGTCGCAGGTCGCCATTACTTGGTGAGCGACTTGATCGTGCCAGACCGCGTGGTCATGGAGCTTGCAAGTGATGAGCTAGTGGCATCGGTAGTTGAGACCAGAGCTGGAGTGGCTGATGAAGAATCTGATACAGAGGCTACAGCTGAAGGCGAAGCCACTGAGGCAGCCGCAGCAGCCAGCGAAAAAGCCGGAGAGTAGTACTTGGTTGGTAGTCGGGCTCGGTAACCCCGGGCCCGACTACAAATCCAACCGACACAACGTGGGTCAGCAGGTCCTCGATGTTATGGCTTCCAGGCTTGGCGTTAGCTTCAAGACTCACAAATCTCAGGCGCTAGTTGCCCAAGCTAAAACAGCCGATGGCGACACTCTGTTGCTGGTAAAAAGCACCGGATTCATGAACCTTTCTGGCGGGCCAGTTGCTGCAGTGGCGAAATTCTACTCGGTTGAGACCGAGCGCATGGTAGTCATTCACGATGAGCTGGATATTGAATTTGGTGACATTCGAAAGAAGTTTGATGGCGGACACGCCGGACACAACGGCTTGCGTGATTTAAGCGCCAAATGCGGCTCGGGCTATCACCGAGTGCGTTTTGGCGTTGGCCGCCCACCAGGATCGATGCCGGTTGCAAATTTTGTATTGCAAGATTTCTCAACGGTCGAGAGAAAAGAGCAGCCTGTGCTGTTGGAGGTTGCAGCAGATCGGGTTTTAGAGATTCTGCAACCAGATTCCAAATAGACTTGCTCCTGTGACCCTGGGCCCTTTATTGCAAGCCGCGGCTTTGTCGCGCTCGCTGGCTCAAGTTTCCAAGGCCAAAACGAATCATTTTTACTCACCGACCAAGTCCAATTTCCTGGCACTGGCGGCTTTGGTGCAGTCCTCGACAAAACCAATCGCAATCATTACTTCAAGCTCTAGGCAATCGCAGGAAATGGCCGGGGCGCTGATGCAGCTGGTTGATGAAGTTGAGGTATTGGATTTTCCGTCCTGGGAGACTCTTCCTCATGAGCGGCTGTCGCCATCAGCCGAGACGGTCGGAAGACGACTTCAGGCCCTCCATCGGATGAACGAGTTCGCTTCAAAAAACCCAAAGCACAAAGTCGTTGTGACGATTTCAATCAGAGCAGCGCTGCAACCCGTTATTGGCGGACTGGAAGATCACCCGCCCTTTGAAATGACAAAAGGCAAGGACTACTTGCTCCCAGAGCTTGCGTTGAAGCTAATTGAGATTGCCTATGAGCGCGTGGACATGGTAACCAGACGTGGAGAGTTTGCAATCCGAGGTGGCATCTTGGATGTTTTTCCAACCACTGCCGAGCATGCCGTTCGTCTGGAGTTTTTTGGTGACGAGCTTGAGGACATTCGTGAGTTCCAGGTTGCCGACCAGCGCTCTATCGCAACATCTTTGGCAACGATCGAACTTTATCCAGCCAGAGAGATGCTAATTACCCCGGAAGTGGCGTCCAAGGCACGAGAAATGGCGTTGGAATTCCCGGGCCTAAGTGAGATGTTAACCAAAATCTCTGAGGGCATTCCCGCAGCAGGTATGGAATCTCTGGCACCTGTGCTGTCTCAAAAGCTTGGCCCATTGACCCAATACCTCCCAACCGCCACCTTTGTCTTGCTTGACCCTGAGGTAATTACCTCAAGGGCCAAAGCGCTGGCAGATACCAATGAAGAGTTTTTGCATGCGGCCTGGGACACAGCAATCGCAGGTGGCAGTGCTCCGATTGATTTATCAACGGGAGGGTTTCTTGAGCTGACTGCCCTTACCAGCGCAATTCGCAAAACAAACCGGCTGATAGAGATTAACTCACTCCCCCAAGACCACTTTATTGATCTTGGGCTAAGAGAAATCCCAGCCTTTCAGGCCAATGGTGGAGCTGCCGACTGGATTATTGATCAGTTGGCACAGTCACAAAAACTGGTAATTACCGCCAAGGGCCACGGCACCGCGGAGCGGATAGTGGAAGTGCTTTCCGGACTATCAATTCCGGTTTCACTGAGTGAGGTAGCTAGAGAGCCAACGGCCGGCGAAGTGATGGTTGTGGTTGCAGATTTACCACACGGGTTTTCGGTTGCCGAGCAGAACCTTCTGGTGCTTACCGAATCCGAATTTTTTGGAGTGACAGTTGGCTACCAGTCTCCAACTTCTCGCAAATTAGCTAAACGTCGGGGCCCACAGGTCGACCCGCTTACTCTGAAGCAGGGCGACTATATCGTGCATGAAATACACGGCATTGGCAGGTTCAAGGAACTGGTTCAGCGCAATAACCGTTCTCAGGTCCGGGAGTATCTGGTCATTGAGTACGCTTCCCCGAAGCGTGGCTACCCTCAAGACACTTTATTTGTTCCGACCGACCAGTTAGATTTCTTGTCCCGCTATGTCGGTGGCGAGGCTCCAGTTTTGTCGAAGATGGGGGGAACTGACTGGGCAAGAGCCAAGGGTAATGCCAGAAAAGCTGTGCGGAAAATTGCTATTGACCTAGTGAAGCTATATTCGGCACGGATGAAGGCCAAGGGATATGCCTTCGGCCCGGATACCGCGTGGCAGCGCGAACTCGAAGAAGCCTTCCCATTTCAAGAAACCCCGGACCAGTTGACCACAATCGATGAGGTCAAAAGAGACATGGAGCGGGATATTCCAATGGACCGACTGTTGGCCGGGGATGTTGGTTACGGCAAGACCGAGGTTGCGATTCGGGCGGCCTTTAAGGCGATTCAAGATGGTAAGCAGGTCGCAATACTTGTACCAACAACCCTGCTTGCCCGTCAGCACATGGAGACTTTCAGAGAGCGCTATGGCGGGTTCCCAGTAAATGTTCGCGCCCTGTCTAGGTTCCAGAGTGCCAAGGAGATAAAGACCACCCTTGCCGAGACCGCATCCGGCGCAGTGGATTTAGTTATCGGAACCCATCGGCTGCTTTCTAGCGGCGTTGAGTTTAGAAACCTGGGTCTTATCATCATCGATGAGGAGCAGCGCTTTGGCGTCGAGCACAAGGAAAAACTAAAGGAACTGAAGACAAACGTTGACGTCTTGGCAATGAGCGCAACGCCAATCCCGAGAACCCTTGAAATGGCAGTTACTGGAATTCGCGAAATGTCTACTTTGGCAACCGCTCCGGAGGAGCGCCACCCAATTCTCACTTTCGTAGGCGGGTATTCGGAGAAGCAGGTTGCCGCTGCGATCAAAAGAGAGATGATCCGCGAGGGTCAAGTGTTTTTTGTTCACAACCGAGTTGCGACGATTGAAAAAGTTGCCGCGGACATTCAAAAGTTAGTTCCAGAAGCCAGGGTTGCCATGGCACACGGCAAAATGCCCGAGGCGGCTCTGGAGCAAGTTGTAATTGATTTCTGGGAGGGTAAATACGATGTCTTGGTTTCAACGACAATTATTGAAACTGGTATCGATATCCCCAATGCGAACACCTTAATTGTGGATCGAGCCGAGAACTTTGGCTTGAGTCAACTTCACCAGATTAGGGGTCGCGTTGGTCGTTCCAAAGAGCGTGCCTACGCTTATTTTTTCTATGACCCCACTAGAACGCTGAGTGAAACCGCTCATGACCGCCTGGCCACGATAGCCACTAATAATGAACTTGGTAGCGGCATGCAGGTCGCCATGAAGGACCTGGAAATACGTGGTGCTGGCAATATGCTCGGTGGAGAACAGTCTGGCCACATAGCTGGGGTTGGCTTCGACCTGTATCTCCGGATGATTTCAGAGGCGGTTAGCGAGTTCAGGGGCGAGCCAGTCAGTTCGCCTGCTGAGCTAAAGCTGGAAATTCCAGTTGACGCTCGTATCCCACCGGAGTACCTAGACAGCGAGCGGCTTCGCCTTGAGGCATATCACAAGCTGTCTGCCGCCAGCTCGGCAAAGAGCAGCCGCAAAGAACTCGCCGCAATTCTTGCAGAGCTAGAAGATCGTTTCGGCAAAGCACCGAAACCGGTTATGCAGTTATTGCAGGTGACTGAGCTTCGGCAACAAGCCAATCGGTTGGGCCTAAAGGACGTGAACCTTCTTGGTGCACAGGCAAAACTTTCGCCGGTTGATCTTTCCGATGCTGAAATTGTGGCCCTGAGCCACAAACTGCCTCAGCTTCGCTATCTTCAAAGCTCCAAGCTTTTGACCGTTCCAATGCTGATTTCTAAGGGCTTAGAACCAATCACTAGCTCAGAGGTGATTGACTGGTTATGGCAATTATTCGCAATCGTGTTTGAGGAGTCCCTTGGAAAAGCTACAGAGTCTAATTAGGACCGCCCACCAACTTAGGGCTCCGGGTGGTTGCCCTTGGGATGCCGAGCAAACTCACGGCTCCCTGGTTCAATACCTCCTCGAAGAAACTCACGAGCTCATTGAAGCCATTGAATCTGGTTCCCGGGACGAGGTTCTGGAAGAGCTGGGCGATGTGCTTTATCAAGTTCTTTTCCACGCGGACCTTGCCAGCCAGGGAAGCCTCGGTGAGCCATTCAATCTTGAGGATGTGGCTCAAAACATGGAGCAGAAAATGATCTCGCGACACCCGCATGTTTTTGGAACCGCTGAGGACAAAGAGAAATACCTTGCTGAGACCGGCGAAGACGTGGTGAAAAACTGGGAATCTCACAAGAAGATTGAAAAGCCAGGCAGAACCAGCATCCTTGATGGCGTTCCACAGGCAATGCCAGCCCTGGCTCTGGCAAGCAAGGTCATGGGCAAGGCTGAAAAAGCCGGCATCTTAGAAACAAGTGAAGTTCCAACAATCCCCATGGACACTCAAGAGCAGTTGGGTAAGTTGCTGCTAGCCGTTGTTGCCAGCGCCAGGTCGGTCGGGTTGGATCCTGAGCAAGCGCTTCGTGAGGCCAACCGCGAGTTGCAAGCGGAGATCAGGGCCTCTGAATTGCAGGGTGATTTTGACGCAGGTGTTGTTGGGGTATCGGACTAACTAAACAGGGCCTCAAAGTCCCTAAAGCCCTCATCTAGAACTTCAGAAGGAGTTCGTGGATCGTCGGTCTCAGCCCACCAAATCAATATTGCCATCGAAGCCGACAGCATCGCTGCGGAAACTGCCTTTGCTCTCAACTCGTCTCTGCCAAAGCGGAAGACGGCATCTTCCAAAACTTCTCGCGCTTCATCGAGTTGACCCTGGCCCCAGCCATAGACCTCAGGGGACGAGCCAATCAGCTTTAGCCGCAACCTGATTGTCTCTAGTGAGTGATCAAACATGTGCATTGAATCGACCCAAGAGTTGTGCAGGAGCTTTACAACTGTTGAGGAAGAGCCTTTAGAGAGGTTCTTCTCAAGCTCTGCTGTGAAAAGATGCATGCCACCCCAAACTACCGCTGCCTTAGAGGGAAAGACTCGAAAAAGATTTGATCGCGATATTCCAGCAGCCTCCGCGACCTGGTCCATTGTGACTTGGTCGATTCCACCCTCGCTAAACAGACGAAGCGCTGTAAGCCCAACCGCTGATGGGTCTGTGGTGACCGGGCGACCGCGTTTTAGTTTGTTGGCTTCTTCTGGCATTGGCCTCAAGATTATCAACTGAATTCTCGAATGAACTGAGTGCTTTGAAGTTCCTAACCGTTTGAGAGCAACATGATTACCAGTCTGTGCCAGACTTTCAACGTGGCTAATCAAGTGAATCCCCCTCGCGGAATGCGCGACATGCTTCCGGAGGACAAGCTCTTCCGAGAGCGGTTAATTTCCAGTGTTCGTCAGGACTACTTATCGAGAGGCTTTCAAGAAGTCGAGACCCCGGCACTAGAGGATATTTCTAGACTCACCTCGGGTCAGGGCGGCGACAATGAAAAATTGGTGTTTCAGGTCCTGAAGCGTGGTGAAGACCTGGAATCGGCACTGAAGTCTGGCTCAGCACTTGCAGATATGGGCTTGCGTTTTGACCTGACCGTTCCACTCACTAGATATTTTGCCACCAATCAAGCCTCGCTCCCAAGGGTGTTTAAGGCGATTCAAATCGGACCGGTGTGGCGAGCTGAAAGACCCCAGAAGGGCAGGTACCGACAGTTTTTGCAATGTGACATCGACATTATTGGCGATGCGAGCCTGCTTGCCGAGGCTGAACTTTTGTCAGCCTCTCTTGCCGCGCTCAAGAACTTAGGTCTTGAAGATGCAACTATTCGTGTGAACCACCGCGAGGTTTTGACCCAGAACATTTCTGGGATTGGCGTTCCTGAGCCTGAGCACCAGTCGGCCATGATCACAATCGACAAGCTAGACAAGATTGGGATTGACGGGGTCACCTCCGAGCTAGCTGGAAAATTCGGCCAGCCGGTTGCAGACGCTGCACTTGAATGGCTCTCGAACCAAAAAGACAATGTGTTCCCTCAAATCCTGCAGGCACTTGTCGATTCCATGGGCCCTTTGGCTTCAAAGATTCGCTACGACGCAAGCCTTGTTCGGGGCATGGGTTATTACACTGGTGCGATTTTTGAAATAGAACATCCGTTGGCGTCTTCATCTATCGGCGGCGGCGGCAGGTATGACTCTATGGTCGGAAAATGGTCTGGTTCTGATGCTCCAGCCGTCGGAATTTCATTGGGTATCGAGCGCATTATTGAGCTTGCGAGTTTGGCCGAGGAACAAGCTTCCAGCTTGGTCCTAATGCTCGATTCTGAGGCGCTGACCGGACTCGCCTTGCGCATTCAAGGCGAGTTAATAGCCCAAGGTGTCAGATGCCGAATTGAGCTTCGTCAAAAAAACTTCAAGGTTCAAATGTCCTCTCTGAGTAAGCAGGGCTTTGAGAAATTTGCCCAACTTGATTCTGGCACCACCAGTGCAAGTGACCTAGATATTCGCTTGCTTAACTAACTGACTAAACTCTTTTTGAAGCCAGCGCTGTTTTCGTCCTGATCATTTTTTTATTCATCCACATCTAAGGAGACAACTTGTCAATCATCACTGCGATCGGTGCCCGCGAAATTCTTGACTCTCGGGGTAACCCAACTGTCGAAGTCGAAGTACTTCTTTCAGACAATTCCTTCGGCAGGGCTGCCGTGCCCTCAGGCGCATCCACCGGAGCCTTCGAGGCTCACGAATCTCGAGATGGTGACAAGGAGCGTTACCTTGGTAAGGGAGTGCAAAACGCCGTCAAGGCCGTTGCGGAAACACTCGACGAGGCTCTGCTTGATTTCGACGCTACTGATCAGCGTGCAGTTGATTTTGAGTTGATGCGAATCGATGGAACCGAAAACAAAGCAAACCTAGGCGCCAATGCAATTCTGGGCGTTTCGCTAGCATCCTCACGGGCAGCTGCCGAATCAGTCGACATGCCGCTCTATCGCTATTTGGGTGGTTCAAACGCCCACGTATTGCCGGTGCCTCTTATGAACATCATCAACGGCGGTGCCCACGCCGATAACGGTGTCGACATCCAGGAATTCATGATTGTTCCCCTTGGGGCCGAGTCTTTCTCCGAGGCATTGCGTTGGGGTGCCGAGGTTTATCACACCCTCAAGAAGTTGCTGACCGAGAAGGGTCTGGCAACGGGCTTGGGTGATGAGGGTGGGTTTGCTCCAGATTTGCCAACCAACCGAGCTGCTCTTGATCTAATTTCCGAGGCAATCAAGTTGGCCGGCTACAAGCTCGGCACTGAGATTGCACTTGCACTTGATGTTGCATCAACCGAGTTCTACGACGAGGCAACTTCTAGCTACAACTTCGAAGGAGCCAAGAAGACCGCCGGTGACATGGTCAGCTACTACGCCGAGCTTTTGGAGAATTACCCATTGGTCTCAATTGAAGACCCGCTGGCAGAGGACGACTGGGAAGGTTGGGCAAGTATCACCAAAGAACTCGGTGAAAGAGTTCAGCTTGTAGGTGATGACCTTTACGTCACTAACCCCGAACGTCTGCAGAAGGGCATCGACATGGCCGCAGGAAATTCTATTCTGGTTAAGGTGAACCAGATCGGAACCCTCACAGAGACCATGGATGCGGTTTGGTTGGCTCAGTCTCACGGAATGAACGCAATTATTTCTCACCGTTCCGGTGAGACCGAAGACACCTACATTGCAGACCTTGCGGTGGCAACCAATGCCGGACAGATCAAGACCGGTGCTCCGGCCAGGTCTGAGCGAGTAGCTAAATACAACCAGCTTCTTCGTATCGAAGAGGAACTGGCCGAATCGGCGAAATATGCGGGGCGTTCGGCGTTTCCTAGATACCGCGACTAGCCCCGAGGCAAAGTGGTTTCTGGCACGCTAGCTCGTATTATCAAATAGTCATGGCAGCAAACTCTCGCGAACCAAAGATCCCGGTCTCATTGAGCCAAGGGAGAATTCTTCAGCGCATGCTGAGGTTGAACAGTGTTTCAGTGAGCGTGATCTTGGTAATAATCCTTGGAACCTACTTGATCTCTCCTGACGTGCAGAGCTACCTGAACCAGCGGCGAGAAATTGTGGAAATGGAACAGAGTATTCAGACCGCTAAGGATGCCGTTGTTGATATGCAAGCAGAACGAGACCGCTGGCAGGACCCGGCATACATTCGCTCTCAAGCCAGAGACAGGCTCTACTACGTGCTCCCAGGAGAAGTTTCCTACCTGGTAATGGACTCAGATGGCCTCGATTTTTCCGACACCTCTAACACTTTGGGTGCGTTGCTTGCGAAGCAGCGAAACGCAGATGAGATAAGCCTTGAGGTCTCGGCAGCGAAGGCTAATTGGGTGGACTCATTGCTTGAGGTTTTGCTTCGCTCGGCAATGGACACCCCAGCTGAGGAGCAATAATTTTGGTATTTGCAGCAGACATTGAGGAAGTATCCAGGCAGCTCGGTAGACCGGCCAGGGGTATAACTGAGATAGTCAGTCGATGCGTTTGTGGCAGGCCGCTCGTGGTCAAGACCACTCCTAGACTCGACGATGGCACGCCATTTCCAACCCTTTATTATTTGACGCAACCTGCAGCCACTGCGGCCATCTCAACCCTTGAAGCGTCCGGGTTTATGGCTGACCTGCAAGAGCAGATGGCAGATAGCGAAGGGCTGCAGGCTCATTATTTGGTGGCTCATAAGTCTTACCTTGCCGAGCGCGATCAGCTGGAGGTGGTTGAAGAGTTAGCCGACTTCTCAGCCGGAGGCATGCCCGAACGAGTTAAGTGCCTGCATGCGTTGGTGGCGCACTCGCTGGCAAAGGGCCCGGGGGTAAATCCAATGGGAGATGCTGCCCTTGAGGTCCTTGAGTGGTCTCCTCAGGTGTGCAAGTGCAGTTAGCCGCGGGTCTGGCTTCATTGGCGATACTTGGCGCAACCCTGGCTCCGGCTGATCAATGGTGGCTTGCTGAGTTGGGTGACAAGGTTGGGCAAGCTCTTGGGGGTGAATCCATAGTGGTTGCGGTAATTGATACCGGAATAGACACCAATCACCCTGATTTAGCATCGACGGTTATCGGAGGAGCTGACTTTTCTAAGGTTGGAACCCCCGATGGCACAACGCCAGTTGGCTCCAGCGCCCATCACGGCACGATGGTGGCGTCCTTAATTGCAGGGCAGGGTCTTCAAAGTGGCGGAATCATAGGAATAGCGCCCGGGGCAAAACTGCTCTCGGTTTCGGTGGGCCTTGGAGTCAAATCCAGTGACACCGACTCCCAGATAGCTGCCGCCATTATCTGGTCGGTTGACGCCGGTGCCAATGTGATAAATCTTTCTCTCAGCCGCAACTCCAGCTCCTGGCCAATCAGTTGGGACGAGGCGTTTTTATACGCCTTTGAAAAAGACGTGGTGATTATCGCCGCAAGTGGCAATGAGTCTGACGGGGACTACAGGGCGGCAGCACCGGCAACTATTCCCGGCGTGATATCGGTAACCGGAGTGGACCGGGCCCTCCAGGCCAGCAAGATTTCAGGAACCAGCGGGCTGGGCGTATCAGTGAGCGCTCCTGGCGCTGGACTCTATGGCAGCTACCCAGGAGACCAAATTGCAGGCTGGTCTGGCTCCTCGGCCGCCGCACCGCTGGTCAGCGGCATCGTCGCACTCATGAGAGCGCAGGACCCAGCTGCCAGTGCAAACGACATAGTTTTTCGGCTAATCAACACTGCCCGAGATTTAGGGGAACCAGGGTTTGATGCAACTTATGGCTTTGGCCTGGTCGATCCATCGGAAGCAATTGGCTCTGCCTTGAGTGCGACTACAAACCCGCTTGGATCTCTGAGTTACTGGATCGATCTCTACAGAGCCTCCGAAACAGTGGGTCCTGACGGACCAAACCTCGTTACCCCTGTGGCCCCCGAAAGCTTCTTGGGGGCAACTGAAGTTCAGAACTCTCCTGAATCCCAAGGTTCCCAAGCGCCGTGGTACTTAAATCCGCTAATCTATTTATTACTAACTCCCGTTGCACCGTTGCTCTGGTTGGCAGTGCGCAATCGGCGCAATGAGGGCCAGGGCAGAAAAATACGAAAGTAACCAGCGCAAAAATAATGACTATTGCGAAACTGAACTCAAAGACCCCTCAAGCAGTCGCCGCCGAAATCTTCGACCCAAAGCCGGCCCAGCGAATACTTATTATCGGTGGCGGTTACGCCGGTTTCTACGCTGCCTGGAAATTAGAAAAACTTCTTGGGAAGAACGAAGCCGAGATAACTCTTATTGACCCGCTTCCATACATGACATATCAGCCATTTCTGCCCGAGGTTGCAGCAGGCTCAATTGAACCTCGCCACGTGATCGTGTCTCACCGTCAGCACTTGAGAAAAACCACCCTTATTGCAGGCAGCATGACAAAGGTAAACCATAAGCAAAAAAAGGCCACCGTCTCAGTCAAGGGCGGCAAGAGCAGGGTTTTGGAATATGACCAAATCGTCATGACCGCAGGTGCGGTAACCAGGACCTTCCCAATCAAGGGCATCGCCGAGGAAGCTATCGGCATCAAGACGGTTGAAGAAGCAGTTGAGATTCGCAACCGCATGGTTGGAAATTTCGAACGTGCAGCTGCATTGCCAAAAAACAGCAAGCTTCGTAAGCGATTGCTGACAACCGTCGTTGTTGGTGGCGGTTTTGCCGGCATCGAGGCATTTGCGGAACTTAGAAGTGCCGCAACTGCTCTGGTTCGCTACTATCCACAGATCGACTTTGAGGAAATTCAATTTCACTTGATTGAAGCGATGGGCAGAATCATGCCCGAGGTTTCACTCAAAACCTCGCTCTGGGTAATAGCCAACCTAGAAAAGCGAAATGCCAAGATTCACCTCAACACTCAACTTTCCTCAGCTGAGAAGGGTCTAGTGACTCTTTCGACCGGAGAATCAATGGAGTCTGACCTGATTATCTGGACCGCCGGCGTTGCAGCCTCTCCAGTTGCGAAGAACTGCGATTTTCCACTGGATGACAGGTTCCGCGTCGCAGCTAACACTAAGCTACAAATCGTCGACGGCGAAAAGGTCATCAAGGGCGCTTGGACGGCCGGCGACGTTGCGGCTGTTCCAGACACCTCCGGCGCAGGTGTCGGTGGTTACTGTGTTCCAAACGCGCAGCATGCCGTCAGGCAGGCCAAGCTTCTGGCAAAAAACATTGTTGGCGGCATCCGGGGAGAAGAGCCTCACGAGTATCACCATAAAAACCTAGGTGCAGTTGCGGGTCTTGGAATCGGAGTGGGTGTTTTCCAGTCTGGAAAAATCGGTCTTACTGGTTTTGTGGCATGGATAGCTCACCGTGGATACCACGGGTTGGCAATGCCGACCTGGGAGCGCAAGATTCGTGTCGTGTCGGGCTGGTTCTGGAACATGTTGCTGGGTCGAGATCTTTCAAGTGTTGAGGCAATGCGCAATCCACGATTATTCTTTGAAACCTGGGCAGCTAAAACCGGCAAGTAATTGCTAAGACAAAAAACCTAGGAAGTTTCCTTGAGTTTTTTGTTCTTTGCCCCGATAGCCCAATGGCAGAGGCAGACGACTTAAAATCGTCACAGTGTGGGTTCGAGTCCCACTCGGGGCACCAGGTTTCTCAGTCACTGGTCAGGAAAAAGGCCTAGTCTGGTAGCCGAATCGACGCTAAGGAGTCAAGTGGACATCGCAATCTGGGTAGTAATCGGACTGGTAGTTCTTCTCGGACTTTACCTATGGGTGACCTATAACGCACTTGTAACCCTCAAGGTTCGGGTCGACGAAGCCTGGAGCGATATCACCGTTCAGCTCAAGCGCAGAGCGGATTTGATTCCGAACCTAATTGAGACCGTTCGCGGTTACGCATCACATGAAAAAGAAGTCTTTGAAAATGTAACCAAGGCTCGCGCCGCCACTGTTTCTCCTGAGGCGCTGGAGCACCCCGCTCAAGCCGGGAAGGCCGAGGGAGCCCTGCAGGGAGCTCTGAAGAGCCTTTTTGCCGTCTCTGAGGCTTATCCAGTGCTCGTTGCCTCAACGAACTTCCTAGAACTGCAACGCGAACTGACCGACACAGAAGACAAAGTCATGGCCGCTCGTCGCTTTTTCAACGGGGGAGTTCGCGAACTGAACACTAAGATTTTGCAGTTCCCAAATAATGTCTTTGCTTCAAACCTAGGTTTCTCTGAGCGCGAGTTCTTCGAGGTCGAAGACCCGGATGCAATTGCAGAGCCACCCACCGTCAAGTTCTAAGCGCGCTAAATGTATTCGGCGATCGCCAGAAATAAACGAAATGCTGTATTTATAATTACCGGATTCATTGCGTTGCTTGGCGGATTGGCATGGCTCTGGGGTGCCTATAGTGGCAATGGTTCCAGTGCGCTGTTTATCGTTGCTTTCGCAGTTGTGTATGCCTTGGGTCAGTACTACGCGGGCTCCAAAATCGCCATTGCGGTCAGTGGGGCAAAACAGATTGAAAAAAAAGATAATCCGAGATTGTGGAACGTAGTGGAGAACCTCAGTATCTCGGAGGGCATGCCCATGCCGAAGGTCTATCTGATTGAAGAAGCCGCGCCAAACGCTTTTGCCACTGGCAGAAACCCGGAGCAGGCTGTCGTGGGTGTGACAACCGGCTTGCTGGAAATCATGGAAGATAATGAGCTTGAAGGCATCATGGCCCACGAGATGGCTCACGTGAAAAACTATGACATCCGGGTTTCCATGATCGTGTTTGGGCTAATTTCCGCCGTTGGCATTCTTGCGGACATTGCTATCCGAATATCTTTCTTTTCCCGAATGGGAGGCAGCCGCCAAAGCGGTCAACTTGGCCTAATTCTTGTCCTAGCCGGTGTGGTTGGAATGATAATCGCTTGGCTAATCGGACCACTTGTCTCTGCCGCCGTCTCTAGACAGCGAGAGTATCTCGCGGACGCTTCCGGTGCTGAAATGACCAGGTACCCAGATGGTTTGGCTTCGGCACTAACCAAGCTTGGTGAATTCGGAAAGCCAATGAAGCGGGCCAATTCTGCAATGGCCCACATGTATATCAATGACCCACTGAAGCCTGGTCTTGTCGAACGGGCATTTTCCACTCACCCACCAATACCAAAGCGAGTTGAAAGACTCAAGCAAATCGGTAGAGGCTTCTAAATCGCTAGACTTTGATTCATTCTTAGATTTAAGGTTTCCTAATGGCATCAGTTGAACCAATAGCGATAGAGCAATTCGAGCAGGCTCAGCAAACGCTGATGGAAGTTGCAGTCAGAACTCCACTTATCAAGAGCGACTGGCTAAGCGAATACATCGACAGCCCCGTGTTTTTCAAGTGCGAAAATCTGCAACGCACCGGCTCTTTCAAGCTTCGTGGCGCCTACAACATGATTTCCAAGCTCTCAGCTGAAGACCGCGAGCGAGGCGTCGTTGCCGCCTCTGCGGGAAACCATGCACAGGGTGTCGCTTATGCCGCCAGGCAATTGGGGATCAGTGCCACTATTTTTATGCCGGTTGGGGCATCTCTTCCTAAGTATCAGGCAACGCTAGATTTTGGGGCTGAGGTTGTGCTCACCGGAGACATCTTCGACGAAACCCTAAAAGCTGCTCAAGCGTTCACCGCAAAATCTGGAGCGGTCTTTATTCCTCCTTTTGACGACGTGGACGTGGTTATTGGCCAAGGGACCGTCGGGCTTGAAATAATGCAAGACCTCCCCGATGTCGACAACCTCCTGGTTTGTTTGGGTGGTGGGGGGTTGGCTGCCGGCGTTGCGACTGCCGCAAAAGCGATTGCCGCAAAGCGTGGAAAAGAGATCAACGTCGTCGCCATCCAGGCAGAAACTGCTGCTGCCTACCCGGTCTCACTGAAGGCCGGAGAGCCCGTTGAAATACAGATGTCACCCACCATCGCCGATGGAATCGCTGTTGCAAAGCCTGGCAAAATCCCATTCGATCTAATAAGTAAGCATGTCGATGAGGTGATCACCGTCACCGAAGATGAAATGGCCAAGGCCATGGTCGTCGTGATGGAAAAGTCTAAGTTGGTAGTTGAAGCTGGCGGCGCAGTTGGTGTTGCGGCAATCCTGGCGAAGAAGGTCAAGCTAACCGGCACGACCGCCGTAATACTTTCGGGCGGCAATATCGACCCGCTGCTATTGCAGCGGGTAATCCGCCACGGCCTAGCGGCCTCTGATCGCTACACAAACATCGCCGTGATGCTTCCAGATCGTCCGGGCCAGCTAGTTCTTACAGCCCAGGCAGTTGCAGCAGCGGGAGCAAACGTGGTTGAGGTGTCACACACCAGGCACGGCAATGGTTTGCAAATTAGCGAAGTTGAACTAGACCTAAGTATTGAAACTCGCGGAAAGTCACACCGGGACCAGGTATTTGAATCGCTTACGGAAGCAGGCCTCAGTCCAAGAATGACTGAAGACTAAAAGTCAAAGTTTTTCAGGCTGGCAATCTCAACTGCTATTTCTTTGCCATTTGGCGCACTGAAGCTAACGGTGCTTCCAACCTTTTCTCCCATAACAGCTTTTCCGATTGGTGAATCCGTGCTGTAAACATCTAGGTCACCATCGTCGATTTTTGCCTCGAATTCGGTGCCTTCGAAGACTTCGTTGCTTCCAAGATAAAACTCCATTGGAGAGCCATTAAGTTTGCAGCTAACCACTAGTCCTTGTTTGACAACCCCGTCTGACGGATCCGCCTCGCCTATCTCGGCATTGGCGAGCATATTTTGAAGTCTGTTGATTCTAGATTCGAGTTTGCCCTGCTCTTCTTTTGCGGCGTGGTAACCACCGTTTTCCTTCAGGTCGCCTTCTTCGCGGGCCTCTTGGATCTTGCGGCTAATTAGCCCACGCTCGACCGTCATCAGCTGAGTTAGCTCCGCCATCAGCCTGTCAAAGGCCTCCTGGGTTAGCAGTAGGTCATCGCTCATAAGAATCTCTTTCGGGTATGAAAACAGCTCGCTTAGCGAGCCGTAAACACTCTAGCGCAGCCTGCACTCGTCGACCAAGCCCGTTACCGCCATCGCGTAGGTGTTGAGGTTGATTGTGTAGCGGTTGGTCATGGTGTCGGCAGGCCCAAATTCATACTCTGCCCATCCGACAACACCAAAGCTGTTATCAAGCGCCTCGAAGGAGCAGATAACTGTTGCATCCCTTGGTTTACTCAGCTCAAAATCCACTTCGGTCCGCCAGTCTGAAAGCACCCGGAAACCGACGTCGGTGTGGATGACCGGTGAGTAGTTTGCGAGCGCGAAATAGCCGGCCATGGCCACCAGCCCAGCAACCCCGAGAATTGATAGCACGCGATTTCGAACCGGGTTACTGGGTTTTTTCGCCCCGTAGCGCTCGCGCAGAAGATCTTCGTTTGTACTCATCGTGCTACAAGTTTAAGGCACAGGTGGAATACTTGAGGCATGGATTTCTTGCTAGCGATATTGATTGAAGTAACAACTACTCCGATCCCCGTTCCAGACGATACCTACAACTCACCCGGCACCATTGGCTTTATCGTGACCTTCTCGGTGGCTGGCATCGCAGTGGCACTAATTTTTGACATGAATCGCAGAGTTCGGAATACCCGCTATCGCACCGAAATCAGGGCGAAGCTTGCAGCCGAAGAGCTTGGAAACATCGAGATAACGAAGCCGGAGCGACCGGAACCTCCTAAAAAGCCAAAGCGATCGAGCCCACAAGAGGGTCAAGACCTGTAAGCAGACACGCAGTCCAGGTGCAGAAGAAAGCAGCAACGGTGAGTGCGTGGAAAATCTCGTGAAAACCAAAGTGCTTCGGAGACGGGTTTGGGCGCTTTAAACCATAAAACACCGCTCCTAATGAATAAAATAGACCACCTACGATTACCAGTGTCATCATGACCCAGTTTGTGTCCAGGAAATCAGGAACGAATAGCACTGCGATCCAGCCCATTCCCAGATAAATCGGCACATACAACCACCTGGGCGCATTGATCCAGAAGATTCTGAAGCCAATCCCTAGAAGGCCTATCGACCAGACTGCGGTAAGGAGCCAGACACCCTTTTCTGCAACTAGAGCGGTGACAGCTATCGGAGTATAGGTTCCGGCAATTAGCAAAAAGATGTTTGAGTGGTCGATGCGCTTTAAGACAACCTTGGTTAGTGGCCCCCAATTGAAGCGGTGATAAAGAGCGGAGTTTCCAAACAGCAGGATCGAGCTTGCAAAATAGACTGCAGCAGCAGCCTTGGCTTGCCAGCCATCGGAGAAAACAATCAAGAGCACTCCGGCAGCAATTACGAAGGGCAACACTCCGGTGTGTATCCAGCCTCTCCAGCTTGGGCGCAAGTCGTCTTGGGATACAGCGCCCCTAAGCTCGTTTAGCGGTACGTGAAGTGGATCCGGGGAATCTGACTTGACCATATGCCCAAGGCTAAAGCATCTGCATGTTTCAGGTAGCATTCAAAGGTGCAAAATTTGCTTTACGGCCTCTATTCAAAACTTCTTGAGCGGAATCTAAGCCAAGAGGATATGCCCAAACACATCGGTGTGATGGTAGACGGAAATCGACGATGGGCCAAAGTTCAAGGTTTTGAGGCTGTCGGCAAGGGCCACGCGGCCGGCGCAAAAAAGATAATTGAGTTTTTATCCTGGTGTTCCGATCTGGGAGTAAACCACGTCACGCTTTACTTGCTTTCTACCGACAACCTAAAAGGAAGAACAAGTCAAGAGCTAGCTGAGCTTCTAGATATCATCGTTGCTATGAGCGAGGAGCTAGCAGGCCTTGGTCGTTGGCGGCTCCAGATTGTAGGAGACAAAGAAGCCCTTCCTGCTGCAGACATTGCTCGGTTGGAAGCAGTCGAAAAAGCTACAAGTCAAAACTCAGGCCCCCATGTAAATCTCGCAATTGCCTATGGAGGTCGCAAGGAAATAGCCGATGCAATGCGAGACATCTTGCGCAAACACTCGAAAGACGGAAGCACAGTGGATCAGCTTGCTGAAGTCATGACTCCTGAGCTCATCGCTGAGCATCTTTACACTGGTGGTCAGCCAGACCCTGATTTGCTAATTAGGACCAGCGGAGAGCAACGCTTGAGTGGCTTCTTGCTTTGGCAAAGCGCCAACAGTGAGTTTTATTTCGCCGAGGCTTTGTGGCCGGATTTCCGGCGTGTGGATTTCCTAAGAGCCCTTCGAGACTTTCAGCGCAGGCATCGCCGATACGGCGCTTAGTAAACAGTTATGTGAACGATTTGTTATTCGGCGTGTCTTGTTAGCGCTTGCGAAAAACGCAGGTCTAGATTTAGAAAAAGGTTCACACCGACAGGAGCCAAATTGGCAAATACCGCAAAAACTAGGACCAATTCAAAAACTGAAATGCGAGTTGAGCCTGAGGCGGTGAGCCCAAGTGCCAAAAAAAGCGAAGACAAAGCCCCAACTGCAGTCCGGACATTCGTCCTGGACACCTCCGTATTGTTATCGGATCCAAAGTCGATGTTCCGGTTTGCAGAACACGAAGTGGTTCTGCCAATCGTGGTGATAAACGAGCTCGAGAAAAAGCGAAACGATTTAGAGATCGGCTACTTTGCCCGAAAGGCATTGCGCCTCCTTGATGATCTTCGGAAGAAGCACGAGCGGCTTGATTTCCCGGTTGCGGTCGGCGAGGGCGGGACGCTAAGGGTTGAGCTAAACCACATTGAACAAAGTATTTTGCCCACTGGCTTCCAGTTGGGTGACAACGATTCTCGTATCTTGGCCGTAGCGGCGAATCTTCAGAATGAGGGTTTCCAGGTGACGCTTGTCTCCAAAGATCTTCCGATGCGAGTCAAGGCTTCCGCAATCGGACTGAACGCTGAGGAGTACCTCAACGAGTTGGCAACCGATGAGTGGAACGGAATTGCTGAGGTCTCGCTTTCGGGCGATGACATGGCAAATCTTTACGACAATGAAGAATTGGTCCATGGCTCCGCTAAGGAACTGCCGCTCAACACTGGCCTAGTGCTGGTCTCAGAAAGGGGCAGTGCCCTGGGTAGAGTGAGCGAAAATCGAACAATCCGGCTTGTGAAGAGCGACCGCGAACTGTTTGGTCTTCACGGTCGCTCGGCCGAGCAAAGGCTCGCTATTGACTCGTTACTGGATCCAGCAATGGGCATCGTCTCACTCGGCGGCCGCGCTGGAACTGGAAAGAGTGCATTGGCATTATGCGCCGGCCTCGAAGCTGTTTTGGAAAGAGGTCAACACAAAAAAATCATGGTGTTTCGGCCACTCTATGCGGTCGGCGGCCAGGAGCTGGGTTATTTGCCGGGCACCGAAGCCGAGAAGATGAACCCTTGGGCACAGGCTGTGTTTGACACCTTGGGATCCCTGGTTTCCAAGGAGGTGATTGAAGAGGTGATGAATCGTGGAATCCTTGAAGTCTTGCCACTTACTCACATTCGTGGACGCTCACTTCACGACACCTTCGTAATAGTGGATGAAGCTCAGTCTTTAGAGCGAAACGTTCTTCTGACAATGCTTTCTAGGGTTGGCCAAAAATCTCGTGTTGTGTTGACCCATGATGTTGCCCAGCGCGACAACCTGAGGGTTGGTAGGCACGACGGAGTCGCGTCGGTGGTTGAAAAACTTAAGGGCCAATCAATTTTCAGCCACATCACTTTGACAAGATCCGAGCGAAGCGAAATTGCAGCCCTGGTAACCGAACTACTCGACTAATAGCTGGGGACAACCAACAACGGCCTGACTGCTGAGGGCCTAACTTTGCTTTATGGCCGCCGAGTATGTATCGCTGATTCCAATCGCTCTGATTGCAGCCCTCGCAATTCCTTTGGCAGTTACTGACATCAAAGAGCACCGGCTTCCAAATAAGTACACATATTTTCTGATAACGGCCTCTGTCGCCGGAGCCTTTTTTGGCAGCTTGCTTCAGGAGCGTTGGGGTGATTTTGCAGTCGGACTGGTTTTGGGTCTAATAACCGCAGTCATCGGCTACCCGCTTGCAAGGTTCGGCGCAATGGGGATGGGGGACATAAAACTTCTTATTGCGATGAATGTTTGCCTTGGTTGGCACTCACCAATTTTGGTCTTATTTTCGCTAAGCCTGGGGCTTGCTTCAGCAAGCGTCATTGGCCTCTTGGGGTTATTGACTGGAAAGCTAAGCCCAAGAACCTTGATACCGCTTGGTCCTTACTTACTCCTTGGCTTTCTAACTGTTTCCTACCTACCGGCTTATGAGATTGTTACTGGGGAGGCCTTGTCATAGGGAGCACCGCTAATAACTGATCTAGTTGCTCGAGGCTCAGGGTGTCGCCGTCGACGTAGCCCAAATCCATTGCAGCCTGCTTCACCGTGACGCTGTTTGATACTGCGTGCTTGGCAATTTTTGCCGCAGCTTCATAGCCGATGACCTTATTCAGCGGCGTGACTATCGCGGGTGAGGACTCTGCAAGTGCTTTGGCTCTATCTTCATTCACCAGCAACCCGGCGATTGTTTTATCCGCAAGAACGCGCATTGAGTTTGAGAGCAGCCTGATTGACTCAAGGAGGGCATTGCCCATCACAGGAATCGCGACATTTAGTTCGAAGCTTCCACTTGCGCCCGCCCAGGTAACGGTTGCATCGTTGCCAATTACCTTCGCGCAGACCATAAGAACTGCTTCGGGGACGACCGGGTTTACCTTGCCGGGCATGATGGAGCTACCGGGCTGTAGATCTGGAATCTGAAGTTCGCCAAGGCCGGTATTTGGTCCGGATCCCATCCAGCGAATATCGTTATTGATCTTGGTTAGGCTCACGGCCAGGACCTTCAAGGCGCCCGATGCCTCGACTAAAGCGTCCCTGGCCCCTTGGGCCTCAAAGTGATCCCGAGCCTCGGTTATCGGAAGGCCGGTTTCCTTTGCAAGGTGACTGATGATTGCCTGCGGAAAGCCTTTTGGGGTGTTTATGCCGGTGCCGGTTGCGGTGCCGCCCTGAGGGACTTCACTGACCCTCGGTAGTGTCGCTTCAACGCGTTCAATGGCGTACCGGATTTGAGCTGCATACCCTGCAAGCTCCTGACCAAAAGTCACCGGTGTCGCATCCATCAAGTGAGTCCTTCCAGGCTTCACAAGCTCGCTCCAGGCGGTTGCCTTATGTTCCAGATGCCCAGCCAGGTAATCAAGTGAAGGGAGCAATTCTTTGATAAGAGCGCTGGTGATTGCAACGTGAACGGAAGTTGGAAAAACATCATTGGAGGACTGAGACATGTTCACATGGTCGTTTGGGTGAACCTCAGACCCCAGGTGAGAGGATGCCAACGTCGCTAGTACTTCGTTCATGTTCATGTTCGAACTAGTGCCGCTTCCGGTTTGAAAGACATCAACCGGGAAGTGCTCGTGATGATCTCCCGCTATTACCTGGTTTGCCGCAAACTGAATCGATGTGGCAATACCCTGGTCAAGAATCCCAAGTTGACTATTGGCTAAAGCTGCCGCTTTTTTGATTCTCGCGAGAGCGATTATCTGCTCTTTTTCTAACCTAGAGCCGGAAATTGGAAAGTTCTCAACTGCGCGTTGAGTCTGAGCCCCATAAAGGGCATCCTTCGGAACCTTTACTTCGCCCATTGTGTCTTGCTCTATGCGGTATTCCATCAATCTCTCGCTATCTCTTTTATCCAATTTGCCCACGATATTCAACGACTCGTACTTCACCAAGTTCTAGTTTGTACTGTGCTCCGACGATAGCAACCTGACCAGCTTCAATTGCCTCGCGAATAACTTCGGATCGATCGGTAATTTCCTGAACGGTGTCTTTGATGTGGCGGTTAGTGAATTGGTCGATTGAGGTCTCCCCCAGAGCCATACCCCGATCAATAGTTGGAGTGATTCGGTTCACAATGTTGTGGATGAATTCACCCTTTACTGACAAGTTGCCTTGTTGAGCACTTATGCCAGCCTTGATAGCTCCGCATTGGTCGTGACCGAGAATCAGGATTAGCGGAACGCCAATTACTTCAACGGCAAATTCCAGTGACCCAAGAATTGTTTCGGCCAGCACTTGCCCAGCATTTCTAACTACAAACAAATCTCCAAGACCAACGTCAAAAATCATCTCGGCTGCAAGCCTTGAGTCGGAGCAACCAAACACAGCTGCGAATGGGGTTTGCTCACCAACCAGCTCTCGTCTCTTTTCAGCGTCTTGGTGTTTATGAGCCGGCATGCCGGACACAAAGTTTTTATTGCCTTGAACTAGCTTGTCCCAAGCTTGCTCGGCATTAGCAACCTGGGTCATGGCTCACCTACTTGACTTGAGAGGAAATAGCTTTCGCCAGCTGCTCAAAGTCTGAAGTAGTGGCTGTTCCATAGATTACAACGACTGATTTATCCATGCGGTGCAAAAGGGCATATTCTTTGCTTCCGGGCGGAGATGAGGGGTTTATGGTTGGCCAAATCTCCCACGTCAGCCCTGATAGCTCAATCTGACCATCTTGAAAGTTGCTGCTCAATAAAGAGCTTTCCCATGAAGCGTTGGAATCAAACGCCTGGGAAAGTCCGATGTACTGGTTGTCTTCGGTGACAAATCCGACATACCAACTGACCACTCCGAGTGTGGTCTCCAACCTGGCCGCATTGGCCCACCAGTCAGAAGGGACTTCAGGGCTAAGTGCCTGTTGCCCCAGTGATTCCGACGCAGAAACTGAGATTGGCTGATAGTCAACGGCAGTAATTCGGTTGGTGTCATCCCGGGGGACTCCCAAATAAATTGCAGCCACTAAGCCCATGGTCACAATTAGCGAGAGGACTAAGTTCCTGATAGTTTGTTTTGCTCGGCGTTGGGCTGGAGTTAAGCTCACTTGGTCTGTCGCTCCTTAGCGGCCTTGTCTAGTTTCTTGCGCGCGCCACTGAGCCACTGTTCGCAGTGCTTTGCGAGAGCCTCACCGCGCTCCCAGAGGTCCATTGAGGCCTCCAGGCTTACATTCTGCTGCTCTAGCTGCTGAACGACTTCCTGAAGCTCATCTCTGGCCTGCTCATAGCTCAGTGAGCTAATTTCCTTTGACATCTCTCTCCCTAACATCATCTACCGTTACTGAAATTTCCTGACTCGCCGAAATAATGCTAAGTTGCTCGCCTTTTTTGGCTTTGGCAATCACTTTTCCATCACTCGAATTTATTACTGCATAGCCACGCTCTAGGGTCAGTTGTGGCGAAAGTGAGCGAGCACGGGCATGTAATTGCTCAACTTCGGCCGTTCCCCTCTCAATACGGAAACCTAAAATTTCACCAAGTCTTTTGGTTGCCTGAGTCAAAATCTCTTGCTGGTTGTCCACAAAGCCAAACGGCGACGCTAAAACTGGACGGGACCTAAGAGACACCATGCTCTGTTGCTGGTTCTCAATAAGGGAAGACATTCGGAACCAGATGCGCTCCGTGGCATTTGCAAGCCTAGAAAACTCTTCGGCTATGTCTGGAACGACCCGCTTTGCGGCATCAGTGGGGGTTGATGCTCGCAGGTCCGCAACTAAATCCAACAGCGGTTGATCATTTTCATGGCCAATCGCGCTCACAATTCGAGTCTCAGCGGCGGCGGCGGCCCGGACTAATCGCTCATCACTGAAGGCCAGGAGATCCTGGAAACTCCCACCTCCGCGAGCAATGATTATTACGTCGACATCAGCCATTTGATCCAGTTGCTCAAGCGCCAAGATGACCTCTGCGGCAGCTCTGTCGCCCTGAACCAAAGTGTTTATGACCTCAAACTCAACTTCGGGCCAGCGTAGCTTGGAGTTTTGAAGGACATCTTTTTCGGCATCTGAGTTAGCACCGGTTATTAGGCCAATCTTGTTTGGTAGAAAAGGCAACGATTTTTTGAGGCTGGGGTCGGTAAGCCCCTCAGAAATCAACTGAAGCTTTAGCTTCTCAATTCTTTCTAACAGCTCGCCGAGACCAACTTTGTGCATTTGCACTACGCGCATGGTTAGCTTGCCGTTTTTCGGCCAAAAAACTGGTTGGACAAGTGCCACAACACGGTCTCCCTGGCTCAAGCCCGGCGCTATTTCAGCTCCAGAGTTCGCAAAGGCGTGGATTTCTATGGCATTTTCAATATCTAGGTCCCGAATTGAGCCGAATATCCCAGAGCCACGTTCGGTATAGGACTGCAATTCCCCCTCAACCCAAACTCTCCCAAGCTTCTCAATCCAATCTTTTAGTGACTTAGATAGCGCGGAAACCTGCCACGGGGAATGCTCAGTGCTAACTTTAGATTGCATATCATTACCGACTGCTTGATCCAACCTGACCTCCTCGCTGGGGTTTGTAGAATTGAATGGTGACTATTATCAACAATACTGACCTAAAAGACACTGACTCGAACAAGAAAGTGCTTCTGGCTGCTCCGAGGGGTTATTGCGCAGGGGTAGATCGAGCGGTGATCGCGGTTGAAAAAGCTCTTGACCACTACGGAGCCCCGGTATATGTCCGAAAGCAGATAGTTCACAATAAGCACGTGGTTCGCTCTTTGGAGCGACGCGGTGCAATCTTCGTTGAAGAAGTCGATGACGCCCCAGAGGGATGCATCATGATTTTCAGCGCCCACGGAGTCTCTCCAGCGGTAGTTGCTCTTGCAGACTCAAGGAACCAGCAGACAATCGACGCCACTTGTCCGCTAGTGACCAAGGTGCACCGAGAGGTTCAGCGTTTCGAAAAAGAGGGCTATGACATCCTCCTAGTCGGCCACGAAGGACACGAAGAAGTCGAGGGGACTGCCGGTGAAGCACCGGATGCGGTTCAGCTAATCGACGGCAATGACGACATTGCCAAAGCAAAGGTGAAAGACCCGAGCAAGGTTGTCTGGCTCTCGCAAACAACTCTTTCGGTCGATGAGACCATGGAAACTGTCGATAGGCTTCGCGAGAGGTTCCCGCTATTGCAGAATCCACCGAGCGACGACATTTGCTATGCAACCCAAAACCGTCAAGTTGCCATCAAGAAAATTGGTATTGATTCTGATTTGGTAATTGTTGTTGGTTCAGCAAACTCCTCAAACACCGTGAGGCTTGTTGAAGTGGCCCTTGAGGCGGGGGCAAAAGCTGCCTACCGCGTCGATCTTGCATCGGAAATTGAGGATGCCTGGTTTGAGGGCGTCGCAACAGTTGGCGTTAGTTCAGGAGCCTCAGTACCTGAGGACCTTGTTTCAGATGTGCTTGATTACCTTGATGAAAAGGGCTTCGGAAACGTCTCGACGGTTACGACTGCCGAAGAGGATATTCAGTTCTCACTTCCAAAAGAACTTCGCAGGGACCTGAAAAACGCCGGGCACGACACCTCAAACAAGAAGCCGATAATTTCCTAGCTAGAAGCTGAAAAGGTTACCAGGCGGATTTTCCGGCTGAGCCCAGCTGAGTGGCAGCCTGAATTACTCGAGCGGCCATGCCTGATTCTGCGGCAGCACCCCAGTTGCGCGGGTCATAGAGCTTCTTGTTTCCAACTTCGCCGTCGATGCGCAGCACCCCATCGTAGTTTTTTAGCATATGGTTTACCACTGGCCTAGTGAAGGCGTACTGAGTGTCGGTGTCAATGTTCATCTTGATTACACCAAAAGAGACAGCGTCTGAGATCTCCTGGTCAGTCGAACCGGATCCACCATGGAAAACTAGATCAAATGGGTTTTCCTTGCCGTACTTGGCGCCAATCTCTTTTTGAATCTCCTGCAGCAGTTCTGGGCGCAGGTGGACGTTGCCTGGCTTGTAGACACCGTGGACATTGCCGAAGGTTAGGGCTGATAAGTATCTTCCGTTTTCGCCTAGGCCGAGAGACTCGATGGTTTTGATTCCATCTTCTACCGTGGTGTAGAGGTGCTCTTCGATTGCGCCCTCAACGCCGTCTTCTTCGCCGCCTACAGCGCCAACTTCTATTTCTAGAATTGCTCCGACGTTGTGGGCTTTAGCAAGGAGCTCCTTTGCGATAACGAGGTTCTTATCTAGGGCTATTGCAGAGCCGTCCCACATGTGAGAGTTGAAAATCGATTCGCCGCCTGACCTGACCTGCTCGGCAGAGAGTTCCAAAAGAGGCCTGACAAAACCATCGAGTTGATCTTCCGCACAGTGGTCAGTGTGAAGAGCTACTTTGATGTCGTAGTTCTTGGCAACCTCTTTGGCGAACGCAGCAAAAGCTAGAGCGCCAGAAACTCGGTGCTTTATTGTCGAGCCTGACCAGTAATCAGCCCCTCCGGTGGAGACCTGCAAGATTCCATCGGAGCCAGCCTCTTGTAAGCCGGCAAGAGCCGCATTCAAGGTCTGTGAGCTCGAGACATTCAGGGCTGGGTAGGCAAAGCCTCCGGTTTTGGCTCGGTTGAGCATTTCCTGATATTCATTTGAATTTACGACTGCCATGGTGTTTGCTCCTTAGGGCTTTGCTGGTTCACCAAGAAGGTGACCGCGGTCTGGGTTTGTGTCGAGTGTTGCTGCTACAAGGTTGTCAATACTCTTTAGGCCACTGGTTGGTTGTTGGACTTTTGCGGCGCCCCATTGAACTGCAGCCGAAATACCTTCGGCAATGTCAAACCCAACTCCGTACGCGGTTTCGTCAGCGGGATGGGAGGCAAGAGCGGCAAGGAATCCAGCGATTGTCGAGTCTCCGGCACCGACGGTGTTGATTACTTTCACCGGCGGTGTGCGGGCGTGGATGGCGTGGGAGCTTGTTACGGCGATAATTCCATCAACGCCCAGCGAAGCCATCACGCAGTCCACTCCCCAGCCGTTGAGTTGACGAGCGGCATCAATCACATCACCAAAAGTCTTGAGTTCTTTTCCGACGCACTCCGCCAGCTCATGAGCGTTGGGCTTCATGAGCGTTGCGCTGCCATTTTGCGCCCAGTTGCGAAGGGCAGGACCGGAAGTGTCTAAGCCAACTCGGATATTGAGTTTTTTTGTCAAATCAAACAGCGGCTGAAGATCGATTGCTTTGCCGGTTTCTAAAATTTCCGGGTGAGCGCCCGCGACAACTAACCACTTGGCGTCGTTTTCAATCAACGTCTGTTCGGTTAGCTCCAAGACATGCTCCCAGTCGGCCTGCTTTAGCGGCCTTGGGTTTTCATTTATCTTGGTTGTCGGTCCATTTTCCTCAACGATTGTTGTGGAAACGCGAAGCGTTCCTTCGACCCAGAGTGGAGTTAGAAATTCTGAGCCTGTGCGCTCAAGTACTCCGGTATCCGCATCGCCAATTGGAACTACTCCGGGAGCCGCGATGTTTGCAAGCCGCAAAGCCCTGGAGACATTTATGCCTTTTCCGGCAAGCTCTTCGCCAACACGGTGGGCCCGGTTAACTCCACCGAGTTCAAGGTTTTTTACAAAGTAGGTTCTATCAAGAGTAGGCGCAGGTGTAAGTGTGACTATGGAGGTATTGCCTGCCATGGTTACTCCTTGAAGGTGGGTAGTAAGAACTAAGAATCCACTCACACCTTTGTAGGCGCGATCTCAACACTATAGCGATAATCACCTAGTCGTCCGATAGCTCCTTGGATGTCATGGCAGTTGGTGATTCTTCAATCTGCTTGGGTTCGCTAATCGAATCGATTCCAAGCTCATTCTCGTCAAGATCATTGAGTTTCCTCGCCGTCACCAGCATTCTGGATTCGAGGCTGGATACGAAGGCGTTGTAGGACTTGACCGTTGAGGTGAGTTTGTTGCCTAGGTCGGTGGTTAGAGTGGCAAGCTTTCCAACTCTCTCGTAGAGCTCCCTACCGAGTTTGATCATTGAGCGAACCTGAGACTCATCTGCATTTTGACGCCAGATGTAGTTGATTGTTTTCAAAACCGAAAATAGCGAAACCGGAGAAGAGAGTGCAACATTTTTCTTGAATGCATATTCCATCAGGGCGGGATCCGAATCCAGGGCCGCAGACAATAATGACTCACTTGGCATAAAGCAGATTACGAAATCTGGAGATGAATCCAACCCGGTCCAATAGGCCTTGTTTCCCAGGTCATCGATGTGCTTCCTGACCGCAGCTACGTGGTTCTTGATCAGCCCATCACGCCTGCTGGCTTCTTCACCGGTCGCTAGCTCCGAGATGGCACTGGCTTCTTGATAAGCGTTAAAAGGCACCTTCGAATCAATCGCCAGCGACTTCCCTCCGGGCAGGTTGATGACCATGTCCGCTCGACCCATTCCAGTATCGGTGGATATGGTTGCCTGCTCGGAAAAGTCAGCATGCTTTATTAGCCCGGCAAGCTCGACCAATTTTCTAAGCTGAGTCTCGCCCCACACGCCTCGAAGACTGTTCGAGCTGAGTGCCTGAGAAAGTTGTTGGGTTTGCTTACGCAGGTTCTCATCGGTCTCTATTGCGGTTCTCAGTTGTTCGGAGATAGAGCTAAATTGCTCGGTTCGTTCGCGCTCAAGTCGCTGAACCACATCCCGCATCTGCTGGAGCTGCTGCTTCACTGGTTCTAGCTGAACCAAAACCTTGTTTTCTTTATCCTGTTGCAAGGCCAGGCTCGCGGAAGCTTGGTCGGCTTTTAGTAACTGAGCTCGAAGCTCTTTCTCTGTTGCCTCTAAACCGGCGAGCTTGCTTGCTAGCTGAGGGTCTGAACCAGAGTTCTTCTTCTTTTGGTACCTGAAGCCCATCACGGCCCCGATCACCAAGCCCAAAAGCAATGCATTGATGCCCACCCATAGCGCTGTGCTGCTTGCAATTAGTCCAGTGTCCATAACCTCAAGTATTGCAGTGGGTTCAGACAACCAAGGGCTTCAAACGCTGCTTGGTTTTGATTAGCAGCTCATCCAGTGAGCCGACTTCGTGCCGCTTGGCCATATCCAGCGCAATTCTTGCGCAGGCGTCGGCGTCAGCCAACGCGTCGTGGTGAACAAATTCTTCGTGGCCGATTGCGTAGGCAACAGCGTTGAGTCGATAGCTTTCCAGGTTGTAAGTCTTCCTGGACATGTGCAGCGTGCAGCCGTAGCTCAAGTTTGGGAGATCAAACGACACGGCCTGAGCCGAAGCACGAAGGACACCCATGTCAAAGGCTGCATTGTGTGCCAGAAATGGCAAACCATCGGTGAAAAGTAACAGCTCTGGGAGAACTTCTTCCCAAGCTGGAGCATCTGCAACATCCTCCGGCTTGATTCCGTGCACTCGAATGTTGCCCTCCTGGAACCAGTTATTTGGAAAAGGCGGTCGAAATAACATCGATAGCCTTTCGGATATTTGACCATCAGTAACCCTTACTAAACCAACTGCACAAGGGGAAGCGGGGGAGGAATTGGCCGTTTCAAAATCAATACTTATAAATTCCATGGCCACAACTTAATTATGAGGCAATAAGCTTTCGCGGTGGCCCTAACTATCGGAATCGTCGGCTTGCCCAATGTTGGCAAGTCCACCCTGTTCAACGCACTGACCAAAAACAACGTCTTGGCGGCGAATTACCCATTCGCCACAATCGAGCCAAACATTGGCGTGGTCAATCTCCCGGACGTTCGCCTAACCAGGCTGGCAGAGATATTTGGCTCGGAGCGCATCCTTCCGGCAGCGGTGTCATTTGTAGACATAGCCGGCATCGTAAAGGGCGCCTCAGAGGGCGAGGGGCTCGGAAACAAATTTCTGGCAAACATTCGTGAGGCAGATGCGATTGCTCAAGTAGTGCGCGGGTTTGGCGACAGTGACGTTATCCACGTTGACGGCAAAGTAGACGCCGGTGGGGATATCGAAACAATTAACACCGAATTAATTCTTGCAGACATGCAAACTCTCGAAAAAGCAAGGCCACGTCTTGAAAAAGAAGTAAAAGGCAAAAAAGTTGAGCCGTCAGTTTTAGTGGTAATCGATGAGGCAATCGCTTGCCTTAATGCCGGAACACCACTTTCGCTTTCAAGCATCGACTTAGAGCCAATCCGAGAGCTTGGGTTGCTCACGGCCAAGCCAATATTGTTCGTCTTCAATGTCGACGAAGGAGTTCTTGCAAGCCCGGAAAAGCTTCAGGAATTGGCAAATCTAGTCAAGCCAGCAGAGGCAGTTTTCTTGGACGCCAAGGTTGAATCCGAGCTAATTGACTTGTCTCCAGAAGAGGCCAATGAACTTCTTGCCTCGCTGGGGCAAAACGAGTCCGGTCTTGACCAGCTTGCACGAATTGGTTTTGAAACCTTGGGCCTTCAAACCTACCTAACTGCAGGTCCAAAGGAATCCAGGGCCTGGACAATACCTAAGAATGCTAAGGCGCCTCAGGCTGCTGGTGTTATCCACACTGACTTTGAAAAAGGCTTTATCAAAGCCGAAGTCGTTTCCTTTGGCGATCTAGATAAAGCAGGTTCCATGGCTCAAGCCAAATCTCTTGGCAAGGCCAGGATCGAAGGCAAGGATTACACCATGCAAGACGGCGACGTCGTGGAATTCCGATTCAACAACTAGCTTGACGGCAATTAGCGTTCAGTGATGCCGGCGGTGGCAGTCCCACCCGGCCGATCGATCGCGTCTTGATAGACTTTCGAACGACCCTACCCGCGGTCATCTTCGACCGAAGGAGTTCATAGTGCCCGTAATCGCCATCATCGGAGCCGGACCGGGTCTCGGGGCAGCGGTAGCTCGTAAGTTCGGACGCGAGGACTTCGCGGTTGCCCTGATCTCGAGGAATCAGTCGAAGCTCGATGCTTTAGCCGCGGAACTCGAAGCGGATGGCGTGACCGCCCGCGGTTACGCCGCGAACGTGCTGGAGCCGGCGGACCTCGAGGCCGCACTCGAGCGCGCTGCCGCCGAGTTGGGTCCGATCACGACGTTGCAGTACAGTCCTCTCCCATCGCGCAGCTACCTTAAGCCGGTGCTCGAATTGACTCCCGAGCTAGCACTGGAAGCGCTGAAATTCTCAGCGCTTGGTCTCATTCACGCGGTGCGCACAGTGCTTCCCGCAATGCTTGATTCGGGTGACGGCAGCATCATCCTGATCAACGGCGGGACCTCAGTGAAGGCACGCGCCGGTTTCGCCGGAACTTCGGTTGCCTTCCCTGCCGAGAGCGCCTACGGCGAGATGCTTTACGAAGCGCTCGAGGAGAAGGGCATCCGCGTCCGTCAGCTCGTCATCCCGGGAGGCATTCCCAAGCTTCAGCTACCCAACGGTATCGACGACGTCGCCTCTCGCCTCTGGGAGATCCACGCCGCCGCCGGTCCCTTCCGCACTATGCTCATTCCGCTCGAGGATGGCCGGGAGTAGCGCTCCGTTCAACAACCCTCGAGGGGAGATCTTTCATCCTCGAGATCCCGTTTTGAGGCGCACGAACGGCCAGCCCAGGGTGTTACTTGGATGCTATTCGGCTACGGAACGCGGTGGAATACTGCTTCAACGTTTAGCCCAGACCCGGCTTTAAGCTAGCTCTCTGGCGAACCTTTGGTTTTTGCAGCTGTCTTATTTTTACTACCATGAATTAACCGAATCTCCTGGGTGGCTGCAGCAATAATCGCTAAAGCCACAAGTGGCAGTACGAACCAAAGCGTGACTGTTGTAAATCCTTGATGCGAATCGTGCTCGGTTGATGCCAAGCCCAAGTAGAGCGTGTAGGCGGCGTAGAGACCGACAAACAGCGCGCCTTCCCAGCGGGAAATGATCAAGCCCGTGAATGCGATTGGTAGAAGAGCCACAGCTGCTGCCAGCATTAGCGGAAGATCCAGCGCAATCGCAGCTGCGGGAACTGGAATGCCCTCACCAAAAATTATGGCCGGTAAGCCAAGAACCATCCCTATGTTGAATAGATTACTCCCCACCACATTTCCGACTGCCATGTCTCGCTCGCCTCGCCTCAAAGCGATGAGCGCGGTCACAAGTTCTGGCAACGAGGTTCCGATTGCAACAACTGTGAGGCCAATAATCAAATTGCTGACCCCAAGATCAGTGGCAATGCTTACGGCCCCGGAAACTAGTAGCTGAGCTCCAAAAACTAACAACCCAATGCCCACGGAGAGCAGTAATGCAGCAAACCACAGCGAAACTGGCTTGCTATTAAGCGGCATTTCGCTTGGTTCATACTCTGGCTTAGCTGCAGTTCGCCTGCCAACCAAAATGCTCATGATTATGTGAAAAATCAGCCCAGCAAGAAGCAGGATTCCATCAAAGACGCTGATTCGTCCATCCAGGCTCACCACTACAAGAAGTAATGAAAGCCCGACCATCACTGGAATGTCGAACCGAACTAACTGCCGTTTTATGATTAGCGGGCTGATTATTGCCGATATGCCAAGAATGACCAGAATGTTAATGATGTTGCTGCCGACTACATTTCCCACTGCAAGGCCAGATTTTCCCTCCAGTACGGCTCCAACTGTTACCGCAAATTCAGGAGCAGAGGTAGCTGCTGATACAACTACTAGTCCAATTACTAGTGGCGGTAGCCCAGCCTTCACTGCCAGAGTTGACGCTCCGCGAACCAGGGCCTCGCCTCCGGCAATCAGCAACAGGAGGCCTGCGACCACCAAGACGACATCGACAATATTCACATCAGTAGCCTACGCTTCGGCGATTGCGGCAAGGGCTAAATCAAGGCGTTCAGCTAGGTAGTCTTCGAGCGGTCGAAGTGCCGTATCGGGGGCGGTTGGCATCCAGCGAACGAGAACTTCTTTCTCGGTAATGCCGGTCTGGGAGACAACTTCGCGAAGCACCAGTGGCCCGTATTCTCTTGCAAGTGCATCTGGGTCATCTATCGGCAGTCGACGAGCATCTACCAGGACGGCACTGTTTTCCGGGAACTTTGCCGCGAGCAATCTTCTTTTTAGCTCCATTCGAACCTGAGCACTTTGTGCCTGGTGACCGGGCAAGACCTGACGACTTGCTCTCACCAACAAGCCGGCTTCAAAAGCCTCACCCTGAAGGGTGATCACGAGAGCACCAAGCAAGAAGCCCTCGCCGGCTTTTCTGTAAGACTCAGAACGGGGGAGAAGCCCAAGAGCTCTGTGAGCGGGTGTCGAGACCGCAAGTTGTTCAGGACGAGCGCCTGCGGCTAATAATTGGTTCGCAACCGAGGCGATCAGGTTTTGAGCATCAACGGTCGCAGAATTTGAATCCATCGCTATATCCTGCCCTTCAAGCTAGTCGGTAGCAAGCTGCGGTCCATGCAGCCCTAATGGACGGAATTAAGGTTGAATTGGCTTGGGACCGACCGGCCACACAATACTTTGGGGTAGTTCTCAAGACTGCCCAGTTGACGCCCGCGACGCCTAAATAGTGGTGCTCAAATCACCGGGTTCAGAAAGCGCTCCCGTAAAACAAGTTGACAATCGTCTCCAGATATGGTTAGTTAGTTATGTAACCAACCACTCAACCGGAGGGAGAAGCCGTGGACGATGAGAGTCGGCCGATCTTTCAGCAATTAGCTGAGCGGCTAGAAAATGAAGTCATTGCTGGATTTATTGCAGAGCAAACCCAAGTTCCTTCGATTAACGAGCTTGCTGCCTTTCATCGCATCAATCCAGCCACCGCATTAAAAGCTGTGAATCTTTTAGTCGATGAGGGGACCCTTTACAAGAAGAGGGGAATTGGCATGTTCGTTTCTCCCGGTGCTCAAGTCCAATTGATCTCGAAGCACCTAAAGAAATTCGAATTCGACTTCATCGGCCCACTGTTGACCGAGGCTAAAAAACTTGGCATTTCTAATGCCGCAATTTTTCAAATGCTAGGAAAGGAAAATAGCTAATGACAAAAATTATTGAAGTCCAGGCCCTCACAAAGCAATACCGAGGCATCCGAGCGGTCGACGGTGTCAGTTTCACTGTCGAGCAAGATGGCATATACGGCTTACTGGGTCGTAATGGCGCAGGAAAGACAACTCTGATGCAGCTGATCACTGGCCAAGCATTCAAGACCGCAGGCAAGATCGATATCTACGGGGAAAACCCCCTTGAGCATTCCGCGGTACTCGAGCAGATTGTATTTATTCGAGAAAGTCAACGCTACCCGGAAAACTTCAAGGTTCGTCACGTTATGAGAGCTGCGGCATTGCTCTATAGAAATTGGGATGCCAATCTTGCAAGTGACTTACTAAAGGACTTTAGGCTTCCGACTGACAGGCAAATGGGAAAGCTCTCCCGGGGTCAAGCCTCCGCGGTCGGAGTGGTCGTTGGAATCGCCTCCAGGGCTCCGATAACGATTTTTGATGAGCCCTACCTGGGCATGGATGCGGTTGCTAGAACTTTGTTTTACGACAGGCTTTTGACTGACTACGCGGAGCGACCAAGAACCATAATTCTTTCGACTCACCTGATAGACGAGGTGGCAGACCTACTTGACCACGTTTTAGTGATTGACCAAGGTCGAATTATTCTGGATTCAGGTACCGAGGAATTACGGGGATCAGCATCCGCTATCGAAGGGCCAAGCTCATTAGTCAAGGAATTTTTCACGGATTGCAAAGTACTTGAGAGTCAAGACATCGGCAGCTACACACGTGCAGTGGTGTCAAATCTTTCAGCTAGCGCAGTAGCATCAGCGACCCAGCAGGGTCTGATTGTAAATCCGGTCTCGCTTCAGCAGCTGATAGTAAGTCAAACCAGTGGAGAGCTCACGAATGAAAAGGAGGCAGCAAATTGACGATGACAAATCCCACCAGCTCCATCGGAGCCAGAATCAGACAAGTGGTGAGGTTGAACTTCTTATACCCTTGGACTTTGGTGGTTGTTCCTTGGCTGATTTTGGCAGCCATTTTCCTTGTTAACCTTGTGCTTGAGGGGATTCTGCAGACCGAAGGCATTGCTAGGGTGTCGGCGTCATTCTCGACCGAGCCTTTTCTAATTGTTTACCTATTTATAAGCGCAAACGCCTTGCTCTATCAGCAATTCCCCTTGGCAATTAGCTATGGGTTGTCGCGGAGGGATTTCTATCTAGGAGTCCTAACTAGCTACAGCATCATCGCACTATTGACCGCTACGGGGTCCACCTTGATAGCTCTTGTTCGTGGCACTCTCCAAAGTTTCGAACCTTCGGCGATGGGCGGGTACTTTGCGCTGGTCTTCTGGGCCTACCTGGCAGTTCAGATTTTAGGTGCTGCAATTAACGCAATCTACATGCGCTGGCGAGGCATCGGCCTCTTTACATTTCTTGCTGCTGCGTCAGTTTTGATGATTTCGCTGGCTCTGAATTTTGGGCAGTACGGCCTCTGGGATGCGGTTTACAGACTTCTGTTCAGCACTGACTACGCAGCCACAAGAGTTTCGGTGCAGCTTGGCTTCCTTCTAATCGTGGCACTGAGTGGCTATGTGCTAATCAGAAGGGCTAAGCCCTAGCGCTGATGCTTGGTAGTTGATTCGAGTTAATTCTTGGACTTCTGCTGGCACAGGTGAGCACAGTAAATAGCATGTTTCTGAAGTCTGGAGATCAATCCCCATGAGTGAATCTGGATTTTGACTTTTTATTCAAGAGTCCCCGGTGCAGTGAATTTCAGAAGGCACGAGCAGTGAATCTATGGACAAGGCTTCATGGATATCTACTTTGTCGAAATTTCTCAATAGCTACTGAGCAAAGCTGCAGCTCGCGTAAATGGGCAGGAATTAGCTAGCTAGAATTGGGCATGTGCTCTCGACCGTAATCCGCCTCTCTGTCTCTGACGATATCGTCAGTTGGTTCGATGTAGTTGGTCCAATTCTTTTCTACACTGTTGTTTTCGGGTTGGTATTTGCCGGCACTGGCTTGTTTATCGGCGCATTTATCCCTTTTATAACCGGAGATTCTTTGGTATTTGCTGCTGGTTTAGTTGCTGCGGCCCACACGGATTCGATAAATATTTTTGTCATGGTGATTGGTGTTGGAATAGCCGCCTGGCTCGGCGACCAAGTGGGTTACTCACTCGGCCTTCACTACGGCCGACCATACCTTGATAAACGGCAGGGCAAATGGTTGCAGAAAGCCATTGCTAGGTCGGATCAGTTCTATGAGCGCTACGGCTGGTGGTCAATCGTTGTAGCAAGATTTGTGCCGTGGGGGAGAGTAATAATGCCGGCACTGGCCGGCATTAGCAAGATGAACTATTACAAGTTTTTTAGCGCCAATGCGGTTGGTGCGACGCTGTGGGGGTCGGGTCTAACAATCGCAGGATATTTCACCTATTCGATTCCAGGTGTGAGGTCTGCGGTTTATGTGATTGCGCTGGTTGTTATAACGCTTAGCGTTATCGCCGGAGTGAGAACCTGGCGAGCAAACCGGGTCTAGTTCTCAATCCAGATTTCGCATCTGTCGCTTGATTTTTCTTGCTCGTAAAACTCATCTTCTTGAATGGCCCAAGATTCCCAGTAGTCATCAAACTGTCCTTGGTCGCGCTGAGAAAACCGTGTTCTTCTCAACTCCGTGTCACTCTCGATCCAAATTGATAGATCTGCCAGGTCAGTGGATATCGCCGAAACTGAAGCGCAGCCTTCGATCACAACCAAATTCCCGCCCTCAAAGCTTCGCCAGCCGTTTGCCGGTTCACCGGAGGCCCCTCGCTGGCCTAACTCCCAATCCCAAACCTGCCAGTTGGCTTGCTTACCGGCGACTATAGGTTGAAGGATGTTTCTATTTAGGTAGGCAGAGCCTGCCCTCAGTCCGTCCCAGCCAGGATAAAGATCGTCCATGTGAATCAGCTTAGGCAGCTGCCTTTCGGACTTGAAAATGACCTCTGCAAGCTCACGGGCAAATTTCGATTTACCTGCTCCGGCCCTGCCATCAACTAGCACGATGGTCGTATTTTTGACTGAAATAACCGGTTCGAGTCGATCACGAACGCTATCTATAGCGGTTTCGTAACTGAGTAAATTTCGCAGCATATGCTGAGTTTAGGCCAAATACCAATACACTTATAAAGGCTATTCCAGCCTCCTCAAGTTTTTACCAACTCAAGGCCTATATAAAAATGAAGAACAACGCGCTCAGGAACCTAGCAATCGTCGCCCACGTGGACCACGGTAAGACAACTTTGGTCGATGCCATGTTGCGCCAAACCGACTCTTTCGCGTCTCACGGAACCCAGGATGAGCGAGTCATGGACTCCGGAGACCTTGAACGCGAAAAAGGAATCACGATTCTTGCCAAGAACACTGCCATTAGCTACCAGGGACCGGCGGCCAACGGCGAAGCCGTAATTTTGAACGTTATCGACACCCCTGGTCACGCTGATTTCGGCGGCGAGGTTGAGCGCGGCCTTTCAATGGTTGACGGTGTCGTCCTCTTGGTTGATGCCTCAGAGGGTCCGCTACCTCAAACTAGGTTTGTTCTTCGTAAGGCCATGGAGGCCGGGCTTCCAGTTATTTTGGTTGTCAACAAGACTGACCGACCTGATGCTCGTATCGATGAGGTTGTCGATGAAAGTCACGACCTTCTTTTGGGCCTCGCATCTGACCTTCACGACACTGTTCCAGATCTTGATGTTGATGCGATTTTGGACCTTCCGGTCATCTTTGCTTCCGGTAGAGCGGGTATCGCCTCTCTAGAGAAGCCAGAAAACGGAACTCTTCCAAACTCTGAGAACTTGGAACCACTGTTTGAAGCCATCTTGGCTAACATTCCTGCTCCAGAATATGAAGAGGGCGCACCACTCCAGGCACACGTTACAAACCTGGATGCGTCACCTTTCTTGGGCAGGCTTGCACTGCTTCGTATCTATAACGGCGAGATCCGAAAAGGCCAGCAAGTTGCTTGGATTAGGCAGGATGGAACTTCGCAGACCGTGAAGATCACGGAACTTCTTGGAACCAAGGCCCTTGAGCGCTTGAGTATTGAGAGTGCATCTGCGGGGGACATCGTGGCCGTCGCGGGAATTGATGGGATCACGATTGGTGATTCATTGTGCGACATTGATAACCCCAAGCCGCTTTCTCCAATTACCATTGACGACCCAGCGATTTCGATGACGATTGGTATCAACACTTCGCCAATGGCTGGACGCGTAAAGGGCGCGAAGATTACCGCCCGATTGGTGAAGGATCGTCTCGATCGAGAGCTGATTGGTAACGTCTCGATTCGAGTGCTTCCGACCGAACGCCCAGACGCCTGGGAGGTTCAGGGACGTGGGGAGCTAGCTCTTGCAATCTTGGTTGAGCAAATGCGTCGTGAGGGTTACGAGTTGACCGTCGGAAAGCCGCAGGTTGTTACCAAGAAGGTTGACGGCAAGCTTCACGAACCAGTTGAAGAGTTAATTGTCGACGTCCCCGAGGAATTCCTGGGATCAGTTACCCAACTGCTTGCATCTCGCAAGGGCCGCATGGTGAACATGACCAACAACGGCACCGGCTGGGTGCGCATTGAATTCAGGGTGCCATCGAGGGGCCTGATTGGCTTCCGAACTGAATTCCTGACCATCACCAAGGGCTCTGGAATTGCAAACGCACTTTCGGCCGGTTATGAAGCGTGGGCTGGAGAAATCGTTACTCGCAAGTCAGGCTCAATGGTTGCTGACAGGGCTGGAGTAGCTACTCCGTTCGCCATGGTTGCCCTGCAGGAGCGCGGCAGCTTCTTTGTAGAGACAACCTCTGAGGTCTACACCGGAATGGTAGTCGGAGAAAACTCTAGGTCAGAGGACATGGACGTGAACATCACCAAGGAAAAGAAGCTCACGAATATGCGTGCTGCTGCGGCTGATGATTTCCAGGGCCTAACGCCACCACGCAGGCTTTCCTTAGAAGAGTGTTTGGAGTTTGCCAGAGAAGACGAGTGCGTCGAGGTTACTCCTGAAGGCACTCGAATTCGTAAGCTCGAGCTTGATCCAAATATCCGAGCAAGAAACACTTCTTCTAGGAGGCGTGCCTCCGCGAACTAGGCGATTTTGCTATCAATCGTATAGATCGCTGAAGGCTCTTGCCTTGATCGCGGAGTTACTTCACGGGCAATTAGCTCTTCGGTTTGATCCGCGAGGCTTCCCTGCTTACCAATGGCAATCACGCATACGACGTCGCGATCAGAAGCTGCCACTGTAGCTGACAGTGTGTCATGCAGAATTCCACCCATGTAGTGAGCCTTCAAGCCCATCGACTCTGCTTGAGTCACAAGTTGGCTTGAGGCGATCCCGGCATCAAAAAATGTTGCTGCCTTGTCCCTAGGGCTGCCATCTTTGAGCTGGTTTGCAAGCACTACCGCTAGCACCGAGGCATTACTTGCCCACTGTTGATTGAACTCAATGAGCCCTTCAGTGACCTCTTGGAACAGGCTAGAACCAGTTTGTGCAAACACCACGTGCCAGGGCTGCTCGTTGAATGAAGAAGCGCTCCATCGGAATGCCTCTCCGAGGCCCTGAACTTCCTCGAGGCTAAGTTGGTGCTTTGAATCAAAGATTCTTGGACTCCAACGATCGCGAATCAAAGGGTGTAAATCGGCGGATGTTTCGGCTGGCTTGTTCAAGATTTCAATAGTCATAATCTTCTCAACTCTACCGAGCAATGTTTTAGTCCTAGAGCGCTACTATTGGCTGGTGTCGACTAGAGGCTTGGTTCTTTTTTCAATGGCAGGCCTATTTTGGGGCCTGCCATATTTTTTCATAGCCCTAGCACTTGAAAGCTTTTCAACACCCACGATTGTGTTCGCGAGAACCCTCCTTGGGGCATTGGTTTTGATCCCCTATGCGGCTTTGACTGGCGGCCTTAAGCCAGCCCTCAAGGCCTGGCCCTATGTAGCCATGTTCGGTGTCATCGAGATGGTGGGACCTTGGTTTTTGATCACTGAGGCCGAAAAGCACATCTCGTCTGGCTTGGCCGGACTGCTAATTGCAACCGTTCCGTTTTTCGCGGTGGCGGTGTTGGCAATCTTCCTCAAGGACCGCAAGGCACTTCGGCCTCGTTCGCTGACCGGCATGGTTATCGGTTTTATCGGAGTTTTGGTGCTTGTCGGAATCGACTCGTTCTTAGGCGCGGTGAACCCGCTATTTGTGCTGATGGTCATACTTGCAGCTGTGGGCTATTCGATTGCGCCGATTATTGCTAGTCGCAAACTGAATCACGTCCCCGGTGCCGGAGTTATTGGTGTGAGCATGGCGTTGGTAGCGACCATCTACTCGCCATTCGCACTGCCGGTAATCGGAGGCGAACTGGCAGCGGCTAGCACCAGGAGCATCTTCGCCCTCGTTGTGCTGGGGCTGGTTTGTTCGGCCCTGGCGTTTGTTGTGTTTTTCATGCTGATTCAAGAGGTTGGCCCGGTTAGGGCAACGCTTATCACTTATGTAAACACCGCGGTAGCGCTGTCACTTGGCATTATCTTTTTGAACGAGCCGATAACAACTGGCCTACTCGTGGGATTGCCGCTGATTGCAGTCGGCCTTTATCTGGCCGGAGGCACAGAGCGGAAAAGAGGAATTCCAGAAACACCAGCCTGATTTGAGCCAAAGGCTAAATCAGGTACAAATCATCTCCGGTGTCATCTCCGGTGATATTTAGCAATCTTGCATTTACACCGACAGCCACGGTCCCAGCCGGCATGTCCTTGGTGACCACGGCGTTTGCCCCGACTGCACAATCGTTTCCGATGTTAATGTTTCCAATCAACTTGGCTCCGGCACCGATAATTACCCGGTCACCAACTGTCGGGTGGCGTTTGACCGGGTCAAGGGTCTTTCCGCCAAAGGTTACTCCGTGGTAGACCAGCACATCGTTTCCAATAACCGCAGTTTCACCGATCACAACACCAACACCGTGATCAATCACAAACCTTTTTCCTATTGTTGCCCCCGGGTGTATCTCAATGGCCGTAAGAAACTTTGCATAGTTCGAAACCATTCTTGAAAGAGTGCGAAGTCTTAGCTTCCATAGCCTGTGGGCTAGCCGATAAATCCAGACTGCGTGTAGCCCGGCAGATGTCAGCCAAAGCTCCCAGGCACTTAGGGTTGCGGGGTCACGCTCAAGTCCTGCGCGAATGTCTCCTCTGATGCTCAATTCTTGCTCTGATACTCGTTTTGGAGATCCCGATAGAGAGTCGAAGACACATAGCGCTCACCAAATGAGGGCACTATAACAACTATTATCTTGCCCTCGAATTCTGGACGGGTGGCAACCTGGCTGGCAGCCCAAAGCGCCGCACCCGAAGAGATTCCCGCCAAAATACCTTCTTCGGAAGAGGTTCGCCTCGCGAAGTCAAAAGCGGTTGCGTTTTCCACGCTAATAACCTCGTCATAGCTTGAGGTGTCAAGAATTGAAGGGATAAAATTTGGTCCAATACCGGCAAGTGGGTGACCGGCGGCCTCGCCGCCGGTCAGCAAGGGGGATGAAGCTGGTTGAACAGCAAAGCTCTTTATGTTGGGATTCAGTTCCTTCAATCGCTGAGAAGTACCAGTGATGGTTCCCCCGGTTCCACTTCCAGCCACCAAGGCAGCGACTTGGCCATCGGTGTCGGCCCAAATCTCTTCGGCTGTGGTTCTGCGGTGAATTTCTGGACCGGCCTCGTTATCAAACTGACGCATCATCACTGCGTTCTCAATTGTCTTTCCTAGCTCGTCGGCTTTAGCGACTGAGCCCTTCATGCCCTCGGCGGCTGGCGTAAGGATTAGCTCTGCACCATATGCGCGAATAAGGATCTTGCGTTCCAGGCTCATCGAATCCGGCATCACGATGATGGTCTTGTAACCTCGCGCTGCGCCAACCATCGCGAGGGAAACTCCAGTGTTTCCACTGGTGGCCTCAATTAAAGTACCTCCGGCCCTAAGCGCTCCGGATTTCTCCGCGGCATCGACCATCGCAATCCCCAGGCGATCCTTTACGGAAGACGATGGGTTGTAAAACTCAAGTTTTGCTAGGACTGTGGCTTTCGCTCCATCGGTAACTTTATTGAGGGTTACCAGGGGGGTGTTTCCAAATACTTGGGTGATGTTGTCGTAAATACGCAATTTAATCCTAAAAGTCAGTGCTACTCGATTGTAACCAACACGCAGTCGACATTATTCATTATTGCTGCTTGTTACGGCTCAAGTATCCGCTCGACACGTGCGCCTAAGCGGCAAAGGCGGTCATTTGAATTACTCTTCACGTCTATGAAGAACCTAAAAATAACAGCTCTGTTGGGAATTGGCGCACTCAGCCTTGCTGGCTGCAGCCTTCAAGAGGTTGCGGCCACCGCCGCGGATGCTGCTGCCTGCAAGGCATTGAGCTCGACCCTGAGCGGCATCTCTGAGGCCTACGATCAGGGCTTAGTTGATTCAGGCATAATCGCGCAGTTGGATTCGATGGTTGGTGACCAGGTTGACTTCTTGCTTTCAACTGAACTGGCAGCCGACCTTAATGAGCTTGCGAAGGAGCTGAGTGAGTCCAGCCCGGCGCAAGGAGTCTCCGAAAAGGTTTTGGAGCTCACAGCCAGCATTTCCGACAAATGTTCAGAAGATGAAATCGATTTGTCAAACTAGCCAGATTGGCCTTGGGCTCTTCGGTAACCTAATGCTATGAACCCATCGCCTTCAGTACTTCATCCAGATCGTAACTTAGCCATGGAATTGGTGCGAGCAACCGAAGCCGCAGCCATTCGCTCCTATCCATTTATTGGCAAGGGCGACAAGAACGCTGCCGACGGCGCGGCAGTGGATGCAATGCGCGCTTTTCTGGGAACCGTAAACTTTGAGGGCCTTGTTGTGATCGGCGAGGGTGAAAAGGACAATGCTCCGATGCTTTTCAATGGTGAAATCGTGGGAACTGGAAACGGTCCAAAGGTGGATATTGCCGTTGACCCAATCGACGGGACCTCGTTGACCGCAGCTGGAAGGCAGAACGCGATCTCAGTAATAGCGGTGGCCGATCGAGGTTCAATGCTTGATGCTTCCACGGTTTACAAAATGGACAAATTTGTGACTGGTCCTGCCGGAGTAGGTGTTTGTGACATTAGGCAATCAATGGATGAAAATCTTCGAGCTTACTCAAAGGCCACTGACAAGCCAGTTGACGAGATTCTGGTTGCAGTTTTGGACCGCGACTATAACGCTGAACTCGTCGAGGAAATCAGGAAATCAGGAGCGGCAACCAGGCTGCTTCGAGACGGCGATGTCGCGGGCGGCATTCAGGCGGCAAGAGAAGATTCACGAATCGACATGTGCGTGGGCAGAGGTGGATCACCCGAGGCGATTGTTACCGCCTGCGGCATCCAAGCCTTGGGAGGACTCATTCAGGGAATCCTTGCCCCCGGCGATGACCAGGAAAAAAAGCGTGGCGTCGATGCTGGCTTGAAGTTTGACTATATTTACGAAATGAATGAAATGGTGAACTCTGACAACACATTTTTTGTTGCCACCGGAGTAACCGACGGACCGCTATTCGCTGGGGTCAAAAAACTTGGAAAGACCATAACCACCGAGTCGCTAGTGATCAGAGGAAGATCTGGAACCGTCCGGATGGTTTTGGCTGAACACAATGCCGACCGCTGGCTCTAGTGAGCCAGCTCGTCATCAACGTAGTGGTTCTTTGCAATCTGAATGCCCATCAGCGCGCTAAATAGCGCGACCCCAAAGAACACCCAAAGAGCAAACTCCCAGCCCCCGGTAATTTCTCTAATTACACCCACCAAAAAAACAATGATTGTGGTCATTGTGTAGCTCATGCCTTGGCCAAATGAGCTGACAGCGAGCACTGTGCTGCGCTCTCTTGAGCGCAGATTGTAAAGGGTAAGAGCGAGTGGGAACATTGTTGGCCCAAGCCCCAAGGCTGCAACCCAGATCCAAAGATGAGAGCCATCCGTCCAAAGTATTCCAAGGGCGCCGGTCATTCCCATCGCGCTTGAGAACCATATAATCGGCGCATGAAGCTGCTTGTACTTGACCGCTAAGCCGGGAACCAAGAGAGCCGCGGGAAGACCCAAGATTGCAAATAGTGACAATAGGGCGCCGGCTTGAGCAACCGTGACCGAGTTGTGCTCGAAAAGTAAAAGCGGTAGCCATGCAAAGCTCACGTAGCCGAAAACCGAAGTCATACCCTGGGTGCCAAATATTGCCCAAGCCGTCGGCGATCGCCAGATTGCCTTTTGCTTAAACGCATCCAGTGAAGGCTTTTCAGGTTTTGAGTTTTTGCGCAGTGCGAATAGTGGCAAGAGCGCTAGGGTCGCCATTAGCGCCCATTGCCCGAGCGAAAATCGCCAGCCGCCTAGGTCTGCCATCGGGACAGCCAGAAAAGATCCGGCCGATGCGCTCAAAGCGGTAAGTGAAATGTAGAGGGTAGACACCAAGCCAACTCGATTGGGAAAATACTTTCGAACGATTACTGGCATGAGGATGTTTCCAATGCCCATTCCCAAAAGGCACATCATGCTGCCCGCGAATAACGCGGTTGAATCCCAAGCAAGCGCCCTCAAGACGTGGCCACCAATAATCAACAGTGACGTGGCTATTAGCGTCTTCTCAACACCGATTCTTCTTGCAGGAACATTTGCCATGGAGGTTGCAATTGCGAAGGCCAGCGGAGCTGCGATTCCAAGCAGGCCAATGGTTACGATCGGAAGCGAAATCTCTTCTTGAATGTAGGTCACAAGTGGTGAGAACGAACCGACTGCGGTTCTCATGTTTAGAGCCAACACTGCGATCGCTATGAGCGCTAGCCATTTGGTTCTGCGTTCAGTCACCTTCAGGTATCTGTCTGAAGAATTTGGAGCACGTTTTTGTGCAGCTTCCCATTGGTTGCTAGCACTGACGATGTGGTCTCGTTCAATGGGCCGCTTATCGCCGTAATCATTCCTCCAGATTCAAGCAAAATTGGAACTAAAGCTGCGATGTCATAAATCTTTAGATCGTGCTCAGATGCAATCTCGATTGCACCCTCGGCCACAAACATGTAGCTAAGGAAATCTCCATAGGCCCTGGTCCTGTTTACTTTTGTCGAGAGATCCAGCAGCTCATTCAACAGCCCGGCATCGCGCCATTGTTCCAGAGAGTTAAAACTCAAGGTTGAATCGGCAAGCTCTGAGATGCTAGACACCGCCAGTTGCCTGACGCTGCCATCAACGTCTCTAGTGAATGCTCCTTTGCCTCTGGTGGCCCACCAGCGCCTTCCTAGGGCAGGAGCAGAGACCACTGAGGCGACCAGCTCTCCTTCCAAGCGAAGCGCAATCAAGGTTGCCCAAATCGGAACACCTCGAAGGTAGTTTGCGGTGCCATCGATTGGGTCGATAATCCAGTTCCTAGCTGAATCGCCGGTGTTTTCGAATTCCTCACCGATCACAGTGTCGGTTGGGCGATAAAGCTTTAGTAAATCTCTGAGTTTTTGCTCGACGGCGCGATCAGCATCGGTTACCGGAGTGCGATCGGGTTTGGCTTCAACTTTTAGATCCAGTGCACGGTATCTGGAAAGTGAAATCTCATCGGCGGCATTGGCCAGGACCTGTGCAAGCTCTAAATCGTTCATCTTGCTACCTAATCTACCGACGAAAGCGACTCGAGCAGCCTCCGAAGGGAGTCGAGTCGTAGCGCAGAAATTTCTCCGGCAAGCATCTTTTGATCAAGCGCACAATCCGGCGAGTCGGCAAGGTGGGTGCATCCGCGTGGACAATCACTGCTGGCATCGCTGAGGTCTGAAAAACCCTTGAGCAGACCATCCGCATCTATGTTGGAGAGCCCAAAGCTGCGTATTCCCGGAGTGTCAACCAGCCAGCCGCCTTGAGCTCGGATGGCATGGGCAGAGCTGGAGGTATGCCTGCCCCTGCCGGTGACCTTGTTAACGACGCCGGTTGCTCGAACAAAATCCGGAGCTATTTGATTGATTATGGTTGTTTTCCCAACGCCCGAGTGGCCAACAAATACGGTGGTGTGACCGCCGAGCATTTGTTTCAGTGACTCCAAGTTGGGGGCATTTTCCGAGGTTTGAATAATCTCCAAATCAAAACCCTGGAAGCTATCTATGAAATCTTTTGGATCTGCAAGATCGCATTTAGTCATGACCAGAATTGGTTTCAGGCCAGAGTGGAAGGCGGCGACCAAATATCTGTCCACCAGCCTTGAGCGCGGCTCAGGGTTCGCAGCAGCCATCACGATCACGAGTTGATCGGCATTGGCAACAATGGTTTGCTCTAATGAGTCACCGTCCTCGGCAGATCTTGACAGGGCATTTTTTCGAGGTTCAATGCGGACGATCCTGGCAAGGGCACCTGAGTCTCCGGATATGTCACCATCCAGGCGAACCCGGTCACAAATGACGCAACCGTCTTTTCGAAGCTCTTTGGCCAACGTTGCAGTGATCTCTTTCCCGTCATCGGTGAGAATTCGATACCGGGCCAGGTGGACCTCTAGGACCATTCCGAGGGGAGCTTTGCTAAAATCTGGACGCCGTTTGGTTCTTGGCCTTGAACCCTTGGGGTTTGGTCTGATGCGAACGTCATCCTCATCAAGATCCATGTGATCCGCTCTGGACCAAGTCATTTTTGACCAAGCATCTCGAGCCACATCTTGGAAAATCCAGGCATGGTTTTGGCGGTAGTTTCTATGTTCTCTACCTCAACGCCCTTGGTCACAAGACCAATAATTGCTCCACTGGTGGCCATGCGATGGTCATGGTAGCTGTGCCAGACACCCCCGTGAAGGGGCTTTGGGGTTATCTGGATTCCGTCAGCCAGCTCTTTGGCGTTACCGCCGAGGTTGTTGATTTCGGCGACGAGCGCTGCAAGCCGGTCGGTCTCGTGTCCACGGAGGTGCCCGATGCCAGTCAGCTTGCTAGGGCTAATTGCCAGTGCACTCAGCGCGGCGATGGTTGGGGCTAGCTCTCCAGCCTCGGATAGGTCAGCATCGATACCTTGAATCTCCTCGGTTCCAGAGATGACAAGCACGCCGTCGGTAACTTCAATGTGAGCACCCATGCGAGTAAGAATTTGTCGATATTGATCTCCAACTTGAGTTGTAGTACCTGGCCAGTTTGGAATCTGAACGGTTCCACCGGTAACCATCGCCGCAGCAAGAAAAGGTCCGGCATTTGATAGGTCTGGTTCAATCACTACCTTGCCGCCGGAAATCGCACCCGGTTGAACTTTCCAGCTGGAGTTGTCAATTGCGGTGGCAACAACACCCCTGGCCCTCAGGGTTTCCAGTGTCATTTCAATATGGGGCAGTGAGGGCAAACCTTGCCCAATGTGAGTCAGCGTCAGTCCCTGATCGAACCTGGCAGCGCTTAGTAGCAAGCCAGATATAAACTGGGATGAGGCTGATGCATCGATAGTTTGCTCACCACCTGGTACTGAACCTTTTCCTGCCACGCTGAAGGGCAATGACTCAGTATTCGAAGTCACCTCGGCGCCGAGTGCTCGCAATGACTCGATAGTGGTTTTCATCGGACGCAGTCTGGCACCGGCGTCCCCATCAAAACTGACTTCACCGTTGACAAGCATCGCAAGCGGTGGGACGAAGCGCATCACCGTTCCGGCAAGGCCGCAATCGATGCTTGCCGGTCCGGAAAGCATCTCTGGCCTAACCAGCAGGCCCTGGCCCTGCCAGGTAAATTTGGTTCCAAGTGCCTCGAGTGAGGCGATCATCAGCTCAGTATCTCTTGAAACCAAGGGGGAGATAAGTTCAGTCGGTTCATCGGCTATCGCTGAAAGCACTAACTCGCGATTAGTAAGTGATTTGGACCCTGGTAGCGAAACCGTGGCACGGATTTTTTCTGCCCCGGGGGCTGGCCAGTTTCTTGAGGCAGTCATCATCAGCTCCAAGATACCGCGTACCTCAATGTTCTTGCTGGCAATCTAAATGAGACTTGGTCTCATAAAACTAGACTAGAGGTATGACAAATGAAGCCATCCCGGAACAGCATGGGCTTAGATACTTGCCAATTTCACTCTTTGCCTCGGTGATGGGTGTTTCCGGTTTAGCAATCGCAACTCAAAAACTGGAAATCATGTTTGCATGGCCTACGATTTTTTCAAGCTCACTACTGGTGTTGTCGGTGGTTTTATGGGCTGGCATTTTTATCGCCTACACGGTCAAGGTGCTTCGGTACCCAGAGGCTCTCGTTGAGGAGCTGGACCACCCGGTCCGGCTGAGTTTTTTCCCAACCAGTTCAATTGGCCTGTTACTCATTTCAGTCATACTTGTTGGCATAAATCTTCAAGTTGCTGCCGTGATTTGGTGGATCGGAGCGATAGCTCAACTGGGGTTCATGCTTATTATTCTTGACCGCTGGATTCATCGGGAGCACTTCAAGGTCGAGCATAACTCACCAGCCTGGTTTATCCCCGTGGTTGGAAACTTGCTGGTTCCACTCGCCGGCGTAGAGCTTGGGCAAGTGGCTGTTTCGTATTTCTTTTTTGCAATCGGCATCTTTTTCTGGTTGCCACTTTTGGCCATCAGCCTAAACAGAGCGTTTTTCTTCAGCGCAATTCCAACGAAGCTGATGCCAACCCTATTCATTCTGATTGCACCTCCTGCGGTTGCATTTTTATCGTGGGTGAAGCTTCACGAAAACAGAGTGGACGACTTTGCGGTTTTGCTGTATTTTTTCGGCCTATTCATCACGCTGATGTTAATCTCTCAGGCTAAGAGATTTATTGGGCTCAAATTTGGTTTGCCCTGGTGGGCGTTCACTTTTCCCCTTGCCGCAATAACCATTGCTAGTTTTAGGTTTTACGAGCTCGTGCCGCAGATTCAATACCAATTCATAGCAATTGCGCTATACAGCGTGACTGCTTTTGTCGTTTTATTGGTGCTGGCAAAGACCTTGATTGCATTTTCACTAAGGCAAATCTGCATTCCGGAGTGAATGCACAAAAACGGATAGACTTGTTAACAATGCCAAAAGATAAAGCCGAGTCACTAATTCTTTTTGAAGCTCAGGCATTGCCTCTGACGCCCCAACTTTACGGAGCTGCTTTACGTTGGACTAGAAACCCCAGCGACGCTGAGGACTTAGTTCAGGAGACCTTCGCTAAAGCTTTCGTGGCCTGGGCAAAGTTCGAGCAGGGAACTAACTTGAAGGCTTGGCTGTTCCGGATTATGACCAACACCCACATCAACCTTTACAACAAAAAGGCCAAGGATAAGGCTAAGACCGCTCTTGATGACCTAGAGGACTGGCAAGTTGGGCAAGGCGAGTCGGTTACATCTCGGTCCTCAAGGTCTGCTGAAATTGAGGCAATGGAGAACCTTCCGTCGCTGGCTATTAAAAATGCCCTGGATCAGATTCCCCAAGAATTTCGAATGGTGGTTTACTACGCGGTAGTCGAGGGGCTTCCCTACCAGGAAATCGCCGACATTATGGCCACACCAGTGGGCACTGTTATGTCAAGATTGCACCGTGGGAAGAAATTGCTAAGAACTTTGTTGCTAGATTACGCAAGGCAAGAAGGCTACGACAAAGGAGCGGAGGTCGAATCTTGAAAAAGGTCGACTGCGAAGAGGTAAAAATAGGAGTGCATGAGTACCTGCACTCGGAGCTTCACGAGGAAGAACTGAATCAAATTACCGCTCACCTCGCCAACTGCGATTCCTGTGAGAGCCACTACGACATTGAGGTCATTTTCAACCAAGTAGTACAGCGCTCCTGCCACGAGGCTCCGGCCGAACAGCTGGCAGAGCGTGTCATGAATCGACTAAGAGAAATGCAGCAGCACGACTAGTCCTGTTCGGGCAGCCCAAGCCACTCAAACCAGCCTTGGTTCAATACAAGCCAAGCTATTAGCCCATAGCCAACCTGACCGGGCAAGCGTCGTGGGTGATTCGTAACTTCTGATAACCAGCCCTCATGCTCAACCAGTGGACTAAAACAATCTACGTATCGAAGCGTGCGACGCTTCACGACATCGGCAAAACCGTCCGATAGGTGCTTGACCTCGGAATCAAACTCCGGAACTCCGGTGGGGGCGGGGCCAACCACTATGACCTTGATTCCCTCGCGAACGGCTTCATCCAGTAGCGATGCGAGGTTCAGCCGGGAACGCGATATCGTGATGCCTGAGCGAACATCGGTAGACCCAAGAGCCAAAACCAAGTAATTTTCGCTCTCGTCACTAAATCTGATTGCCGCTTCTGTTTTCCATCTGCTCAACATGGCTGAGGTGGTTTCCTCGATCATGGGCAAGGCAAAAATAGCCACATCTTTATTTCCCGGCAGCCTGGCTTGAACTCTTCCTAGCCAGCCAATGCCCTTGGGGTCTCCTGCTCCGGTCAGTAGTTCGTCACCCAGAATTACGACGCGTATTGCAGACATCAGTTATTGAAGGCTCGATTGACCAAGTCTGACTGTTCTGCAGCGTGCCTCTTGGCAGAGCCGGTCGCTGGAGATGCCGAGGCCGCCCTTGCGATCACCTTCAGGGTTACTCCATATTTGGGCATGAATAGACCAAGGTAGGTCCAGGCGCCCTGGTTGGCCGGTTCATCTTGAACGAACCTCAACTCTGCATTCGGGAATTGAGCAATTGCAGCCTTCATCTCTTCAACTGGGGTTGGGTAAAGTTGTTCAAGGCGAACGATTGCGGTGTCGCCGGTTGCACGCTTTTCGCTTTCGGCAAGTAAGTCCCAGTAGACCTTGCCCGAGCAGAACAACAGCTTGGTTACTTTGGCTGGATCTAAGTTTTGCTGATCATTTATCAGTGGTCGGAAGTTGCCCTCGGTGAAGCCTTGAACTGAACTGGATGCTGCCTTGAGTCGCAACATCGACTTGGGAGCGAAGATTACCAGTGGCCTTCTCGGCCGAGTATATGCCTGCCTGCGAAGCAAATGGAAGTGGCTTGCTGGAGTGGAAGGCTGGGCAATCGTCATATTGTTCTGGGCACACAGCTGAAGGAATCGCTCAAGTCTGGCCGAAGAATGGTCCGGACCTTGTCCTTCATAACCGTGCGGCAAGAGCATCACTAGCGAGGAACTTTGTCCCCATTTTTGCTCAGCACTTGAGATAAATTCATCCAACACAGTTTGGGCTCCGTTGACAAAGTCACCGAACTGAGCTTCCCAAAGCGTCAGAGTATCCGGTCTCTCGATCGAGTAGCCGTACTCAAATCCAAGCGCCGCGTACTCGCTTAGCGGGGAGTTGTAGCCCTCAAATTTGGCCTGCTGTTCTGATACATAGCGAAGCGGAGTCCACTCCTGACCGGTGTTGCGGTCATAGAACACGCTGTGTCGCTGAACGAAGGTGCCACGAAGGCTGTCCTGCCCGACGAGTCGAATGTTTACCCCCTCTACCAGCAACGAACCAAAGGCAAGCAGTTCACCGAAGCCCCAGTCAATGCCACCACTTCTAGACATCTCAACACGCTTTTGAAGCAGTTGAGCAAGCTTTGGGTGAACACTGAAGCCATCCGGCTCATTACCGTGAGCATTTCCGATGGCTTCGACAAGTTCCTGACCAATTGCAGTTTGTCGGAGCAGTTCTTGTTTCTCGCTGGCCGTGGTGCCAATGCCATCCGGCCTTATTTGCAGGGCAACGGTGTCCGTCATTGCATCATGGACATCGATGAAGGCCTGTTCTAAGCTGTGCTGGAAACGCTCGTTTGCCTCGTCGAACTCCTCCTTGGTGATGTCCTTACGACCGATTAGGTTTTCCATGTAAAGGCTTCTTACTGAACGCTTGGCTTCAATTAGGTTGTACATCATCGGCTGGGTCATCGAAGGGTCATCGCCTTCGTTGTGGCCGCGTCGGCGATAACAAACAATGTCGATTACAACGTCTTTTTTGAACTGCTGGCGGTATTCAAAAGCGAGCTGGGCAACCTTTACAACGGCCTCCGGGTCATCCCCGTTCACGTGGAAAACTGGAGCTTGAATCGCCTTGGCCACGTCGGTTGTATACAGGCTGGTTCTGGAATCTTTCGGCACGGTGGTGAATCCGACCTGGTTGTTTACAACCACATGAATAGTTCCGCCAACTTTATATCCTTCTAGCTGGCTCATTTGTAGCGTTTCTAGAACTACACCTTGCCCGATAAAAGCCGCGTCGCCATGAATCAAGATTGGAAGAATCGGAAATGTCTCCGGGTTTCCTAGTTTGTCTTGCTTCGCCCTAACAATGCCCTCAAGTACCGGGTTCACGGCCTCGAGGTGAGAAGGGTTGGCCGCAAGTGAAATCTTGATTTGAGTGCCATGACCCGAGGTGAAAACGCCTTCGGTGCCCAGGTGGTATTTCACATCCCCGGAGCCCTGGACGCTTGAAATGTCGTTGGATCCTTCGAATTCACGGAAGACCTGCCCGTAGGTTTTGCCGGCAATGTTGGTTAGAACATTTAGCCGTCCACGGTGAGCCATACCAATGGCCGCTTCGTCCATCCCGGCGTCGGCTGCGGCCTGCAGGATCTGATCAAGGGCAGGTATAAGGGACTCGCTGCCTTCCAAGGAAAATCTTTTTTGACCAACAAACTTGGTTTGAAGGAACGTCTCGAAAGCCTCGGCTTCGTTGAGCTTATTCAGAATCCTGAACTGCTCTTCCTTGGTGGTTTTTTGATATGGGCGCTCCAGCTTGTCCTGGAACCACACTCGTTCTTCGGTATTCTGGATGTGCATGTACTCCACGCCGATGGTTCGGCAATAGGAATCCCGGAGAATGCCAAGAATGTTTCGGAACTTACCTTTTATTCTTCCACCAAAGCCACCGGTTTTGAAGGTGCGGTCCAGGTCCCAAAGACTCAGGCCGTATGAGCGAATGTCTAGGTCCGCGTGCCAGCGCTGAACGTACTCAAGCGGGTCAATGTCTGCGATCAGGTGACCGCGGACTCGAAAAGCGTTTATGTATTCCTGGATTCTGGTGTTCTTACCGGACTGGTCGGCAAGGTCCCAGTGGAAGTCACTGGACCAGACAACAGGGGAGTAGGGGATTCGCATGTCAGCGAAAATCTTCTCGAAGAACTCGCTCTCACCAAGAAGAAGCTCATTGATGATCTTCAGGAACTCTCCGCTGCCAGCGCCCTGAATTACGCGGTGGTCATAGGTGGAGGTGACTGTGATTACTTTGCCAATGCCTTGCATCGCAAGCTGCTCTTCGGACATGCCTTGGAATTGGGCCGGGTAGTCAAGCGCCCCAATACCTACGATGCAGCCCTGTCCCTTGGTCAGCCTTGGTACGGAATGAACCGTTCCAATACCGCCGGGGTTGGTTAGCGAAATGCTGGTGTCTTTAAAGTCTTCAGCGGTGAGCTTATTCTGCCGAGCTCGGGCAACAAGCTCCTCGTATGCGGTTACAAATTCCGCGAAGTTCATTTTTTGTGCACGCTTAATGTTTGGAACCAGCAGCGCCCTTGAGCCATCGGGCTTGGGGATGTCAATCGCAAGACCGAAGTTGATGTTTGCCGGTGCTACAACAGCCGGCTTGCCGTCAACTTCTTCGTAGAAAACGTTTTGAGAAGGAAAAGCCTTAAGGGCCTGCACGATCGCGTAACCAATGATGTGGGTGAAGGAAACCTTGCCGCCCCTGGTTCTTTTCAGGTGAGAATTTATTACGATTCGGTTGTCGATGAGAAGTTTTGCCGGAACCTGACGAACGCTGGTCGCAGTGGGAACGAAGACCGACGCATCCATATTCGCAGCCAAAGTTTTACTCATGCCCTTGAGGGTCTTTACTTCCGGCTGATCGTTGATTTCTTCCAGGGTGATTGCCGCTGATTCAGTTGACGGCAAATCGGCCGGAACCGGAGCGGTTTTTGGGGTTCCGGCCGCAGTCTTGGCAACCGGAATTGTGATTGCCTCGGTCGCTGGAGCGGGGGCATCGGGGTCAAAATTGTTCACGACAGTCGAATCAGTATCAATTACCCTCATCGATCCAGTGGTGGGATTAGCCTGAGCTGCATTGGGTTGGTTTGCAAGGTGGTAGCGCTCCAAGATAGGCAACCAAGATTGGTCGACTGAGTCTGGGTTATCTTGCCACTGTGCGTGCATTTCGGCAACAAGCCACTCGTTGGCGCCGAAGTTAATTTCAGAATTATTATTGTCGCTGCCCGACAACGCTGCCCCTTAGAACGAAAAACCTGTAGAAAACTCTCTAAGTCTAGCCATTTGACTAGCTATAGTTAAATGGAAATGGAGCTTGATAAACGTAGTTTGCTGCAGGTGATCGGTTGACCGACTATCTTCTGCTCGCCTTTGCCGTCTTTTTGACGGTCGGCACGGGCCTGTTCGTCGCCAGCGAGTTTTCGCTAATTAGCTCCGATAGAGCCCAGCTGATGGCCGATAAGGTCGCGGGTGAAAAAGGCCTAGACCTGCCAATTCGTGCGGTTGCAAAAACTTCAACCCATCTATCTTCGGCTCAGCTTGGCATTACCTTGACGACATTGCTTACTGGCTTCGTAGCCGAACCGGCACTAACGAGATTGCTCAGTCCGTGGCTTGAGGGGTTCGATTTATCTTCTGAGGGCGCCAGAACGATCTCGGTTGTTCTGGCCATGAGTATTGCGACTGTTTTTTCTTTCCTAATCGGAGAGCTAGTGCCGAAAAACATGGCGCTATCCTCTCCTAAACGAGTGCTGAAACTCGTGGTTGGTTTTCAGCTGGGTTTCACCTGGGTGTTCCAGGTTTTGGTCAGCTTCATGAACAGTAATGGCAACTGGTTGGTGCGCAAGTTTGGAATCGAGCCAAAAGAGGAGCTATCCAGCGCAAGGACCGCCGATGAGCTTGTCTCACTGGTTAGGCGAAGCGCAACCTTAGGTTCACTCGAGCATGACACCGCTAAGTTGCTGGAAAAAACTTTGGCCATGAGCACTCTGTTGGCAAGTGACATAATGACGCCGCGACCAAAGATGTATTCCCTCGAACGCGAATCGAGTGCCCGAGCTTTGATCGAGCTAGCGGCAGCCACTGGACACTCTAGATTCCCGGTTACCGGCGAGGACGCAGATGACATTGTCGGTGTAGTCCATCTAAAGCGAGGAATCGGAGTCCCGGTTGAGCGCCGCGATCAGGTTCCAATCAGTGCGCTTATGGTCGAACCGGTGCGGGTTCCAGAGACAATGGCGCTAGATCGCTTAATTTTGCAGTTGCGAGGCAGGGGACTGCAATTCGGAATAGTAATTGACGAGTACGGCGGAACTGCGGGAATCGTGACCCTTGAGGACGCAGTCGAGGAACTGGTTGGCGAGCTGTCCGATGAACATGATAGGCACCGCTCAGATTTATTGCAGTATGCCGACGGCTCACTTGCCTTCAGTGGTCTTACGAGGCCCGCTGAACTTGAGGAGTTTGGCTTATCGATTGCGGAGGACGAGGACTACGACACGGTCTCTGGTTTCTTGATGAGCGAACTGGGTCGCATTCCTAAAACCGGTGACCAAGTAGAGATTGCCGCTGGGCGCTTAGTGGTTCTGAAAATGGAAGCCAGAAGAGTGGATCAAATCAAATTTGAGCCGGTGGTGGTCGACGATGAGTAATGACCTAATGGGTTTGGTTTGGTTTGCTGTGCTGTTGACGGCAAATGCTTTCTTTGTCGGTGCCGAATTTGCTGTCATTTCAGCCAAGCGAGCCCAAATAGAACCCAAGGCCGCCGCTGGCAATCCAGCCGCCAAAATAACGCTTCGCGCCATGGAGAAAGTGTCACTGATGCTTGCAACTGCGCAACTGGGCATCACGGTTTCCTCGCTGTTGATTCTGGTTGTCGCAGAGCCCGCCATTCATCACCTGGTAGAGATTCCATTGATGGCAATCGGGATTGGGGAGGCGGCCTCAGTCGTCACCGGCTTCGTTATCGCGCTGATCCTTGTTACTTACCTGCACGTTGTAATTGGAGAGATGTTGCCAAAAAACATTGCAATTTCAGTGCCCTTGCAAGCGTCTTTGATTCTTACCCCGGTGCTCTACTTCATCGCTCAGTTGGTGAAGCCAGTTGTTTGGTTCCTGAATCAACTTTCGAATCTGATCCTGTTGTTGTTCCGCTTCCAGCCCGTTGATGAGGCCAATACTGCCTTCACCTTGGATCAAGTTGAGGGGATAGTGTCTGCAAGCCAAAAAGAGGGCACGCTTGCCGATGGCTCGGGGGCGATCGTGAAAACGTTTGAGTTCACCGAGAAGACGGTTCAGGACGTCGCGGTTCCAATTGAAAATCTTGTTGCAATGACACCTTCCTCAACCCTCGGGGACTTGCAGGCGGCCGTCTCCGAGTACGGCTTCAGTCGATATCCAGTTATCGGCACGGGCAACGACATTGTGGGCTACTGGCACATAAAAGATGGCCTTACTAATGACCAGGCCGCGATGAAGGAGCCACTGCCCTCAAAGCGCCTTAGGGCCATGATCTCGATTCCGGAGACCACCGACCTAGAAGATGCCCTAGCCCAAATGCGTAAGAGCAGAGCACACATCGTCAGAAGTTTTAGCTCTTCAGGAAAAGTAGTTGGCTGCTTATTCTTAGAGGACATCATCGAGGAACTTGTCGGTGAAATAGAGGATGCCACTAGGCGCTAGGCCATCGACCGCGCTCATACTGATGCGTCCTCCGGATTCACTGCACTGGTTTCTGCGATAACCATGCCGGCTCCTCCCATTGCCCTGGAGCCAAGGTGAACCAGATGCCATTGGCCAACAACACCGTCTTTGTCTTCACCGGAGTACATGCACATCGGAAAAACCAAAAGCCGGTTCTTGATTTCCAGTCCCCGAATCTTGAAAGGGCTAAATAGCTTGGTCATTTCGTTAGTTTTTCCAATCTTGGGTTGGCAATCAAAATGAATATTGCGAGCACTGTACCCCAGCCGATTGCAACATTCAGCGGGTAGATCGCGGTCAGCAGTCCGATGGCGGATGGTCCAGCCAAAGCTCCGATGTAGGTGATCCCAACTACTCTCGCCATGTTTCTTCCAGAGTGAGATGCCTCGCCTATTTCGCCACCGGCGGCAAAGATCTGTGGCACAACTCCAGAGATGCCAAGACCCAGGAAGTACCAAAGCACCATAGAAACCTCAAAATTAGGTGCGATTGCCTGCGAGGCTATTGCGATTCCGCCGACAAGTGAGCCCCAGCGAATAATGAAGCCACGACCTTTTACTTCCACTATTCGGTCGATAAATATCCGACCCGTAATCATTCCTAAATTGAACGCGGCAAGACCCCAGGCAGCAACCGCGACACTAACGCCCTGAATGTCGTTTAAGTAAAGCGCTGACCAGTCGTGCGCGACGCCCTCGATGACCGCCCCAGCCCCAGCCATGAGTCCAGCAAGTATTACAAACGGCAGCACTCTGCGGTTTGCCTTGCTGGCGGCTCGGGTCTTGCCTTTGTCTTGTCTGGTTGCTACAATCTCGTTTGGAAGTAGCCAGCCGGCAACCACGACACCCGTGATGCTAAGCAAAATGCCAGTCACGCTCAATGTCTGGGATTGGTCAAACCCAGCCGAAATAGTTACAAAGCCCAATGCTGCGCCAAATAATCCGCCGACCGACCAGAACAGGTGGAAGAAGGTAAAGATCGCACGGTCATTCAGCCTGTCGACCTGGAGGGCGGCAGCATTCATCGCCACGTCTACTCCAGCGATGCCAAAGCCAAGGAAAAATATTGCCAACCCAAGCGACCAAACATCTTGCGCAAAGGCCGGACCCAACAAAGAGAGTCCAACAATCAGCCCACCTATTCTCGTAGCGGTCTTTGCTCCGATGTGGTCGACTATCCAGCCGTAAATTTGCATCGAAACAAAACCACCGAGGCCGGAGAACATCAGTAGAGCCCCGAGGGTTATGTAGCTAATACCGACGGTGCGCTCAATCAAGGGAATGTGGACTGCCCAAAGCGCTAAGGACGATCCACCAGAAAAGAAAAAGAAGCTAACAGCGATTTTTGATTTTAGAACGCTCACGCTCAACACTTTAGGACAGGAAGTCTTGGAGTAGCTTTCCTACAGCGTCGAGTTCAATCAAAAAGCCATCGTGGCCGTATTCGCTCTGAATCACATGAAGCTTCCCACCGTGCAGTTTGCCGCTGATTGACTCGGCAATTAGCTCCTGACCGCTCACTGGAAACAACCGATCGCTATCGACGCCAATTACCAGAGTGGGACAGCTAATCTTCTTTAGCGCAGCTTCTACTGATTCTTGACCTCGACCAACATCATGGGAGCTCATGGCATTCACCAGCGTGACATAGCTGTTTGCGTCAAACCTTCTTACAAATTTATTGCCGTGAAAATCTAGATAACTCTCGACGGCGTATTTACCAGATTCAGTAAGCGGGCTGACCCGGGACTGCCAGCTTCTTCCAAAGCGCTCGTTGAGCTCGGCAGGGGAGCGGTAGTTCAAAAGCGCCATACGGCGGGCAAGAGCGAGACCCCGATGGGGTCCAAATCCAGGTTTGGCATCGTAGTAGGAACCGCCTGCAAAGTTCGCATCGGACCTAATCGCCTCAAGCTGGACCGTGTTCAGAGCAATCTGGTCCGCGGTTGTATAGGGAGGTGCCGCCAAAATCGCTAGGCGCTCGCAGCTTTCGGGGTGCTTGATAACCATTTCCATTGCTTGCATTCCGGCCATTGAACCGCCGACGATGCCGAACCAGTTGGAAATGCCGAGCTGGCCTGCAAGCACCTGGAAAGACGCGGCCTGATCTTTGATCGTTAGTTGCGGAAAAGACGGACCGTACTCTTGCCCTTTGGCGTTCAACGACGCAGGGCCGGTGGAACCTTGACAGCCCCCAAGGACATTCGGGGTGACCACAAAAAACTTGTTGGTGTCTATTGCCAATCCTGGGCCGATAAGCCCGTTCCACCAACCCGATGTCGGGTGACCTGGAACTGATGGGCCCGTGGTGTGGCTGTCACCTGTTAGCGCGTGAAGCACCAAAACCGCATTGGTTTTGTCCGAGTTGATTTCTCCCCAACTCTCATAGGACAGCACTACTTGATTGAGCGTTTCCCCTGATTCAAGACCGAGCGAAAAAACTTCGGAAAATTTTCGATCCCCTAGGTCGTCCCCGGCACGCCACGCGCCCGTGGCTGGGGGTCTTCCAGCTAACTGACGACGCTGCTCCTCGGTAATGAATTCCGAGGGAGCAGAGTCTTCAGATGTTTGAAAGTCCATTTATTTTGCCGTTGCAAAGCCTGTCTGTAGATCAGCGATGATGTCCTCATAGCTCTCAAGCCCAATTGACAGTCGAACTAACCCAGGCGTAACTCCGGCTGCTGCCAGGTCTTCGGGGCTCAATTGCCCATGAGTGGTTGAGGCTGGGTGGATTATTAGTGAGCGCACGTCTCCAATGTTGGCTACGTGACTGAACAGCTCCACGCTGTCAACGAATTTCACCCCAGCATCCAGGCCACCGGCTATTTCGAACGACACGATTGCACCAGCACCCTTAGGGGCATAGTGCTTATGAGCTTCGTGATGCGGGCTCGACTCAAGGCCCGCGTAGTTGACCTTAATAACCTGAGGCTGAGCTTCCAGCCACTTGGCAACCTTGCTTGCATTCTCAACATGACGCTCCATGCGAAGGCTGAGGGTTTCGATTCCCTGAATCAGTGAAAATGCCGTGTCCGGTGAAACCGCAGCTCCAATGTCTCGCAAGAGCTGAACTCGGGCCTTAATTATGTAGGCAATGCCATCACCGAGCGCTTCGGTGTAGACGACACCGTGATAGCTAGGGTCTGGCTTTGTGAGACCAGGGAACTTGTCGGATTTTGACCATTCGAAGGTTCCGCCATCTACGATCGCACCGGCAACAACGGTTCCATGCCCTCCGAGGAATTTGGTCGCCGAGTGAATAACGATGTCGGCACCGTGTTCAAAAGGCTTGATCAAGTACGGTGTCGCCACTGTGTTGTCCACAATTAGCGGCAGACCGTTCTTGTGCGCAACGGATGCGACTTTGCGGATGTCCAAAATCGAAACATCGGGGTTCCCGATTGTCTCGCCGAACAGTAACTTCGTGTTCGGGCGAATGGCTGCTTGCCACTCGCTCTCATCATCCTGGTCATGAACGAAAGTTGTTTCAATTCCGAGCTTTGCAAGCGTGTACTTGAAAAGGTTGTGGGTTCCGCCATACAAAGTTGAGCTCGAGACAATGTGATCGCCAGCCTCGGCAATGTTTAGAACTGCAAAGGTGGAAGCTGACTGACCTGATGACAAAAGCAGGGCCGCTGTGCCACCCTCAAGAGCAGCAATGCGCTTCTCCGCGACATCTTGGGTCGGGTTCATGATGCGAGTGTAGATGTTTCCAAATTCTGCAAGACCAAACAGCTTTCTGGCATGCTCTGCTGAGTTGAAAGTGTAGGCAGTGGTCTTATAAATAGGCACGGCCCTGGCGTTTGTGACTGGATCGCTTACTGCGCCAGCGTGAATCTGTCGGGTTTCAAAACCCCAATTTGCTGCATCGGTCATCTTTGTTTCTCCTATTTAGGTGAGTGGCTACAACCACAACTATTCAGGGTTGCACTCCAGTGAGCAACATAGCCAGTAACCAAAGGTAACTTTATATCAAATGAGCAATTGCTAGGGACGCCAATAGCGCCGACCCGAGTGGGATAACCGAGTCATCAAAGACCGCTCTAGCCGAGTGATTGGTCGGTGCCGTTGTGTGGTCTATTTCCTTAGGGCAGGCTCCAAGGAACACAAAAGCCCCCGGTACTTTTTCAGCAATGGATGCAAAATCCTCGCCGCCAGCGATTGGGTTCTGCATCGCAAGATAACCATCAGGCCCAACTAGCTCATGCGCAATCTTTGTTACCAGTTCAACGGCCGCGGGATCGTTGAACAAAACCTTGGTGGGTTCGCTGAACTCCACCTCGGCGCTAACTCCAAATCCTTCGGCAATTGCGGAAATTAGTTTGGGTGCCTGAGCGTGGAGCTTTTGAGTACTGACTTCGGAAAAAGTTCGAACCGTTGCCCCAAAACTTGCCGAGTCAGGAATGACGTTGTTGGTGGCATCGTCCCCAGCACGAATCCAGCTGACATTCAATATGACCGGGTCAAACTGGTCGAAATTTTTATTGAGCATCGTCTGAAGGCTAGAAATGGCTTCAACCATCGGGGCTACTGGGTCTTTGGATAACCACGGCATTGAACCGTGGCCCCCGGCTCCGCGGAAAGTAACGTTCATGTCTCCCGCGCTTGCCATCATGGCCCCGGGCCTGCAGGCAATGATGCCAACCGGCAATGAGGTGAAGACGTGCAAACCGTAGGCTGCCGCCGGATGAGTGCCGGAAGCCTCCAGCATGCCCTCTTCGATCATGATATCTGCGCCTCGGTGACCCTCTTCACCTGGCTGGAACCAGATAACGACGTCACCACTTAGCTGATCTTTTATTTGGAACAGGAGCTTGGCGGCGCCAACTCCGGCGGCCATGTGCAGATCATGCCCACAGGCATGCATGAAGCCGTTGTCCGAAGCAAAATCCAGATCAGTTTCCTCGATCACGTGCAGTGCGTCCATGTCTGCCCGCAGCAAAACCGTTGGGCCGGGGTTGCCACCTCGAATAACCAGGACAATTGAACTCAGAGATTTTCCGAGAGTAATTTCACCGAGTCCTTCTAGATGGGCAAGAAGAGTCTTTTGAGTGGTGGGAAGATCAAGTGCGAACTCTGGGTTCTGGTGCAGCTTCCTGCGCAGTTCAATCAGTTCATCGAAAAAATTATTGGCTGAAACTAACAAGTCACCGGGGTTTGGCATGCATGCTCCTTTGCTCTATTTATCTTTACACTATTTAATAAGAAACATGTTTTATCAAATGCATCCACGTTGGCAACTGCTACTCGCCGACCAAAAACAACTCCTGGCACAAATAGGCTCCGTTCTGGCAGCGCAGGACAGGGTTGTGCCGGAAAAAATAAACATTATGCGGGCCTTCAAGTTTCCACCGGAGCACTATCGGGTGCTGATTGTGGGACAGGACCCTTATCCAAATGCCATTCAGGCAACTGGCCTGGCCTTTTGCGTCCCGGAGGGAACCAGTCCACTGCCAGCCACACTCCGCAACATAATCAAAGAATTGCGCGCTGACCTGGGGCAAAACCTGGTTGCCACCGGAGACATTTCAAACTGGGCAAATCAGGGCGTGATGCTGCTGAATCGGTCACTCACTACAAGGATCGGGCAGACCGCAGCACATTTTGATATTGGCTGGGACCAATTCACCGCTCGAGCAATCGAGGCCTTAGAGCAGGTTCACGAGGGTAAATTAGTAGCGATTTTGTGGGGCCAGCGTGCCAGAGAATTGGCCGAAGATCTTTCGATGTCCCGGGTCCTGCAGAGCCCTCACCCCTCACCGCTTTCCAGCTACCGGGGTTTCTTTGGCTCGAAACCGTTTTCTAGTTGTAACAAGATACTGGCAGAATCGCAGCTTCCGCCAATCGATTGGAGCTGTTGATGGTTGATAGCAAAACTCGATGGGCGATGGTTCGACGCCAGCGACAAACGCCTGACATCGAACCCGGGGAAATTGTGATTCGAAAAGCTGTTGCCGAAGACCTCCCTGCGATCAAAGATATTTACAACTACTTCATAAGAAACACGGTCATCACTTTTGACGACGTTCCTTTGAAAATTGGTTACTGGCAGGAACGATTCGAAATGTCTCAAAAGCTGAAGCTGCCATTTCTGGTCATGGTCCGAGGTTTTGAGGTTCTAGGGTTTGCTCTTGTTGTTCCTTGGCGTCAACGAGCTGGGTATCTCAAAGTGGTCGAGAACTCGATTTACCTCTCCGCTCCAGCAAGCGGTAAGGGTCTTGGCGGAAAATTGTTTGCCGCCCTTTTGGATCAATGTCAGGCGGACGGTATCAAAGAGGTGATTGCGGTCATCGCAGATCGTGGCGCACACGCATCGATTGCGCTGCACGAAAAGTTTGGTTTTGTTCAACAGGGTCATCTGGCTAACGTGGCCAAACGCTTCGGAAAACCCATAGGGAGCTACTTGCTTTCACTCAAGCTTTCTAAGGCTTAGCCAGTAGCACTTCTTTCACGCTCTGTCTCAAGGTATTCAGCGCCTTCGGTGCGATTCCGTCTGTTGTAATCACGCTGTCGGCATCCGCTAAATCGGCAAACGAGGTAAAGCCTCTAATTCCCCATTTTGTGTGATCTGCCAAGACGGCAAACTTTGCGGCTCGCCGAATTACCTCACGGTTCGTATCGGCCTCAATCAGGTTCGGAGAGCTAAACCCGAATTCGGTATCCATGCCGTGGGTTCCCATGAAAACCAGATCTAGATTGAACCTTGCGAATACTTCCGTCGTGATGTTTCCAACCAGTGAGTCAGTCGGAGTTCTAACTCCTCCGGTCAGCACAACCGTCTGGTCTGCCCTTGGCTGCTGGGCGAAAAGATCGGAAACTGGTACCGAGTTTGTGACGATGGTGATCGATGGCATGTCCCTAAGTCTTTTTGCAAGAGCGTAGACCGAGCTTCCACCCATGAGCGCAATTGCCTGGCCTGGATGGACCATGGCGGCGGCCAATTTTGCAACTGCATCTTTCGAGGCTTGCTCCCTTAAGGAGTTAAAGGCAAAAGGTGGCTCCACCGTTGATGACAGTGAGTTTGCCGTGACGCCGCCGTGCACTTTATCCACGAGGCCTTGGTCTGCAAGTGCCTCAACGTCGCGCCTAATCGTCACCTCTGACACCCCAAGGCTTGCTGCAAGCTCGGAGATACGCCTAGCACCCGAAAGCGAGACTTCTTCCAGTATTAGAGCTTTGCGTTGAGCTGCAAGCACAGTGGTCCTTTCACTAAAACCTAGGTGAAGGCTAATGGGGAATCACGGAAATGTTTGAATGTTTACTAACAAAATGATTACTTTTGTCGTTTTTTATCCGAAAAGTTTGGAAACATTGCCTAAGTTCGTTTTAACCAATTGTTTGAGTCTGTTTATTTAGGCCGAACAGCAAAGATTAGGAAGGGGCGCGCTGACAATCGAGCCAGGTCTTTGGCCGGGTTCGGAGCAAAACTGAAATAGTAACTGAGTAGATAACTGGGTGCAGCTTTGGCTGCATCCAGTTATCGCAGAATTTCAGCTATCGTCAAACTAGTAGCACCAAACAGATTCGGACCGCGATTGAAATCTTCAAGCTTTGCTCACTTGCGCCAAGACGGCGTCTCACTCTTAGTAAGCCTTGGGCCCGATTCGGTTCGCATCATTCACTGGGGCGAAGATCTGGGCGAAATTGAAAATTTTGCTGATTACCTGGTGGCCACAATTGAGCCAACCGCTCACGCCGAGGGCGACTCACCAGACCAACCTGGCATTTGGCGGGAGCAGTCACGCGGCTCGATCGGAGCTCCAGCTCTAAAGGGTCATCGCCAGGGAGCCGATTTTTCCCCTCTCTTTGCTCTGACCAATCACCACGTCACTGACCAAGAGCTGGTTATTGTCGGTCAGGACCAAGCTGCTGGGCTGGAAATTCAAACGACCTTCAAGTTTGTAGGCGCAGGCGTGCTCTTGACCTCGCAGAAAGTGACAAATCGTGGAGACAGTGATTACTATCTCGAAGATTTAGCAAGTTACTTGCCGCTTCCTGACAGAGCTCAAGAGTCACTGGATTTTGAGGGCCGCTGGGTCAAGGAGCGTCAACCGGTGCGTAGAAAGATTCAGCCTGGCGTTGTATCCCGTGAGGTTCGTGAAGGCAGAACCAGTCACGATTACACAATCTTGCAGTTGGCAATGACATCGGAGTCTTCATTCCGGCAGGGCGAGATCTGGTCATTGGGCCTGATGTTCTCCGGAAACTCTCGCCACACTATTGAAAAGCTGCAATCAGGCCGAAAGGCAATCTCAGCCGGAGAACTTCTAATGCCCGGCGAAATGATTCTTCCGGCTGGCAAAAGCTACGCAGGTGCTCCGGTCGCTGCCATCTATTCCAATTCCGGAATTGATGGTGTGTCCGACAGATCCTATCGATGGTTGCGCTCGAGACCGGCTCACCCAACAAACATTCGCCCAAGGCCTCTGACCTTGAATGTTTGGGAGGCGGTCTATTTCGATCACAATCTAGACAAGCTCACCGAGCTTGCCGAGGTGGCCAAGGAGATAGGCGTTGAGCGTTTTGTCTTGGATGATGGCTGGTTTAGTTCAAGGCGCGATGACACCACCGGGCTTGGGGACTGGGTAATCTCCAAAGACGTATGGCCAGACGGGCTCGGTACATTGATCGATGTGGTCAAGGCAAATGGTATGGAGTTTGGGCTTTGGTTTGAAGGCGAAATGGTCAACCCTGATTCAGATGTCTATCGCAAACACCCGGACTGGATTTTGAATGTAGCGGGCAGAGTGCCACCCACCGGCAGGGGTCAGCTAGTGCTTGACCTAACCAACCCAGCTTGCTACCAGCACATTTTTGACCAGACCAACAAGATTTTGACTGAGAACGATATTAGTTACATCAAGTGGGATCACAACCGACCACTGGTGGACCCAGGGCACTATGGCAAGGCCTCAGTTCACGAGCAAACCAGCGCAATCTACAAACTGCTTGCCGAGCTGAAGAAAAACCACCCTGGCCTAGAGATTGAAAGCTGTGCCTCCGGTGGAGGTCGAGTGGATCTGGGCATCGCTCAGATTGTTGACCGCTTCTGGGTCTCGGATTGCAATGATGCACTGGAGCGTCAATACATCCAGCGCTATTCCCAAATTGCCATTCCGCCGGAAATGCTCGGCAGTCACATCGGCCCAACCAGCTCTCACACCACCGGAAGGGCGCATTCACTTGGGTTCCGTGCCATTACCGCCCTTTTCGGCCACGCCGGCTTGGAGTGGGACATTACTACCACAACTGCGGATGAGCGTGCTCAGCTAAAGAGTTGGGCCAGTTACTACAAGCAAAACCGCGGTCTTCTTCACTCCGGACAAGTGGTGCGAGTTGAAACCGACAACGACTCAACATTTGTCCACGGTGTGGTGTCAAGGGATCAATCAAGAGCGCTTTTTGCGTATGTGACACTCAGCGCTCAGAGTGAGTCTCGGGCAGATGCTATTCGCATTGACGGGCTTGATTTGAATCGTAGTTATAGGGTGCAGGCAACCTTCCCAGTTGGCAAGCCGGTGTTCCAGGAACGCACCGGACCCAAGTGGCTTGACGGCATAGTTTTAACCGGTAGGGCACTCAGCCAAATTGGACTTCGGCCTCCAATTTTGTTCCCAGAAGCAGCTCTACTAATAGAAATCGAGGCAATCTAATGCTGAAAACCAACAAACTCTACTTCGGCGGCGACTATAACCCAGACCAGTGGTCAAAGGATGTCTGGAAACAAGACATTGAATTGATGCAAAAGGCAAACGTAAATTTGGTGTCCCTGGGAATCTTCTCCTGGGCAAAACTAGAGATTAGCGATGGCGACTATCAGTTTGGCTGGTTAGACGAAGTCATGGATTTACTCCACGCAGGGGGCATCTCGGTCGACTTGGCAAACGCTACTGCATCACCGCCGGCATGGTTATCAGCAGAGCACCCTGAAATTTTGCCGGTTAACTTTGACGGAGTCCGTCTTGAATTCGGTGGCAGGCAGGCATATTGCGCGGCTAGCACCGTTTATCAGAGGAAGGCTGCTCAGCTAACCGAGAAGCTCGCCGAGAGATACTCAAACCACCCGGCTGTGGTGATGTGGCACGTGAACAACGAATACGGTTGCCACGCCCCATACTGCTACTGCGATGCATCGAGGGATGCTTTTGTTGCTTGGCTTAAAAATAAGTACGCGTCACTCGAAGAGCTAAACGCCTCTTGGGGTACAGACTTCTGGTCTCAGCGTTACCACAACTGGACCGAAATCCAAGCCCCAAAGCGCACACCAGATGGCACGCATCCAAACCCCGGTGCGCAGATTGACTTTAGACGGTTTACATCGGAGATTACCCTTGATCTATTCAAGACCGAGCGCGACATTATTAAAAAATACGACAAGGTAAACCCAGTAACCACAAACTTCATGTCGATGAAGTTCACTCATGCGATGAACTACTTTGCCTGGGCCAAGGAAGTCGACTTTGTCTCTACCGATCACTACCTGGCGCAGCACGACATCGAAAACCACATTGACCTAGCTCAGATGGCTGATCTTACGAGAGGCTTTGCTGATGGTAAGCAGTGGCTACTCATGGAACACAGCTCATCTGCTGTGAACTGGCAGCCGAGAAACTACGCCAAGACCCCAGGGCAAGAAAAGCGCAATGCCATGAGTTTCGTGGCGCGTGGTTCCCAAGGAGCGATGTATTTCCAATGGCGTCAGAGCCAGGCGGGCTCCGAGAGGTTCCACTCCTCGATGGTGCCTCATGCCGGCGAGGACACTCGGGTATATCGCGAAATTTCAGAGCTGGGTGCACTGCTGAATGAGCACCCGGATCTCGTAAATTACCCAACCAATAAAGCGCAAGTTGCAATGGTGTTTGACTACGAGCAAGCGTGGGCGATGATGCAGGACAATCTGCCAACCGAAGAGGTAAGTTACCCAGATACTGTTGCGGCCTGGTATCGAGCACTCTACAAAGAGGGCGTTTCAGTGGATTTCGTTCCGGCGGACGTAGACCTTGCCGCTTTGAAAGACTACAAATTGGTGTTGATGCCAATGGTGCACATGCTTTCTGATTCGCAAGAACGGGTATTTAGTGACTACGCAACCGGCGGAGGAAACTTGGTTGTCGGGTACTTCTCCAACATTTCCGACCGAACACTACGAGTGAAGCTTGGTGGCTATGGTGGAAAGTTAGTCAAGGACGTCATCGGCGTTTACGTCGAAGAATTTTATCCGCTGCGCGAAGAAACGGTTGAGCTTTCCAATGGCTACCAAGCCAAACTCTGGGGAGAGCTATCCAGACTTAATGGGGCAGAGTCGGTTGCTGATTTCAAAACTGGTCAGGCTGTTGGCAGTGTTGCGATTGCAAAGCGGAAGCTAGAGTCCTCCACTGCCTGGTATCAAGGTACGGAGCTGACCGATGATTCGCAGCGTACGTTCTTTAGGGGCATTGCTGCCGGCTTGGGCATTCACGCAACCGGCGTTGAAACCACTGAACTGGTTTACCGCGGGCCTTACCAAATCGAAATTGACCACAAGGCCAACACCGTAACGGTAACTAAGGGCTAGATAAAAAGGCACAAAAAAGGGTTCCGATTTCTCGGAACCCTTTTTTTCTTTGTGCGGGTGAAGGGACTTGAACCCCCACGCCTTGCGGCGCCAGATCCTAAATCTGGTGCGTCTGCCAATTTCGCCACACCCGCAACAACAACAAAGCATAATGGTTTTTTGGGCTGTGGAAAACCGAAAACCAAGCTTTTGAGTCAGTGGCATTGTTTTGGGTATGGATCAGCTGACGGAAATTCTAGGCAGGACGCGCTTACTAGCTCGCACCAAAGAGCTTGACATTCAGACAGCCACTCAACAAGCAATTGATAAGGCCGCAGAGTCACATAACGGCCCATTGGATGAAGCTTTTCTTAGCGAGCAGGCGAATCTAGAGCTAACTGGCCTGGGCATACTTCAGCCGCTACTGGACAATCCAGAGATTGAAGAAATCTGGATAAACCGACCCAATGAAATTCATTACTTTGGAGCTAGCGGTCACAAGGTTCTGACGCTGGAGATTTCGGCAAGTCAAATTCGAAACCTTTGTTTCCGGATGCTCGCCTATTCCAAGCGCCGGGTTGATCGGATGACACCTTATGTGGACGCCGCTCTTCAAGATGGTTCGAGGCTCCATATCGTTATTCCGGAAATTACTTCAAAGCACTGGGCGATAAACATTCGAAAGTTCAATAAGCCAAACATCACACTTGAGCAGCTGCAAAAACTCGGAGGCATTACTAATGAGCAATTGAACCTGTTGTCAGCAGCAATGATTCAGGGCAAGAGCATATTGGTATCCGGCGCCACTCAGGCTGGCAAGACCACTCTTATGACCGCGCTGTTGGCGGCTTCTGATAGACAAGATCGGATCATTTCTTGCGAGGACACTTTTGAGCTTTCGCTGAGTCAGCCCGATTGGGTTGCAATGCAAACCCGGCCAGCCGGCGCCGAGGGTGCTCCGGAGATTTCACTGAGAGAGCTGGTTCGCCAAGCACTTCGCATGCGCCCAGATCGCTTGGTGATTGGTGAGGTTAGAGGTGCTGAAGCTCTAGACATGCTTGTTGCCCTAAATTCAGGGATCCCAGGCCTTTGCACTCTGCATGCCGACTCTGCCACGGCTGCGATCCGGAAGCTGCTGACACTGCCGTTATTGGCCGGAGAAAACATCTCCGATGCTTTTCTAAGGCCCACTGTTCTCGGTGCTTTTGATCTTGTTGTTTTCTGTTCACGCAATGAACTTGGCCAAAGGCGAGTAAGTGAGGTTCTCGAGGTGACCAGTGAAATTCTTTAGCCTGCTTATTTCAAGCGCTGGGCTTTATTCAAGGAGAAAAGAGACCTACGTCTTCGGACTGTTGGTGGTGTTCTCGGCGGGCATGCTTACTCAAGCTGCGACTGGTGTTTACGGCTTGTCGTTATCGGTTAGCTCACTAAGTGCTGGGGTGTTTATCGAAATCATTAGGTTGCGTGCTCGATCTAGGCAGAATCACTTAGAAAGACTGTGGCCTCAGGTCTTTGATTCGTTTCAGAACGCCACGCAGTCTGGCCTGTCACTTCAGGAACAGCTCGAATATCTGGCGACAAAGGGGCCAGCGCGGCTGCGGATTCATTTTGAAAGGCTCCACCGCGACCTGGATAGCGGTAAGGATACCGGTGAAGGTCTCGAAGTCTTTCGGGAGGCGATTGGATCTCGGCAGGCAGACGCACTTTCTTTGCTGCTAGAAGTAACTACAGAGCTTGGGACAACCGGCATCGCCGAAAGCTGGAGGAAGGCTGCCGTCAACCTCCGGGCCGAGCAAGCGATGTTCGGTGAGGTTGTTGCCAAGCAAGGTTGGGTGCTGGGAAGCGCGAAGGTGGCACTTGCTGCGCCTTGGCTGGTTGCCTTTTTATTGGTTCGACTAGAGCAAAATCGAGTGGCTTTTGAAACTGAGCTTGGTGCGCTGGTCCTGTTAGGTGGTCTCCTGCTCTCGGTGATGGCCTATGTTGCGGTGAACAAGTTAGGCAGCCTCACTCTGCCGGACAGGATTTTCAATGCGACTGTCTAACCGAGTAATGAGCGCTCATCTGCCGCCAGCAGCCACAGGGCTGAGGGTGCGAATTGCCAGCTACCAAAAAAGCATATTTGTAGCGAAAAATAAAAAGGCCCTAAGGGAGCTGCCTGATTTCACCGAAGCAATGGCACTACTTTTGCAAACCGGACTTCCGATTGGAGTCGCCCTTAGTTGGCTCCAGCCTCGCATGACTGGAGAAGTAGCCAAAGAGCTTTCGGTTGTTATCCAGAACATGGCGCTTGGTGCCGATCTAGCATCGGAGCTCACCGACGCTGCAACTCGTATCGGGGATGCAGGATTTTATGAGCTAGTTGAAAAGCTGAGCATGAGTCTTGACAGGGGCGCACCGGTAGCAGAACAGACCATGCAGTTAGCTCAGACGCTTCGCCAGGAACAGGGGCGAGCTCTACTTCGTCAAGCAGGGTCCAGCGAAACCAAAATGCTGATTCCGACCGTCTTTGTGATTCTTCCAGTAACCGTCCTTTTCGCTGTCTTTCCGTCCGTACTGGTGCTGCAACAGTCTTTTTGAAAGGAGATAGCAATGCACAAACTCAAATCAGACAGGGGTGACGTTCCCGGGTGGGTTCTTATTACTCTCATGACCGCAGGATTGGTGGTGTTGATATGGGCATTTGCCGGTCCGGCTCTGGAAGGCGTGTTCGAGCAGGCAATGTCAAGAGTGGTGTCATTTTAACCGATAGCGGTAGCGCCGTTGTGTCGGCAGTAATGAACATCGCGCTGGCAACCCTGATTACGCTCAGCCTGATCACCGTTGTCTTTAGTGCTTATCACGGGCTAATCATCAGGGATGCTGCTATTACCGTGGCCTCGCGCGCGGCAAAAGCAGAATCAATCAACCAGTACCCGTATTTGATGCGAATGCTAAAAAACACGCTTCCTTCGCTAGCCAACTATGAGGCTCAGATTGATCAACAGGGGGATTACGTGAAGGTCAATGTGGCGACCACGCTTCCCGGCTTTGGGTTCATAGAAGCGCCTGCAATTGACCATTCGGCGCTCGCGGCAAAGGAAACAGTTGGATGACTCCGGCTCAAGCCCATTGGAAGCTGCTGCACTGCTATTAGTGCTCGTCGCGCCAATAGCTCCTGCGCTGGGTTTGTATCAACATCTGAGCGATTCTCTGGCCGCTGAGTCTATTGCTAGGCATGGTCTTAGGTCGGCGGTTTTATCTCAAGACAAAGGCGCTATTCCTGGAGATCTCGGTCAGACAATAGAGCCGCTGGCGGCAAGCTGGGGAAAAACTATCGCTAGCTTTTCTTTGAGCTGCCTCAATTCCTGTGACAGCGGGGACTTGATATCACTTCGGGTCCAAGTAGGAAGCGCCTGGGCAATTCAAACGGCGGGTTTAGAGCCGTGACTCGATCCGAGAAAGGAACGATAGCTCCGCTGGTTGCTATCTACCTGTCAATAATTTTACTTGCGGTAATTGGTTCGGTCGCGGTAATAACCGCACTGGTTGCCTCGAATCGTGTTCAGGGCGTTGCTGAAATGGCAATTCTCTATGCCCACGATAGAGCTGTGACCGCAGGTGTTCCAAGCCAAGCTGAACTATCTCGTCAGGTTGGATTATTCCTGCAAGCAGCCCCTAGTGTCCAACGGCTAGTGATTGTTTCTGCCGCCGCCAGTGCGAGCGCGGACACTTCAACTCTTCGGCTTTGCGCTAGATACCAGAACCCGCTTGGAATCGGGATCAATAGTGCCATTATTTGCCGAGAATCCAAGGCAAAGAGTTTTCTAATTCCTTAGAACCGGCTTTGCGGGCGCGTAGGCCCGAGGAAAGCACTAGTTATTTTCGCTCGGCCCTTCGGCTTTTTTTGTTTTGTAATCTGGAGCGTAGATTGGAAGGTATTTCCAGAACAGGAAGGCCCCAACAAAGTTCAAAAGACCGGTTGCCGCTAATGCGCTTGCCAATCCCACTGACGCCGTCAACACTGTGATCATTGCTGGCGCTAACGCCACTCCGCCAGAGGTGAGCATTCGGAATGCCGCCAAGAACTCGCTTCTTGAACCTGGAGGAGCTAGGTCCGCCCCCAAAATCATGTTTATGCCAGCAGACAGCGCGTTGGCAAGTGAGGTGACCGCGGCCAGAATCCAGAATGTGACAATGTCTGTAACCAGAAATGAAAACAGGTAGGTAGTCCCCAACGCCAGCAGGGTTGGCACTGATGACCAGAACTTCCCATATCGTTGCATGATGATGCCCGACAGATAGAACAGGGCAAAGTCGATAAAGCCAGTCAGTCCAAAGATGAAGGAAGTTTCACCCGGCGAGATGCCAAGCTGAATGGCCAACAGCGGTAAACCAATAAGCCGGATGGTCCGGCCGGCTGAAATAATTGCCGATGCCACCCCGAGCGTTGCAAGCTTGGGAGCCTCTCGTTTGGCAACCTTCCAGATGTTTCCGTTTTGACCTGAAGGGGAGGTCTTCAGCCGCCCCCTCGGCGCGGATAGCACAGAGGCGCCAGCTGCAAGCGAGAGAATGGCTGCCGCCAAGTAACCAAACTCAACTCCGTAAAGCACGATGAATGCTGAACCTAAGACTGGCCCAATTGCCAGTCCGCCACGAAACATGCCACCGAGAAGTGACATAGATTTTGGTCTATGTTGCTCAGGGACTATCTCGGCAAGCAGGCTGTGTCTTGCGAGGCCAAAAAGCGAATGCGCAGCGCCAAAACCAAGTGCGCTCAGAATAAGTGCTGGGTAACCAAGCTGGAAAAAAGCTAAGAGCGTCATTGCAAAACCCAGAACCGCGCTGGCGAGCATCGCTTTTCGTTCGCCAATCCTGGCCGTAACCCAAGATGCTGGGATTTCAAAGATCATTGTTGAAACCATCAAAACCGTGGTGACAATGCTGGCTTCGGCCAAGCTGAAGCCAAAGCCAACGGCAGAAACCGGGAGAATCGGGAGCAAAGCTCCTTCGGCGGCCGTTATTAACAGCGAGGGCAAGTAGATGGCTGTGACTAACTGGCGCTTTCTAAACTCTCCAGATGTCATAGTTCTTATTATTCACCCTCGAGCCAAAAATGGCGGCCTAGAGTTATCTGACAGTGGTTATCAGACAAGCGAAGCCTTCGACCAATTCAGTATCGGAGCACCCCAATAAGCCTGCTGTCTAGTGGATACAGCTATCACGGATGTCCTTGATGAACAAAGGTGACAGCAATAGGACCAAGACCGGCCAGAATAAGCGGTGAAAACGTTTCCAATGAGATTGCCAGACTTGCCTGGGGTTTTAGGGCAATACGGCCGCAAGTGCAGCCAAGTCGCTTCGTAGCTCCTGACTCTAAGGCCTGCAATCCACTGTGGGTTATTGAATCTTGTTACAAACTTGTCGCCTAATTTGGTAACATTAAGGGCTCGGTAAATTCCGAGAAGCTACTAAATAACTAAACATGGGGATGATCGGTTTCGACATTGCATTGATGCGTGGATGAAGCGGGTCGAGGATGAGCACTTATCTCGTAAACGATGTGTTCAAAACTATAGGTGCCAAAACAAAGCGCGCCGACTTCGCCCTAGCTGCATAGCTAGCCTCGAGGTCCGTCTGACTAGGTTCGATTTCGATCTAGAGCCAGACGTCATTTAGGAATCTAGCTAACCGCTTGCGTCAAAGGTGCGGTTGGGACTTTTAACTTTGACTGGGCTTGTCGGCGTAGTTGCTTCAAACAAATTCCGGAGCCAAGTAGAACGCATTCTGAAGCTACACCCGTAGAAGAGCCATAAACGATGTCATGGACGGGGGTTCAATTCCCCCCATCTCCACAAACCCCATATAACTAAAGGCCTCTCTAACCAGAGGTCTTTAGTTACTTAAGGGCAATCTTTCCCAATAGATGAGCAGCCCGCTCTTCCAATTGCGCCCAATAGACTGAGTCAAATGGCTGAGCTAGATATTGGAAGACAGATACGAGACCTAGAGTCTCTGTTTCAGGGTATCTCCAAGGTCTTGAACCCCGAGGGGCTCCAAGAAAGAGTGAGCGAGCTTGAGGCTCAGGCAAGCGACCCAAATATCTGGGACGACCAGGCAAACGCTCAGGCCGTTACCACCGAACTATCTCGCACCAAGGCTCAGCTTTCTCAGCTAGAAACCTTGAGCCAGGATATCAAGGACCTTAACGACTTCAAGGAAATGGCGCTCGAGGATAAAAGTGCCGCCGACGAATTTGCCACTGAGCTGGCAAGAGTGACAACAGACCTTGAAGAACTTGAGACACAAACCTTGCTGAATGGCGAGTATGACCCTCGCGGAGCTATTCTCTCGATTCGTTCTGGTGCCGGGGGTGATGATGCAACTGACTTTGCCGAAATGCTCATGCGAATGTATTTGCGCTACGCCGAGAAAAATGGTCATAAGGCCAAGGTTCTAGAAATTTCGCACGCCGAGGGCGCCGGGATAAAAAGCGCGACCGTGGAGATGGATTTCGCCTATGCATACGGACAGCTGTCTGTTGAGTCCGGGACTCATCGCTTGGTTCGCATGAGCCCGTTTAATGCAGCCGGTAAGCGCCAGACATCATTTGCCGCCATCGAAGTAGTACCGGTAATGGCAGTAACCGAATCGGTAGAAATTGCAGATTCGGATATTCGAATCGATGTTTTTAGGTCATCTGGCCCAGGCGGTCAATCGGTGAACACTACGGACTCGGCCGTAAGGATCACTCACGCACCCACTGGGATTGTTGTGTCTTGTCAGAATGAGAAGAGCCAGTTGCAGAACAAGGCCTCCGCGATGAGGGTGCTGCAGTCAAAACTTCTTGATGCCCAGCGGCGAGCCGATAACGAGAAGCGCAAAGAGCTTGCCGGAGACGTGAAGGCCAGCTGGGGAGAGCAGATGCGCTCCTATGTTCTTGCCCCTTACCAAATGGTTAAGGACTTAAGGACAAACTACGAAGAGAATAATCCCGACGATGTATTCGACGGGAAACTCGAAGGTTTTATCGGTTCCGGAATCAGGTGGCGCAAAATGGGGCAGTCAAACTAGCTCTGCAGTTTTCTTTTACTCCGCCTAGGCTTAGTGAAACCAACACCAATTAGGAGCAAACGTGCCACGGGAACGCGGTCAAAAAGCGGTAGCAACAAACCGCAAGGCTCGCCACGATTACCTCATAGAGGACGAGATCGAGGCTGGCTTGGTGTTGACCGGAACCGAAGTGAAATCACTGCGGGAAGGCCGAGCGTCTTTGGTGGACGGCTATGCCGTTATTCATCGCGGCGAAGCTTGGCTTGAAAATGTCCACATTCCAGAGTTTTTGGCAGGATCTTGGACAAATCACGGCACTAGGCGTCGTCGAAAGTTACTGATGCACAAGGCTGAAATAGAAAAGTTGGCCGGAAAAATAGGCAACTCCGGAATGACGCTGATTCCGTTGTCACTGTATTTTCTGGACGGGAAGGCCAAGGTCAAGATCGCTCTTGCCAAGGGCAAAAGGGAATATGACAAGCGCCAGAGTTTGAAAGAAGCTCAGGACACACGAGAAGTCGCCCGAGCCGTAGCAACTCTAGGAAAAGAGTGGTGAGGCTTTATCCTCTAGCTTTATCGGGTTAGGATTAAGGTAGTTTTTAGGAGCTAATTTTGACTTATGTGATTGCGTTACCATGTGTCGATGTGAAGGACAAGGCCTGCATTGATGAGTGCCCTGTTGATTGCATCTACGAGGGCGATCGAATGCTCTACATCCACCCGGACGAGTGCGTTGATTGCGGTGCCTGTGAGCCAGTTTGCCCAGTAGAAGCCATCTACTACGAGGATGACACTCCTTCCGAGTGGAGCGATTACTACAAGGTGAACGTTGATTTCTTTGACGAAATTGGCTCCCCCGGAGGAGCTGCAAAGGTAGGATCCATTGCTGGAGACCACCCGCTGGTAGCCGCTCTCCCCCCGCAGGCTCAGGCTTAGCTTCAGCACTAAATTTTTTGGCACTAAACGCAATTGCTCTAGGCTGAGCGATAGGTACGACTAGGAGTTTCAATTGAGCGCAAATAAGGTTTCCATCGATATCGATGGCAAAGTGGGAGAGTACCCGGTAATTCCTGCGACTCAGGGTCCATCGGGCATAGATATTTCCAACCTGATTACCAACACCGGTTTGACGGCGTTTGACCAAGGTTTCGTAAACACGGCAGCTACAAAGTCAGCAATCACCTACATCGATGGCGACCAGGGAATCCTGCGCTACCGCGGGTATCCAATCGAGCAACTAGCTGCAAACAAAAGCTTCTTGGAAACTTCCTACCTTTTGATTTATGGAGAGCTTCCCACCCCAGCACAAGCTGAAGAGTTTGACCAGAACCTAAGAAGGCACACTCTGATTCATGAGGACATGAAGGAGTTCTTCAAGTCATTTCCTCAGAATGCTCACCCGATGTCTGTTATGTCTGCGGGCGTTAGCGCGCTTTCGACTTTTTACCAAGACTCTCTTGACACCAAAGACCCCGAACAAGTTGAACTTTCAACCCTTCGGTTATTGGCCAAGCTGCCAGTAGTTGCATCCTACGCATATAAGTCTTCAATTGGTCAGGCACTTGTTTACCCGGACAACTCCTATTCAATGGTTGAGAATTTCCTAAAGATGACTTTCGGAAACTACGCCGAGGATTACTCCCAGAACCCAGTGGTGACCCAGGCGCTCGACACCCTTTTGCTTCTGCACGCTGACCACGAACAGAACTGCAGCACCTCAACTGTTCGGCTAGTTGGTTCTTCAAACACCAACATCTTCGCTTCGGTAGCCTCGGGCATAAATGCCCTTTCTGGTCCGTCACACGGCGGGGCGAATGAAGCCGTATTGGAAATGCTGAGCTCGATCCAGAATTCCGGTGAAACTGTCAGCCAGTATGTAGATCGAGTCAAGAACAAAGAGGACGGCATCAGGCTTATGGGCTTCGGTCATCGGATCTACAAGTCCTTTGACCCGAGGGCAACAATTGTAAAAAAGACTGCTGATCAGGTTCTAAATGAACTTGGCATTAATGATCCAATGCTGGAGATCGCTACAGAGCTAGAGGCCGTCGCGCTTTCAGACGATTACTTTGTCGAGCGCAAGCTTTACCCAAACGTTGATTTCTATACCGGTGTGATTTACAAGGCTTTAGGGTTCCCACCTCGCATGTTTACCCCACTGTTTGCGGTTGGAAGACTGCCCGGTTGGATTGCACACTGGCGTGAAATGATGGAAGACCCAAGCACTCGAATTGGCAGACCGCAGCAGTTATACACCGGTCCTGCGGAGCGTTCACTCTAGATTTTTTGGAAGATAAGCACCCTGGTACTGCCAAATTTCTTGTCGGAAATAATTTCTAACCAATCCAATTGCTGCAAATCCTCGGTTCTATCCGAACGCTCAACCACGACCGTTGCGTCTTGACTTAGTTGATCCCGCATTGAAACCAACAGGGTCACCAGTTCTTGGCTTGCGAATTCATAGGGCGGATCTAGAAAAACCAGATCAAATACTAGGTTCGCTGTCTTTAGGAACCTAAAAGCATCGAGGTTTTTATTTAACACTTCAGTGCTAGGGCGTATTTTCTTGACTGCAGTCAAAACTTGAGCTGAGTTCTGGAGGCAAATTTTGTGAGCGTCTGGATTCTTCTCAACAAGAAACACTTTATTAGCTCCGCGAGACAGCGACTCCAAGCCCAGCGCACCGGTTCCGGCGAATAGATCTAGCACTGTACAGTCTTGGATCAGGCCCCTGGCTTCCAGCGCCGCAAAGAGAGATTCTTTTACGCGGTCACCGGTTGGTCGGGTTGATTTAGCTACCGAGTGCAATCTAATTGACCCTGCGTCTCCCGAAATTATTCTGCTCACGCAAGTGAGCCTAGTGAAACTTTTTCTCGAACATCGGTCATGATTGGCGTGTGCTTACCGATCTGACACCACTAACTGGAGCTCTTGGGGATAAAACTGCCAAGGCTCTTGGTAAGCAATTTGGCATAAAGACGGTGACTGATTTACTGCTGCATTTTCCTAGGCGCTATTCAAAGCGCGGAGAGCTAACAGATTTCTCGCTGCTACCAATTGGCGAAGTTGTCACCGTTGTTGGTGAGGTTCAGAGCACCAATCAGCGCAGCATGAAAGGCCGCAAGGGCAGCATCTTCGAGGTTGTGCTCGGCGACGGAAACAAGCAGCTAACCCTGGCCTTTTTTAACCAGACCTGGCGGCAAGCCGAGCTGCACACCGGCGTTCAAGGCTTGTTTTCTGGCAAAATAGGGGCGTTTTCGGGCAAATTGCAGCTGACTCATCCTGACTATGAGCTATTCGATGCAGAGATCATTGACCAGCAGGCTAAAGCCTGGGCTGAGCTGCCAATCCCGATCTATCCGGCCACTGGAAATCTTTCTAGTTGGAGAATTCAAAAAGCCATCGAGAAAGTGCTTGACGCGGGTCACAAGGCGCAGGAGATCTTGCCAATAGAGCTACTGGAAAATCAAAAGCTATTGACTCTTCAAGCCGCGATTGAAATGATTCATCGACCCAAGAAAGACTCGGATTGGGAAAAAGCAACCGAGTCACTAAAATTTCACGAGGCCATGCTGTTACAGCTTGGATTGCTGGAGCGCAGAAAAAAGGCCCAGCAAGAACAGGCGGCTGTCTATAAAGCTGGCTTGCTCCTAGAAAAGTTTGATGCCAGCCTTCCATTCACTCTCACCCCAGGGCAGCTAGCTGCTGGCGACGAGATTGCAGCTGACCTAGCTCAAGGACACCCGATGAACCGCATGCTTCAGGGCGAGGTTGGATCAGGTAAAACGGTTGTTGCGCTGCGAGCCGTTTTAGCAGTGGCGGAATCTGGAGGACAGAGTGCACTTCTGGCACCAACCGAAGTTCTGGCCTCGCAGCACTTTCGTTCTATCATTCAAGCACTTGGACCAGAGGTGGCCAAGGAGCTTGGAGTCAGGCTACTGACTGGACAACAACCGGTGGCAGTGCGCAAAAAGACGCTGCTGGATATGGCATCGGGTAACTGCCGTCTCGTGATCGGCACCCATGCGCTATTGAGTGAGAATGTCTCGTTTTTTGACCTAGGTCTTGTGGTTATCGATGAGCAGCATCGCTTTGGCGTGGGTCAACGTGAAGCTCTCAAATCCAAGGCCAAGCACTCTCCGCATAGTTTGGTTATGACCGCCACTCCAATCCCGCGCACACTTGCGGTCACTGTCTTTGGCGATCTGGACGTGTCTTCTCTCAGAGAGCTTCCAAAGGGTCGTCAGCCGATCACCACTCACGTTGTGGACATCTCACGCAAGGACCTTGTTGCCAGGACCTGGGAGCGGGTTTCGGAGGAAGTGTCGGCAGGCAGGCAGGCTTTTGTGGTTTGCCCGAAAATCGACTTTCAACAATCCGAAGAGTCTGGGGCAATGAGCTCTGACATTGAAAGCCTAGAATCAGAGGTCGGCCCGGAGCCCGCAAGCGTCACGAGTGTTTTTGCTTCTCTGGAAAACAACAAGCTGCTGGCCGGTATTCGCATTGGTTTATTGCACGGTCGAATGAGCTCAAAAGAAAAAGACGAGATCATGGACCAATTTGAATCGGGTTGGTTGCAGGTTCTTGTAGCAACCACGGTAATAGAAGTTGGCGTGAATATTCCAAATGCTTCGACGATGGTGGTTTTGGATGCTGATCACTTCGGGCTCTCTCAGCTTCACCAGCTCCGCGGTCGCGTTGGTCGAGGTGAACACGCAGGATTGTGTTTGCTGGTTTCGGGTGCACAGCCGGAGAGTTTGGCCTCCCAGCGTTTAGATGCATTGAGCAAAATCAGTGATGGTTTTGAGCTTTCAGAAATTGACCTTGATCTTCGCGGTGAAGGTGACGTGCTGGGGGACTCGCAATCTGGGCCCCGCTCGTCGCTGCAGCTTCTTCGGGTCATTAGGGACGCGAAATTGATTCAAGAAGTTAGGCCGCTGGCCATTGAGCTTGAAACAGCTGGCGGGCCCGAGGAGTTGGCCAGAGTTTTGCAAATACAGGATGCGGGACAGCTTGCTCGCGGCTAACCTAGTTCAGTGAGTACTGTAGCGATTTATCCAGGGTCCTTCGATCCGATAACTAAAGGACACCTGTCGGTGCTCACTCGCTCCGCCACCGTCTTTGACCAGATCTACCTGCTGATTGTGCATAACCCCGCCAAATCGGCATCTCTAGACCTTGAGACCCGTGTGGCAATGGCAGAGGGCTTGATTGCCGAAGTGGGCCTCACTCAAAGCTGCAAGGTTCAATCTTTGGAAAGCGGCCTTCTTGTAAAAAAGGCTCAAGAACTGGGCGCAAACGTCATTGTCAAGGGATTTAGAAACTCAGCCGATATCGACTATGAACTGCCGATGGCCAAGGTGAACCATGACCTAGCCGGCATTGAGACCATGTTCATCGCTTCCGAGGGTGACTACGGTCACGTTTCCTCGAGTTTGGTGAAGGAAGTTTTTGCGATGGGCGGAGATATATCTAAGTACGTAACGCCATCGGTGTTGAAAAAGATACAAGAAAGAACAAAATGACCCTGCTAGTTGCAGTCCACGACCTAATGAAGCGACCCGGTCAGATGAGAGAAATTGAGTTTGATCATCTTCCGGAGACAGGCATCGGCACCTCAGTTGTGCAGGTTCCGGCCAAATCGAAGATTGAAATTTCTCTTCGCCTGGAGTCTGTCCACGAGGGAGTTTTGGCCACCGGAGAAGTCTTCGCAGATGCTGAAGCTCAATGCTCAAGGTGTCTAGATCCAATTAACCTTGAGGTTGAGGTGGATTTTCAGGAGCTTTTCGCCTATTCTTCTAGGTCGGATGAAGATCTGGTAGTCGTTAGTGAACATATCGATTTACAGCAGGTCCTCATTGATTCGATAGTCTTGAATCTTCCGTTCCAGCCTGTGTGCGCTAAGACTTGTCTTGGTTTGTGTCCAGACTGCGGAATCAGGTTGACTAAAGACTTAGAACACGGGCACGAAAAACCGGTTGATCCGCGTTTTAGCGCCCTGCAAGATTTCGCGAATAAGGAAGAGTAAAGATGCCAGTACCAAAACGTCGACAGTCTCGCTCGAACACACGCTCACGTCGTTCTCAGTGGAAGGCTGCGCCAATCACATTGGTAAAGACCGTTGAAAATGGCGAGACCGTCTATAGCTTGCCTCACCGTGCCAAGGTAGTAACCGACTCCGTCGGTACCGCACTGTACATGGAATACAAGGGCCGCAAGGTAGCAGACGCCTAACCAATGCCCCTTGACGAGCTGTCAGAGAAGCTCGGCATCGAGATTGATCCCGAGCTACTAACTCTTGCTCTGACGCACTCTTCCCACGCTTACGAACATGGATCCAAGGACAACGAGCGCCTTGAGTACTTGGGCGATTCGGTTCTCGGATTTTTGGTTGCAACTTTTGTCTATAAAACCCATACTGACCTTCAAGAGGGCGAACTCACCAAGCTAAAAAACGCAGTTGTGTCTGCAAATGCCCTTGCAACAGCTGCAAATCGCATGAACCTCGGTGCCCACCTTTATCTTGGTAAAGGCGAAGAGCAGACCGATGGACGACAAAAAACCAACATTCTTGCAGACTGCTTCGAAGCTGTGCTCGGCGCGGCCTATCTTTCAAACGGTATAGAGGGCGCCAGCCACATTGTTGAAAAATTCATTCTGCCGCTGTTGGATGACCCCGATGCGGTGAGAGAAGCAAGTGACCCAAAGACCTCACTGATTGAAAAGCTTCAGCGATTATTTCGAGAGCCTGCGTCCTACGAAATAACGGCGACTGGACCAGAGCACGAACGGATTTATCGGGCAGAGTGCTTTTCTGCCGGCAAGCTACTGGCGGTCGGAGAGGGCAGAACCAAACGCAACGCGGAAACTGAAGCGGCTATTCAAGCGCTCAGAGCACTTCAAAAGTCCTAATGCCGGAACTTCCCGAAGTAGAAACGGTTCGCGCTGGCCTGGCATCCAAGATAATTGGCGCCACCGTGAAAGAGATTTCCATCAACGACGCTCGGTCTTTGAAGCGTCATCTTTTGGGTCCCGAGCATTTCGTTGATGAACTTTTGGGGCAGAGTTTTGAGGCAGTGGTTCGGAGGGGAAAGTTTCTTTGGCTCCCACTGTCTGATTCCAGGGCGCTGGTTGGCCACTTGGGCATGAGCGGTCAGATGCTACTGAGGGACACGGGTCAAAACCCTGATCCTCAGACCAGGGTCGTCATAAGTGTCGAGTCTGCGGCGAGAGAGCTGCTCGAAATCAGGTTCGTTGACCAGCGCATTTTTGGTTCCCTTGCCATTGAGGATTTGGTTGCAACTTCTGATCTAGCTCCCGGGGGTTTTAGCCCCGAGAGTCCGGTTGGCAACAGTATTCCGAGTGTGGTTGCGCACATCTCTAGGGACCTGCTGGATCCGTATTTCGATATCAATTACATTGCAAGCAAAATGCAGAAACGCACCTCGGGTATCAAGCGGGTGCTGCTAGATCAAAACTTACTGAGCGGCATCGGAAACATCTACGCCGATGAATCGCTCTGGCTGGCGCAGCTTCACTATGATCAGCCTTCCAACAGCATCGAAAGAGAAAAGCTCATGGAGCTTATTCTGATTGCAAAGGAAGTATTGGAGCTTGCTGTGCTGCAGGGCGGAACTTCTTTTGACGAGCAATATAAAAACGTCAACGGCGAAAGTGGCTACTTCGCTCAGTCTCTAAACGCCTACGGTCAAGCTGGAAATCCATGCCCAAGGTGCGGGCTTGAGATAAAGAGAGTTGCCTGGGCAAACAGAGGAAGTCACTTTTGCCCCAATTGCCAAAAATTAGCCCTCTAGTTTCCAGCTTTATTTTGCCACTGCCTGGAAGAAATTCTTGGCCAAATCGCCACCACAAAAGCCAGAATGCTCGCTCCATAGGACCAGATAAGTCCGGCTTGATTGGCGGGAATCATCTTGTCTTGCAAGAACCCTTGGCTGAAAACAAACAGTAAGCCGAGAACAACAAGAGCGTAGGAAACATTTGGGGTTCTGAAGTTTGACGCTGTTCTGATTTGAATAGCAATTAGCAGCACCAGGCTCAAGCTAAGCAGCGATCCAACGGGGAGCTGCTCAAACATTGAACTTTGGTGCAGAATCGTGCCAAAAACTACCACGAATGAGGCCTTAACGGCCGCCGAGATGTTTGCTCTGGTGGTTTTTTGTTTGCTTTGCACACTCTGAGCCTAGAACCTATCTGTCGACAGTCACCGGTTCCACACCACTGTTTGAGGTGATGCCTAAATCAAGGTCCTAGAAAATAGGTAAACTTCAGGCTCGGATAGGCTTTGTAAATGAGTGGAAGAGGCGGTTGAGCTTGCATCTAAAAAGCATCACCCTGAAGGGCTTTAAGTCTTTTGCTCAGGCCACCACGATTGAGCTAGAACCGGGCATAACTTGCGTGGTTGGGCCGAATGGATCCGGTAAGTCAAACATTGTCGACGCCTTGGCTTGGGTCATGGGCGAGCAAGGCGCCAAAACTCTGCGTGGCGGCAAGATGGAAGACGTAATCTTCGCCGGAACTTCCACCAAGGCGCCGCTTGGAAGAGCAGAGGTTTCACTTACCATCGACAACTCGGATGGAGCTCTTCCAATCGAGTATGCCGAGGTGACTATTTCTAGGGTGCTGTTTCGAAACGGTGCATCCGAGTACTCGATAAACCAAGAACCTTGTCGTCTGCTGGATGTCCAAGAGCTACTGAGCGATACCGGCCTAGGACGCGAAATGCACGTCATTATCGGCCAGGGTCAACTGGACACCGTCCTTAGGGCCACCCCACTTGAGCGCCGAGCTCTCATTGAGGAAGCCGCCGGCATCCTGAAGTTTCGTCGCCGCAAGGAAAAGACCGAGCGAAAGCTCGAAGCCATGCAATCAAACCTCACTAGGCTGCATGACTTAATTGCAGAAATTAGACGAAACCTAAAACCGCTTGGGCGACAAGCTGAAGTGGCAAGAAGTGCCCAGGAAATTGGCGCAATGGCGAGACAAGCAAAAGCGAAGCTTTTCAGCGTGCAGGTCAGGAGCTCTCAGCAGCAACTGGAAACCGCTTCGAAGTCTGAGAACGAACGTAAAGCCGAATCCTCATTTGCTCAACAACAGCTTGCAGCGGCTAGGACCGCTATTGCCCAGATTGAGACCGAGCTGAGCTCAGATCTGTTGGATCAAGTTCGATCGAAGCTTTTCAAGTTCGAGGCAATCGAGCAAAAGCTTCGAAACCTAAAGAATTTGGCTGATCAGCGCATAAGCCTTCTGGTCGATAGCCAAGCCGGATCTGCGGGCCAAGAAATCGACTCATTGAAGAGTGCACTTTCAGCAGCCGAGGTTGCCCTTCAGGAAATTGAGCTGGAGATCGAATCCAGTTCCTCAAAGCTTTCCAGATTGGAGCAGGCGCGTCAGCTTTGTGCAGATGAAATGGATTCGTTTGATGCCGATGTTATTCGGCAGCGAAGCCAGCAGGAGGCCCAAGCCCGCGCAAGAAACCAGGCGACCGGAGCTGTTTCGCTCCAGGAGGCTCGAATTGAGTCAATAGCCCAAGCCCGCGCGAAGCTTCAAGAAAGCATCGCTCAGGTTGAATCTCGAGTGGTCGAGCTTTCAAGGGAACAGTCGACAACGACCACCGAGGGACTTTCAATCTCTGACAATGCTCTTCGTCAAGGTTATGAAAAAGCTCAACTAACTGAATCCTCAGCCCGAAAGCTAGTCGACGAATCACGCCAGGAACTTCACTCTGCAGAACGAGAACGTGATGCTATCGCCGCAAGGCATGCCGCTCTTGGTCTAACGCTCGAGCAATCGGATGGTGGCGGTGAAGCCATCAAAGCCAAGCTTCAGGGAATCAAGGGCTTGTTGGCAAAAAACGTCAGTATTGAAAAGGGCTATGAGAAGGCGATAGCCGTTGCCCTGGGAGCGCTTTCCGACGCAATCGTTGTTGACACCAAGCGCCAAGCAATTGAGGCAATAAGGTTCCTGAAGAGTCAGGACCTTGGCCGCGCCGAGTTCATCATTGCCGGCTCAGATGCTCAAACTGGAGAGCTCGCTGACAGAGCAGGTCTTCGGAATGCAAGCACCCTGGTGAGGGCTCCAAGGGCCGCTCTGAGCCTTCTGGAAAACTTCTACGTGGCGACCGACCTGGAAGTTGCCGAAAAGGCTCTCGAAAAAGACTCAAACCTGACTGTGATAACCATGGACGGTGATTTGGTCTCCGAATACTCGGTGCGAGGTGGTGGCACCAAGTTGCCATCGAAGCTAGAGCTGAGTGCCGAAAGAGATGTTGCAGCCAAGGCGCTAACTAAGTTCGAAACTCAGATTCAGGCCTTTTCCAAGGCTCTTGTCGATGCCGAAGCTAATTCCCAGCTCGCAACAGCTGCAGTCAAAAAGAGTCTGGCTGAGCTGCAAGAGCACGACGCACTGCTGGCGGCGAGCGCTGAGCGTGCCGGCAGGCTAATTGCACAATTGGATTCTGCCCGCGCTGAGATTGCAAGGTTCGAGGCCGAAATAGAAGTGCAATTTCAGCAGTCCATTGCAGCAACTCAGGAACTTGAGGTGTTGTCTCAAAACCTGGCGGCTTTGCCAGAGCAGTCCTCAGTCGAAGTTTCGATTGAGTTGCGCTTGAGCCTTGCCGAAAAGCTGGATTCATCCAGGCAGCAGGAGCTTGAGGCCAGAATTCAGTCTGGAACCCTGTCGGAGCGGAGAAGCTCAGCTGCTAGAGAGATGGCGGTATTGAAGGGTCGATTGACCGAAGCCATTTCCGTCCAGCAGGCTGCCAATGAGGCGGGCCTTGCCCGCGAGAACCAGCTTGCCGGTGCGAAGGGTGTGCTCACAAAATTGCCTAGAGTCTTGGAGCTGACGCAGAACCTATCTTCGAAACTGCGCATCGAGCTTTTGGACCTGGAAGCCAAGCGGGCGCAGCGCAACGAGCGTTTGGTGCAGCTGAGATCTCAAGCAGCGGAACTAGAAGCGCGGGTTACTGGCCTGAACTCTTCCGTCCACGAGGTCGAAATGCAAAATCATGAAATTCGCCTGACACTGCAAAACCTGAAGGATCGCGTCGAATCTGAATTGTCTTTGGGTATCGAGGAGTTGCTCGAAGAAAACACCGAGGTTGATCAACCCGTTGAAGAACTGCAGAAGCTGCTTCGTCAAGCAGAAGCGAAGCTGGCTCAACTTGGCGCATTCAACCCGTTAGCACTGGAGGAATTCTCCGCCCTTGAAGAGCGTCATAAGTACCTAAGTGACCAGCTGGCGGACTTGACCGCCGCCAGGGCAGATTTGACCGGAATCATCGGAGACCTTGACGGCAAAATGCAACACATCTTTGCAAGCGCGTTCGAGGACACCAAGAAAGAGTTTGAAAAGGTGTTTCCAATCTTGTTTCCGGGGGGAACTGGTTCTTTGAGCTTGACCGAACCAGACAACCTGCTTGCTACCGGCTTAGAGGTTTCGGTGAAGCCTGCTGGCAAAAGAATTGAGCGAATGTCTCTTCTTTCCGGTGGTGAGCGGTCTCTTGCAGCCGTTGCTTTACTGATCGCCATCTTCAAGGCAAGACCAAGTCCGTTTTATGTTCTAGACGAGGTAGAAGCGGCACTGGATGATTCAAACCTGGGTCGCTTGCTTGATGTCATCAAGTCACTTCGTGATAGCTCGCAGCTGATCGTGGTTACTCACCAAAAGAGAACGATGGAAATTGCAGACGTGCTCTATGGAGTTTCGATGCGTCAAGACGGGATCACACAGGTTGTTGGGCAGCGAGTCGAGGTGGCGAGCTAATGTTTAAATTTCTAAAAAGGCTTCGAGAAAAAGAAGCTGATGTTGCCACCCAGTCACCTGAGCCAGAGACGTCATCAGAAATTGAGGGGGCTCCGGCAAAAGAACCAGTGATTACCGTAGCCGTCAGCGAGCCAAACGCTAGGAATGAAAAAGAGCCGGTTTCTAAGCCTGAACTTGTTTCCGTTGAGCTTCCAAGGCGATCACTGAAAAAGGGCGTAAGGTCGCTGTTCGATGACTCGATGGACATCGAGGAGCTAGAGGATATTTTGATTCTGGCTGATTTTGGGGTTGAGACGGCAGAGGAAATCACCGCTGAATTGCGGCGCGAAGCAAACAAAAAAGGAGCAACAACGGATCCGGAATTGCGCCTAATGCTCAAAGATTTGCTCGTAAAAAGACTCGGCCGAAATGATGCAGCACTGAACTTAGATTATGGCAAGTTGCCCTATGTGATTTTGGTTGTTGGCGTCAACGGTGCCGGAAAGACAACCACCATCGGCAAGCTGGCAAGGTGGCTCAAAGATGGTGACTGGGAATTGGTTCTGGGGGCAGCAGATACCTTCCGAGCAGCCGCGGTCGACCAGCTGGAAACCTGGGCGAAGCGCGCCGAGTCACCGATTGTTAAACCCGCCCAAGAGGGCGCGGACCCTGCCTCTGTTGCCTATCAAACCGTTGAGATGGCCATAAACACTGATGCAGATATTGCAATCATTGATACTGCCGGCAGGTTGCAAAACAAAAAAGACCTGATGGATGAGCTTGGGAAGATTCGCCGAGCCGTTGAAAAGCAGGCAAAGATTTCAGAGGTTCTGCTTGTAATAGATGCGACCAACGGCCAGAACGCCATGAGTCAAGCTAGAGCCTTTGCCGAAGTTGCAGAGGTCACCGGCATCGTCATGACCAAGCTTGACGGTACCGCCAAGGGCGGAATCCTTTACGCATTGCAAAAAGAATTGGATTTGCCAATTAAGCTCGTGGGTGTTGGCGAGCAAATCAATGATTTCGCCTTTTTCTCCCCGGAGGAATTCGCCAAAGGCCTCGTCGCTAAGAAATAGGAGCTCGATTGTTCGGCAATCTTTCTGATCGCTTATCAGACACCTTTAAAAACCTGCGCGGCAAAGGCAGGCTTTCGGCTAGTGATATTGATGCAACCCTTCGCGACATCCGCCGGGCACTTCTAGAGGCTGACGTAGCTCTTGAGGTTGTCAAGGTCTTCATTGCTGCCATTCGCGACAGGGCGCTTGGGGATGAAGTTTCCAAGGCCCTAAACCCGGCTCAGCAAGTCGTGCAAATTGTCAATGACGAACTGACCAAGATTCTGGGTGAGGAAAACAAGCGAATTCAGTTCGCCAAGTCTCCTCCGACCGTAATCATGCTGGCCGGACTGCAGGGATCCGGAAAGACCACGCTGGCGGGCAAGCTCGCCAAATGGCTCAAGGAGCAAAACCAAACACCGATTTTGGTTGCCGCCGATCTGCAGCGACCAAACGCCGTCACGCAGCTACAGGTGCTGGGGGACAAGGTCGGTGTCCCAGTTTTTGCAACAGAGCCTGGAAATGGCGTCGGTAACCCGATCAAGGTCGCCAAAGATGCAATTGCTCATGCCAAGAAGGCACAGTTTTCGGTCGTTATTGTCGACACTGCCGGACGCCTGGGTGTCGACGAGGAAATGATGCAGCAGGCCATTGGCATTCGTGATGCCGTGGGTCCAGATGAAATCTTGTTTGTTGTCGATGCGATGCTTGGTCAAGACGCTGTAAACGTTGCCAAGGCATTCAAGGACGGCGTTGGAGTTACCGGCGTTGTCCTAACCAAGCTTGACGGTGATTCCAGGGGTGGTGCAGCGCTATCTGTGACAAACATCACCGGCGCACCGATTCTTTTCAGTTCAACGGGCGAAGGCCTCGACGCATTCGAACCGTTTTATCCGGAGCGTATGGCCAGTCGAATACTTGACATGGGTGACGTGGTCAGCCTTATCGAGAAGGCTCAAAAGAGCTTCGACGAGGAAGAATCAAATAAGCTCGCCGAACAAATCATCAATGAAGAGTTCACTCTTCAGGATTTCCTTGAACAAATGCAGCAACTTAGAAAAATGGGCAACATGAAAAGCCTGCTGGGAATGCTGCCTGGAGCAGGCAAGATGAAGCAGCAACTCGAGGATTTTGACGAATCCGAAATTGCTCGAACCGAAGCAATCATCTTCTCAATGACGCCGCTGGAGCGAAATGGCCCCAAGGTGCTCAATGGCCCCCGGCGCCAGCGTATTGCAAAGGGTTCTGGAACCTCGGTAACCGAAGTTAATCAGCTGGTGAATCGATTTGAACAGGCCGCAAAAGTCATGAAGACGATGTCCAAGGGTGGCATGCCAAACATCCCAGGCGCAAATCCGGCCGCAATGGGCGCAGCGGTAGGTGGAGGCTACATCGGCGGCAAGAAGGCCAGCAAGAAAAAGAAAGGCTCCAAAAGCGGCAACCCGGCTAAAAGAGCAGCGGAAAATCAAGGCTTGAGCATCCCACAACCGCAAGAATCAAAACCCGGCAGTGCTTTTGGTCTCCAAAACTAGCGAAACTTCCGCTTTTCTGGCAGACTTTGACAGTTCGAGCGTCTCGACCCTCTAACGAGACGTAATCGAAAAACCTTAGAGAAAACTCCGAGTGTATCCCCACGCTCACGGGGAAAACTCGACCCAGAAACTCACAGGAGAATTGTGGCCGTAAAGATCAGACTTCAGCGCATTGGTAAAAAGCGCAGCCCTCACTACCGCATCGTGGTAGCCGACTCTCGCACTCACCGTAATGGTCGAGTCATTGAAGAGATTGGTCGTTATGTTCCAACTAACCACCCATCTATCATCGAGATTCAGTCAGAACGAGCACGTTACTGGCTATCAGTTGGCGCTCAGCCAACGGAGCAGGCAGCTGCCCTATTGAAACTAAGTGGTGACATCGCTAACGAAAAGGGCGAGTTTAAGAACACCATCAAGCCACAGGTTGCCAAAGAGCCGTTCGTGCCAGACCCGAAGAAGAAGTCAGTTCTTCTGCCTAAGGTCGAGAAAAAAGCTCCAACCGAAGATGCACCTGCAGCAAAGGAAGCGAAAGCTCCAGCAGCAGAGGTACCAGCAGAGGCACCAGCAGAGGCACCAACTGAGACTCCAGTAGCCGAAGCGGAAGCCCCGGTAGAAGCCCCAGCAGCGGAGGCTCCAGTTGAGGCTGCTGCAGAGGAGAGCCCAGTAGCTGAAGCGCCAGCTGAAGTTGTTGCCGAAGAAGCCCCAGCGGAGGCTCCAGTAGCTAAAGCTGAAGAGCCAAAGGCAGAATAAGCATGTTGCAGGCGACCCTCCAGTTCCTTGTTCGTTCGATTGTCAGCAACCCTGACGACGCCACCGTGGCAACACGGAAAGTGGGACCGAACGACCTGCTGGAGGTGCGCGTGCACCCAGACGACCTAGGTCGCGTAATCGGGAAAAATGGCAGGACTGCCACAGCACTTAGAACAGTAATCAATGCTCTTGCCGGTGGCAAGCGCGTCCGAGTGGACGTGGTGGACACCGATTTCTAGTTCTACAGAGCTCCGAGTGGGCCGACTGCTTAAAGCACATGGGCTCAAAGGGGCTATAAAGCTCGAGATTTACACAGACAGCCCAGAGCAGCGCTTCACTCCAGGAGCTGAAATAAAACTCCAAGTACCAGAAGATTCCTCTTGGTTTGGTAAGACAATTGTTGTCAAAGAACTTCGCATGTATAACAGCTCCCCCGTTCTATTCATTGAGGGTATTGAAAGCCGCGAGGATGCCGAAGGCTTGATAAGAGCCATTCTGATTGTAGATCAGCCGCTTGGCGAACTCCCGGTGGAGCCCGAAGCGTGGTTTGACCACCAGCTAACCGGCTTGAAAGTGTTTCGCGACTCGGTTGAGATAGGCCTTATTGACAGGGTCGAGCACAAGCCGGCACAGGATTTGCTCGCAATCACCACTGAGAATGGCGAAGTGCTACTGCCCTTTCTGAAGATTTTTGTTCCAAGGGTGGATGTCGATTCGGGTATCGTGGAAATCACTCCACCCGGAGGGCTTTTCGAGCAGTTGGAGAACCCAGCGAATGAGAATTGATGCGATAAGCATATTTCCAGAATTTTTTGATGTGCTGGGGCTCTCGTTATTGGGCAAGGCCCAGGCTCAAAAGATAATTAGTTTTGAAGCACATGATTTGCGTACCTGGACTGACGATAAGCACCGAACTGTTGATGACTCGCCCTATGGTGGCGGGGCCGGCATGGTCATGAAGCCTGAGCCTTGGGGCGACGCCTTTGATGAAATCATTCCAGGGGGGCAAAAGCCCACAATTATTTTTACTACCCCGGCTGGAGTGCCATTCACTCAAGGCCTTGCAAGTAAACTTTCAACAAAATCACATCTGGTTTTTGCTTGTGGTCGCTACGAGGGTATTGATCAGAGAGTCGTGGAATACGCAGGCGGCAAGGCAGAGGTGCTAGAGGTATCAATCGGCGACTACGTCTTGAACGGCGGAGAAGTCGCGGCTATTGCGATGATCGAAGCAATTTGTCGCTTGATTCCAGGCGTTATTGGAAACGCAGATTCCCTGAGCGAAGAATCGCATAATTCCGGACTGCTCGAGTACCCGAGCTATACGAAACCGGCAACTTGGCGTTCGCTGGAGGTTCCCGATATCTTGCTTTCTGGTCATCACGCCGAGATCGAAAAGTGGCGTCACGAACAATCACATAATCGCACCCGATTAAATAGGCCCGATTTACTTGGCGAGTAGTTGCCAATACTCATTCGCTGTGAGAGACTTCTAGCTGTTCCAATCAACTCTGCCGCAGGGGAGTCGGAGCAAACTAATTATTAGAAACTAGCCATTTTGACCTGTGTGCAAAAGGAAAGAATAAAAAATGAACATTCTTGATGACTTAGATGCCAAGAGCCTAAGACACGACATTCCAAATTTTCGAGCCGGCGACACTGTCAAGGTTCACGTAAACATTGTTGAGGGTAGCCGCAGCCGTGTTCAGCTTTTCCAGGGAATCGTCATAGGTCGCTCCGGCGACGGTATTCGCGAAACCTTCACCGTTCGTAAGGTGTCTTTCCAGGTTGGCGTAGAGCGCACCTGGCCGGTACACACACCCGTTCTTGAAAAAATCGAGCTTGTCTCTCGCGGAGATGTTCGCCGAGCAAAGCTTTACTACTTGCGTAAGCTTCGCGGTAAGGCCGCCAAGGTTCGCGAGAAGCGCGACAACGTCAAATAGAAATAACCCCATGTCGTTCGGAGGGGGATTGCGACCTCGGAAACTTGGTGCCATGAACGGTTTCAGGCGCAGGTTCCGTCGAGCACGCAAAAACCCATTACTGGCTTTCCTGCTTGATTTTGTGGCGATCGTGGGAGTGGCACTTCTGCTCTCAGTGCTTATCAAAGCCTTCCTAATTAGGTCATTCTTCATACCCTCCGGATCAATGCTAGAAACCCTACAGATCAACGACAGAATCATCGTGAACGTATTGGTGCCCGAGGTGCTTCCCGTCCAGCACGGTGACGTCGTGGTGTTCCAGGATCCCGGCGGTTGGCTCGGGGTCGCTCCCGCGGTTCAGAAGCCTGCTGTTGAGCAGCTTGGCGATTTCGTGCTCGGGACATTTGGGATTACCGCTCCTGATTCTGCCGAGCACCTGGTTAAGCGCGTTGTAGGTTTTGGCGGAGACATCATTACCTGTTGCGATTCTGACGGCAGGCTTTTGGTGAACGGTATTGCCATCGATGAACCCTACATTCGAGATGGAGCAAACCCTTCTGACATTGAATTCTCAGTCACGGTTCCGGACGGTTACCTCTGGGTGATGGGCGATAATCGTGGCAATTCGACCGACTCTAGATTCCATCAGGACCTACCGTCAAAGGGATTCGTATCGCTCGATGTTGTTGTGGGCCGAGCTATGTTGGTGAGTTGGCCAGTGGAAAATTGGAACTATCTAGATAATTACCCAGGCACATTCGATGTCTTACCCAAGCCTTGATCTAGAGCGGGAGCTGCTTAGTAAGTTCCAACAGGTTATTGGTATCGATGAGGTCGGCCGTGGTGCTCTTGCGGGACCAGTGGCCGTTGGTGCTTTTTCTCTCGATGCCTCAGGTCTTGATTCGATGCCGGCTGATCTTAGAGACTCGAAACTAGTAACTGAAAAAAAGCGCGCACCCTTAGCGCTTGAGGTTTCCAACTGGGGCAAACCAAGCGTTGGTTTTGCCGGGGTTGATGTCATTGAGGACAGGGGTATTAATTTCGCTCTTCAAAAGGCCGCTTTGAATGCGCTCGAGACATTTGATCTGACGGGAGCCGTTGTACTACTTGATGGAAGTCATAACTGGCTCGGAGATATTGGGATTGAGGTACGAGTCATCGTGAAGGCTGACCGGGATTGCGGTTCGGTTGCTGGAGGGGCAATCAGTGCCAAAGTTGAGCGAGATTCCCTCATGGTGAAACTTGCCGAAGGGTTTCCTGCTTATGGCTGGGAGGGCAACAAGGGATACTCTTCACCCTCCCACATAGCTGCTCTTAGACAGTCGGGCCCCAGTTCTCACCACCGCCTCAGCTGGCTCGCTAAGATCCTTGCTGATGACAGCTCACTGTTTTGAGGGTTAGGATTTACCCATAATGGACGAGAACGAGTTTGAGGACTTCGATAGGGAAGCTGAGCTGGCCCTATATCGCGAGTACCGAGATGTAGTGAAAATGTTCCGCTATGTCATCGAGACAGAGCGTAGGTTCTACCTGGCCAACGATGTCGAGCTTAAAAGAGTGGACACTGCCACAGATTTTTACTTCGAACTGGCAATGAACGACGTCTGGGTTTGGGACATTTACCGCACCGACAGATTTGTGAAGCAAGTCAAGGTCATGACATTTAAGGATGTCAACGTGGAAGAAATTGGCAGTCAAGAATTCGAACTTCCGGAAGAATTGGCAGTCGGCGATCAGCCCTAGTTATCGACAGTTTTGGTGACCTCCTAAACCCCAAACTCTGTCGCTGTGACACTTCCTGAAAAAGGAGGTCTCATGCATCTAAGTAAAAATGAATTGGCGCTGATTTGCTGGTGCTCATTATCGGAACCCGGTGATGCCCTCACGGGCTTGATATGGCAGGCGTTCGGACCCAAGGCTCTCGAGGATGTGAAGAAGAACGACTTCGGAACCTGGCGCATACTCATCGCTCAAAATTTCCCAGAGTACTTGGGCCAACTTGAGGCGATGGAAGAGCGAGTGAGCTTACGATATCCAAGAACCAACCCTCACGAGCTGGTTGAACGCGGAATCCGCTGGAACTGCAAGCCGGTAGCAGTTGAATCTCTTCCTAATGTCGCAAGTCGGCTATCAGACCTTGGCTCACATGCGCCACTTTTATTGTGGGTGGCGGGTGACCAAGGAGTGCTCGAGCAAGATTTCGAAGGGATTGTGGGAACCAGAAAGCCCTCTCGGCAGGGCGCTTCAAAAGCCCAACGGCTTGTTGCGAGTTTGAACATGCCCGTTGTTTCGGGGGGCGCAAAGGGCATTGACGGTGCAGCACACAGGACCGCACTTGAGCTTGGCCTTCCGACTGTAGCGATAATGGCGGGTGGTCTAGACAGGGCATACCCAATGGAGCACTGGGATCTCTTTCACCAAATAGTGCGTTCCGGGGGAGTGTTGATGAGCGAGATGCCACCGGGCACTGCTCCAACCAGATTTCGGTTTTTGCAGCGAAATAGACTAATTGCCGCCATGTGCTCGGAGCTATTCATCGTTGAGGCTGCTTTTAGGTCTGGCTCCAAGAACACCGCGAATCATGCAAGAGCATTAGGCCGAGAGGTTTATGCATTGGCCGGCTCGTGGTCCAGCGAGCAAAGCCAGGGTTGTAACGCGATGATTCAGCAGGGATTAGCCAAGCAATACGTTCTTGATGTTCCAATCGAAATAGAGCCGTCTTGGAATGCAAAACGCGTGGAGGACGCCATGAGGACAGGGGCAAAAACTCCCAGTGCGATAGCCATAGAGTCCGGCCTTTCCGTGGACCACGTGAAGGGGATTATGTCGATAGCAGCAGGGAATAAGAGCCTCCGCCGAGGGGAAGGGGTCCTCTAGGTTCACTCAAAACGCTCGCCATCTTGGGCCGCCGAGGGGAATGTGCCTTTAGTCTGGAAGTATGCATAACCTCGATAGGGAATTGGCTCAATTTCTCACGCAGCTAAAATCCCGTGGAGTCTCTGCTAACACCCAAAAGGCTTACGCCTCTGACATCAAAGACCTGCTGTCTTTTTTGTCAGACACGAAGCAGTCTCTGAACCTGGAGGCACTCAGGAGCTGGCTATATCGGATCTCTGAGGCCGGTGGATCAAAAGCCACACTGGCGAGAAAAACCTCTGCGGTAAAAAACTTCAGTGCCTGGCTAGCCGAGTCCGGTCGAACAGCACTGGACCCCGCTTTGCGACTACGCTCGCCAAAGCTGGATAGACCCCTGCCCAAGGTTGCGTCTGAGTCATCACTGGTTGAAGTGTTCGATCGCATGCTAGATCAAGCGACTTCAGATAACCCAGTTGGCCTAATGAACCATTGCGCGTTTGAGATTTTGTACGCCACCGGAATGAGAGTTGGCGAACTGGCGGGCTTGGGCCTATCGGACATCGACCACGAACGACACTTGCTGAGGGTTACCGGCAAGGGCAATAAACAGCGAATGCTGCCCTACGGTCTTAGGGCCAAGGATGCCATCGAGCGCTGGGTGAGGTTTGGCAGGCCAGCATTTGAATCACCTACATCCCCGGAGTCCCTGCTTTTGAGTTCACGGGGTTCACGAGTCGGAGTTCGACAGCTTTACGACGTGGTTGCAAACCAGTTGGCGACCACAACACTGGGTTCGGCAGGTCCTCACACCTTGCGCCACTCGGCCGCAACACATCTCTTGGACCACGGTGCGGATCTTCGTGCTGTCCAGGAAATATTGGGCCACACGTCCCTGGCAACTACGCAAATTTACACGCATGTCTCGGTTGAACGGTTGCGTTCTTCCTTCGAACAGGCACATCCGCGCGCTTAGCTCTTGAGAATGCTTGGTAGCAGGCTGCCAAAAAATAGCTCTGGATTTAGGTAGCCATTCCCCCCTCTCACCGAAAAGTGGACGCAGTTATCGCAGTGCTGCTCGTAGCCGTCGCTAATCGAGCAAAACTGACCGAGCACTTGGCCTTGCTCGACAGCCTCTCCGGCCACTCGCGCGGAGCAAACTTGTTCAAAGCTGATCAAGTACCCACCCGTGGTCCTAAGTGTGACGACATTGCGATTCACCACAGCTCCCGAGAATGTAATCAAGCCATCCATCGGAGCGGTTACTTTTTGCTCTCTTTTAACTACAAAGTCCAAGCCCCTGTGGCCAGGGCCATAGAGAGAAACCGGCGCTAAAAAATCCCGTTGCACTTGAAAAAAGGGGACCGGCTCGGCCCAAATTTCTGGGGGACTAAAACCCTGATTTATGAGACCCAGGAGTAGTGCTGCAATTCCAAGTAATTTAAACATGTCACGAGATTGCCAATAACAGGCGGCACCATAGGGCCTTGCCTGATTTGGATGGAAAAATCGCCAGTTTGACTGGTATGCTTATAACACTCTCTGTACCTAGGTACTGGGTGAATTCGCGTGTTCTAATTAATTTGATAACTCGGTCCTAGAAATAGGTGCTGTCAAATGGAATGCCAGGGATTGGGCCGACCGGTCGAATCATAAAACTGAGTGGATACTTCGGTGTCCAAAAGGAGGGCCAATTGGCCACAATCACAATGCGTCAACTATTGGACGCAGGAGTTCACTTCGGTCACCAGACCAAGCGGTGGAACCCCAAAATGAAGCCGTTCATTCTTACGGACCGATCTGGTATCTACATCATCGACCTTCAGCAGTCGGTAAAGCACATTGATGACGCCTACAACTTCGTCCGCGACCTAGTCGCTAACGGCGGTTCAGTTATGTTCGTTGGCACCAAGAAGCAGGCTCAGGAAGTAATCTCTACCGAGGCCCTTCGTGTGGGGCAGCCTTACATCAACCAGCGCTGGTTGGGTGGACTTCTCACTAACTTCAACACCGTCAACAAGCGTATTCAGCGCCTAAAAGAGCTTGACACCATGGATTTTGAAGATGCCAGCAAGTCAACCTTCACCAAGAAAGAACTGCTAATTTTCCGTCGCGAGCGCGACAAGCTAGAAAAGTCATTGGGTGGAATCCGCAACATGGCAAAGACCCCAAGCGCACTTTGGGTAGTCGACACCATCAAGGAGCACCTAGCAATCACAGAGGCCAAAAAGCTCGGCATTCCTGTCATCGCAATCCTCGACAGCAACTGCGATCCAGATGATGTTGCCATTGGAATTCCAGGTAACGACGACGCTATCCGCTCGATCGAAATCTTGACCAAGGTAATCGCTGATGCGGCTGCTGATGGCATGATTGCTCGTCACTCAAAGGACGAGGCACAGGCTGAGCCGTTGGCCGAATGGGAACGCGAATTACTGGAGCAGGGGAAGTCAGAAACTCCTGAGACCACCGAAGCCGTTGCTGAGACTGTATCAACCGAAGCGCCAAAGGCCGAGCCAAAGAAGACTGAATCAAAGACGGCCGAGCCAAAGAAGACTGAATCAAAGACGGCCGAGCCAAAGAAGACTGAATCAAAGACGGCCGAGCCAAAGAAGACTGAAGAGGCTCCAGTTTCAACCGAGGAGCCAACCCCAGCGTCCGAGACCCCAGTTGCAACCGAGGAGCCAACCCCAGCGTCCGAGACCCCAGTTGCAACCGAGGAGCCAACCCCAGCGTCCGAGACCCCAGTTGCAACCGAGGAGCCAACTCCAGCTGCTGAGGCTGAGGCAGAGAAGAAGGACGCATAACATGGCGAACTACACAGCTGCAGGCGTAAAGGCACTTCGCGAGAAGTCCGGTGCAGGCATGATGGACTGCAAGGGTGCTCTAGATGAAGCCAACGGTGACATCGAAAAGGCATTCGAAGTTCTTAGGCTAAAGGGGCTCAAGGGCGTATCCAAACGTGAAGGACGCACAACCTCTAACGGTTTGGTCGTGTCCCGAACTGCTTCTGGATCCGCAGTAATGATCGAGCTTGCTTGCGAGACCGACTTCGTCGCTAAGGCGGAGAACTTTGTGACCCTCGCTGACCAGGTTGTGGATGCAATCTCCGCAGCTGGCGCAACCTCGATTGAGACTGCCCTTGAAGCGCCGCTGGGCGACAGTACTGTTTCCGCGTCGATTATCGACAAGGCCGCCATCATGGGTGAAAAAGTAGAGCTTAGAAAGGTTGAGGTCATCTCAGCTCCTGGGCTGGACGCTTACATGCACCGAACAAGCCGCGACCTTCCACCGCAGGTGGGAGTCGTAGTTGGCTTCGATGGTTCGGATGCAGACACTGCTCACGACATTGCAGTTCACATCGCTGCTTTTAGTCCAATTTACCTGTCACGTGAAGACGTTCCTGCTGAGGTTGTTGCTAAGGAGCGCGAGATTGCTGAGGAGACTGCCCGTAACGAGGGCAAGCCTGAGGCAGCCTTGGCAAAGGTAGTTGAAGGACGAGTTACAGGTTTCTTCAAAGAGTCCTGCCTGCTGGACCAGCCGTTCGCAAAGGACAATAAGCAGAGCATCGCCCAGGTAGCTGCTGCTGCTGGATTGACACTAACCGGGTTCTTGAGGTTGCGCGTAGGCGCTTAGTTCAGTAAATAGTAAACGGGCTCGGTCAATGACCGGGCCCGTTTCTTGTTTGCGCCCTAGTATTGGTATCGAGAGCGTCGTGATCCCTGGAGGGCTAATTGGAGACTAAGAAAAGAAGAGTTCTTCTAAAACTTTCCGGTGAAGCCTTTGGCGGCGGCGGCCTCGGAGTGAATCCAGATGTTGTTTCGGCTGTCGCGAAAAAAATAGCTGACGCTGCCAAAGAGGTAGAAATTGCAATAGTTGTCGGTGGCGGAAACTTCTTCCGCGGAGCTGAGTTATCTAACCGCGGAATGGACCGAGGGCGTGCCGACTATATGGGCATGCTCGGTACCGTTATGAACGCTTTGGCGCTCCAGGACTTCATCGAGCAGGCCGGGGCCGATGTCCGGGTTCAGACTGCAATCTCGATGGCACAGGTTGCGGAGCCTTACCTGCCACTTCGTGCAATCAGGCACTTAGAAAAAGGCCGAATAGTTGTCTTTGGCGCCGGAGTGGGGCTGCCGTATTTCTCCACTGACACAGTTGCTGCGCAGCGTGCGCTCGAGATTGACGCGGATGAAGTACTGGTGGCAAAAAATGGAGTTGATGGAGTTTATTCTTCTGACCCGCACAAGAATCCAGAGGCCAAGAAGCTGGTTGAAATTAACTATCAGGACGCACTGGTTCAAGGTTTGAAGGTTGTTGACTCAACGGCCTTTTCGCTCTGCATGGATAACAAGATGCCGATGCGAGTATTTGGCATGGATAACATTTCGGCCGCGCTGTTAGGCAGCGAAGTCGGCACCCGGGTTCGAGCATAGGCAAATAGGAGCAGATGAAATGATCGTTGAAATTTTGGCAGAAGCCAAGGACAAGATGGATAAAGCGCTTGAGTCAACCAAGGATGACTTCGCCTCTGTCCGCACCGGCAGAGCTAATCCTGCAATGTTTCAGAAGGTGATGGTGGATTACTACGGAACTCCAACTCCGCTTGCACAACTCTGCGGAATCCAAAACCCAGAGGCTCGCTCCATACTCATTAACCCATACGATAAGACCGCCTTGCCGGCCATCGAGAAGGCGCTTATGGCGATGCCTAACCTTGGAGCTCAGCCGAATAACGATGGGGAGATCATCAGAATCAACCTTCCGGAACTGACAGAAGAGCGACGCAAAGAGTACGTCAAGCTCACTCGAGATAAGGCAGAGCACGGCCGAGTTTCGGTTCGGGGAATTAGGAGAATTGCAAAGGAAGCCCTCGAGGCTGTCAAGAAGGACGGCGGCGCCGGCGAGGACGAGGTTGAGCGCGCTGAAAAAGAGCTCGAGACTTTGACCAAGTCCCACACGGACAAAATTGATGAGGCTTTCAAGAACAAGGAAGCAGAACTGCTAGAGGTTTGAATGGAATCAGCTAAGACTAGAACCCTGGGGCCACGATTAGTGGTCGGGTTTGGGCTTGGCGCTGTATTTCTGTTATCACTGCTTCACCCGCTAGCTTTTACCCTCTTGGTCGCAGTGGCTTCAGGATTCGCGGCTTCAGAACTGAGTTTTGCGATGCGATCGGCAGGCTGGCATGTGCCGAGACTTGTTGGGCTTCTGGCTCCTGGAATTGTAGTTAGCACTTACTTCCTTGGTGCAGAAGGCCAATGGCTTGGGTTGCTGTTTTCGATCTCCCTCTTGGTCGCCTGGCGAATTGCCACCTTGATTTTCACTTCCAGCAAGCAGTCGTTAAAGCAGACTCTCCGAGACTTCGGTGGAACTGCTTTTGTTTTGGTTTATGTCCCATTGCTGCTGAGCTTTTCGATTCAGTTAGTTACAGGACCACGAGGAGTTTACTGGGTGCTCGGGCTGGTGCTTACCGTGGCGATCATCGATACTTTTGGTTACATAATTGGTCGGTTTTTTGGCAAGACCAAGCTTTCGCCTCAGGTGAGCCCCAAGAAAACCTGGGAGGGTCTAGCAGCCTCCATTTTTGGGGCGTTTGTCGGCGGCCAAGTTCTAGTGCTGTTAACCCCTGCGTCATTTGTGTTTGGTTTGCTCTTTGGGGCGGCAATCCTTTTGAGCTCCGTTCTTGGGGATCTTTCCGAATCGCTAATTAAGCGCGACTTGGATGTGAAGGACATGGGGAAAGTACTACCCGGACACGGCGGAGTTCTTGATCGAATCGATTCGCTGATTCCGTCGTCTTTCGTGGCATTCCTCATGAGTCAGTTAGTGTTCTAATTATGTTTCCGATGAGCCAGCAAGATTTACAGGGGTATGATCCTGGCCAAGTTGATGCGCTCATGAGTCGAATCAAGAAGCAGTACGAAGTGAGCGGTAGAAGCCTCGTCACCTCGTCTGTGGTTACCTTGGCGAAGTTCGATTTCACCATTGGGGGCTATCAAATAGGCCCCGTTGACTCAACCTTGGCCAAGCTTGCTGATACGTTAGAGGCCCGAGAAATCGCTGAACGTGTTGTGAGGTCGGGTAAGTCAGGCGTGTTCGACGAGTTGAATGACCTTCTCTCTGAGATTTCCAAGGTGCTAGACCAGCGACCCAAGAAGAGATTCTCCTCCCAAAAAAAGGGTTACTCAAAAGCCTTGGTACATGAGCTACTGAACTCCATCCGAGTTGTGCGCGGAAATTTAATTTCTCCTTCACCTCTTGAAATTAGAACAATGCAGCTTGGCTCGGCTAGGTCAGGGCTTTCCAGGCATGAAGTCAACGCATTTTGCGATCTCGTGGCAGGGGCCGCACATAGACAACTCGCGATTGGTTGATTGCCCCAAAGCCAAAGCCCCAATAGGCTTGGCTTTCCATTAGGAGTAAATTGGCGAACCATCGATCTGAAGCGACTTACCCGCGGACAAGCGCCGGCTTGGGTTTCGTTTTCGTATCCGCTCTGGTGCTGCTAACTGCGGTTGACCCTTACTCTGGCGCTTTTGCATCAGCTGACACCATGCAAAGCTTTGATGCGGAGGACATGGCATATCAACAGCTAACCATCCAGCCAATAGCCGGCAATGGTTTTGGCCGAGGCGAGTTTGAACTTGTCGACGGAGCCAATGCCGTAAAGCTCGTTGTAAAAAACGCGCCGGCTCCAGACCCAGGCAGCGCCAAGGCTTTTGCTTTGACCTCGACCATGGCTCGTGGCTGGGAGTACACGCAGTACTCATGTTTGGTAAAGCTCTGGGAGCGAGAGAGCAACTGGCGCCTAACTGCCACAAATAAATCCTCCGGCGCCTACGGCATACCCCAGTCGCTTCCGGCTTCCAAGATGGCCTCAGCGGGCGTTGACTGGCGAACCAATGCTGAGACTCAAATCAATTGGGGCTTGGGTTACATTGAGGGGCGCTACGGATCACCGTGCCCCGCTCTGGCTCACTCCGACGAACATAACTGGTACTAATGGTTGGACGAAGGCCGCGCAGAAATGCTGCCAAGCGGGAATATCGTGAGCTGGATTTTTCGACAATTCGCACTTCGCTGCCGCACTCGGAAATCAAGCGCGGTGTCGAATTTCAGGTCCAGCAGAGCTCGGGCGCCAATGCCGAGGAGGGTAAGCGCTGGAAGTGCCCGGTCTGCCAGATAGACATCGAACAAGGTCTGGCACACACCGTTGCTTGGGACCTGCATCGAGGTGTTGAAACTAGACGGCATTTTCATAGTCACTGCTGGAAATTATTCGATGGGATGCTGACCTAATGGAAGAGATTCGTTCCTCGACTGTTCTGCCTGCCATTCGAGAAGACATAGAGCTTCACACCGTTGACTCCGAAATCTTGGTCGGGGAGCTGTCCTTGCCGGGCGATGGGCAAACAAAAACCACATTAGTTATGCTCCACCCATTGCCGACCCACGGCGGGTTCATGGACTCACATTTGATCAGGAAGGCCGCTAATCGACTTCCGGCACTAATTGGAGCAGCTGTGCTGAGATTCAACACCAGAGGCACCTCTTCGCCCCGCGGCACTTCGACGGGACAATTCTCCGGTGGTGAAGGCGAAGGCGCCGATCTTGCCGCTGCGGTTAAGCTTTGCTACGACCGTGGCCTGCCAACGCCTTGGCTGGTCGGTTGGTCATTTGGGACCGAGTTGGCCATTAAGTACGGGCCCGACCACGTGATTCAGGGTGCGATATTACTGTCGCCGCCGCTTCATCGGGCAACCGATGCTGATCTTTTGAGATGGAACGAGTTTGGAAAACCGCTGATTGCTTTGGTCCCAGAGTTAGACGACTATTTGGATCCGGTAGCTGCTGCAGCACGTTTTGCAATTGTCCCTCACGCAGAGGTCATTGGATTTGACCAAGAAAAACATCTCTGGGTTGGCGAGAAAGCCACCAAGAGAGTTCTAGACAAAATAGCCGAAGTCACAGTTCCAGGAACCTCACCGCTTCCGGCCAGCTACTAGCGCAGTTGCTGCCTAGGCATCCAAACTTCACGGACTATGAGCAGAATTGATGCTGCAACCGGAATCGCAATAACTGCTCCGAGCACTCCCATAAGCGTTCCGCCCATGAGAGCGGCAATTACCACGAGTGCAGCCGGTACCGATACGGCACGCTTCATTACCCTCGGAGCAATTAAGTAGGCCTCAATCTGTAGGTAGATCAAGTAGTAAATCAATGCAATCAGTGCAAGTTGAGGCCCTTCTAGCAGCGTCACCGTGATCACGATGATTGCCGAGGAGAGCGGACCTATCAGTGGAATCAGCGAGATAGTGAACGCCAAGAGGGTCAGCAGCAGCGCGAACGGCGCGTTAACGATGCTGAGGAAAATAAACAAGCTGGTCGCGTGAATCAGGCTCACTGATGTTTGGCCCATTACCCAGCGGCCAACTGAGTAAGCAATTTGGTCGGTTAGTTTGCGAAAACGCTCACGTTTTGAGGCTGAGGACAACTTCGCTAGGTAGTCCTTCATGCCTTCCAGCGACGCCATGAAGTAGAGGGTAAGAATCACCACAACCACTATGCCGACTACGCCAGAGACAACTCCTATGCCAACCTGCAAAACTCCACCAAGCAGCACTGGCCAGTTTGACGAATCGCTAATGAAATCAAGACCTGAATTGGTTGCTGCTGTGATCGCCCCACCGAGTTGGTAGTCCCACTGAGCTATCAGATCAGTGGTAACCAGGCTCGTAGCGATCTCTGGTATTTGTTCAACTAGCTTGGCTGCTTCGCGAACTGCAGTTGGGATGATAGCCCAAAGTATCAGAGCGACAGCCCCTAAAAAGCCGGTAACGACTATGCCAACCGCGATTGGCCGGGGCGCCTTGCGCTTGGTCAGGGAGCGGACAACCGGGTCCAGCCCGAGGGCAAGAAACAACGCAATGCCAATGTAGGTAAGAATTGTGGCCGTTTGGGATATCGCTGCGCCAATGATTATTGCCGTGAGGACTCCGAGTCCGCCGGTCAGGCCGATTTGGAATGAATTAGTTACCCTGGCTCGCTGTTCCATCTATTCCTCCGGAGAATCAGTGTCGTTTACCAAACTACGCAGGTTTTTCAAATAAAGCTCACTGGAGCGCACACGATTCTCGAATTCCTTCATTCGATCCGAGCTTGCCTTTTCAAGCTCTGCAATGTGCTGAAGGGCTTCGGCTTTTATCTCCGTGGACTCTAGGTCGGCTTTGTGCACCAGTGCCTCGGCCTGACTTCTGGCCTCAGCCAGTATTCGACCCTGTGCCTGGCCTGCCTCCATCTCAAGAGCTTGAATCTCAAGACGAATTGTTCCGATTGTCTTTTTGAGTTCCGTCAGATCGGTCTTGGCTGACTCTAGATATGCCTCCGTTTGACGAACAGCCTCATTGTGCTTTTCTAGATATTCCTTTTCGGCTACTCTTCGGCGAGTTTTGAATTTTGATTCCAAGTCTGCCAGTGCGAGGTCTTTAGCTGCTTGTTCGATTCCAAGTTCCTGTAGGTTTATAAGCTCTTGGGCGGCAACTTTGGCATCCAGCTCAGCTTTTTTTGCTTCAACTTCGCGCCTTGCCGTGGTCTTGAGGGCGGCAACCTCGGTGGCTGCTTGGCCACGAAGCCTTGCAACCTCCAATTCAACATCGCGCAATTTATCCTTAGCTTCGGTCTTAGCTTTTGCCGTAAGTAGTTCGGCGTCATGCTTTGCTCCGGCAATTCTTCGATCGGCTCTGCGCTCAGCTGCAGAAAGCTGCTCTTGATACAGGCGTTCGGCATTATTCGCAAGTCGCTTTGCCTCTGCTGATGCCGATTCGATCAGTTCGTCGGCGGTTGCGGCAGCGGCTCTCTCGAGTTCTCGAGCGCTGGTCTCTGCGCCTATCAGCAGCTCCGCCGCCTCTGATCCGAGGCTTGAGAAGTTAGGTGCAGTAGTTCCGGCGAGCTTGAATTCAGACTTTGAAAGTTGGGCCTGGCTGCCCTTCAGTTCCTCTGAGTTCAGTGCAAGCTGTTCCTTTAGTCGAACAAGTTCTGAGTTCAGAGCATTCAGCTCTCGCTCAACGACCTCTGGGTCATAGCCTTTCTTGGCTATTTTGAAGCGGTTAAAGTCAGTTGGCAAGTTGAATCCTTGGTTGAATAGTAAACTTTCTTGGCTACCTCAAGTCTACTCGGAGCTGGTTTATGCGTTTCTGGATTGCCCTATTTGTCTTTGTGACAGGGTTGACTTTCAGCGCTATCGGGCTTACCAATCAGCTGGAGAATCAGCCCGTCAGCGTCATAAATGCCGCTGGCTCACTTTTGAAGCCAGCCAGCTATGTATTGATACCCAACTCTGTTCTGAGTGCCTATGAGGGCGAAACCTCAGTGTTTGCAATTGGCGATTCGTCCGTGTTCATGTCCACCGGAAGAGAATCTGACATAGTTGCCTGGCTTGGAGACTCTCCCTACACGGAAATTCGCCTAACGGTTGACAGGGTAAACGAAACGGCCGCGCTGGTAGAAATTGACCGTCCAGGTTCCGGGTCCTTGGTTGACCCGACAGGTGCTGATATCTGGAAAACAGAGATTAGCAACAATGCACAAGCTCTGTTGCCAGTTGAGTTGGATAATGAAGTGGCGGTCCTACTTGCTTCAACGGGCGTGGATGTAGCCCCCAGGACGCTTCGAGTCAGCTGGAAACTGGAACAGGCCGAGGCTCCAGTTGCCCCTGTCACCCTCGTTGGAATTGGAATTATGCTGCTCGGTGCACTTCTTGGAATTCACGCTGCGTTTGTTTACGGCAAGAAATTCCGTAGTCGTCGAAACCCCAAGGGCCCCAGAATGCCTAAACCTGTCAGAACTAAGAAGCGGGTGGTGTCGCAGGCCGGTAGTGCGCCGTCTCGAGGCAGGCGAGCCCAACGAAGTATTAAGTTTGTTGGAATTGCCGCAGCCGTAGGACTTTTATCGGGGTGCGTGCCGGACTATCAGAACCCAATAATTTCGCCACAACCACTTGAGCAACCTGGAGTGTTGACCGCAACTCTGAACAACGAACAACTAACACGAATCTTGCAAGAGGTTGCCGATGTGGTGTCAAGCGCCGATAGCACCCTGGACCGAGAGTCCCTTGAAGTTCGAGTTGCCGGACCTGCCCTAGAGATGCGCCGAGCCGCCTATGCACTGGCGGCCAAGGCCCCGGAATCAGATACTGCTCCAACCGAAATACTTGCCGGTCCAGTTCAGTTATTCCTGCCCGGCGCAACTGACACTTGGCCGCGCAATGCCATGGTGGTGACCGGAGATAGCGCACTTCAGGTGTTGATTTTGAGGCAAGAGCAACCGCGCGATGACTACAAGCTTTATCAGTACTCGGACTTGCTTCCGAACATCGGCTTCCCTGATGTTCCCGCAGAAATAGTGGGGGCAAATGCGCTAAAGGATGACAATAAATTCTTGTCGATGAACCCAGCCTCTCTTGTCGAAGGCTTAGGAAACTTGCTGAACCAAGGCTTGGATTCGCCGTGGTCACTGTTGATTGATCCTGATAACCAATACGTGGCAGACGTGCATTCGGTGCAGCTGGGCCTGCAGGAAACCTTGAGCAATGCAAACCTGAGCTTTGAGCACACGTTGTCTGACAGCGAAGCTGTTCTATTGGCAAACTCCGAGGGCGGGGCACTTGTGGCGCTTTACATGATCGACACCTACACGATTATTCCAAAGGAGCCCGGTGACGCCGTTGCCATTAGTGGAGACGAAGCACTTTTGCTAGGAACTGGCGGCAGTGCAACGGGCATTGAAACCGAATACGGGGCAATGCTGCTTTTCAACGTACCAGCATCAGGCTCTGACGAACGGGTGACTTTGCTTGGAGCCACCCAGCAGCTTCTTTCGGCGATAACCTTGGTGGATGATGAGTAATTTCGGAGCTGTTGACCTGTCTGGGCTCGCCAATAAGGCTACGCCGCAGTCTGGAACTGGAATCGCAGGCTGGCTTGTACCAGGTGACGAGCCAACTCTCAGGCAGTACTTAGTGCTATCCGAGACCACTCCGGTGCTGATGTTGGTCTCGGACAACTCCGAGGCCTCAGCCAGGCTAAGGGCAGTCACTCTGGAGGTCATCGAGGAAAACCAGGGGCGTTTTGCCGGTCTTGACATTGACATCACGGTTAATCCTCAGTTGGCCCAAGCTGTTGCGGTGGATCAGGCCCCAGCAATGCTCGCGATTTTAGCTGGGCAGCCATCACCGCTGTTTCAGGGGGAGGCAACTAAAGAGCAACTCGTAAGCGTACTGGGTAAGGTTTTACAGCTGGCTGGAGAGAAAAACATCACTCAGACCGTTAGTGTCCAAGCTGCTCAGGTTGCGGTTCCAGCTAAGCCGATATCCTCAGAGCACGTGGCGGCAGTTGCTGCCATAGACAGCGGTGATCTGCCAGAGGCAAAGAGACTGTACGAAACGCTGATGGTTGAATACCCCAATGATTCCGAAGCAAGGGTCGGGCTTGCGCAGGTTAATCTAATGCTGAGGCTTGAAAATAAGGAGCAAAGCGGTCCGCTTGGAAAGTTGTTTTCAGAGGCTGACCAGCTATTGGTTGCAGGCAATGCCGCAGCTTCACTTGCCCTACTTCTGGATCGTTTCGAGGCTGAAATGGAGCTCCGCGATGGGATTCGTGACCGGCTACTGGAGATGTTTATCCTGATCGGCGATAGTGATCCTGAGGTTCTAAGCGCGCGAAGAAGGCTGGCAACACTGCTTTTTTGACCAAGCTGCACCTTCTCCCAAATCAGAACAAGAAGTAGAGTTTCAGAATGTCAGTCTTTCTTGATCATGCGTCGACAACGGCGCTCAGGCCTTGCGCTAAATCTGCGTTGAATGACGCATTAGAAGTCCTTGGCAATCCATCCAGCGTTCACAGTCAAGGGCGCATAACGCGCGAGCTACTGGAGGTTTCTCGAGATGAGCTGGCGAAAGCCTGTGGCGCAAATCGAAGCGAAATAATCTTCAACTCCGGGGGCACCGAGGGGAACAACCACGCCATTAAGGGCATTTTCTGGGATCGCAATGCGAAGGATGCAGAGTGCAAGATAATAATCTCCTCCAGGACCGAGCACCACGCGGTAATTGACCCCATTCAGTGGCTAGCAAAAAATCAAAATGCAGTGGTGCTGTTCGTTGAGCACTTTGCAAACGGCATGGTCGATATGGACTCCTTGAAGGCTCTGGTAAAAGATCATGGCCAGAGGATTGCGCTAATCAGCTTGATGTGGGTAAACAACGAAACCGGTGTAGTTGCCGATATCAATAGCGTGACGGAAATCGCGTCTGAGTTTGAGATTCCAGTTCACAGCGATGCTGTGGCGGCTTTTGGGCACGTTCCGATCGACTTTCAGTCCAGTGGCCTTACTGCAATGACGCTTTCCGGGCACAAGGTTGGAGCACCAATAGGCGTTGGAGCACTAGTGGTTGCTCGAAGCGCTAAACCGATATCGCTGGTACATGGTGGTGGTCAAGAGCGATCGCTTCGTTCTGGAACCATGAACTACTCTCTTGCCGCTAGCTTTGCGGCTGCTGCCAAAGAAGCCACCCTGGAACTCGAGCACGAAACTGCAAGGCTGGGAGCCCTCAGGGATCAGCTGGAGGCAGCCGTCATGGATACCGTACCTTCAGCCATCATCACTGCAAAAGGTGCAAATCGCGCTTCCTATAACGCCCACTTTGTCTTTCCGGGGACTCAGTCCGATGCCATGCTGTTTTTGTTTGATCAACAAGGGGTTTGCGTTTCGGCCGGTTCAGCTTGTCAGGCCGGCGTGCTTGGGCCGTCTCACGTCCTCATGGGTATGGGTCTCAGTGAATTAGAGGCTTCAGCCTGTGTGCGAGTAACCCTTGGCAAGACTTCTACAATTCAAGACGTTCAGCTATTTCTAGAGGCCCTGGAGCAGGTTCATCCGGTGGCACTTCAGGCAACTCCTGCATAAATTGCCAAAGGCAAATTAGAATTGTATCCATGCGTGTATTAGCGGCAATGAGCGGTGGAGTCGATTCGGCAGTCGCTGCTGCGCGAGCGGTCGAGCAAGGACATGATGTCATCGGTGTTCATCTTGCTCTTTCTAGAATGCCTGGAACGCTTAGAACCGGCTCTAGAGGTTGCTGCACCGTAGAGGACTCTATGGATGCTCAACGAGCCGCCAACAAGCTGGGTATACCTTTTTACGTTTGGGACTTTTCGGAGCGCTTCAAGCTTGATGTCGTCGATGACTTTGTAGCGGAATATCGGGCAGGCAGGACCCCCAACCCATGTATGCGTTGTAACGAGAGAATCAAGTTTGCTGCGTTATTAGAGCGCGGTTTATCACTGGGCTTTGAAGCAGTCTGCACGGGTCACTACGCATCGATCAGTGAAGATGGCGATGGGAACCTAGAACTACACCGGTCCTTGGCGATGGCTAAGGACCAGAGTTATGTGCTGGGAGTACTAAACACCGGCCAGCTATCACATTCGATGTTTCCGCTTGGAGCAACGGCCTCTAAGGACCTGATTAGGCAGGAAGCCACCGAGCGCGGGCTGAGCGTGGCCAATAAGCCAGACAGTTACGACATTTGCTTCATACCTGAGGGGGACACCAGAGAGTGGCTCAGGGACTTCGTTCCAACTGACCCGGGCAAGATTGTCGACAGCGAGGGGAACCAGCTGGGTGAACACGACGGTCACGTTGGTTTCACTATTGGCCAGCGCAAGGGACTGAGAATCGGAACTCCTGCCGCAGACCGTAAGCGACGGTATGTGCTTGAAATTAGGCCAAAGACTAAAGAGGTCGTCGTTGGACCGGAGGAAGCGTTGCAAATCTCAGACTTGTTCGGCGCTCGCTATACCTGGTGCGGAAAAGCTCCGGATAATCTGGAGCAATCTTTTGACTGTGATGTTCAGGTCCGAGCACACGGCGAAACCGTCCCAGCAGTGGTGACTATCGTCGATGAGGAAATGCGCGTGGAGCTCAAAGAGCCACTCTACGGAGTCGCCGCAGGGCAAACGGCCGTTGTCTACTTGAGCACCAGGGTTCTTGGCCAGATGACTATTGACAAGACCCGCAGCAAGGTTTCAACTGGTGCCTAATCATCAAAAGCGCATCGAGCAACTAAGAGCGCTGATTGAACAATATCGAACCGCCTACTACCAACAGAACCAATCGCTGGTGTCAGACAGCGATTACGACCTACTCGAGCAAGAGCTCAAAAACCTAGAAGAGTTGAATCCAAATAATGCAGTGGGTTCGCCAACCAAAAAGGTTGGTTCTGGCTCAGGTAGCGTGTTTGATCCCGTGGTTCACGGCCAAAAGATGATGAGTCTGGACAATGTTTTTGATACCGAAGGCTTCTTAGCCTGGGCGGAAAGAGTTGGCCCTGGTCCCTACCTCTGCGAACCAAAGATTGATGGGCTTGCGGTTTCTTTGACCTACCAAAACGGGCTACTTGTTAGAGCCGCCACAAGAGGTGACGGCGATGTCGGCGAGGACATTACTCAAAATGCCCTAACCATTCAAGGCATCCCGCATCAACTCTTTGGCGTCAATCATCCAGAACTTGTTGAAGTTCGAGGAGAAGTGTTTTTTGAGCTGCAAGATTTCGCCACCTTGAACGCTGGAATCATCGCTCAGGGCGGTAAGCCCTTTGCGAATCCTCGCAACAGTGCGTCCGGGTCGCTGAGGCAAAAGGACCCAGCTGTTACTGCCTCCAGGCCCTTGAAAATGCTGGTTCACGGTTTCGGTGTTTGGTCCGCTGATGTTTCAAGTCAGAGCGCGGTTTACCGGCAGCTTGCAAGCTGGGGACTCCCGACCACAAAGAGATACGAAGTCCTTGAAACCCCGAATCTGGTTCTGGCATACATCGCCGAACTAGCAGCCACAAGGTCAAGTGTCGAGCATGAAATTGACGGAGTGGTAATCAAGGTTGATGACCTGGTAGCTCAGTCAAGTCTCGGAGCAACATCCAAGGCGCCTCGGTGGGCAATCGCCTATAAGTACCCTCCCGAACAAGTAAACACAAAGCTGCTGGACATAAAGGTCTCGATCGGAAGGACCGGTCGCGCGACACCGTTCGCGGTTCTGGCTCCGGTAAGTGTTGCCGGTAGCGAGGTCGAGTTCGCAACCCTCCACAATCAGGATCAAGTCAAATCGAAGGGTGTGCTGATTGGCGACACTGTTGTCTTGCGTAAGGCAGGCGATGTAATACCCGAGATCTTGGGTCCGGTCGTTGCACTACGAGACGGCACCGAACGTGATTTTGTCATGCCAACAAATTGCCCCGAATGTCAGGCAAAGCTGGAACCTGCCAGCCTCGGAGATGTGGACTTAAGGTGCATGAACGCCAAGAGCTGCCCGGCTCAGCTGCGCGAGCGTATTGCTTACATTGGATCTCGCGCCGCTCTTGATATCGAAGCCCTTGGCTATGTCAGCGCCAGTGCACTTACAAACCCAGTTGAGCCGACGGTCGCTCCAGTGTTGTCAGAGGCGGATCTGTTCTCGTTGACCATGGAAAAGCTATTACCGATTCGGGCAAAGGTAATCGATGCCGATACTGGCCTTGCAAAGCACGATGCTGAAGGTAATGAGAAGGTTGTCGACTACTTCCGAAAGAAAAACGGGGAACCCTCAGAGGGCGCAATCAAACTATTGGCCAATTTAGAAAACGCCAAGACAAAACCACTGTGGCGGTTGTTGGTTTCACTCTCGATCAGGCACGTTGGTCCGGTGGCAGCTAGGGCGTTGGCAGATAATTTTGGTTCTTTTCAGGCTATTTTTGAAGCTACAGAACAGGAACTTGCAGAAGTAGAAGGTGTTGGGCCAGCACTTGCCGAGTCAGTCACCACTTGGCACCAGGAACACTGGCATCGGCAAATTTTGGCGAACTGGGAGGCTGCCGGAGTGCAGATGAGTACCCCCTTGAAACCAGGGCCGGGTTCGAAAACAGCAACCGGATTATTCAGCGGCCTATCGATCGTGGTAACCGGCGCTATGGAGTCCCTAACAAGAGAAGCCATTGAAGCTCTCATAATTGAAAATGACGGTAAGGCCGCCTCCTCTGTCTCCAAGAACACTGCTTTTTTGGTCGCGGGTCCCGGGGCTGGCTCAAAGTTGACCAAGGCGGTGGCCTTGGAGGTTGAGGTAATCACTGAAGCCCAGTTCCTCGCCAAATTGCCGGCCGAACAGAACTAGACTTGACCATTATCACCAATTGACGAAGTGAGAAACTGCATGTCTGAAATTACACCTGATTTGGTTCGCCATCTCGCATCCCTGTCACGAATCTTGATTACCGATCAGGAAGTCGAGCAGCTGGCCGGAGAGCTTGGGATCATTGTCGATTCGGTTGCCACCGTCACCAAGGCGGTCTCCGGAGATGTTGCTGCAACCAGCCACCCGATTCCAATGTCAAATGTGTATCGCGAAGACGTCATCTTGCCTTCTCTGACACAGCTGCAGGCCCTATCCGGAGCACCAGACAGCGCTGATGGCAGATTCAAAGTAAACGCCATCTTGGATGAGGACTAGACATGACTGAAATTACCTCTTCCAGCGCGGCCGTGCTTGCCGGTTTGATCTCGAGCAAAAAAGCCTCTTCGGTTGAAATAACCACTGCGTTTTTAGACCGTCTTGAGAAATTGAACCCAAAGACAAACTCTTACCTTCACTTCGACCGCGAAAACAGCTTGGCTCAGGCCAAGAAGGCCGACCAGTCGCTCTCAGAAGGAACTGCGGCATCCCCGCTTCACGGCGTTCCAATTGCGGTCAAAGACAACCTGACGACAACCGATTCACCAACTACGGCGGGTTCGAAGATCCTTGAGGGTTGGATTCCTCAATATGATGCAACCGTTGTCAGGAAGCTAAGGGAGGCTGCAATGCCGATTCTTGGTAAAACTAACCTCGATGAATTTGCAATGGGATCCTCGACTGAGTTTTCGGCTTACGGACCAAGCAAGAACCCTTGGGACTTGACCAGAATCCCCGGAGGCTCCGGGGGAGGTTCCAGCTCGGCCATTGCCGGCCATCTCGCGCCACTTGCGATCGGAAGCGACACTGGAGGCTCTATCCGATTCCCATCGGCGCTAACGGGCTCTGTTGGTGCAAAGCCGACCTACGGCGCTGTGTCCCGTTATGGCTTGATTGCCCTTGCCAGCTCCTTGGACCAAATCGGTCCGGTTGCCAATAGCGTCCTGGACGCAGCGATGCTGCAGGACGTTATCGGCGGTCATGACCCACATGATTCAACCTCCCTGCCAGACAGCTTGGGCTCAATGGTTCAGTCTGTGAGCGAAGCGGACGTGAAGGGCCTTCGAGTTGGAGTTGTAAAGCAGCTTTCTTCGGACGGGTTCCAATCGGGCGTAAAGGCCTGCTTCGATGACACAATTGAACGGCTTGCGGCAGCTGGGGCTGAAATAGTCCAGGTTGACTGTCCAAGTTTTGAATATGCTGTTGCCGCCTACTACTTGATTTTGCCGGCAGAGGCATCTTCAAACCTTGCAAAGTTTGACTCGGTCAGGTTTGGACTTCGTGTCACTCCCGAAGGAAACCCGACAATCGAAAATGTGATGGCGGCAACGCGAGAGCAAGGCTTTGGTCCCGAAGTGAAAAGAAGAATGATTCTTGGAACCTATGCCCTGTCTTCTGGTCACTACGATGCCTACTACGGCTCGGCCCAAAAGGTGAGAACGCTTATCCAGCAGGATCTTGCGAAGGCCTTCATCCAGGCAGATGTTCTTCTAACTCCCACCGCACCGACCACTGCGTTCAAGATTGGCGAGAAAGTCGATGACCCATTGGCGATGTATCTAAACGACATTGCCACGATCCCTGCAAACTTAGCTGGAATCCCGGGAATCTCGGTCCCAAACGGCTTGGCATCAGAGGATGGCTTGCCGTCCGGAGTTCAAATTTTGGCACCGGCGATGCAGGATGGTCAGATGTATCGTGCAGCCAGCATCATAGAAAAAATTTATACGGATCAGTGGGGCGCCTCGCTAATTTCAAAAGTGCCTGATTTGGAGGCGTTGTAATGGCTAAAGAGCAACTAATGTCCTACGAGGACGCCATCGACCGATTTGAGGTAGTGATCGGTCTCGAGGTTCACGTCGAGCTAAACACGGTCAGCAAAATGTTCTGCGGCTGCGCGAACAACTTTGGTTCGGAGCCAAACACAAATGTCTGCCCAACCTGCCTTGGGTTACCTGGCTCCTTGCCGGCCGTGAACCGCAAAGCTGTTGAGTCATCGATCGCGATTGGGCTTGCACTTGATTGCCAAATTGCGCCGACTGGTCGGTTTGCCAGGAAGAACTATTTCTACCCTGATTTAGCAAAAAACTTCCAGACATCTCAGTTTGATGAACCAATTGCCTTCGAAGGCGAGATCTCGATTGAGCTGGAAACCGGAGAAACGTTCATGGTTCCAATTGAGCGTGCTCACATGGAAGAGGACGCTGGAAAGCTAACTCACGTTGGTGGAGCAACTGGAAGAATCCAAGGAGCGGAATATTCACTGGTTGACTACAACCGTGCCGGAGTGCCACTTGTGGAGATTGTCACCAAGCCAATCTATGGAGCGCTAGACAAGGCCCCTGAGCTGGCTGCGACCTATGTCAGGGCCGTTCGCGACATCGTAAAGAGCATGAATGTCTCCGACGCCAAAATGGAACGTGGAAATGTTCGCTGCGATGCTAACGTATCGCTTCGGGAAAAAGGCGCCGAAAAACTTGGCACCCGAACCGAAACAAAAAATGTCAACTCACTCAAGAGCATTGAAAATACCGTTCGCTACGAAATTCGCCGTCAAGCATTCATCCTTGCCGGTGGTGGCACTATTACCCAGGAAACCAGGCACTGGCACGAAGACCGCGGTCACACATCAGCCGGAAGACCTAAGTCGGACGCTGATGACTACCGCTACTTCCCAGAGCCAGACTTAGTTCCGGTTAAGCCGAGCACAGACTGGATCGACGAAATACGCCTAACTTTGACCGAACGGCCCGCGCTAAGGCGCAAGCGACTTCAGGCCGCCTGGGGTTTTACAGATCTGGAATTTAGAGATGTTTTGAATTCTGATTTGCTGGACGAGATCGAGGCAACAGTTTCTGCCGGCGCCAGTCCTCAGTCGGCCAGAAAATGGTGGACCGGAGAGCTTGCCAGGCTGGCTAACGCTCAACAGATAGCTGTTCAGGACTTGGCAATCACTCCAGCACAGATTGCCAGCATTCAGAAATTAATTGACAACGGCGAACTAACAGACCGCATTGCTAGGGATGTTGTGGCTGGAGTTTTGGCAGGCGAAGGTGAACCAGCAGAAGTTGTCGAAAGCCGCGGCTTGAAGATTGTCAACGACGAGGGTGCACTTATAGCGGCAATTGACAAGGCGTTGGCAAGTCAGCCAGATGTCATGGACAAGATTCGTGAGGGTAAAGTTCAGGCCGCTGGAGCCGTAATTGGTGCTGTGATGCAAGAAATGCGCGGCCAAGCCGACGCTGCCAGAGTACGTGAACTCATTTTAGAACGAGCCAAGTAACTTCTGGGGTGAGTAACGGGACTTGAACCCGCGACCCCCTGGACCACAACCAGGTGCTCTACCAGCTGAGCTATACCCACCATGTCTGGACTAGCCAGAACGCTTTAGATTGTATCAGCTTCCAAGGCCAAAACAGCTTGCTTTAGTTCCTTCACTGAGGGACCCGGAGCTTGAACTAGAAATACCTTGCGGTAGTAACGAAGTTCCATGATCGATTCTTGAATATCAGACAGTGCTCGGTGGCTGACATCTTTTTTAGGAAGCTGAAAGTAAATCTTTGGATACCAACGTCGAGCCATTTCCTTGAAAGAGCTGACGTCAATGTTTCGGTAATGCAGGAACGAGTCAAGTTCTGGGGTTTGACGATTAAGAAACATGCGGTCGGTGCCAATCGAGTTGCCCGCAAGCGGAGCGGTTCCCTTGTTGGTTACCCACCTCTTCACGTAATCAAGCACCTGCTGCTCGGCTTTCTTGATCGAGATTCCATTGGGAATCTCTGTGATTAGCCCGGAAACGGTATGCATGTTGGTTACAAACTCGCCCATGTTCTTCATGGCTTTACGGGATGGCTTGACCACGACCTGGAAACCTTCATGAACCGGGTTTAGGTCCTGGTCGGTGACGATCACTGCTATTTCGCAGATCTCATCAATACCTGTTTCCAGCCCGGTCATTTCGCAATCTACCCAAACTATGTATTCAGACATCGGCGCCTAGTCGTTCGAGTGTCGTGGGTTTTTGGCGGCTTTTATCTGGTCCTTACGGTCCTGCTTCGCCTTGTTCTTGGCAGCCTTTAGCTCCTTCTTGGTCAATGGTGCCGAGCTCTCTTCTCCCTGGCTGGCAGGTAGCTCAGCCGCGGATCCGGAGACGGCCGGCGTTGGCTTCGATGGGGCCTTGGGTTCATCCCAGCTCATGCTTGACTCATCATCTAGCTCGATGTCACTTGGCTCTTCGGTCCACGCCAGTTCTGGCGCTGCGGAAGCTGTGGCGGGCTGGAAAGTTTGCTCAGGGGGCTCAATGACCGCATCCTGAACGACTGGCTCTTGAACGACTGGCTCTTGAACGACTGGCTCTTGAGTAGTAGCTTCTTTCACCGGCTCAGGAAGGGTGTCGGTTAGGACAGCGGAAGTCGCTAAGGCAGCAGTATCTCCTGATGCGACGGTGGATTTACCACCAGCAATTTTCTTTGCGGCACGCGCTTCTTTCTTGCCCAGACGCCGGGCAATTCTTATTACCTTGCGCTCCTTGCGTCCTTCAACCAGCCAGTAAAGAACTGGAACCAGAATCAAGGTCAACAGGGTGGAAGAAACCAGCCCACCGATAACAACTATTGCAAGCGGTTGGGAAATAAAGCCGGAATTTCCAGTGACGCCAAGCGCCAAAGGAGTCAGGGCAAAAATTGTTGCAAATGCTGTCATCAAGATTGGCCGCAGTCGCTGCCTGGCACCGGTAAGGAGTGAGTCCTCGACACTTCGCCCATTCTTTCGATACTGATTCACTAGGTCTATCAACACAATGGCGTTAGTGACCACAAGTCCGATAAGTAGGAGCATTCCAATTAGTGCCGGAACTCCAAGAGCGGTGTCTGTAATGAGAAGCAGGCCAAGCGCACCAATTGCGGCGAACGGAATCGAGACCAGAAGTAACAGTGGCTGGATGAGGCTTCCGAATGTGGCAACCATGACTATGTACACAATCGCGACTGCAGCAAGCAACGCGGTGCCCAGCTGGCTAAAGCTCTCGGCTTGATCGGCTGCTGCTCCACCAATTGTGGCCTCAGCACCTGCCGGTAGTTCAATGAGGGTCAAGGCTTCGGTGATATCCGCAGAGATTGCACCCAGGTCTTCGCCGATTGGGGACAGCGAAACTGTTGCCGTTCGGTTGCCTCGTTCCGAAGTGATCGAAGTGGGCTTTAGGACCTCAGTGACAGTTGCGATACTGTCCAGGCGGATAACTCCCTGAAGGGTTGGTATTGAAAGCGCTTTTATTTCATCAATCGATTCAGGTGTCTTGGTGCCCGAGATGTAGACATCGGCATCTTTACCCTCAATGCTCACTGTTCCAAGTGCTGATGGGCGCAGCTGAGTGGCCACTATGCCAGTAACTGTAGTTTCGGCCAGAAGGTAACTAGCCGCCTTATCTCGGTCAACAACTACCTCGAGTACTCGCTGGTCCGCGTCAAGAGTGGAGGTAATTGAGCTGACATTTTCAACTCCTGCCAAGCCAGCTTCGAGACTGCTCACTGATTCCTGTAAAAGCACAGGGTCACTGGCTAGAACCTTAATATCAATGGTCTCGCTTGACCCAAAGCCTCCTCCAGTCGATACCGTGATTTCACTGCCGGCGGGTGTGGGAAGCTGCAGGACTTTGGTTTGAATGACTTCGACGTCGACGTCCTCCGCTGCACTCACGGTCAACTGGACGCCTGATGCAGAACGGCCAAAGGCGACTCGACTATCGGCGGCTGATCCGATTGTGCTTTGAACTATCTCAACACCTTCGATGGCCATGATCTGATCTTCAAGGTTGGCTGCAGCCTTGTCTTGCTCATCCAGGGTGACATTGGTCGGCATAGTTAGCTCTGCGTTGAACTGATTAGAGCCGCCACCATCGATGAAGTTTGTCTTTAGAAGCGGAACCAGTGACAGCGTGTAACCCAAAATCAATACGGCTGCGGTCAGTGTGACCCAAGGGTGGTTCTTAGTGCCATTTAGGACTGGAATATAGCCACGCTGAAGCCAGCTGCGCTTTTCGCGCTGTTCTTCGATCTCGCGTTGATTTTCTTCGAAGCCAACTGGGTCAGCCTCCTTAACCTTGGCCAGTCGCTTTGGCATGCGCAGGAACCAATAGGCCAGGACCGGGACGATGGTTAGCGATACAAGAAGAGAAGCTAGCAGTGCGACGGAGACCGCAAATGCGAACGGGCGGAACAGTTCTCCCACAAGTCCAGACACCAGAGCTATTGGCAGGAATACTGCGACAGTGGTGAGCGTGGAAGCCGTGATTGCCACGGCCACTTCCTTGACTCCAGACAGAACTGCCTTTATGCGTTCCTCGCCATAGCTCAGGTGTCGGTTGATATTCTCAATAACCACAATCGAGTCATCTACCACTCGACCAATGGCGATCGTAAGAGCGCCCAAGGTCAATAGGTTCAGCGAATAGTCGGCAAACTGCAACGCGATGAAGGTGATAAGGAGTGAAGTTGGTATTGAGATAGCGGTGATGATTGTCGATTTGAAGCTCAATAGGAAGATCAGGATGACGATAATCGCGAAACTAAGACCTAGAAGACCCTCAACGGTTAGGTCCTGAATGCTCTCTTGAATGAACGGCGCCTGATCAAAAATAGTTACCACGGTTACATCGGTTGCCAGTGCGGTTCGGAGTTCAGGAATCAGGCCCTGCACTCCCTGCGAGACTGCAACGGAGTTACCGTCTGGGGTCTTTGTTATCGCAATTGCTAGTGTTTCGTTGCCGTTGGTTCTTGCAATTGAGGTGATCGGAGCATCCTCGTATGTGACGCTTGCCACATCGCCAATTGTTACCACACCAAGCGCAGCCGGGTTTGGAGCTGCGGAAATCAGGGGCAGAGCTTCAACCAGTGCAACCGTGTCTACTGCGGTTCCCATCTGAATGGCAATGCTGCCCTCATCGTCGGTGAGTGACCCAACGGGCAAAACCAATCCGTTTGCACTCAGTGCTGTTGAAATATCTCGTTGGCTAAGGCCAGTCTGAGCAAGTGCAACTTGGTTAAGCTCCAAATTAAGTCTTTTTTGCTTACCTCCGGAAACTGCAATGTCTCGGATGCCATCTACCTTCTGGAAGACCGAAGGGGCTATCTTGCCAAGTTCAGAACTGAGGGCCTCGTTGTCACCGTTGTCAGCTGAAATAGCCAGAACAATAATCGGTACTGAGTCAAAGCTACCCGAAATCACCTGCGGTGAAACATCCGAGGGCAGCTGGGAGTCAATGGTGCTAATCGCGTTATTGAGTCGCTCGGTGGCGTCAGAAGTTGTGGTGCCAAATTCAAAGGAGACCCTGAGCACGGAGAGGCCCGTCGAGGAGGTGACAGTCGTCGATTCTAGGCCCTGGAGTCCAATGACTGCATTCTCAATAACCACGGAGACTTGCTGGTCGACGACCTCGGGTGACGCGCCGGGATAGGAAGTCACAATTGCCGCGGACGGTATCTCAATAGAGGGGATTAATTCCTGCTTGAGATTCCCTACCGACAGGAGCCCAAAAACACCAACAATCAGCGTGATCAGTGCAACAACGGCGCGATTTGCTAGCGAAAGTCTAGAAATATTTGACAACGAAAAACCTCTTTGATTTGTGTTTCTACTGACAACTCATCAGTTTACGAGATTAGTCCCGAACATAACCAGCTCAGACCTGTGAAACCTCTGCCAATCAGATGCTTAGCTCGGCCACAAACTTCACTGGAGTACCAAACCTGTGGCCGGTGACGGTCACAGATTGTTCCTTGAAAAATGGCAGGAGTTCAATGCGTCCTGACTCTGTCAACTCACTGGGATAGACCGCAACGTCGCAACTAGAAAGCGCACTGTCTGCACCAGCAACTCCTGCGCTGCCTATCATGCGAACTCGTCGAGGGCTGGCGGCAAGCCGGTGTTCGAAGTTCGCCTGGTTCTCTAGCACTACCAAGATCCCTGACTTTTTCAACAGCGCAATAACTTTCTTGTCTAATTCGAAGGCGCTCAGTTCGAGGTTTCCTAGACATAGAGCAACGGACAAAGCCCTCATGATTTCTTGCTGGCTTGCGGCCTTATCAATGCGAAGCATGCAATCGCTTCTTCGATAGCGAAGTACGTTCCGCTCGCTTTGCAGGTTGGAAGGGTCGGTAGCGGCATTGAAAGTTTCGGTCATTGCCTGCTGATCAGATTTAGCGCCGCGAACAAGCGACTCCATCTCAGAATCGGTGATTTTGGTTAGCTGCGCCACCGCAAGTAATTGGCTCACACTCTTATTGGTGATTTCCGCACTCGAAGTTGAGTGCGCACTCTTCCAGCCGGTCAGGCTAAGAATGTAATTTGGGCCACCTGCTTTGGTGCTCGGCCCAACACTGGAGCGCTTCCAGCCACCAAATGGCTGGCGCTGAACTATAGCCCCAGTGATTCCACGGTTCACGTAGAGGTTTCCAGCCTGGATTGTTCCAAGCCACTTGTCTATTTCGACTGGGTCTAGGGAGTGAATTCCGGTTGTTAGGCCGTAGTCGACTGAGTTCTGAAGGGCGATCGCAGCTTCAAGGCTTGGTGCGATCATGATCGACAAAATTGGGCCGAAGTATTCGGTCTTGTGGCTGGTGGAATTTGGTCTGACATTTACTCGGATCCCCGGAGACCAAAGTTTTCCGGTGTCATCAAGTTGTGAGGGCTCAAGTAACCATTTTTCGCCACGGTCAAGTTTTGTTAGCCCCTTGAGTAGTTTTCCTTCGGGAACAGTAATCATTGGGCCCATTTGGGTCTTCGGGTCATTTGCGTGACCAACGTGCATGCTGCTAACCGCGTCGTGTAGCTGACGAAAGAATCGCTTTGACTTTTTCGCAGCGCCAACCAAGATCACGAGCGAACTAGCCGAACATTTCTGGCCGGCATGACCAAAGGCAGAGTAGGCGATGTCCTTTGCCGCCAGATCGTAGTCCGCGCTCTCGGTAACAATGATCGCGTTCTTGCCACTGGTTTCAGCCAGCAACCTCATGTCAGGGCGGAATTTCTTGAACAGCTGGGCTGTCTCGTATCCACCGGTAAGAATTACCTGGTCCACATCCGGGTGAGATAGCAATTGCTTGCCAAGGCCGGACTCGCTTAGTTGAATGGGGACAAATATGTCTCGGTCCATAACCGAAGAGATTATGTCGGCAAGCACAGCACCACATCTCGCTGCAGCGCTTGCAGGCTTGAAGATGACTGCGGAACCGGCAGCTAGAGCAGCCAGTGCGCCACCGGCTGGAATGGCAATTGGGAAATTCCACGGTGGAGTCACAACGGTGACAGCAAATGGCACGGGTGTCGCCCCATCTATTTTGTCCAGTTCAAGCGCTCGCTGGGCGTAGTAGTGGGCAAAATCAACTGCCTCTGAAATCTCAGTGTCGGCTTGATCGATAGTCTTGCCGGCCT
>Ga0307935_1000006_pt1 | contig 119202 bp, 122 predicted proteins | sample OrgLakmetageno92_FD_201827 | JGI IMG/M metagenome (GOLD analysis project Ga0307935, IMG submission 201827) | Saline water microbial communities from Organic Lake, Antarctica - #92 | ecosystem: Environmental > Aquatic > Non-marine Saline and Alkaline > Saline | place: Antarctica: Organic Lake...
TGCTGCTAAGTGCCAGCGACGTGAAATGGACAATAGTCGCGACCGAATATGAAGCGTTGCAACTTGAGTTCACCTGGATCAAGGAATTTAAGCCGCCATTCAACGTCCGCTTTCGCGACGACAAGTCATACCCGTACTTGGCGATTTCAATGGGCGACTCGGTGCCTCGGGCATTCGTGACCAGGAATCGTGACCTAAAGGGTGTCAAATACTTCGGCCCCTACACGCAAAGCTGGGCCATCAGGGACACACTGGATTCTTTACTCAAGGTCTACCAAGTGCGCAGTTGCTCTGTGGGTATTTTCCAAAGGGCTAAACGTAGCGGTCGACCTTGCCTTTTGGCTGAACTCGGCAAATGCTCGGCGCCCTGCGTCGAGCGGATAACTCACCCCGAACACAAGGCCTTAGCCAAAAGCTTGGGGGATTTCATCGGTTCTGGAAATGATTCACACGTCACGGATTTAACTCTAAAAATGAGGGACGCTAGCGCCTCAGAAAATTATGAACTTGCAGCTAGATACCGGGACGACATTGGTGCACTTGAGCGGGTGCTCGAAAAATCAGCGGTGGTGCTGGATGATCAGGTGGATGCCGATCTAATAGGGCTCAGCCGCGACGAGTTATCAGCCGCAGTCTCGATATTCATGGTTCGCGGGGGTCGAATCCGCGGCAACAGGTCTCTGGTGGTTGATCTGGAGCTAGACAGAACCAATGCGGAGCTGCTGGAATATCTACTCCAGGAGCTTTACTCTGCAGGAGGGAAGGCGGAACCCCCAGAAGTTCCCAAGCAAGTCATGGTCACCGAACTGCCCACCGATAAAGGAGCCCTGGAGCTTTGGCTTTCTGACTTGCGCGGAAAAGGTTGCACCATCATTGCTCCACAGCGAGGAGACAAGGCAGCGCTGCTTGACACTGCAAGCCAAAATGCCGCCCATGCCCTCCAGAACTATAAGCTCAAACGAGTCTCAGACTTCAGTGCTCGCGCAGAAGCGCTGGCTGGTCTGCAAAAAGCGCTTTCCATGGAAAATGCACCACTGCGAATCGAGTGCTACGACGTTTCGCACCTATCAGGCACAAACACTGTTGGGTCAATGGTGGTATTCGAAGATGGGCTTGCGCGCAAAGACCAGTATCGGAAATTCAACCTCGAAACTGCCGACGATACTGAGTCGGTTTATCAGGTCCTGATGCGCAGGCTCAAGTACCTAAAAACCGAGGAGCCGAATGAGCGCTTTAGCTATCGACCCGGCCTGCTAATCATCGATGGCGGACTGCCTCAGCTCAACGCGGCAAAACGCGCCCTCGATGACTCTGGAATTTCGGGTATAACGGTCGTATCACTAGCCAAAAGGCTTGAAGAGGTTTTCGTTTCCGGCCTTGCCTATCCGCTGATTCTTCCACGCAGCTCAGAAGAGCTATTTTTGCTTCAGCGGATTCGAGACGAAGCCCACCGCTTCGCAATCACCGCTCAACGCGCAGCCCGGAGTAAGTCAATTTCCTCCGCCCTGTTAGACATACCAGGACTGGGTGAGCAGAAAGCCAGACTGTTGCTTCGAAAATTTGGATCTATCAAAAGACTGAAGCTCGCTAGCGAGGCAGAAATCACTCAGTTGCCCGGTTTCAGCGACCGATTAGCCAAGATTGTCCTAGAACACATCACGGATTAGTGAAAATCTCCACCCGCGACACGCCGAAGCGGTAGCCTTGTCTTCAATCGAATGGACGGGCATATGGACGCTACAAACAGACCAGAATTACTAGTGGTAACTGGTATGTCTGGAGCTGGGCGATCCACTGTTGGCAATGCCCTGGAAGATCAGGGCTGGTATGTAATTGACAATTTGCCACCCCAACTGCTGCTTCCAATCAGCGACCTATTTTCCATGAGCAAAGAGTCGCTGGCAAAGGTTGCAGTGGTTACCGACGTTCGAGGTGGTCAGTTCTTTAGTGAGCTTCAGCAGAACATCCAAAAACTTAGAGCCAGTGAAGTCAGCGTGAGAGTGCTGTTCCTTGAGGCCAATGACTCTGCGCTTGTGAAGCGTTTCGAATCCGTAAGGCGACCACATCCCCTTCAGGGCGATGGGACTGTCCTGGATGGTATCGCTGCGGAGCGAACGCAACTGTTGAGCCTGCGTGAAACTGCCGACATAGTCTTTGACACATCCGAGTCAAATGTTCACCAATTGACTAATCGAGTCGCTGAAGCATTTACTGGGCAGTCCAAGGGGTTCAAGGTGAACCTGATGAGTTTTGGTTTTAAATATGGCATTCCAGCCGATGCTGACATGGTGGCGGACGCGAGATTTATCGCAAACCCGCACTGGCAAGAGGCGCTTAGGTCTAAAACAGGCAATGATTCAGAGGTGTCGGCCTATGTGCTTAGCCAGCCCGGTGTTAGTGAGTTCAAAACGAATTATTTGGAGACCCTAAAAATAGTCCTAGCGGGCTATAGGCGTGAGAATAAACGCTTCGCGACAATTGCCATCGGCTGCACCGGAGGCAAGCACAGATCAGTGGCACTAACAAATGAGATCGCGGCGCGGTTGGCAGAAGACACGGAAATACAGGTCGCAATTTCACATCGAGACTTGGGCAGGGAGTGATGATGGCGCTTACGCAACAAATAAAAGAGGAGCTTTCAAGGGTCCCGGTCAGAACCGGACTCGAAAGAGCAGCTGAACTAGCAACAGTCTTGAGATTCTGCGGTGGACTGCACTTGATTTCTGGACGAATAGCTATCGAGGTTGAGCTCGACTCGGCAGCGCTTGCACGAAGACTATCTAGGTCCATCGCCGAGCTCTATGGCATTGAGTCTGAACTGACCGTAGTTCAGGCCGGTGGGCTTCGTAAAACCAGCGGATATCAAATTCGCGTTCTACGCGACGGGGAATTACTGGCACGACAGACCGGGCTTATCGACAATCGGGGAAGACCAGTACGCGGGCTACCGGCGACCTTGATCAGCTCCACCATGGACGAAGCCAGATCGGTCTGGCGCGGGGCATTCTTGGCCCACGGAACTTTGACAGACCCAGGTAGATCCACTTCACTAGAGGTCACCGCACCTGGAAACGAGTCCGCCATGGCCTTGGTTGGAGTTGCAAGAAGATTAGGCGTCAGCGCCAAGGCACGCGAAGTTAGAAATGTTTACCGTGTTGTTGTTAGGGACGGCGAGGCGATTACTGAACTTTTGAAACAAATGGGCTGTGTAGATCAGGTTGAGAAATGGGAAGAACTCAGAAGCCGTCGCGAAGTAAGAGGAGTGGCAAACCGGCTCGCCAACTTCGATGATGCCAACCTCAGAAGAAGCGCTCAGGCGGCTGTCGCCGCTGGAGCCAGGGTTCAGCGGGCCCTGGAAATCCTCGGCGAACAGGCGCCTGATCACCTGAAGTACGCAGGTGAGCTAAGGCTGGAACACAAGAATGCATCTCTTGACGAGCTTGGGCGCCTAGCGGTTCCGCCAATGACAAAGGATGCGGTTGCGGGCCGAATCAGAAGACTGCTAGCAACTGCTGATAAGAGAGCGGACGATTTGAAAATTCCTGATACCGAATCTGTGATTACAGACCTGATTTAGGAATAAAGTTTCCGTCAAAACAATGAAACTAATAATAGAAAGCGAGAAATCATGAACTACAAACTGCCAGATCTCACCTACGACTATTCAGCACTTGAGCCACATATCTCGGCGAGAATCATGGAATTGCACCACTCTAAGCACCATCAGGCCTATGTCACAGGCGCAAATTCTGCGCTGGATGCCATGGTTGAGGCCAGGGCCAGCGAGAACTTCGCGAACCTTCCAAAGCTTCAGAAGGACCTTGCCTTCAGCTTGGGTGGACACGTAAACCACAGCATTTTTTGGCAGAATCTATCCCCCGAAGGCGGAGAAGCATCAGGCGAACTGCTGACAGCAATAGCTGAGCACTTCGGCTCCTACGAAGCCTTCACGAAGCACTTCACTGCAGCGGCGATGAGTATCCAGGGTTCCGGTTGGGCATATTTAGCTTGGGACAGCCTTGGTAACAGGCTTGTCATCGGTCAGCTTTACGACCAGCAGGGAAACTTGGCGATGGGCAGCATTCCACTTCTGATGCTGGATATGTGGGAGCACGCGTTCTACCTCGATTATGTAAACGTGAAAGCTGACTACATCAAGGCATTCTGGAACATTGTGAATTGGACCGACGTTGCAAAGCGCTTCGAATCGGTGCGAGCAAACAGTTCCTCGCTGCTGCTAGGCTGACCAAGCCCGCCCAAAGGTGTCCGGGCTATAAATTCTATTCGCTAACAAGTTCTGGAGTAGCCCCGTGACTCGTATTGGTATAAATGGTTTTGGACGAATTGGACGCAATTATTTGCGTGCAGCCCTAGCGCAAAATTCGGACCTTGAAATTGTCGCAGTAAACGATCTGTCCGACCCTAAATCGCTCGCGCACCTACTGAAGTATGACTCGGTGGGAGGCAGGCTAGACGCTGCGGTCTCCGTGGATGGTGACAGCATTGTTGTCAACGGCAAGTCAATTAAAGTTTTGGCTGAGCGCGACCCGGCAAAGATTAACTGGGCTGAACTTGGTGTTGAAATCGTGGTTGAGTCCACGGGCTTCTTCACCAATGCCAATGATGCGCGCAAACACATTGAGGGTGGCGCGAAAAAGGTCATCATCTCCGCGCCTGCAACCGGAGAAGATGCGACCTTCGTTATCGGAGTGAACGAGCATCTCTACGAGCCAGATAACCATCACGTCATTTCGAATGCATCGTGCACAACCAACTGCCTTGCTCCGCTAGCCAAGGTCTTCATGGATAACTTTGGAATCAAAAACGGTCTGATGACCACTATTCACGCCTACACAGCGGACCAGAACCTTCAGGATGGTCCGCACTCGGACTTGAGGCGTTCTCGTGCCGCAGCTATCAACATCGTGCCATCTTCCACCGGTGCTGCAAAGGCAATCGGCATTGTGATCCCTGAGCTAAAAGGAAAACTGGATGGTTTCGCTTTACGTGTGCCAGTCCCAACCGGTTCTATTACAGACCTAACACTGGTTACCGAAAAAACCGTCACTGTTGAGGAAATCAATGCCGCCTTCAAGAAGGCAGCCGAGGGTGAACTAAAAGGAATCCTTATGTACACCGAGGATCCAATTGTTTCAAGCGACATTGTCGGTGACCCTCACAGTTCAATTTATGACAGCGGTTTGGTTCGAGTTATCGACAACACCGTGAAGCTATCAAGCTGGTATGACAATGAGTGGGGTTATTCAAACCGTCTTGTTGAGCTCACCGCCTTGGTTGCGTCAAAGCTCTAATGCTCAGAACTCTAGACAAGGCCGGAGACCTTCGTTCTAAGTTAGTTCTGGTTAGATGCGACCTAAACGTTCCGCTATCCGGCACGCAGGTAACTGACGATGGTCGAATTCGAGCTTCCCTGGAAACGATCAAAATGCTCGTTGATGCTGGCGCCAGGGTCATAGTTACCTCTCACCTAGGACGCCCGGAAGGCCAAGAATCTGACCTCTCGCTGTTGCCGGTTGCAAAGCGCCTCCAAGAACTCTTGGGGCAGGACGTTGCATTCTCTCCGCTAGCTACGGGGCCTCAGGCAAAAGCCCTCACCTCCTCTCTGAAGGATGGGGAAGTGGCACTGTTGGAAAACCTGAGATTTAGCCCTGCAGAGACCTCCAGTGACCCACAGGAACGTATGGCATTTGCTCAAGAGCTTGCCGCGATGGCAGAGGTAATGGTTTCCGACGGTTTTGGTGTTGTTCACCGGAAACAAGCCAGCGTATTTGAGCTCGCTCAGCTCCTACCGAGCTATGCGGGCACGCTCATCGAGTCAGAACTGAATGTTTTAGATCAATTGACCCAAGAGCCGACACGCCCCTACACGGTCGTTCTAGGTGGCTCAAAGGTTTCGGACAAACTAGCCGTCATCGGTCACTTGTTGCCAAAAGTCGACAGGCTAGCCATTGGTGGAGGGATGGTCTTCACCGCACTCAAGGCCATGGGCCTAAAAGTCGGCAACAGTCTTTTAGAAGAAGACCAGGTGGAAACAGTAAGGGGCTTTTTATCCCAAGCCAAGGACCTGGGTGTGGAAATTATTCTTCCAACCGACATTGAGGTTGCGGCTAGTTTTTCGGCTGATGCGGAGCACCAAACCGTTCAGGCCGATGCGATCGAAAATTCACCTTTGGGAACAGGGGTCACAGGTCTAGATATAGGACCAGAAAGCGCAGAGCGTTTTGCGGGTGCGATATCTAGCTCGAAGACTGTCTTCTGGAATGGCCCGATGGGTGTATTTGAATTTCCGAACTTTGCAAATGGCACACATGTTGTTGCAGAAGCGCTAACAAAAGTAGCCGGGTTGTCCGTGGTGGGAGGCGGGGATTCTGCCGCTGCAGTAAGAGCACTGGGCTTTGATGAGTCCAGCTTCGGTCACATCTCAACCGGCGGTGGCGCTAGCCTTGAATATCTCGAAGGTAAAAACTTGCCCGGACTGGAGGTCCTAAATGACTGATCGCGTGCCACTAATTGCCGGTAATTGGAAGATGAATCTTGATCATCTTCAGGCTATTGCGCTTGTTCAGAAGCTGTCATGGACCCTGAACGATGCCGATCATGATTTTGGCGAAGTCGAGGTTGCTGTATTCCCGCCATTTACAGACCTTAGAAGTGCCCAAACGCTGATCGATGCTGAAAAGTTCGAGGTAAAACTCGGCGCACAGGATATTTCACAGCACGAGTCCGGTGCGTATACCGGTGAGATTTCGGGGCAGATGCTGTCGAAGCTAAACGTTGAATATGTATTAGTCGGGCACTCCGAACGTCGTCAATATCACGCCGAGGATGACGCAGTGGTTCAGGAAAAAGTAGCTGCTGCTTGGGCGAATAACCTGATTCCAATCATTTGCGTTGGGGAGAACCTCGAAGAGCTAGAAACACAGGGGCAATCAGCCGTCCCCATTAATCAGACCATAAATGCGCTCAGCGGCCACAAGACGCTTGGCGAGTTTGTCATCGCCTATGAACCCGTCTGGGCAATTGGCACTGGCAAAGTAGCTACCTCCCAGGAGGCCAGCGAAGTGGCTACGGCCATTAGGCAGGCACTAAAGACCAGCTTCGGCGACGATGCTGCGAACTCAAGGATTCTTTACGGCGGTTCCGTGAAGGCAAATAATGTCGCGGGATTCTTGCAATCCGAGCAGGTTGATGGTGTGCTAGTGGGCGGTGCGTCATTAGATGCGGAAGAGTTTTCTGGAATATCGCGCTTCAAAAAGCACATAGTCCTATAATTTATAAGGTTTCAAAACAGAATGAGGAAATAGATGGACGCCCTACAAACAGCGCTACTGGTATTGCTTGCAATCACCAGCATGCTTCTAATTTTGATGATCTTGCTCCACAAAGGTAGAGGTGGCGGTGTCGCAGAGATGTTTGGTGGCGGTGTAACAAGTTCCATGAATTCCTCCGGAGTAGCTGAGCGTAACCTGAACCGAATCACAGTAGTTCTGGGTCTAGTTTGGGTTTCCGTAATCATCGTCCTGGGCCTATTTACCCGATTCGGATGGGCATAATGTCGAGTTCTCCATCCATTCGCGGAGCACGCGTTGGCGCCGGACCAATGGGCGAGCAAGACCGAGGTCACCAGGTTGAGAAGGTTGCACTGAGCTTCTTCTGCTCAAACGGCCACGAAATCAACCCGCTATTTGCGGCTACCGTAAATGACGAAGATCTTCCAAAGGAAATTGATTGCCCTCACTGCGGTCTGCCCGCAGGCATGGACAAGGCGAACCCTCCGCAGGTTGCAAAGATTGAGCCCTATAAGACTCATCTTGCGTACGTAAAAGAACGCAGAACCGATGACGAGGCTCAACAGATTTTGGCTGAGGCGCTGGATTCAATTCGTAATCGCAGGCAGCGCGCAGCAGACGCTGCTAAAGCGCGTCGCTAAGTTCCTTATCTAAGTACCAACTTGTTTCTTGCATCCCTTTGACCCTGGCCAGAGGTAAGCCGCAATCGGCATCGTTCAAGGCGCTTTTTATCACCTGAGTTTTTTGCGCACCAGAAGCTAAGAACCAAACCCGGCCGGCTCGATTGAGCGCTGTGTAGCTAAGGCTTAGTCGCTCAGCTGGGGGCTTCGGCGAATCTGGCTCAGCCACTATCCACTCGCCATTATTTTGGTGACCAGGAAACAGCGATGCCACGTGACCGTCGGGCCCGACACCCAAAATCACTAGGTCAAACACTTCGGATTGCTCGTGAACGTTTCCAAAGGAGACTGTCATGGCCTTATTCATGAGCTTTTGGGCGTTCAGTAGATCAGAGTTGGCGTCTGGATAACGAAGCAGTGACCGATGTGCCAGCTCAGGGAACTGCAAAATTCCCTGCTGTTCGTTTCTGTCTCCATGGTCAAACGCTACAAAGCGCTCATCACCAAACAGAAACCTTATTCTCGACAGGTCCAGCTCCAGCTTGGCAATTTCTCCAATAAATGCCACCCCTAAGCTGCCGCCGGTAAGCACAATGTTGGCAACCGGTTTCGAATCAAGAACATCGGATAGCAATCCGATGAAATCATTCACCGCGACGCTGAGCAGCTCCTCCGACGAGTCGGCAACCACTAATCTTGGCTCCGTCACTGCGAAAACTCATTTTTTAGCACAGCACCGTACACTTCATCTTCGCCGAGAAAGCGCATGTCTTCCATAAGGCAATCCAGGTCAGAACGCCTTGGCAGTAAAATCGAGCTGTCCGGCGAACCCGTCTGGCTGATATTCGCCACGTCGCCTGACCGAATAATTGCAATCTCGCCCTTGTCAAAAGAAATCTCCACACCAGCAATTCCCTCAATCTCAATGCCTGAAAGTTTGTGAACAATCTCAGACGCAACACCAAGCCCCATCGATAGCCAGCTTGCCAAAAGCCTGACACTCGGAGAGGTCTTTGAGCCCAAAACCCGAATTGCAGTCACCTCTCGGTCGACATTGTTGTCAAACAAAGCTGCAAGCTGAGAGCGCCAAAGAGTTATTCTCGTCCAGGACATGTCGCCATCTCCAGGTAAATAGTTCTTGGCCAGCTCCTTGAGGAAGCCAGCCTTATCTTTTTGAGCTCCGGCATCAGTGATTCTCCGGGTTGCGATTCCGCCAATCGGATTCTTTGATGGGTTCGCTTTGCAATCTGATGGCCACCATGCCACGACCGGAGCATCCGGGAGCAGTAATCCGGTAACCATCGACTCTGTGTTGCTGTTTGCCTCCCCAAAGGCTCGGATCACAACAACCTCAGAGGCGCCGGCGTCTCCATCAATTCTTATCTCGGCATCCAACCTTGAAGACTTGTCGCCTTGTTCTAGATTGCTAACTAAAACAATGATTCGGCTTGGGTGCAATCTAGAGGCACCATTTGCCGCTTCAATAGCTTGCTCAAGCTGCTCCGAGTTGGTCTCGATAATCAGAGTTAGCACTCGACCCAATGCAACTACTCCACCGTCTTCGCGAAGCTCCTGCAGTTTTTTACCGATTTTTGAGGAGGTTGTTTGTTCCATGTTGACAATCATGGTCTTCTCCAAACTCGGCCATCTTCGGCCAGCATCTGATGGGCAGATTTTGGGCCCCAGGATCCAGGTGCATAAGATTCAGGCTTGCCGTTGTTTTTCCAATGGCCAACGATCGGATCAAGAATCTTCCAGGAAAGTTCAACCTCGCGTTGACGAGGGAACAGTGGTGGTTCGCCAAGAAGTACATCGAGAATTAGGCGCTCATAAGCCTCAGGGGAGTCTTCGGTGAAAGCGTGACCATAACCAAAGTCCATCGTCACGTCCCTTACCTGCATGCTTGGGCCTGGAACCTTAGAGCCGAAGCGGATCGTGACACCTTCGTTTGGTTGCACTCTTATCACTAGAGCGTTTTCACCGAGGAGAGCAGTTTGGCTCTCACCAAATAATTGCTGAGGGGCCCGCTTGAACACCACAGCAATTTCTGTCACTCTTCGTCCGAGTCGCTTACCTGCGCGAAGGTAAAAAGGAACCGACTGCCAACGGCGATTATTGATGTTTAGCCTCATAGCCGCGAAGGTTTCGGAGCCGTTCTCTGAATCCATTCCGTCCTCATCGAGGTATGCCTTTACGAGCTCTCCTCCTTGCCAGCCACCTTGGTATTGACCGCGAGCGGTGTGCTTTGAAAGATCTTCCGGCAGCGTGATTGAGGCGAGAACTTTTTCTTTTTCGGCCCTCAAGTCAGCAGCATCAAAGCTAAGCGGCTGCTCCATGGCCGTTAGCGCAAGAAGTTGAAGTAGGTGATTTTGAATTACGTCTCTAGCCGCGCCGATGTCTGCGTATGAACCGGCCCTGCTTCCAATGCCGATGTCTTCGGCCATGGAAATCTGAACGTGGTCGATGTAGTTACTGTTCCAAATTGGTTCAAATAGCTGGTTCGCAAACCGAAGAGCGAGAATATTCTGAACAGTCTCCTTGCCCAGGTAGTGATCGATCCTGAACACAGAATCCGCTGGAAATACGCGTTCTACGATGTCATTGAGTTCAATGGCGGTTGCTAAATCAGAACCAAATGGCTTTTCAATAACCACTCTGCGAAATTCACCAGGTCCCGCATCAGCGAGTCCCGATGCCGAGAGCTGCTCGACAACAAGCGGGAAATCTCGCGGTGGAATGGAAAGGTAAAACGCGTGGTTGCCAGCGGTGCCTCGCTCTTTATCCAATTGATCAACGGTCTGTTTGAGTCTTAGGAATGCATCTGGGTCGTCGTGTCGGCCTGAGACGAAACGGATTCCCTTGACTAGCTGTTTCCAAACCTCTTCGGACCACGGAGTTCTCGCATGCTCCCTTACCGACTCATAAACCACGGCCTCAAAGTCCGCAGCGTTCCAGTCTCTTCTCGCGAAGCCGACTAGCGAAAATGCCGGAGGTAATAATCCGCGATTAGCAAGGTCGTAGATCGCAGGAAGTAGCTTTTTGCCGGCAAGGTCACCGGTGACGCCGAACATAATCAGACCGCTCGGACCGGCAATTTTTTGCATTCTCCGATCACGAGGATCCCTAAGAGGATTGGTGGTCACGAAGCAATTACCTTTTCTAGAAATGCTAGGTCGCGAAGTGGTTCAGTCATATGCAGGGCAACAACCGGCAGGCCGTTGTCATACAAAACCTTCGCGTCTCCAGCAGCCTGGGCACGAATTAGCTCTCCGAAACTAAACGGGCGATCCTTTATTTCAAGGTCAACCCCGTGTTCTCCGGTGATTTGGATATAGAGCCCTTGCTTTGGGCCCCCTTTGTGATACTGGCCGGTTGAGTGCAAAAACCTTGGCCCCCAGCCAAAAGTGACAGGGCGGCCGGTTCGCTTTGCTAGAACATCACGAAGCTTCTCAAACTGAGGGTACTCAGGTCGGCTTAGGTAAACTTGAACGGCGATGTAGCTAACATCAGTGGCCTGACTCAAAAGCTCTTCGATTGCCGCCTCCACGGTGCTGCCTACTACGCTAAGCCCGTAGCTTGTGACCGTCATCCCACGATCAACGAATCCAGGAACAGTTTCGATATCAGGGGAGTCCAGCAGCGCTCTAGCGGCGATTTTTGCTGATTCCACGTCTGGCTGATCGAATGGGTTTATCTGCATTAGATAACCAAGAATCGCTGTCGCGTGCTCCCATAGCAAGAAGAGCTGACCCAGATTGCCGTTGAATGTAACGTGCTCGCTAACCGGCGAGGTATCTGCAAAACGAATAAAAATAGTGTCGTTCGGAACAGCTTGTATTTCAGGAGCACTTTGAGTTACTACAACGGGGAGAATTCCACGCTGTTGTTTGCCAGTGCTTTCTGCAACCAGCTGTTCAACCCAGTCACCAAAGCCTGGCAAGCCATCGGTTTCGATCAAGAACTTATCACGGACCTGGCCTGCGCCTTGAGTGGCAGCCAACACAGCAGCGAGCCAAATAGCAGGGTTGTCAGCAGAATCCACGCTAAGTCCAAAGCTTGCCTGGGAGGCATTAGCAAGAAGCGACGCTATATCTGACCCTGCTAGGCCAGCTGGCACCATTCCAAAGGTGGTTAATGCTGAGTACCGACCGCCAACATTTGGGTCAGCATTGAAGACTGTGTAACCGGCAGCTCTTGATTCAATATCCAGAGGAGAACCCGGGTCTGTGACCACGACGATTCTGTCCGCTGGATCGATTCCAGCCGCAAAAAAACCACTCTCGAAGGCGCGTTTTTGGCTATCGGTCTCAACTGTCGCTCCAGATTTCGAAGAAACGACCACAGCGGTTCTTCCAAGGTCGCGAACGGCACTCAAAACCTGATCGGGTGCAGTTGAGTCGAGGATCACGATTTCGTGGCCAGTGTTTTTGCCGATTACCTCAGGAGCTAACGAGGACCCGCCCATGCCGCAAAGCACAATGCGATCCACGTCTAGTTCTCGAAAATGGTCTCTGAGCTTCAGAATCTCAGGTATTAGATCAACTGAGGTCTTGAAAGAGTCAACCCAGCCCAGTCTCTTTGAAGCCTCATCTTGGGCAGCTTGCCCCCAGACCGAGTCGTCTTTAGCTCCGACTCGAGATGCAATCTGAGCCTGGACCACCCTGGCGACTACGGCTTCTAGTTCAGGCTTCAGATTTTCATTCACCCTCAGCTGCATAATTTAGCTTCCAGCTAGTGCTTGTTCGACTGTTTCGACAAGCTCGTCCCAAGAAACGGCGAATTTTTCGACACCTTCTTGCTCGAGTTGCAGCGTGACATCGGCTAGGTCCACTCCGGCAGCTTCGATTGCTGCCAATGCAGCTTTCGCCTTATCGAAGGAAGCCACGATCGACTCAGCTGGGATGACACCATGATCCGCAGTTGCCATCATGGTCTTTTCCGGCATGGTGTTCACAATGTTTGCCGAGACCAACTCCGTGACATAGAGAGTGTCCGGCAGTGCTGGATCTTTAACTCCGGTAGATGCCATCAATGGTCGCTGAGGGTTGGCTCCCGCGGCTGCCAGCGGCTGCCACTCAGCTGTTGCGAGGCGCTTTTGGAAAAGCTCATACGCGAGCTGAGCATTTGCAAGAGCAGCCTTGCTCTTGAGCTCAGGCTTGCCAAGAGCTTCCAACCTGGCATCCACTTCAGTGTCCACGCGCGAAACAAAGAAGGATGCTACCGAGTGAATCTTGCTCAGATCCTTACCTGCCTGCTTGGCCTTATTTAGGCCTTCAATATAGGCATCGATTACTTTGGCGTAGCGATCAAGCGAGAAGATCAAAGTCACGTTGACCGAGATGCCCGCAGCTGTTACCGCAGTGATGGCAGCAAGGCCATTGAGAGTGGCTGGAATCTTGATCATCACATTGTTCCGGCCAACAAGCTCGTAGAGCGATAGTGCTTGGGCAATGGTGCGGTCGGTGTCATTAGCAAGGCCAGGATCGACCTCAATCGAGACCCTGCCGTCGACACCCTTAGAGTCGTTGTAGATCGGTAGGAACAGGTCGCAGGCAGCCGCGACATCATCCGAAGTGATGTTGGTTATTGCTCGGGCTGGACTGCTGCCAGCCGCCTTTTCAGCAACAAGTGCGTCCTGGTAGGAGGACCCCTTCAGAGCTGCCGCGAAGATGGTGGGGTTAGTAGTAACGCCCCTGACCGAAAAGTTATCGATCAAGTGCTTCAGGTTCCCAGATTCAATGCGCTCTCTGGAAAGATCGTCAAGCCAAATTGAAACACCGGCTTCAGTCAGTGCTTTTAGATTTTCGTTCATTAGTTTCCTCCCATTACATTCTTTGCAACCTCAACCACCTTGTTGGTGGTAATTCCGAACTCCGAATAAAGAGTCTTGTAATCAGCGGATGCACCGAAGTGATCAATCCCAATCGACTCGCCATTGTCGCCAACATACTTGCGCCATCCTGCTGTCACTCCAGCTTCAATCGAAACCCTAGACCTAACGTCCCTGGGAAGCACCGAGTCGCGGTAGCCCTGGGGCTGGCTGTCGAACCACTCAAGGCAAGGAGCTGAAATAACACGGGTTGAAATACCCTCGGCCTCCAAGATAAGCCTGGCTTCAACCGCAAACTGAACTTCGCTTCCGGTGGCGATCAAAATCAGATCTGGCTTTGCACTGCCACCTGCATAGATGTAAGCACCCTTGCTGACTTGATCGGCCTTGCCGAAGCCCTCGCTGCGATCAAGCACCGGTAGGTCCTGCCTGCTAAGCACAATTCCTGCTGGGCTGTTTTTGTTTTTTAGAACCTCAAGCCAAGCCTGAGCCGTCTCATTGGCATCGGCTGGGCGAACAATGTCCAGGTTTGGGATTAGTCGCAGCGCGTTCAAGTGTTCGATTGGCTGATGAGTTGGACCATCTTCGCCAAGTGCCACCGAATCGTGTGTCCAGACGAAGATCGGAGCTATGCCCATTAAGGCTGCCAATCGAACCGCCGGTCTCATATAGTCGGAGAAGACCAGGAAAGTCCCGCCGAATACCCTTGAGTGGCCGGAGAGGCTTACTCCGTTGAGTATCGCCCCCATCGCGTGCTCGCGAACTCCGAAGTGAAGTATTCTTCCCGCGGGCTTCGGAGTCCAGTCCTTGGTTTGCCATTTTGCTGGAACGAACGAGCCGCCATTTTCAATGGTGGTGTTATTGGAGCCAGCAAGGTCAGCAGATCCGCCCCATAGCTCCGGCATCTTTGATGCAATAGCGTTTATAACTTTTCCAGAAGCCGCTCGGGTCGCAAGTTCAGCGCCAGCTTCAAATACCGGGAGGGATGCTTCGAGGTCTGCGGGCAGTGCTCCGGACTCGAGGCGCTCCAACAGCTTGGCCGAATCGGGATTGTCCTGCTGCCACTTACTGAACTGCTTTTGCCATACCGCACGCTGCTCTTTACCGCGTTGGGTCAATTGCCTGGTGTGGGCCAGAACCTCTTTGGCTACCGCGAAATTCTCCTCGGGGTCGAAGCCCAGAGCTTGCTTTAGGCCTGCAACTTCTTCGGTGCCGAGCTTGGAGCCGTGAATTTTGCCGGTGTTCTGCTTGGTGGGGCTTGGCCAACCAATGATTGTTCTCAAGGTAATGAACGTTGGCTGATCTGTGTTTTTCTTGGCGGCCATGATCGCTTCGTAAAGAGCCTCTACGTCCTCGACATAACCCTCGTCTTTGCGCCAATTTACCTCGATTGTTTGCCAGCCGTAGGCCTGGTAGCGCTTTGCAACATCTTCAGAAAAGCTGATGTCAGTGTCGTCCTCAATTGAAATCTGATTCGCATCGTAGATAACTACCAGGTTCCCAAGACCATGATGCCCGGCAAGCGATGCCGCCTCAGCGCTGACACCCTCTTGCATGTCGCCGTCGCCGGCAATCACGAAGACGAAGTGGTCAAACGGGGACGTTCCGTCGGTTGTGTTTGGATCCAAGAGCTCGCGCTCAAACCTGGTAGACATTGCGAATCCGGTAGCCGAAGCAAGACCTTGACCCAAGGGACCGGTTGTGATCTCGACACCCTTGGAGTGTGCATATTCTGGGTGCCCAGGGGTGAGTGATCCCCATGTTCTCAGTGATTCAATGTCCTCGATTTCGAGACCGAAGCCACCAAGGAACAATTGGTTATACAAAGTCAGCGACGAGTGGCCAACCGAAAGGATGAATCGGTCTCTGCCAATCCAACGATCGTCTTGTGGGTCGTGCCGCATTACTTTTTGAAACAGAAGATAGGCAGCCGGTGCCAGACTTATCGCAGTTCCAGGATGGCCGTTACCAACCTTTTCAACCGCATCGGCCGCAAGAACCTTGGCAGTCTTCACTGCTAAGTCGTCAATTTCATTCCATTCCAACAAAGATTCATTCCTAACAAATTACGCGTTTTAACACGTAGGGATTAGCGCTGGCGTCAGTGCCTGGCATTTAGCCTCGAGTCTATACCGAGTGGGGTCAAGGACTGTTCGGACTGGATTAGACTTAGACCAATGTCTACGGTCGAAAAAACTTCTGGCGCGCGCTTTGCAAACAAGCTTCGCGCGTATTTTCTGCTTACTAAACCTCGGGTAATCGAACTGCTACTAATAGCTACTGTTCCGGCAATGATTCTTGCGGCAAGAGGGTTTCCATCGATTTGGCTCATTATTGCCACTGTTTTTGGTGGAGCACTCAGCGCTGGCAGCGCAAACGCCTTCAATTGCTACATCGACCGTGACATCGACAAAATCATGGGTCGAACAAAGAACCGTCCGCTGGTTACCGGAGTATTGAGTCACAAAGAGGCTCTAATTTTTGCGTGGTCAATAGGTGTTCTATCCGTAGTTTGGTTCGCTCTGCTGATAAATGTGCTGGCCGCAGTGCTGTCGCTTATTGCAATCTTGTTTTACGTCTTTGTCTACACACTTGGACTCAAGAGACGCACTCCTCAAAACATAGTTTGGGGTGGAGCTGCCGGTGCTATGCCGGCCCTAATTGGTTGGGCCGCTGTAACCAATGAGCTCTCGCTGGCTGCAGGAGTTTTGTTTCTAATTATCTTTTTGTGGACACCACCTCACTATTGGCCACTTTCAATGCGCTATTTAGAGGAATACAGGGCGGCCGGAGTCCCCATGCTCCCGGTGGTTGCTAAAAACGAGAAAGTTGGCCGGCAGATTATTCTGTATGCCTACGCTTATTTTGCTTCGACGCTATTGCTGATTCCGGTTGCCAGCATGGGCATGGTCTACACGGCTGCTGCTGTTCTTGCGGGAATCTGGTTTACCTGGGAATCTCACCGACTCTACAAAGAGGCCAAGATTCAAATACCGAAAAACCCGATGCGACTTTTTCACAGCTCAATCACGCATCTGACGATTTTGTTCTTGGCAATCGCCATTGACCCACTGATTTATATCTAGCGCTTTATTTTCTCGAGGCGGCGCAACGCCTCATCACGCTCTTGGAAGTGATCCAAAATTGGGGGAGTGTAACCAAACTGGTAGCCAGCTATGTCATTCCAAGGCTCATGAACGCTTGCCGCCGGCAAATGAGCAAGTTCTGGAATCCATTTTTTTACGTAATCACCATCTGGGTCGAACTTCGCACCCTGCAGAATCGGATTGAATACTCGGTAATAAGGACTTGCGTCAGTGCCGCAACCAGCCGTCCATTGCCATCCGTGTGAATTTGAGGCGGGGTCGAAATCCGTCAGGTGCTCTTCGAAGAACTTGGCACCAATTTGCCACTCGAGGTGGAGATCTTTCACCAAGAAGCTAGCTACGATCATGCGAGTTCGATTGTGCATCCACCCAGATTGAACAAGCTGTCGCATTGCTGCATCAACAATTGGGTATCCAGTTGTGCCGGTCTTCCAAGCTTCTAGTTTTTCAGAAAACTTCTTTGGGTCATCGTAGGCAAGCGCTTCGAAGCGAGGCTCATAGTAGGCGTCATAGGTATGTGGGTGATGGTGCATGACGTCTGCATAAAACTCCCGCCAAACTATTTCCTTACGAAACACCTCTTCGCCCTTTGTTTGCCCAAGACCAGCAAGCAGGGTCCGCGGGTGAATCTCGCCGTGCGCCAAAGCATGAGAAAGCTTTGAAGTTCCATTCACATCTGGTCGATTCCGGTCCTCCGAATAGTCAAAGATCCGTGAATCTACAAACCTCGCCCAAGTGGCCAACGCAAAGTCCTCCCCGGCCTCTATGTCCGAGGAAATACTTGGTGCCCTGCTTGCGGAGGCCCAGGGAGTACTTTCAACGTCGAGCACAAAAGGTTCAGGCACGAAAACTTGAAGCCATCGTTTGTAAAAAGGAGTGTAGACACGGACTGCTGTTTGATCGTCTTTGACCACTGTCCCAGGCTCAACTGCGTAATAGCTGCCAACCAAAACAAGCTCAACGCCGATCTCAGCAAGTGATTGATTTACCGCGATCTGCTCGATGATTCCGTGGGTATCAAATGCCCTTGTTGCAACCACCCGTTTTGCCCCAAAAGCTTGAGTGGCCTTCACGAGCTCGATACTTGGTTCTCCAGTTAACACTTCAAGGCCCCTGGGAAGGCTTTCATGAAGGGCGACAACCGAGGCAAGCACCGATTTCTTGCGCAAGTCAGACATGTTGACATCTGAATGTGGCAGTACAAAAACTGGCAATAGCTCATGAGAGGTGGTGGCTGCAAGGCAAAGCGCTTGGTTATCTTGGAGCCTGCGGTCTCTTCGGAACCAAAAAATGGTCTTCATCTATTAATCTTTCTAGCGCTCAAGACTTGAAAAGTAATCAGCGCAGTAAGAACCCCGGACCCCAACATGTGAATCCCGACCAACAGTGGCGGGACACCCATTCGCGCCTGAACCACGCCCACGATTGCCTGAAATATGGTTGCGACAAATAGAAGCAACAGAGTCCTGGACTCAAGTTGCTTCAGCACTGATCTTGATTTCCAAACTTGAGCAACGAGCTGAATGACAATCAGACCCAACAATGTGTAGCCAGGGTAGGAGTGGTAGTGCTGCCAGATTTCCAGGTTGAAACCATTTCTTGGGGTTAAAGCATCTCCAGCATGGGGGCCAGCGCCAGTGACAATGACACCCATGAATATTGCGATAAACCCAACTATGACCGTCGGCCAAGCAAGGGAAGAATTAAGGCTCGCCACTTCATTGCCAGGCTTGGGTAATGCCCGCCAGACCAAGAGTGCGGCTAGTGCAATCAAGCCGGTTGAGATCAAAAAATGTAGGCCAACTATCCAGGAATTCAGACCAGTAAGAACAGTGATTCCTCCGATTACAGCCTGCAGGATTATGCCAACCCCCAGTGCAAAGGCCGGCACAACCAAACCAAATCGATTCGCTGACCGACCCGTTCTGACGATCGCGATTCCAAATCCCAGCATCAGACCAATAGCTACCGCAAAAGAAGCCAAGGTAACCAGTACTAAGCCAAACATCGTGTTGAAGGCCAAGCCCACAACCAGCATCACGGCACCGCTAAAAAAGCCGATAGACAGCAGTCCGATGCGACGCGTGGATTCGCTGAGGCGCACCACAACAATGAACGTCAAAAGCGCAATTACTAACAGCACGATGGTTAGTAGGCGATTTCCGAACTCAATGAGGCCGTGAAAGCCCATTTCTGGAGTACTGACCAGCGAGTCTTCCGTGCATTTAGGCCAGGTCGGGCAACCTAGACCGCTGCCGGTAAGCCGAACGGCTCCGCCGGTAACCACGATCAAAATCTGAGTTACAAGCGAAAGCCAAACGAATAGCCGCAAACGAAGCGGCGAAACAATTCCTTCAAACCACAGGCCCTTTAGAGTCTTCATGAACACCTTACTTAGGTATGCCTTACTATTTTATTTTCATGCAACTGCGTACGATTAGCAGGACACCACATGAAAAGTTTCTCACGATTGGGTTTGACGGAATACGTTTCGGCAAAATCAGTTGTACTGATTAAACAAGGAGGCCACCATGTCAGAAAAAATTATTGATCGCCCAGAACTGGACGACCTAGGAACCTACGAATTCGGCTGGTCCGATAAATCCAAGGCTGGTGACGATGCTAAGCGTGGAACCTCAGACGAGGTCGTTCGTGACATCTCGGGCAAGAAAGACGAATCCGACTGGATGCTTAAGCGCAGGCTGAAGGCATATGAGCTTTTCAAGAAAAAGCCAATGCCGACTTTCGGAGCAGACTTATCAGGAATTGACTTCGACAACATCAAATACTTTGTTCGCTCAACCGAGCGTCAAGCCCAAACCTGGGAAGACCTTCCAGAGGACATTCGCAAAACCTATGAGAAGCTCGGTATCCCAGACGCCGAACGTCAGCGTCTAGTTTCGGGTGTGGCTGCTCAGTATGAGTCAGAGGTTGTTTACCACCAAATTCGCGAAGACCTTGAGGAGCAGGGAGTCTTGTTCTTGGACACAGACACCGCGCTCAAGGAGCACCCGGAGATTTTCGAAGAGTACTTCGGAACGGTAATTCCTGCAGGAGACAACAAGTTTGCGGCTTTGAACACCGCGGTTTGGTCCGGCGGCTCTTTTGTTTACATCCCGAAGGGCGTAAAGGTGGACATTCCACTGCAGGCTTATTTCCGGATCAACACCGAAAACATGGGGCAGTTTGAAAGAACTCTGATCATCGCGGACGAAGGTTCCTATGTTCACTACATTGAGGGCTGCACCGCGCCGATTTACCAGTCCGATTCTCTGCACTCAGCAGTAGTTGAGATTATCGTGAAGAAGAACGCTCGCGTTCGCTACACGACTATCCAAAACTGGTCCAACAACGTCTACAACTTGGTTACCAAGCGAGCCATTGCTCACGAAGGTGCCACCATGGAGTGGATCGACGGCAACATCGGCTCCAAGGTCACCATGAAGTACCCAAGCGTAATTCTGGCTGGCGAGCACGCCCGTGGAGAAACGCTATCGGTTGCTTTTGCCGGCGAAGGTCAGCACCAGGATGCTGGAGCAAAGATGATTCACCTTGCCCCTCACACGAGCAGCTCGATTATCTCGAAGTCAATCGCCCGTGGTGGTGGACGTACTTCGTACCGAGGTGAAATTAGAGTGAATCCGGGTGCACATCATTCTGCGAACACTGTTCGCTGTGACGCACTGCTGGTCGACACCATTTCCCGGTCTGACACTTATCCCGTCAACGACATTCGAGAGGATGACGTTTCGCTGGGTCACGAGGCTAGCGTTTCAGCAGTCAGTGCTGAGCAGTTGTTCTATCTGCAGTCCCGTGGAATGGCAGAGGATGAGGCCATGGCCATGATTGTTCGTGGGTTTATCGAGCCAATCGCCAAGGAACTTCCAATGGAGTACGCCCTTGAGCTAAACAAGCTTATTGAGATGCAAATGGAAGGGGCTGTTGGTTAAATGGCGCAGCACGGAACAGAGGCCCACGAAAACAAGCTCGTACCTCTTCAGACAAGAAGTGAGCGCCCTCGATCAACATCGATAAGCGATTTTGCAGAACTCTCCAATCGGCAGGAAATCTGGCGCTATTTGCCGCTGGATGACCTTCAGGGACTGGATGCAGAAGTTATCGGCGAAGTCACTGCCGGTGAGCTATCGACGGAGCTTACCGGTCAAGTAACTGCCAGCTGGATTGATTCCAGTGAGTCGATTGTTGGCTCGGCAGGACTTCCTGAAGACCGAATCTCTGCTATTGCCTGGACCAACGCTTCAAAGACAATGCTGGTAGAAGTTCCTGCTGATCATGAAATTGCGGAACCAGTTTTCTTGACCTTGAAGCTTGAAGAGCTTGCTGCCAAGGCGCTGCACGTTCTTGTCAAGGTTGGTGCAAATGCAAAGGCCACAATTGTTCTTGATCACATTGGTCAGGGTTCACTTGCAGAAAACGTTGAAATAGTTCTGGAGCAAGGAGCAAAGCTTGACTTTGTCTCCATCCAAGACTGGGCCGATGGCTCTGCTCACGTTTCGACACAGTTTTCAAAGCTTGGACGCGATTCGACCCTGAAGCACGTTGTAGTTTCCCTCGGGGGAGACCTAGTTCGAATTACCCCCTCGGTTACTCTAGATTCTCCGGGCGCCGAGATTCAGATGTATGGGGTCTACCTAGCTGATTCAGAGAACTACTTCGAGCACCGGCCATACGTGGACCACATCGCAGAAAACTGCGTTTCGAATGTTGCCTATAAAGGCGCACTGCAAGGTGCCGGAGCTCACACGGTGTGGGTTGGTGATGTCCTAATTCGAGAGAGCGCAGTTGGAACAAACAGCTACGAGCTCAACCGAAACCTACTGCTCACAGACGGTGCACGCGCCGACTCAGTTCCAAACCTGGAGATCGAAACCGGCAAAATCGAGGGTGCTGGGCACGCAAGTGCTTCCGGGCGATTCGATGACGAGCAGCTGTTTTATCTAATGGCCAGAGGAATCGGCGACAGCGAGGCAAAGCGCCTAGTTGTTCGCGGTTTCTTGAACGAAGTGGTTCAAAAGGTTGGAATATCGCAGGTTGAGGACAGGCTCATCGCTTCAATCGAAAAAGGCCTAGAGAAGGCGGGCGTCTAAATTGGCAGTCAGAATTTGTGCGGTTGACGACATAAAGCCTGGTAACGCTCTTCGAGTGACCATCGAAAATCACCCGATTGCTCTTGTCAGGCTTGAAGACGGCAACTTTAGAGCAATTGATGACAAGTGCTCTCACGGCGAAATTTCACTTAGCGAAGGCTTTGTTGAGGACGAGACGTTGGAGTGCTGGGCACACGGAGCCAAGTTCGATTTGAATACCGGCGTTCCATTGAGCCTCCCTGCATATGAAGCAGTTAGCACCTACGAGGTACTAGTCCAAAATGACGAAGTTTTTATCGAGCACGAAGCGTAAAGGAGAAGAAATAATGGCAACCTTAGAAATCAAGAACCTACATGTCTCAGTCGATACCGACCAAGGAAAGAAGCAGATCCTGCGAGGAGTTGACTTAGTGGTCAAGTCCGGCGAAACCCACGCAATCATGGGGCCAAATGGTTCCGGTAAATCAACCCTTGCCTACTCAATTGCAGGACACCCGAAGTACGAAGTCACCGAGGGCGAGATTCTTCTAGATGGCGAGAATGTACTTGAGATGGCGGTGGACGAGCGAGCCAAGGCCGGTCTTTTCCTCGCGATGCAGTACCCAGTTGAGGTGCCCGGAGTGTCGGTATCCAACTTCCTTAGAACAGCCAAGACCGCACTTGATGGTGAGGCACCGAAGCTTAGAGAGTGGATTGGTGATCTCAAGCAATCCATGAGCAATCTTCGAATGGATTCAGACTTCACAGAGAGAAACGTCAATGAGGGCTTCTCCGGTGGAGAGAAGAAGCGCCACGAGATTCTCCAACTTGAGCTTTTGAAGCCAAAGATTGCAGTACTTGATGAGACTGATTCTGGCCTAGACGTTGACGCGCTCAAGGTTGTTGCCGAAGGAGTGAACCGCGCTAAGGAAGAAACTGGCTTAGGCGTGCTTCTTATTACCCACTACACCCGCATCTTGCGCTACATCGAGCCTGATTTCGTTCACGTGTTTGTGGCTGGAAGGGTCGCCGAACAAGGCGGACCGGAACTAGCCGAGCGCCTAGAGGCTGAGGGTTACGACCGCTACCTAAAGGCCGAAGCATGAGCAGCGAGCCAATAGAGCTAGAAGCTGCTCAGTACGATCGAATAATAGAGGCAATGAAGGAAATAATTGACCCTGAGATCGGAGTGAACATAATCGATCTGGGTTTGGTTTATGGTCTTCAGGAAGCTGAGGACGGCGCCCTGCTTATAAACATGACCCTTACTTCAGCTGGTTGCCCGCTACAAGACGTTATCGAAGAGCAAACAGCAGCATCACTGGTGGGGGTTGTAGAGACCTTCAGAATCAATTGGATTTGGATGCCACCCTGGGGTCCAGAGCAGATCACAGACGATGGCAAAGAAATGATGAGGGCCATCGGCTTCTCAATCTAAAAAAATAGGACCCACTTGGGGTCCTATTTTTTTATCTAAATTTTGTAACTACTTGTTTATGACCTTCCAAGCCAGCGGTAACATAGCGGCCGCAGCAATTGCCTTGGCCACATCGCCAATCAGGAATGGAATAAACCCTGCGGCGATTGCCTGTGAAAAGCTGAGACCAAGAGTGACCATCAAACCGGCAACTCCAAAACCATAAATTACAGCCGACCCGGCAGCAAAGCTGAAAGCGACTTTCACTGGAGTCTTAGAAAAGCCCTTGGAGGCCAAAAAGCCAACCAGGGCTGCTGCTGCGACAAAGCCAACGATGTAGCCTGCGGTTGGCAAGGCACCGGTGAGAGTCTTGGCAGATGCGAATACTGGCAGTCCGACAGCACCCATAGCTAGGTAGATCGAAAGCGATGCGGCTCCACGGCCTGCACCCAGAGTTGCCCCAACCAATAGCACTGCAAAAGTTTGTAGGGTCAGTGGCACTGGCCACATTGGAATTTGGATCTGCGCAGCAAGTGCTGTAACTAGCGCGCCACCAAAAACAAGCGAAATATTATTGACCATGGTGCGTGGGACAAATCGGTCAGCAAGTGTTGTTTGTGCAATGCTCATTTACCTCGCCTTTCTAGCGTGTGCGCATGAGTCTATTGGTTTGCGTCTTCAAACTCTGCATCTTCAAGCGCCTGGTTCTCTTTGGGCTTTCTTGGGGCTAGGGCTCCGGACGCCTCCAGGGCTATGCGCCGTTCGTTTCGATACGCCCAGCCAAAGGCGATAAACGCCATGATGCCGAAAATAATCCATTGAAACGCATAGGAAAGATGGTTTCCCTCATTTAATGAGGGCATTGGCATCGGAAACGGTGCACTCGAGTACGACGGTGACTCGCTCACTCGTCTGCCGTATCTGTCAGAAATCACAGTTCCAAATTCACTCAGGTCGTCATTTAGGTCAGCGGGATTCACAGATGCAAGCTGCCCAGACACCGGAGCTCTATTTAGGTCTGGTTCGGCCGACCTGAGCCGAACAGTGAGATTGTGAACGGTGGGTTCAGGCAGGGGATTAGAAGCCACGTCAGTTACTCGCTGGCCAGTTGCCAGCCAACCTCGATCAATGATCAAGATCTGACCACCCTCCATTAGTAATGGAACCAGCTGCAGGAAGCCGCCCTGGCCATTTAAGGGCCGGTTTCGAACCAGTACTGCCTCATCAGTCAAATACCTGCCAGACACCGTCACAGGACGCCATTCATTGGCTGGCTCGCCGTTTTCAGAAAAGATCCAGTCAAGTTCGGCAAACGGAACAGCTAATTGGTCATAGTTTTCAATGACGGTATTGATTTTCTGAACTCGCTCTTCGCGCCGGGATAATTGCCACCAGCTCAGAAGCGATGTCGCGATTGAAAAAAGCACAACCAGGGCCAACCATGGGCCCCAGCGTCTAAGAGTGCTTTGGGTCAAACTTTTCGTCCTTTAGGTAGAAATCTCTTGCTGACAGATATTCAACCAGATATCCTCGGTGCTCATCGCAGGCAGCCCAGGTTTTCAACCTGTCGGGAGCATGCACTTTTGGATTTCGCCAGCTAATTAGCCAAGTTGCCTGGGAAACACAACCGGCTCGGGAGCACTTAGTGTCAGTCATCAAACTTAAATTGGTCCGATTTGATAGTGACCTTTGGGGCAACAGCTCTACTTGTTGAATCCTTCGGCGCTCCCTGCTGGTTGGCCAGAACTACCGCGAAGTAGGGGAGGAAGATCGCTAGTCCGAAGAAGATCCACATCAGCAAACCTTGCGTAAAGACTCCCAGAACGATGCAGACCATTCTGACCGACATGGCCACTGTGTATTTGACCATACGCGAACGACGCTCATCCTCGGGGCTGAGGTGAAGCGATGTGGCGCTTTGGCGTTTACTCAAGTGTTGCCGTTCTCTAGATGTGCCTAATTACTAGACTGTATTACTCATAACGCTCAATACTCAATGGTATTCCCGCTAGGAGAAAGAAAATGGAAACCGTGAAAACTGTTTTGGTCACCGGCGGCAATCGTGGCATTGGATTTGCAATTGCAGAAGAGTTTGTCGCCAGCGGATACCGGGTTGCAGTAACGGCAAGATCTGGTCAAGGACCGGAGGGTTCGATTACCGTGACGGCGGACGTGACCGACTCGGCATCGCTGGATACTGCAATCGCAGAAGTAGAGGCCGCCCTTGGGCCAATAGAGATCTTGGTTGCAAACGCAGGTATTACAAAAGACACCCTTTTAATGCGGATGAGCGATGAAGAGTTTGAAAGTGTTGTTGACACAAATTTGAACGGCGTATTTCGAGTCGTAAAGCGGGTCACAAAATCCATGCTTCGTCAGAAGTTTGGGCGGGTAATTCTGATTGGGAGCGTTGTAGGGCTGCTTGGAAGCGCCGGACAGGTTAATTACTCAGCCACTAAGAGTGCGCTGGTGGGTATTGCGCGCTCCATCACAAGAGAAATCGGCGCCAAAAACATCACTGCCAACGTGGTTGCCCCGGGATTTATCGATACAGACATGACCGCAAGTCTCAGTGAAGACCTAGCGGCAACTTACAGAGCAAGAATTCCGGCCGGTCGATTCGCTTCTCCACAGGAAGTGGCAAAAGTCGTTCGATGGATTGCCTCAGACGAGGCCGCCTACATCTCCGGAGCAGTTATTCCGGTCGATGGTGGACTTGGAATGGGTCACTAGGTAGTACCGTTTGTCTAGAAAATCAAAGGAGTAGTCGTGGGAATACTAGAGGGCAAGAGAATATTAATCACGGGAGTGCTGACCGAGGCGTCGATAGCTTACTCAGCAGCTCGTCTGGCCCAAGAACAAGGCGCAGAGGTAATTCTGAGCTCCTTTGGCAGAATGCTTCCCATCACAACAAAGATTGCAGAACGCCTTCCAAAGCCGGTGAAGGTTATTGAGCTTGATGCCACAAACAAGGAGCACCTTGATGGCCTCGCCGATAAAATCAAGAGCGAAATAGGCAACATTGACGGAATCGTGCACGCAATTGCATTTGCTCCTAAAAATGCCCTGGGTGGCAACTTTCTGGAGACCGAGTGGTCCGATGTGTCAATGGCAGTAGAGGTCTCTGCTTATTCACTCAAGTCAATTACGACCGCCTGCTTGCCGGTGCTCAACAACCCAAGCTCCGTAGTTGGTCTTACCTTTGACGCGACGGTTTCATGGCCGGTCTACGACTGGATGGGCGTTGCAAAAGCAGCGTTCGAGTCAACCTCCAGATATCTAGCCAGGTACTTGGGACCAAAAGGCATTCGAGTCAACCTAATTTCAGCCGGCCCCCTTAGAACCACCGCGGCCAAGGGCATACCTGGGTTTGCCACCATGGAAGAAGTCTGGGCAGACCGTGCCCCACTTGGCTGGGACCTAACAGATACCGAGGCTGCAGCCAAGGGTTTGGTTGCATTGTTGAGCGATTGGTTCCCTGCTACGACAGGAGAAATGGTTCACGTTGACGGTGGGCTTCACTCAACTGGCGCCTAAGCAAAACTAGTTTGGTAGCAGCGCAATAACTTGGGACAGGTCCCGCTCGGCAATAATGACGTCCGCACTTTCCCGCACAATTGGCTGAGCGCAAAAGGCTATCGAAAGACCAGCTGCCTCCATCATCTTAAGGTCATTCGCCCCATCGCCAATGGCGATGGTTTGATTAATATCGATATTCAGGTCTCTGGCCAGCGATAGCAATGTCTTCGCCTTGACTCCGGAATCAACAAGTTCACCAGTTACTTTGCCGGTGAGCAAACCGTCAATAATTTCCAGAGTGTTTGCTTTTGCAAAATCTAGATTCAGTAGCTCTTTTAACGGGTCGAGCAGCTGAATAAAACCCCCCGAAACAGCTGCAGCGTAACCGCCGGTCGAGTGAATCACCTCAATTAGTTGCGCGGCACCCTTTGTTGGCGTTAGCTCCATGGCAACCTCATTCAGAACAGCTTGGTCCAAGCCTTCCAGCAGGGATACTCGCTCAATCAAAGATGTGCTGAAGTCGATTTCACCGCGCATGGCTCGTTCGGTGATTAGGGCCACTTTTTCTCTGGTGCCGGAGTGATGGGCCAAAAGCTCAATTGCCTCTTGCTCGATAAGAGTTGAATCGACGTCAAATACGACTAGAAAATTCATAATCTCTTACCTAGCAATGTCTTGTCGTGATTTTCTAAAGGTCATGACCAAATGTTAGTTGGTCCGTCAATCTTGCCACCGCCGGCACAATTATTTCTAACCTCTTCCAGCCCGGTTGGGCATACGGTCCTCGACAACCCTCGCGACTCGCGCTAAAGACACCGATCAACCCCATTGAGGAAGCTAGGCTATTGGGCGTGTCCGAGGTAATAGATCTTCAAAATGTCAGCGTGGTTCGCGGTGGTGAGTCAATCATTGATTCACTGACGTTTATGGTCAATCACACCGAGCGCTGGGTGGTTCTTGGGGCCAATGGTGCTGGGAAAACCACGCTTCTGAAATTGGCGGCAGCGCAAATACAACCCTCCAGTGGAGCCGCGTTTCTCTTGGGCCAACGCTTAGGTGAAGTGAACGTATTTGAACTTCGAACCAGAATTGGCTTTGCCTCTAGCATCTTGGCTTCACAGATACCGAATTCTGAAACCGTACTGAACGCCGTCATGACGGCGAGCTATGGAATCACCGGCAGATGGAATGAGCAATATGATTCCATCGATGAGCGAAGAGCCAGGAGAGTTCTGGGGGAGTGGGAACTTTCGGACTTTGAAAACCGAGCATTTGGGACCCTGAGTGACGGTGAGCGTAAGCGAGTTCAAATTGCGCGGTCAATAATGACCGATCCGGAAGTGCTGCTCTTGGATGAGCCGGTCGCCAGCCTCGACCTTGCCGCCAGAGAGCTAACCCTGCAGCTTCTTTCTGGCTATGCAAAGTCCCCAGAGGCCCCTGCGATGGTAATGGTCACGCATCACCTGGAAGAAATCCCGCCTGGATTTACCCACGCTCTGCTTATGCAGGACGGTAAAGTAATGGCCCGTGGTGAGATTGGCTCGACGCTAACTTCGGCAAGCATTTCCGAAGCTTTTAGGCATCCTTTGACGCTGAACTATGAAAATGGCAGGTTTTCAGCAGTTTCGTCGTAGACGAGCTTGAAAAAAACTTGCTAAACTATTGGGCTGTTGCTAATTGCAGCTCAAAATTTATTTAGAAGGAAATCATGCAGGCAGAAATCCACCCAAGCTACGAGCCGATCGTATTCCGCGACCTAGCATCTGGAGTTTCATTTCTGACTCGCGCTACCATCACCAGTGACAAGACCATCGAGTGGGAAGACGGCAAGACCTACCCGGTTCACGACGTTGAAATTAGCTCCGAGAGCCACCCGTTCTACACTGGTAAGCAGCGAATCATGGATGCTGCTGGCCGCGTAGAGCGCTTCAACGAGCGTTACAAGAACTTCGGCTAAAGCCTTATCGGCCAACCCAACTCTGCCTGAAAGTCCGGGCGGTTTTGCTTTCTCATAAATGTTGCAAAACTTTCTGACTGGTCATCGCTCCATAGAGACTGAGCCTCGTGCAGTTTTTCAATTGGAATATCTAACTCTGCGAATCGTTTAGCGATTTGCTGGGCAAGCTTTCCAGCAGCAATGGCGTCTGCAGTTGAATTGTGCGCGTCTGTTAGCACAACACCATAGTGTTCCGCCATCATTATCAGGTTGCGCTTTCCCTTTCGGAACTTATCTACCTTGCGATCCAATACCAGTGGATCAAGAACGGTCTGTGGCTGGAGCGGCTCTAGCTGATACCTAGTCGCCTCATTGGCCAAAATCGTAAAGTCATACGGAGCATTGAACGCGACTAGCGGCATGGTTGCGTTCAGTCGTTTCAACTCTCGGACAATCTCCGCCACTGCAGTTAGTGGATCCATGCCATCTGCAACTGACATTTCGGTGGTCACACCGTGGACATCCGAGGCAGCCTGGGGAATTTCGATTCCCGGATTAACGAGCCACTCACGCAGCTCCTCTACTTCTCCGGTTGGGCCCAGCACAACCACGCATGCGGTCACGATTCTGGCCGTTTTTAGATCCAGCCCTGTGGTCTCGAGGTCAAAGGCAGCAACCTGCTTGGACCAGCCTGGGGCTTCGGGTTCAAAATCAAAATCTAACAAATTAGCTCCTGCCTAAAACGATAGTGCGCTCCTAACCAACCTAGACTGATTAGGTGACAGTGTTGACCAATCCACCAGCTGAGCTTTTTGCGCTAGCCAAGAATCGTGCCACTAGGACTGATCTTGGTAGCACCGCGGTTTGGACTTACTTGGGCACGGCCCAAAAAGTGCTCTTTATTCATGGGTTTCGGGGAGACCACCACGGTTTGCAGGCTGTCGCTGGTGCACTTAAGGACATAACGGTAGTTAGCCCAGATCTTCCTGGCTTCGGTAAAAGCTCGGAGCTCGAACACCACGATTTAGCGTCCTACGCTGATTGGTTGATTGGCTTCCACAATTCCACGGGGCCATACGACCTTGTTGTCGGTCATAGCTTCGGAACCCTGGTTGTCGCCGAGGCTATTTCAAAAGGCTTATCCGCCGACAAGATTTGTCTCATAAACACGATCACCATCAGGGGGAGCACTTCTAGGTCACTGGGAAATAGATTGGCCGAGCTCTACTATCGAATTGGAGAAAGCCGTTTTGTCGGGTCTTGGTTGATGTCCTCGGGAATTGCAACCAGAGTGATGTCGATTGGTTTGACAAAAACCAGAAATAGAAAACTCAGGCGCTTTATCCACGACCAACACGCCAGGTATTTTTCTGGGTATCAATCAGACAAAGTTGTAATAGAGGGCTTTCACGCCGCTAACACCGGATCAGTTTTTGACCACGCAGCAAAGCTTCTTGGGCCCATACTTTTGATCGCGGGACAGCAGGATGCTATTGCTCCAGTAGCTGAGCAATGGCGTCTAAACAAGTTACTGCCAGGCTCCCAGCTATTGGTGCTGGGAAAAGTCGGCCACCTAGCTCACTACGAACGACCGACTGAAATCGCTGAAGCAATTAGCGGTTTCCTGGAGACCGAATGAAAAACATTTGGTTTGATGGCAGATTCATTAATCCCTCCAGCCCGGATGGAATCACAAGTTTTAGCCTTGGTCTGATTTGGGAGCTCAGCAAACGTGCGCCCCTTACTGTCTTGGTTCACCTCGAAGAGCAACGAGAGCTACTTCCGGCAGGCGTCTCGGTGCTAAAAGTGAACGACCCGACATCCCTACGAGAACTAACTCTTGCCAGAAGGTTGAATCAGAAAAACCTAGACCTTCTAATTAGCCCAATGCAAACAACTTCATCGCTGGGTCGAAACTTCAAGCTTGTTCTGACCCTCCATGATTTGATCTACTACCGTCACCGCAGGCCGCCAAAGGCCTTCTCAGCGCCCGTTAGGCTCGGCTGGCTGCTGTTTCACCTCACCTACCTGCCACAGCGTCTCCTGCTAAACCGTGCGGATCTTGTTCTCACCGTGTCAAAGACCTCGCGCCAACAAATGATAGAGACCAAACTAACAAAAAGACCGTTAGAGGTTGTGCATAACGCGTCTGATCTTGAAGGCAAGAAACCAAGCAAGTCTCGTCACGATTCTGAATATTTGCTCTACATGGGAAGTTTCACGGGGTATAAAAACGTGGAGTTCCTGATTCGGTCGATGGCGCTGTTACCCAACCACACATTGGTCCTCCTTTCTCGCGTGACCGATAAAAAGCGCCTTGAGTTGACAAAGCTCGCCGAACAAGTCGGTGCCAGGATTCAGTTTGAAAATGGTGTCGACGAAAAGGAGTACGTGAAATGGCTTGGGCGAGCATTCGCCCTAGTTAGCGCATCAAAGGATGAAGGTTTTGGCATACCGCTTGTTGAGGCAATGTCGCAGGGGCTGCCGATCATCGTGAGCGACCTAGCGATTTTCAGGGAAATAGCAGGTAAGGCCGGGGTGTTCTTTGATAACTCCTCGCCAGAACAGTTTGCGGCGGAAGCAATCAAACTCTCAAAGGAGAAAACTTGGTCCAGCTGCTCTAAAAAAGCGCTGGAGCAATCAGCCAAGTTTTCTTGGCAGCACAGCTCAAAAGAATTGTTAGCTAGCCTGCGTAAAATCACCTAGTGGCTCTGGGGCCCAGGCATCCAATTCCCAGCCGTTGCCGTGACGCAATAAATGCAGTGATGCGTTCTGCAAGCGCTCACCCGGGGGCGGAACGGATCCTTGACTCACCTCGGTAAGCAAATATCTAATTAGAGCGCCGTGGGAAACGGCCAAGATCTTGGCCCCGGAGTACTTTTCAAGCATCAGCTCCAGTAGCTGTCTAGACCTAAGGGTGATGGAGCTATTTGACTCAGCTCCCGGTATTTCCTCTAGCTGGCCATACTTCTCATGCCATTCCGAATAGAGCATTCCCTCACCGATACCGAACGAGCGCTCAATCAGCATCGGCTCAACCAGCAGCTCAGTGCCAGTCATTTCGGTCAAAATTATGTCCGCAGTCTGCTTTGCGCGGCCAAGCGGGGAGGTAAGCACAACGTCCCAGCTATCAAGGTCTAGATTCTTAGTGGCACTTCTTACTTGCTCCACGCCATGGCTGTTCAGCGGAATTTCGGCAGTACCCTGGAGTCTAAGATCGATGTTCCAATCGGTTTGGCCATGGCGAAAAAGACCTAGCACTGTTCCGCTCATAGAAACAAGGCCTCCAGTACGTCAGCCGCAGATGCATTTAGCTTTACGTCCGCGATGCTGTCTGCTTTGGTTTCTCCTAGGTTGATGATCACAATTTTTTGCCCGAGTTCTTTTGCTTGCTTTACGAGCCTGAGGCCCGAATTTACCGCAAGTGAACTGCCCGCGACCAGCACTGCCTCGGCCTGTTCGACCGCAATTTTAGAGTCTGCGACCCTTGACTGCGGAATCTGCTCTCCAAAAAACACCACGTCTGGCTTGTAGCGTCCGCTACAGCTTTGGCAGGTTGGAACTTTGAAATTTTCTGGCACTTCGATTTCAGCGTCTCCGTCCGGGGTGAATTGAATCTCGGCGTTTCGATCAATCGAGGGATTGGCGGCCTGGATAACGCCATCCATTTCCTGCCTAGAGATTGAATCCGCGCAGTCTAGGCACACCACGCGATCTAGGCGGCCATGGAGTTCAATAACGTTTTTTGAGCCTGCTTTTTGGTGGAGTCCGTCAACGTTCTGGGTGATCAGTTGCTGTATTTGCCCAGTCTGCTCTGCTTTCGCAAGCGCCATATGAGACCGATTCGGCTGCGCGATAGCAATCCGGTTCCAGCCCACGTAACTTCTGGCCCAGTACCTTGCCTGATTTTCATCCGAAGCTAAAAATTGGTCAAAGGTCAAAGGGTGTCGAACCACGCGGCCTTGGCCTCTGTAGTCGGGAATACCGCTGTCGGTTGAAACTCCGGCACCGGTCATGGCAAGAACCTTCAGGCCGGAAAGGATTTGATGAGTTTGGGCTATTGCGTAATCAACTGCCGGGTTCAAGCTTCCCATCACATGCCCAATTCTAAGTTGATTTTTTTGTTTGTAGTGTCCGGGAGGGGACTTGAACCCCCACCCTCGTAAGAGGACTAGCCCCTCAAGCTAGCGCGTCTACCATTTCGCCACCCGGACAGGTGAATGCTCAATTGGTTGAGCCAGGAGCACCAACTTACCATGAACTAGCAATTTGAGAATATTTAAGTATTTGGCGTGAATGGAACAAAGCGGTAGCTTATTACTATGCATCAAGAGCCGCAGGTCGCACTCCAAAAGCTCATAGGCGCGCTGGAGAGACATCTTGATGCCATCCTCACCCAACGTGAAAGCGAAGACCCGGGAATCGAGCAAGCCTACGTGCAGGTAGAAGACGCTTTTCTCGGCTACGAGGAGTCGCTGTCGGCAAGTTTCGGTGAATTCCTGCCGATTGAACTCGCCGAAGAAGAATGAGCCCCCTAGAAGCAATAATTCTTGGCCTAATCCAAGGACTAACTGAGTTCCTGCCAATTTCATCAAGTGCCCATGTCCAAATCGCCCAAGAGATCTTTGGTTTTGGTGACCTCACTAAACCGCAATTAACGGCGTTTATCGCGACAATTCAGATCGGGACTGAGCTTGCGGTAGTCAGCTATTTCGCAAAAACAATCGTTGAAATTCTTCGCTCCTGGTTTAAAAATGCATTGCGGCCTTGGTCGACACAGGAGCCAAACTCCCGCCTTGGCTGGTTAGTGATCATTGGAACCATTCCAATTGTCGTTTTTGGCCTTATTTTTCAGGATGCGATTGAAACAGAATTGCGACAGCTTTGGATTATCGGCGTGATGCTGATTGTCTTTGGGCTACTGCTGGGGCTTGCGGACCGAATTGGATTCAAAACCAAGCAACTGGGGGAGCTGAACCTTCGATCCGGACTTGCCTTTGGTTTTGGCCAAGCTCTGGCACTGATTCCCGGGGTTTCAAGATCTGGGGGATCGATAACCGTTGGCCTAATGCTTGGCTTCACCAGAGAGACTGCGGCAAGGTATAGCTTTCTGCTTGCAATTCCGGCGGTGCTGGGTGCTGGGGCCTATCAGTTTCTGGGAAGTTATCAAGATCTACCAAATGATCTAATGGCCGCGACCATAGCCGCAACGGTTGTCAGCTTCGTGGTTGGCTATGCCGTAATTGCTTGGCTTCTTCGCTACTTGACGAAGGGTTCATACATGCCATTTGTAATCTGGCGAGTAGGGGTTGGCTCAGCTCTTTTGCTTGGCCTAGGCATAGGTGCTATTTAGGCCTTTCCGGCCTCCGGGGTATCCGGTCTGTTCTTTAGGTACTTCTCAAATTCTTTTGCCAGTGAATCACCAGATGCTGCTTCGGTGTCCAGCGCGTCTCTGCTGGTTTCTAGTTGTTCTATGTAGGCGGCAAGTTCTTCATCGGTTTCGGAAACTTCGTCAATAGATTTTTCCCACTCAAGGGCCTCATCAACCAAAGCCGGGGCCTCGAGCTGAACCCCAATTAGCGCCTCTAGTTGACTCAGGAAGCCAAGGGCAGCCTTGGGGTTTGAGGTGTTGTGAACATAGTGCGGTACAGATGCCCAAAGCGACATAACCGGGATGTTGTCGGCCTCAAAGGTTTGAGCGAGAACGGCCAAGATGCCGACTGGGCCCTCATAACCGGATGACTCAAGATCATGAAGCTCTTGTAATGACTTGTTTTGCGAACTTTTGAAAAAAGGAACAGGCCTGGAGTGAGGGACATCGGCCAGCATTGCGCCGAGCATGATCACGTGGTCAATTTCCCTATCCTGAACCATCTCCATGACTTCAGCGGCAAAAGTGATCCAACGTCGTGATGGCTCAGTTCCAAGCAGCAAATAGACTTCCTGCAATCGAGGTTGCGCCTTGGCCTTCTCGGCACTTGCCTGCAATAGCTCGGTCGCGGGCCAGCTTAGAAAGCGTTGGCCGTTCTGGTCATACTCTGCAACTGGCCTAGAGAACTGAAAGTCATAATAATCTTCTGGGTCCACAGCCCCTAAGACCTGACCTGAGATTTGCTCGGACATCGCCTTTAGGGCACCAGTGGCGGCTTCGGTAGCGTCGTTCCAGCCCTCGAAGGCGACAATAAGAATGCGACCAGTCAGCAAGCGAACTCCTTTTCTACCCACAAACTCTAATTGAACCTGGAACTAGACTGGCACAAATGTCTACTAATAACTTTCCAAAAGCCGTGCTCTGGGACATGGATGGGACCCTAATCGACTCCGAGCCTTACTGGCTGCTCTCTGAGTCGCGACTTGCCAAGCAATATGGCGGAACCTGGACCGAGAAGGATGGACTTCAGCTAATCGGCAATGATCTGTATCACGCCTCAGACTTTCTTCGCGATCGCTTTGGCATTGATGACATGAGCACCAAAGAAGTCATTGAACAGCTAACCGGAGAAGTAATTGAACAGCTAAAGACAAAGCTTCCCTGGCGACCAGGAGCACTTGAGCTGCTTGTTGAGCTGAAAAAAGCGGGCATTAGAACAGCTCTAGTCACAATGTCCATGCGATCTATGGCACTGGCAGTTACCCAGCAGATTGACTTTCAGGCCTTCGATGTTGTGGTTGCGGGCGACGACGTTACCAAAGGGAAGCCTCACCCCGAGCCCTACCTGCGGGCAGCAGAGCTCTTGGGGGTTGCGCCAGAGGATTGTCTCGCTTTCGAGGACTCACCGACTGGTCTGGCATCCGCGGAGGCTGCAGGATGTCAAGCAATCGGTGTGACAAACATCATCAACTTGCCAACCGGCCCGCGCAGAAGAATCATTACCTCGCTAACCGAGGTAACTATCGAAAACCTAGCCGCATTGAGGATAAATGACTGAAATTTTTGAAGCTGGCGATCGAGTCCAGCTAACTGGCCCCAAAGGCATCATGAACACTATTCGACTAACCGCTGGAACGCGCTTTGGTTCTCACAAAGGTGAGATACAGCATGATGACATAATCGGAAAGCCCTCTGGCTCGGTGATTGAGAACCATAATGGCGATCAGTACTTGGCCCTCAAGCCCCTGCTGAGTGACTACGTGCTATCAATGCCTCGTGGTGCTGCGATTGTGTATCCAAAGGATGCCGCCCAAATCCTCGTTGAGGGAGACATCTTCCCGGGCGCTAACGTAATCGAAGCTGGGGTTGGATCCGGTGCGCTCTCGAGCTACCTGATCAGAGCTATCGGAGAAAAGGGGAAACTAACCTCCTTTGAACGTCGAGCAGAGTTTGCTGAAATCGCCAAAGGCAATGTGGAGAATTTCCTAGGGGCCGACCCTGCCAACTGGGATGTCGTAATAGGTGACTTGCAAGAGATGCTTCCCGGAACCTGTGAAGCCGCGAGCGCCGACCGAGTCGTACTTGACATGCTTGCACCCTGGGAGTGCATTGAAGAGGTCGCAACGGCAATGAAACCAGGTGGGTTGATAGTCGTCTATGTCGCGACAGTCACGCAGCTGAGCCGAACCTTTGAAGAAATTAGAGCCCACGGCGGCTTCACCGCTCCACTGGCGTGGGAGTCAATGGTTAGACCTTGGCACCTAGATGGCTTGGCCGTAAGACCAGAGCACAGAATGATTTCACACACTGGCTTCCTGCTGTCTGCCAGACGCCTTGCTCCAGACACCGTGCTTCCAAGTTTCAAGGCCAAAAGAGGCAACAAGACTGAACACACCGATGAGGACATGGACATCTGGTTGCCTCAGGCCATGGGGCAACGACCGCTTAGTGAGAAAAAGCTTAGAAAAACAGTCCGCAAGGTAACGAACAACCTGAAACCAAGGCAGAATTAGGTAAACCCAGAAATGAGATCTAACTTGCAAAAAATAGCTGCGCTGTCCATCCCGGTACTTCTGCTTGCTGGCTGCGCCAGTGAACCAAGTGGGCCACTTACCTACGCCGAGCTAAGTGTCGGGCTTGATACGCAGTGCGAAAGTTACCAAACCGGTGACGCCGCCGATCAAATCACTGTCCTTGGTGAAGTCGGTACTCAGCCAGAGGTCAGCTTCCCTGTCCCTTTGAGTGGAGCCGGCATTGAGACTGCAGTGATCATCGAAGGCGATGGAGGGGAGGTCCTTGGAGGCCAGCAGGTACTGCTGCACTTCATGGGCTTCAACGCCGCCACTGGAGACACACTTCAAGCCTCTGACTTCACCAGCGAGGAATACACCCCACAGGACCTCAAGCCAGGCCTAGTGCCTGATTTTTGTGGTGCACTGACGGGAGTAAACGTTGGATCACGCGTTGCAGTGTTACTGGATGCTGAGAATGCCCACGATGATCTTGGCATCGAAAGCCTCGGGATAAGCGCGACCGATGGAGTTATTTTCGTCTTCGACATTGTTGACGCCTACCTCCCAAAGGCCAATGGCGACAGCGAAACGGCCAAGGCTGGATTGCCGACCGTTATTAGGGCACCGAACGGACAACCGGGCATCCAGATTCCTTCGACGGATGCGCCGGATGAATTCCTCAGCGCAGTCCTTATCGAAGGCGGTGGAGAGCTAGTCGAGATTGGCGACAACGTAGTACTTCATTACAGCGGGTGGACCTGGGCTGGAGAGCAGTTTGATAGCTCATGGGAGCGAGAATCACCTGCAACATTCCCCCTTACGGTCGACGGTCTCATTGAGGGATTTGTTATGGCACTGGACCAGGTGAGCGTTGGCTCACAGGTTATTGCAGTGATACCACCTGCACTTGGTTATGGCGACAGCGAACAGGGAAGCATCCCAGCTGGCTCGACCCTGATCTTTGTGATTGACGTCCTAGGAAAGTAGTTTCTATATGGCGGTGAGCGCGACTAAACAGAGTCCAGCCGAGCGGATGTTCACGCTAACCTGCTGCCTAATGGCCGCTCCCGTCATCGGACTGAGCAAAAATGACATATATGGCTCGGTTATGGCGTATGCGGAACAGTCCTCAGATGCCGCAAAAGAAAAGATGTTTGACCGTGACAAGAGCGCACTGCGAGAAATGGGTGTTCAGCTCGAGGTAATTGATTCAACTAGTTTCGAGGAGACCGACACCGCGAGATATCGAATTGCCAAGGGCAGCTTTGACTGGCCAGCCGATTTTGAGATTACCAACGAACACATGAGACTTCTCGAGTTGGCAGCTAGGGCCTGGAATTACCAATTGCTATCCAAGTCTGCCCAGTCCGGACTCACAAGGCTTCGATCACTCGGCGTGGTTGATTCTTCGCGCGAACTTTCGGTTTTTACTCCGCGTTTACTGGCTCAGCAAGATAGCTTTGCACCGCTGGCAGATGCCATTTCGGCCGGGAAGCTTGTCGTATTTAAGTATCGCAAGCCGGATGGGGATGCTTCGGTTCGCGAGGTAACCCCGTTGAAGCTGAGATTCATCGAGGGCCAATGGGTCTTACTTGCCATGCAAGCCGACAAGATCAAAAATTTTCTACTTCGCAGAATTTTATCCCAGGTAAGAACCTCCGACTTGGATGGAAAAGTGGTCTCAGTAACCCAAATCGAAGCTGCCGAGATCGAGTTAGTGCAATTTGTTTCGAAAAACGTAGCCGTGTTACAAATTGAGCCGGACAGTGAAGCTTGGTGGCATTTTGGCGCCCAGGACAGTTCAACCATCGAAATTAACTTTATGGACGAGGCGCTGTTTGCGGAGGACCTAATGGAATTTGGGCCAGAAGTGAAAGTGCTTTCACCTGAGTCCCTGAGTACAAGAATTAGCTCCGGCTGGCAACGCGTATTGGATGCCCATGCCTAAGCAAGAGATCGATGCTGAAGACCTATTCAATCTCGCGCTGTCGATCGTGGGTCTGGTACTAAAAGATGGGCCAATGTTCACCAAGGACCTTGCGGAACACTTTGGTTACAGCGAAAAAACAGTCATCAAAGCCGTAAAGACAATTGCCAACAGCGAAGACATCGGCAGGTTTGAAACACACTTCTACGTGGACGAGGACCTTCTGGAACAGGGGGAGGTTGATTTTTCCGCTGGCATGGCCGCCCTAATACGGCCACCGATTTTGTCAAAGAGACAGGCAACCGCGCTTGCCGCAGGCCTAGATTTCCTAGCTGCGCTGCCACAGTTTTCCGAGAATGCTGCGCTTTCTCAGATGCGAGGTCAGATCGGTTCGGGTACGACACCAATTACGGCGCTGGCGCCTCCAGAGCGCCAGAATACTCTTCAGCCAATCCAGAAGGCACTGCTTGAAAAGACTCAACTCATCGCTTCGTATCTAAACCAGGTTGGAGACAAATCTGAACGAGTAATAGATCCGCTCAGGGTGGATTTTGTTGGGCGAAGGCACTACCTAAGGGGCTGGTGTCACTCAAGCAACGCCCTTAGATCTTTTAGGTTAGATAGAATAATCAGCGTGGATAACACCGATATTCCAATCTCAAAAGCGGCATTGCAGGCAGATATTCCACTAGAAGTATTTGGCCAATTGGAGAATGAAATAACGGTAGAAATTCAAGCTACGCCCGAATCAAGTGAGATCTTTTGGAATTTCCCAGCCTTCGATGTTCAGCGAGATGGCGAGGGAAATGTGAAGGGTAAAATTCAGGTCGGAAACCTGAAGGCACTTGGTAGACATGTGTCTCGATACGCAGGCGAAGTCAGAGTGCTATCACCAAGTAGTGCGAAGGCTTCAGTAAAACAGTTTGCAAACAACGCTTTTTCTGGAACCCAACCCCCGGAGGACCAAGACTGATGAATGGATTTGGTTGGGCGTTTTTGATTGTAGGTCTGGTTTCCATCTATGCCCTTGGATTACTCGGCTATAACCTTATGTTGTCGGCAAAAAAATTAAGCGTACAGATTGAAAAGTCGCAGGAACTGATTGCGGAACTAAACAGTTTTGAAACTCCAAATCCCGCCAAAACTGAACCAAATACTGGAGCCGACCTGGTTTCGCTGCTCGGTCAGAGGCTTAGACTCAGGCTTTCTAGAGAGCAACGCACTAAGGCCAGAAGGCGTAGACTGATGCAACACATCAAAGACATTGATACAGATAAGAGGTAAGCATGAGACTTCAAGGCTGGGAATGGATCATCATTCTTGCAATCGTACTTTTGCTATGGGGAGCACCGAAGCTTCCAGCTTTGGCGAAAAGCGCTGCGCAATCTATGAGGATTTTCCGAAAAGAAATTGGTAAAAACGGCGAAAGTGCCGATGCTAAGGCTGATGAAGTAGCAGCTGAAGCGCCTAGTGAAGGCGACAAGAAGAAGGACTAATGCTCTGGCGCAAAAACAAAGAGCGCCGAATGAGCCTTTCGTCTCACCTAAGAGAATTTAGGGTTCGCCTCTCTTGGTCTGCTGGATTCGTAATTGCAGGAACAGTGGTGGGTTGGTTTTTATTTGACCCGGTATTTAAGGTTCTACAAGGCCCGCTCTTAGATGTCACGCGCGAGCGTGGAGTTGAGGCAATCGTAAACTTTGGGACCGTAGTTTCGGCTTTCGATCTTCGTATTCAAATCTCGATATTCCTTGGGGTTCTAATGACCGCCCCCGTATGGCTTTGGAACCTGTGGTCTTTTGTGTCTCCTGGGCTTCAAATTCGCGAACGCCGCTATGCGGTGGGGTTCGTATTTTCCGCACTGCCGCTTTTCCTGCTTGGAACGTATTTGGCGTGGACATCGCTACCCGGCTTTGTCGTGGTACTGATTGGCTTTACACCCGAGGGCAGCTCAAACGTTATTAACGCGGCCGAGTACGTACTGTTTGCCATAAGAATTCTGCTGATATTCGGACTGGCCTTTGTTATGCCAGTAGTCCTGGTGCTCCTGAACTTCGCCGGCCTGGTTACGGGCAAAGGTATTCTCAAGTCCTGGAGATTGGCGCTACTAATCATCGCGACGGTTTCCGCTCTTGCCACTCCAACGGCTGAGCCAATGTCGATGTTCTTACTCATGGCACCGCTAACCGCTTTGTTCTTTACGGCGGTCGGCATAGCCACAGCCAACGACAAGCGAAGAGCACGAAAACTATCGAAGTTTGTCGATGACGACATTGAAGTCTAGTGAGCAGAGCCCCGCCGAGCGTTATCGGCGAGCCAAATCAAAGTCAAGGTTCCCAGAATTCGAATTGTTTGCGCACGGCTTGAGATTCTCGCTCGACGACTTTCAAGAACAAGGCTGTCTGGCCCTAGAAGCTGGCGCAGGTGTTCTAGTTGCCGCCCCTACTGGAGCGGGAAAGACAATCGTTGGGGAGTTTGCAATTCACTTGGCTCTAGCCAAGGGGCAAAAAGTTTTTTACACCACGCCGATTAAGGCGCTCAGCAACCAAAAGTTTGCTGAATTAGCCGCTCGCTACGGTAAAGATCGGGTTGGGCTTCTCACTGGTGACAGCAATAACAACTCCGAAGCGGAGATTGTCGTCATGACAACCGAAGTGCTTCGGAACATGATTTATGCCACCAGTACGACACTGATGGATCTTGGCTACGTAGTCATGGATGAAGTTCACTACCTGGCAGATAGGTTCAGGGGAGCGGTCTGGGAAGAGGTGATTCTTCACCTTCCGAAAGATGTGAAGGTGGTGTCGCTAAGCGCAACGGTTTCCAACGCAGAAGAGTTTGGCGCGTGGCTTGCCGAGGTGCGTGGGAACACGGAAATCATTGTTTCGGAGATACGTCCCGTGCCACTTCATCAGCATGTGATGTTTGGTGACGAACTACTTGAACTATTTGAAACCGGCAGCAATAAGATGCGCGTCAACCCCGAGCTATTACAGAAGCACCAGGCCAGGCAGAGAGCTCCGCACCGGGGGCCGAAGGGCAACTCTCGCTCCAACTACCGAGGTCAGCCCGATAGACGGTTCCCGAGGCTTGAAAAATCGGATGTTGTGGACCTTCTGGACCGCGCCGAATTACTACCGGCGATTTTCTTCATCTTTTCTCGTGTCGGCTGCGAAGCATCAGTCAGCGCCTGCAGGCGAGCCGGTGTTCGATTAACCACTGGCGAAGAGGCTAAGGAAATTAGAAAAATGGCAGAGGCTAGATGTGGGTCAATCGCGGACGAAGACCTAGGCACTCTCGGCTATTTTGAATGGCTCAGCTCCCTAGAGCGTGGTTATGCTGCCCACCACGCCGGGATGCTTCCTGCCTTCAAGGAAGTCGTGGAAGAGCTGTTTTTAAGGAAACTAGTGCGCGTAGTTTTCGCAACTGAGACTCTTGCCCTAGGTATAAACATGCCGGCTAGAACGGTTGTGCTAGAGCGCCTCGACAAGTTCAACGGTGAGGCCAGAGTGTCAATAACAGCGGGGGAGTACACTCAGCTGACTGGAAGAGCTGGTCGACGCGGTATTGACACAGAGGGTCACGCAGTAATTCTTTGGGGTCAACAACTAGACCCAAACATGGTCGCCGGCCTAGCTTCAAAGCGAACCTACCCGCTCAACAGCTCTTTTCGCCCGACCTACAACATGGCAGTCAATTTAATTTCTGCCTTTGGTGCGCAGCGTGCCAGCAAGGTACTCGAGCGTTCATTTGCGCAATTCCAGGCCGACAGATCCGTGGTTGGACTGGCTCAGGTTATTTCGGAAAAACAAGCCTCCCTCGAGAGCTACGAAGAGGCCCTCCAGTGTCACCTTGGAAACTTCATTGAGTACTCTGGCCTCAGAAGAGAGATTTCCGACTTAGAGCGAAAAGGTTCGTCTTGGCGCTCCAGGGGCGGTAAAGACATCAGGCAAACCAAATCCATGCGACAGCATGAATCTAACCTGGCAGTGTTGAAGCGCGAACTAAGGTCCCACGCTTGTCACGGCTGCAGCGAACGCGAAGGTCACGCAAGATGGGGGGAGCGGTATCAGAAGCTCCGCACAGAAATCAATGCCGCCGTGCATCAAATTGAGTCCAGGACAAATCAGGTTGCAAAGGTATTTTCTCGCATCTGTGACCTGCTTCAAGACCTGAACTATCTGCAGCCCAATGATGATGATTTAGAAATCACTGAGTCTGGGCAACGACTGGCAAAAATCTACGGCGAACGCGACCTGCTAATAGCCCAGTGCGTAAACCAGGGAACATGGAAAGACCTAGATGCTCCCTCGCTAGCGGCGATGGCTGCGGCACTTGTCTTTGAGAATCGTCGCGACGACGCTGAGTATGAACCGAAGCTACCAAAGGGCCAGTTCCGCGCTGTCCTAGAGCAAACCGAACTTATCCAGGAAGAGCTGGTTGAGCTGCAGACCAAGTACAGCTTGGCCACCGAAACCGAACTTGACCTCGGGTTGTCCTGGCCCATCTACCGCTGGGCAACCGGAGCGAGGCTCGACGATGTTTTGAAGATTTCCGGATTATTGGCGGGTGATTTCATAAGGTGGTCGAAGCAGATCATCGACCTACTGGACCAACTGGCGCAAGGAGCCGATGCGGAACTAGCGGAGACCGCCTATAACGCAATGGATTTGGTCAAAAGAGGCATAGTTGCCTACAGCTACTACATCTAGTACTTAGGCTATGGGTGTGAAGATTCCTCAACTGGTGTGGCGCATACCGCTTGGTATTTTGGGCGGGCTACTAGCCCTCTACGCGTTTCCGACCGAAAGCATCTGGATACTGGCTCCACTGATTCCAGCGGTGATATTGCTTGCAACTCTTGGGCTTGGCTTCTGGAAAGCAGTGCTCGTTGGGTTTATTGCGAGTCAAGCCTTCTATATTTCTCACATTGAGTGGATTTCGCTTTATCTTGGACCAGTTCCGCTAATTGCACTCAGCACGCTAATGTCCTTTTACTTTGCATTGAGCGCTGGAGCGACAGCCTGGCTCTACAAAAGATGGCGGCCGAAGAAGTCTGGGCTTTTGCTCTTTGCCGTGGCTAGCGCGTCGATTTGGACATTTCGAGAGTTTCTAGCCAACAACTTTCCTTATGGAGGCTTTCCATGGTCGAGGCTTTCCATGACTCAACCGTCCACCTTTATGAACCAATGGGTTTATTTCGGAGGATTGTCATCTCTCAGCTTCGTCCTAGCTCTTATGGGTGGGATTTTGGCAATTTGGTTGCTAAACCGACGCGGCAGAAATGCGATGAAGAAAACGCCCGCTCTGATAACTCTCGCGGTAATCATCATTACCCCAGTCCTGACCGGCGTTGCAAATAACCCCGAACCAGTTGCGACTAAAACCATTGCTGCGGTTCAAGGCAATGCCAACGTTGGGCTATTTTCGAACCTCGAGAGAGGCTCAATTCTGGACAATCACCTGAGCGCATCCGAATTAATTTTTGATTCCGAACTAGCAAACGACATCGACCTGTTGGTGTGGCCAGAAAATGCATCCGATATAGACCCACTGCGAGACAAAGAAGCCGCCCGCAAGATAGACGAGCTAGCAACAAAAATCGGAGCCCCTTTCACCTTCGGGACTATTACCAAGCGAGCTGGCGAGAGCTATAACTCCACGCTGCTCTGGGAACCCGGCCTTGGGGCGGTCGATTACTACGACAAGCAACAACCGGTTCCTTTTGCCGAATATGTGCCAGATAGAGAATTTTGGAGGCCATTTGCGCCATCGTTAATTGACATGGTGCCCAAGGGTTTCAGCATTGGGACCAGAGATGGGATTTACGAGATTTCGGAGGACTTCACTGCCGGCACTTTGATCTGTTTTGAAATTGCTGAGGACTCGATTCTTCGAAAGCTGGTTTCCGGGGGGGCAGATATGATCCTCTCGCAGACCAATAATGCCGACTTTGGCTATTCGGATGAGACTTACCAGCAAGCTGGGATAGCTCAACTAAGAGCAATCGAAACAGGGAGAGCCGTAGTCAATATTTCTACCGTCGGACTCTCGGCAATTTACCTTCCAAATGGCGAAGTTTTGAGCGAACTTACCTGGTACGAAGAGGGCGCAATGGTTGAAAAAGTGCCGCTTTACAAAGGCACGACTCCGGCTATGCACGCCGGGGAAGCGTTTGAATTTGCCAACTCTCTGGTGGCAATCGGGTTTATTGTGGTGGTCGCCCTTCGAAAAAAACGTCGATGAAAACCCTGATTCTGATGCCGACCTACAACGAGGCGGGGGTTCTGAGGACCAGCATTGATGGAGTGCTCGGACAAAATCTGAACTTGGATATACTGATAATCGACGACGACAGCCCAGATGGCACTGGATTACTCGCAGACACTCTTTCTGCGGAACACAAGCAGGTTTCGGTCCTCCATCGCGAGCACAAGCAAGGCCTTGGCAAGGCCTACATCGCTGGCTTCCAGTGGGCTATTGAAAAAGGTTTTGAATTTGTAATTCAAATGGATGCCGATGGCAGCCATCGACCAACGGATCTAAGAAAGCTGATCTCTGTGGCAAAGCCAAACCGGCTAGTAATTGGCTCACGCTGGATAGCCGGGGGACAAGTGGAGCATTGGCCCCGATATCGGCAATGGATATCTAAAGCAGGCAACTTCTATGCCAGGACAGTGCTGGCTAGTTCAGTGCGCGATATGACGGCCGGCTATCGCTGTTATCCGACTGCGATATTGAAGTCATTACCCTTGGCAAAAGTTCAGGCTCAGGGTTACGGGTTTCAAATCGAGATGACACTGCTCTGCCAAGAACGTGGAGTGGAAGTAGTGGAAATCCCAATTAGCTTCATTGAGCGCAAGAAAGGCAACAGCAAAATGACTTATCGAATTGTGCTTGAGGCTTTTTGGCTCTGCACAATCTGGGGGATTAGGCGCTAATTTGGCCCTCGGACCTTCGCTTGCGCATGCCAACGAGCATCTCCTCGAGCAATTGCTCGAGTTCTTGTTCTGAGCGCCGCTCTTTGACCATGTCGTAGTGCGTTCTTGGGCCACTCTCTGTTGCAGAGGCGTCGACCACTGCAGCGCCATCTATCAACCTGGTGGCTGAGGATTGGCAATATTGACACTGCCAAGTTATTGGAAGCTCCACCCCTTCGGCGAATACCACGTTGGATTTGTGGCTTTCTGGGCAAAGAAAACTTACCGATTGCCTAGCCGATAGCTCGACTCCAACATCGGACTCTAGAGATTGCGAGCCCAGTCGCATACCTCGCATAGATTCAGCCATTTGTACCTCCGAAGGGTTACAACAGGCACAGAGGAGAGTAATTCCCTACGGGGTAAATCTCACAGGCCAGTCACAGTTTGGCGGCCAGATCGGTTCGATCGGTCACAATCCCGCTTGCCCCCATGGCCAGCAGCGCTCGCATCTGTTCTGGCTCATCGATGGTCCAAAAGTGCACCTCGACCTCGTGCATCACCATGGCAGCAATGAATTTTGGCTCCGCAAAACTAATTGGTCCGTATCGCATAGGCAACTGCAAGGCATCCAGGCCACTAGTAAGAGTTTTGAGCCCGGCGCCTCCCAGGACCTTATAGCTCGACCAAATCTGAAACACGTTAAACATGGATCCTGAGGTCGCAACAGGTTTGCTGAGCAACCGAATAGCTTTCAGCCTTCGGCTGCTCGAAAAACTAGAGACCAACACTTTTTCGTGTGCGGAGTTTTCTTCTATGGCCTCGACAGTGGGGTTCACAGCACTGGCAGATTTGATGTCAATGTTAAACAGTGCCTGCGGTAGCTGACTAAGCGCATTGGCCAAGGATGGAATTTTGCCGTTATTCGGCAACGAATAACCCGAAAGCTCAGAGAAAGTCAACTCAGACACCTTGGCATCCACGGACAAAAGCCTGAGCAAAGTATCGTCGTGAAACAGTACCGCAACCCCGTCTGAGGTGGCCTGAGTGTCAGTTTCGATGTGCGTTGCACCGAGCTCAATCGCCATCCGAAAAGACTCAATTGTGTTCTCGTCGACTCCAGGCAGTGAGTGACTGAAGCCACGATGAGCAAACACTCTTGGCGTTGGAGATTGGAAATAACTAGTTTTTGTCATTTTCTATCTAATCAAGACCTATTCTTTGAGGGTGCTTCAGTCTAATTTCATCTATCGCTTTGCGAAACTAATTTTTGGTTTGGCCATATACGGCGCTGGGGTGGCGATGATGGTACACGCAGGAATCGGAATACCGCCGTGGGACGTGTTAGCACAGGGACTGTCGATACAAACCTCGATCACCTTTGGCCAAGCCACAATCGCCGTCAGCCTCATTGTGATGCTGTTCTGGATACCACTGAAGGTTAAGCCGGGAATTGGCTCAATTCTCAATGCAGTTCTGGTGGGACTCTTCGCAGACTTGACGCTGAATTTCTTGCCGGACTTTGAGGCCTACTGGCAAAATTTGACACTGTTTGTCTGTGGAATGCTTGTCCTGTCGTTCGCAACTGGTTTGTATATTTCCTGCGGTTTCGGAAAAGGCCCTAGGGACGGACTAATGATGGGCTTAGCGAAGAAATTCGATAAACCTTTTTGGATCACTAGAACCACCGTGGAAATCATCGTTGTAACAATCGGTTTCTTGCTTGGTGGACAGATTCGCGAGGGAACACTGTTGTTCGCCCTTGCGATTGGTTACCTAAACCAGGTCGCAATGCGGCTGTTTGGCCTTGCTGATAAAAGCGGCCGGGTTTAGAGGCACGCCACTTCAAGCAGTTTCTCACTTTGCTTCAAATAGCCGATAATAAACATTATGTCAACTAAGCTATTTCTCACGCTCCCCTGTGGCTTAGATATTGGTGAGTCAGGCTTCTAGGCCTGTTGCGTGCTGGCAGTCCAATTTGCAGCCACCTCAGCGGCGCTGCCGTTAGATATCGAACCCATTGCAACCTCGAAAGCACTTTGCATTCGATCGTTGAAGTTCACGTGAGCTAGCAGAGGGTCTTTAGCTAATTCGTAAGCAACAAGCCCGACAGCCGCATTCAAACAAACAATGTCAGTAATCGCTCTGGAGTTGGTAAAATCCTCGCCAGCGAATACCCCTGCAGCGACCTGGGCGTTGTGGGTCGCGTCTCCGCCAATCAATTGCGACTGGCTTACTCGCTCCAGGCCTATGTGAGCCGAATCAAATTCGAATTGGGCTATCTCACCACCGAAGACCTGCCACACCTGGTTGACCTCCGTGGTGCTTAGCTCGTCAAGACCGTCATTGGATCGAAAGACAATTGCCGTTCTGCCTCTGTTTGATAGCTCTGCTGCCATTAGCGGGGCAATCTTGGTATCCGCAACCCCTAGGGCCGTAGCGATTGGCTGTACCGGGTTTGCAAGGGGGCCTAGGAAGTTGAAAGTTGTTGGCACACCGATTTCCTTCCTGGCGGCCGCAACGTGACGCATGGCGGGATGAAACACCGGCGCGAAAAAGAAAGTGATGCCCTGGCTTGCAAACACGCTGGACACTTGATCGGGAGAAAGATCGAGCCTGACACCCAACATTTCCAGCATTTCCGAAGAGCCAGTCTTGCCAGATGCGCTTCGTGAACCATGCTTTAGAACTGGCACTCCCGAGGCGCGAGCGACAACGGACGCCATTGAGCTGATGTTTACGGTGCCGATCAGGTCTCCCCCGGTACCTACGATATCTAGCGCGTCTTCGCTGATGTTTAGTTTCTCGGAATGCTGGAGCATGACATCGACCAGTCCACCAAGTTCGGCCACGGTCTCACCCTTTGCCCGAAGAGCAGTCATGAATCCACCAATTTGGCTGTCGGTGGCAGCTCCGGACATGATTTGCTGCATTGCCCAACCGGCTGCCTCACGAGTCAAATCTTTGCCCGAAACCAGTGAGGTCAGAACTTTTGGCCACGTTTCGATTGTCATTACAGCAGTCTAATAAGACAAAGCACAGAGATTTGGTAAAAATTTATGGAGAACTTTTTGGTTTCCGGGGCTCAGAGCGCGACTGTCGAGTACCCTTGAAGGTATGTCCACTACCTCCGCATCTATTGCCCCTCCGGTAATAAATAGACCGAATTCTACGTCAGTGGGCACCATCGTCTGGCTTGGCAGTGAAGTTATGTTCTTCGCCGGCCTCTTTGCCATGTATTTCAGCTTAAAGGCTGGGGCTCCGGATCTTTGGGCAAATGATGCTCAAATCCTGAACGTGCCATTCGCACTTGTAAACACGTTGATTCTTGTTGCCAGCTCTTTTACTGCCCAGTTCGGCGTATTTGCAGCCGAGAGAATGCAGCCAAGACGAACAGGAGCATCGCCGGCAAAGTGGGGAATGATCGAGTGGTTCTTCCTGACTTACGTTCTGGGCGCGGTATTTGTCTCTGGTCAGATATGGGAGTACGCACTTCTGGTCTCTGAGGGTATTACCCTCAGCTCTAACTCATACGGCTCTGCTTTTTACATCACAACTGGCTTCCACGCGCTTCACGTGACCGGCGGCCTTGTGGCGTTCCTGCTAATTATTGGGCGTGCTTACGCAGCAAAAAACTTCGGCCATAAGGAAGCAACCAGCGCAATTGTTGTTTCCTATTACTGGCACTTTGTGGATGTGGTTTGGATTGGTCTTTTCGTAGTCGTTTACATTCTTAAATAACAAAATGGAGAAAAAGTTGAACTCAGCTAAACCGATGCGTCGGCGCCCTTGGGCAGCCGGAATGGTGGTGTTTCTCGGCCTAGTGCTGTCTGGCGGAGGTTACGCTGCAGCAACAAACGTGGTTCAGGCAGAGGCCGGATCACCGGCTCAGGTTGAGGAGGGCCGCAAGCTCTTCCTTGCTAACTGCGCTTCTTGTCACGGAACCAATGGTGAGGGTGCCATTGGGGGGCCTAGCCTCATCGGCGTGGGTGCTGCATCTGTAGATTTCCAGGTCGGTACTGGCCGCATGCCGGGTCAAGCTTCTGGTCCACAGCTTCGACCTAAGCCAGTTCAGTTCACTCAAGAGCAGATTTCCGCAATGGCGGTCTATGTGGCATCACTGGCTCCGGGTCCAGCAATTCCGGACGAGGAATACCTTCGTGGCGACGGTGACACCGAACACGGTGGGGAACTTTTCCGCATTAACTGTGCGATGTGCCACAACGCAGTTGGCGCCGGAGGGGCGCTTACCGATGGTAAGTTTGCCCCTGCACTTGGCGGCGTTAGCCCAAAGCACACATACGAAGCAATGGTTACCGGGCCACAAAACATGCCAGTTTTCAACGACGCGAACCTGACGCCGGAAGATAAAAAGGACATCATCACCTACCTGAAATACATCGAAGAAAATGATTCGGTGGGTGGGTTTGAATTGGGTGCAATTGGACCTGTCGCCGAGGGATTATTTACTTGGATTTTTGGGTTAGGTTTCATCATTGCCATAACTGTATGGCTCGGGGCAAAGTCAAATTAGGAGCTAGCGCATGAGCGACATTGAAAAGAGCTACTCCCCAGGGCTGGCCACGGACATAGAAAAACCAATTTCCAACCCTGGAATTGAACCACACCGTATTCGAATGACCGACAAGAGCGAGAAGCACGCTCGAACCGCCGAGAAGCAAATAGCAGTAATGTTCGGTGTCAGCGTTGTCGGAGCAATAATCGCAATTTGGGGCTTCTTTGCCTTCCCGATTGTGGATGGTGACCTTTCAGCCACCAGAAACAACTCACTTTGGATGGGCCTTGGAATGGCGCTATCAATGTTTGGTATCGGCTTTGGGGCCGTTCACTGGGCAAAGACGCTCATGCCTGACAATGAAGTTTCCGAAATGCGGCACCAAGCAAGAAGTACGGATGAAACCCGTGCTCAGGCGCTTGACATCGTAAAGCTTGCCGATGGCGAGTCCGGGTTCTCAAGAAGGAAGCTCATTCGCAGAAGCATGTACGGTGCCCTTGCTTTCTTCCCGATCCCAGCAATCATTATTTTCGGCGACTTAGGTCCAGTTGTAGGCGACACCCTTAAGCACACCATGTGGAAGCCGGGAACCAGGCTCACAAAAGACCCGACCGGTATTCCCATCAAGGCCTCCGATGTCACCATTGGCTCCGTATTTCACGTTATTCCTGAAGGCTTGAGTGAAATGGAAGAGCACAAGCTTGAAGAAAAAGCTAAGGCAGCAGTGTTACTGGTTCGAGTGAATCCGAACGACCTAAATGAAAATCCGGAGAAGGCCGACTGGAGCTACCAGGGCATTGTTGCGTACTCAAAGATTTGCACTCATGTTGGTTGTCCGGTCGCTCTATACGAGCAGCAAACCCATCACTTGCTGTGCCCATGCCACCAGTCAACCTTTGACCTCGCCAACCACTGCGAGGTGATATTTGGTCCTGCATCACGTCCGCTCCCCCAGCTTCCAATTGCCGTCGATGCTGAGGGTTACCTGATTGCCCAAAGTGACTTTTTAGAACCTGTCGGCCCTTCGTTCTGGGATATAAGGAAATAAATGACTAATACAACAGAGAGCAAGCCTGGGTTTGTAGGCGGAGCCGCAAACTACCTCGATGAGCGCCTAAGCATCGGAGCTGTACTCAAGGGCTTTGGTCGAAAAGTATTCCCTGACCACTGGAGCTTCATGCTGGGTGAGGTTGCACTCTACAGCTTCGTGATCTTGGTGCTATCGGGAACGTTCCTGACGTTCTTCTACCAGCCATCAATGGCAGAAGTTCACTACAACGGCAGCTACGGCCCGCTAAAGGGTGCGCAGATGTCGATCGCTTACGCTTCCAGCCTTGACATTAGTTTTGACATTCGCGGTGGTCTGATCATGAGGCAGATTCACCACTGGTCTGCCCTGCTGTTCGTTGCAGCCGCCGGACTTCACATGCTTCGCGTGTTCTTCACTGGAGCGTTCAGGAAGCCGCGTGAACTCAACTGGGTAGTAGGTTTCTTGCTATTTTTGATGGGTATGGGCGCCGGTTTCACTGGCTACTCACTTCCTGATGACCTTCTTTCTGGAAACGGGCTTCGCATTATCGATGGAATGATCAAGGGAATCCCTCTGATTGGACCTGCCTTCAGCTCCGGGTTCTTCGGAGGAGAATTCCCAGGTACAGAAGTAGTTGCGAGACTGTACAGTCTCCACATAATGATCTTGCCTGCCATAATCATTGTGCTTATTGGTGTCCACCTAATGATGGTTATCATTCACAAGCACACTCACTACTCAGGTCCAGGGCGTACCGATGACAACGTTGTCGGTTACCCACTAATGCCTGTATACGTCGCAAAGGCTGGAGGATTCTTCTTCCTGGTCTTCGGTGTCGTGGCTGCAATAGCAGCAACATTCACGATCAACCCGATCTGGAACTACGGACCGTATGACCCCTCCCCTGTCTCCGCAGGTACTCAGCCTGACTGGTATATCGGCTGGTTGGACGGCGCGTTGCGTTTGGCTCCATCGGGCTGGGATATATCGATCTTCGACTACGTCATTCCTATGGGCGTCATGGTTCCGCTGGTCGTCTCACTGCTCTTCCTGGGCCTAGTTGCGGCATACCCATTCATTGAGAACTGGGTGACCAAAGACAAGCGTGAGCACCACGTACTTGACAGACCACGTAACGCACCAACACGCACCGCAATTGGCGCTGCTGGGGTTACCTTCTATGCAGTACTTTGGGCAGGTGCCTCCACGGACTTGATTGCTACCAACTTCCAAATGTCACTGAATCAAGTCCTGCTGGCGATGCAGATCATGCTACTAATCGGGCCTGCGATAGCGTATTGGGTTGCCAAGCGTGCTTGTATCGCACTGCAGAACAAGGACCGAGAAGTAGTCCTTCACGGTCGAGAGACTGGCCGCGTTGTCAGGCTTCCGCATGGGGAATACATTGAGGTTCATGAGCAAGTTGACGAGTATGACCTATGGAAGCTAATCGACTACAAGGACTACCAACCAGTCTTAGCCCGCCCAGATGCCAACGGCAAGATAACAGTTGGTAACCGGATTAGGTCAGCCGTTTCTAAGATCTACTTCGAGGACCGCATTGCGCCAGTATCCAAGGCAGAGTACGAGATAGCGCATGCAGATCACGTACCCGAGGCCGTTGCAGAGACACCAAAGCCGAAGCGAAAGTCAATTATCGCCTAGCCAACCTGCTTAGAAAATGAGCCTTGAATCTGATTCAGATTTTAGGCTCATTTTTTTGACCCAGGCCGCGAATATACTGAATACATCCGTGCTTTCCTGCGCAAGCCGTCAACTAACGACGAGCTCACAGTGGCCGACAGGGGCCAGAAGCGCTGGTAAAAACCAGCCTCTGCCACCGAGCCCTGGGCCGTGCCGTGAGATTTTCGCGCTCAGGCTTCGAGGGCGCCTTTGGGTTCTTTTTACCTCATGAGGCGTCGGGAAATAAAAAAAAATCACCAGAGACAATCCAGTGACGGGGCTATAAAAAAGATTTACTAGTGCGCGTGAGCTCCGCGAGAGTACTCATAGACAAAACCGATAACCGCCACGATCGCAAGAGGGACAGCGATGTATGTTACCCACCAGCCAACGGCCAGCGACAGGAAAAGCATCGCACAGGAAAGACCAAGAGCCAGCGGCCACCAGCTCCAGGGGCTAAAGAAACCCACCTCACCAGAGTCGTCAGCGATTTCACCATCAAGACGATCCTCAGGCAGAGGTGTCTCTTTGCTCAGGCCGCTGTAAAGGAAGAAGGCTATAAAAAGAGACAGGAGCACTGAGAACCCAATCGCAATGGTTCCAATAGGCTCTACAGCTCCGAAATACAGGTAAGACCAAATCACATAACCGAGAGTGGCGACGGCCAAATATGCAGCCATCACCAACTGAAGTCCAATGTTAGAGCGCATTACGAAATACCCTCTTTGCTGTAGGAAGCCTTTGCTTCCGGAGCAGCATGCTCGGGATAGTTAAGATCAAACGCGGGAGACTCCGAACGAATTCTTGGAATCGAGTGGAAGTTGTGCCTCGGGATTGGAGATTCCGTTGCCCACTCAAGCGAGCGGCCATAGCCCCAAGGGTCCTTCAGTTCAACCATTTTGCCCTTGCGGGCGGTTATCCATACGTTGAACAAGAACGGAATCATCGACAGTGCGAGCAACGCAGCACCTGCGGTAGAGATTAGGTTCATCTCAGTGAAACCATCCTCCGGAAGGTAGGTTGCGTAGCGCCTTGGCATGCCCAACACCCCAAGCCAGTGCTGCACTAGGAAGGTGGTGTGGAAACCAATGAACAGGATCCAGAAGTGAATCTTTCCGAGGCGTTCGTTCAACATCTTTCCCGTGAACTTTGGCCACCAGAAGTAGAACCCTGCGAACATCGCGAACACTACTGTTCCAAACACCACGTAGTGGAAGTGAGCAACGACGAAGTAAGAGTCGGAAAGGTGGAAGTCAAGAGCTGGAGAAGCCAAAATAACTCCGGTCAAGCCACCGAATACAAAGCTGACCAAGAAGCCAAGACTCCAAAGCATTGGCGTTTCGAAAGTAATGGATCCGCGCCATAGCGTCCCGATCCAGTTGAATATTTTCACTCCAGTAGGCACCGCAATAAGCATGGTTGTAAACGCGAAGAATGGAAGCAATACCTGACCAGTTACGTACATGTGGTGCGCCCACACTGTCATTGACAAGGCTGCAATGGCTATCGTGGCATAGACCAGGGTCTTGTAACCAAAAATTGGCTTTCGGCTAAACACTGGGAAAATTTCAGACACGATGCCGAAAAACGGAAGCGCGATAATGTAAACCTCTGGGTGACCAAAGAACCAGAACAGGTGCTGCCAGAGCATGGCTCCGCCGTTTTCTGGGTCGAAAATGTGAGCTCCGAATTGGCGATCAGCTCCAAGTGCAAACAGAGCAGCTGCCAATGGTGGGAACGCCATGATGATCAGAATTGAAGTCACAAGGGTGTTCCAGGTGAAAATTGGCATGCGCCACATCGTCATACCCGGTGCACGCATCGTAATGATGGTTGTGATGAAGTTAACTCCACCAAGAATTGTTCCGAATCCAGATAGAGCGAGCCCAAATACCCAAAGGTCTCCGCCAATACCCGGGGAGAAAGTGGTGTTCGAAAGTGGCGCGTAGGCAAACCAGCCGAAGCTAGCGGCTCCCTGAGGTGTAAAGAACCCAGAAACCGCTATCAGGCTACCGAAGCTAAAGAACCAGTATGCGATTGCATTTAGACGGGGGAATGCCACGTCAGGGGCTCCGATTTGAACTGGCATCAATACGTTAGCGAAACCCGCAAACAATGGAGTGGCAAACATCAGCAACATGATTGTGCCGTGCATAGTGAAAAGCTGGTTGTACTGCTCTTTTGTCGCAACAATTTCGAGTCCTGGAAGAGCGAGCTGAGCTCTAATTACAAGAGCCATGACACCACCGAGCAAGAAGTACAAGAAAGAGGTGATCAGGTATAGGTACCCAATCTTCTTGTGGTCTGTGGTTGTTAACCAGTCAACGATTATCAGACCCTTACTACGCTTCGGCTTGAAGGTAGTTGGGTTCGTTCTGGTTGGTGTGATCGTAGCCATGATCTCTAGCCTCTAATCGTCGGATCTCCGCCAGGGAGGTTTTGGTTTCGGTCATATTCGGTTGAAAGCTGCCCTGTGTTTCCTTGCGTGGCGAGGGCTCCCATTTGAGAGTCATACTCGGACTGTGGGACAACCTTTACGTTGAACAGCATCATCGAGTGGTACTCGCCACAGAGCTCTGCACACTTGCCGACGTACGTCCCTTCTTTCAAGGGAGTGAAATACATCTGGTTGGTGTGTCCAGGGAACATGTCCTTTTTATAAAGGAAGTCAACAACCCAGAAAGAGTGGATTACGTCTCTGGAATTCAGTTCTATCTGCACAGATTTGCCGACCGGCAAGTACAAGGTTGGGAGGGTTGCAAAAATATTCTCTTCTTGACCAGTGAACTGCGCCTGAATGCCGCTGTCGTAGACGTTGTCGTCCACGTAGTTGAAATCCCAGCTCCACTGTTTTGCGATTACCTCGATGCGAACATCTGGGTTTTCTACTTTGGCCTCAATGGCAGTCATATCACGGGCGGTGAAGGCGAAAAAACCAACCACAAGAATCAGCGGAATCACCGTGAACAGGGTCTCGATTGGAAGGTTGTATCGAAGCTGAGCTGGAAGTCCAGTCTCGCCCTTCCGGCGGCGATAAACAATTAGCGCCCAAGCCATAAGCCCCCAGGCGACTACTCCAACCGCCAAAAGCACGATCCAGGACGTAGTCCAAAGACCAATAATGCGATCTGTGTGGTTTGTTACACCAGAGGAATCCGGCAAAAACCCTCTTTGAGCCTCTGCGCTGCAACCGCTTAGAACCAAAGCCAAGCTGGATAACAGCAAAACAGCCGCCATGCGAGAACGGGTTTTACTCAATGGATATTCCTTCTATCGTTGCTCTGAACAAGTAAATTCTAACCGCTGAAGGCCTTCATGCTGCGCAAAAAGCAAGCTTTAGCCGAAAGAGTCTCCGCAGGCGCAACTTCCGTCAGCGTTTGGATTGTCAACAGTGAAGCCTTGTTTTTGAATTGTGTCCTCAAAGTCAATTGATGCACCATCAAGATAAGGAACACTCATCGGGTCTACGACTACCTCAACCCCATTGAAATCGACGATCGCGTCAACTTCTTCAAGTTGCTCGTCAAAGAAAAGCTGGTAAATCAGCCCTGAGCAACCGCCCGGCTGAACCGCAACTCGAAGACGAAGGTCATCTCGACCCTCTGCTTCCAACAATGAACGCACCTTGGAAACTGCAAAGTCAGTGAGCTTTACACCGTGTGTTGTTATCTGTGTCATTTGGACCTCCGTCATGAAATAGTTTAACAGCTATCGCTCCAAGTCATTCCCGTTTAGCAAAATCATACTTTGGGCAAGAATTGCTCGGCGAAGCGTGGGAAGGTGCTGGGACTCATTGGGTGAATGAGCCCGAGAGTCTGGCTCTTCGACACCAGTGACCAAGATTTCAGCGTCCGGAAAAGCCTCTGCAAATTGGGAAATAAAGGGTATCGAGCCACCGATTCCCATGTTTACACTCGGATTTGGCCAGGATGCCGAAAATGCTTCGTGGGCCAGCTTGGCTGCCCAGCCATCCTTCGCTAGATAGCCCGACCCAGTTTCGTGCCTACCAAGCTCTATTTGGGCCCCAAATGGCGCATGCTGGCTCAGGTGACGCCTAAGAGCTTCAAGTCCGCTCTCCGGGCTCTGTGAGGGCGCTAACCGCAGCGATATTTTCGCTCGAACCTCGGATTGTGCGGTATTTGATGAAACATCCACTGCCGGAAGGTCAATGCCAATGACCGTTACCGCCGGCTCGCCCCAAATTTGTTGGGTGACAGATTTGTCTCCGAGTCGTTCAACACCGGGAAGCAGCCCTGCTGCATGGGTAAATTCCTCGTTGGTCAGATCTGGGCCATCGATTGAGACCGAGTCGAGTCCAGAAATAGCCACGTTGCCTACTTCGTCCGTTAAAGAAGCCAAGAGCCGAATCATGGCCGTGGTGGCATCGGGTAGCGGTCCCCCATACATACCCGAGTGCAATGCGTGGTCAAGGGTTTTTAGCGTGAAGGTTTGAGAGACCATACCCCGCAAGGCATTGGTTAGCGCAGGCACATCTTCGCTCCAGTTGCCGCTGTCCGCAACAATAATTAGATCGGCAGCTAGGTCGGCATGATTGGCCTTCAGAAATTTGGGGAAAGATTCTGAACCCGCCTCCTCTTCGCCCTCAATAAACACAGTTACGCCCATGCGAATCTCGGTCGCAAGCTCAATCAATGTCCTCAATGAGGTCAGGTGCGTGATGATTCCAGATTTATCATCCGATGCACCCCTACCAAACAACCGGTCACCCTTCAGTGTTGCCTCGAAAGGTTCTGTGTTCCACAAAGCAGAGTCCCCCGGCGGCTGCACGTCGTGATGCGCATACAAAAGAATGTGGGGAGCGGCCGGATGCCCGGCTTTTCGGGCAACGACCGCTGGAGCTCCGAGTTCCCCCGAGGGCTTTGCCGCCTTGCGAATCTCAACAAAGTCAAAAAAATCAAGTCCGCGAAATTCATCCGCGACCTTTTTTGCTGATCTTTCGAGGTTGTCCTGATCGAAGGTCGGCCAAGCTATGCCGGGTATCTCAACCAATTGACCCAATTTCGCCACAGCCGAAGGAAATTGAGAATCCACAAATTTACTCGCAGGTTCAAACCATTTAGGGTTCATTGGGACATAAGAAAAAGTCATGGCAGTAACCTATGGCATATACGACAAAGAGGATTCGATGACTCAAGAAGACAAAGCCCAGGCCGGTAAAGGTCGCCCTACCCCAGCGCGGAAAGATCGTGAGCTTGCCCGCAAGCGACCTCTGGTTGGCGACCGAAGCAGAGAGTCCAAGAACGCGGACAAAGAAAAGAACCGCGCTGAGAGACAAAAGGCGCGTCAGGGAATGATGGCCGGCGACGAGCGCTACCTTGGGGCAAGAGACAAGGGACCGCAGCGAAAGCTTGCACGCAATGTTGTGGATGCACGCTTCACCGCCGGAGAATTAGTACTTCCGATGTTGTTCTTTGTGGTCTTGTTGACCTTCATAGATTCCTACGCTATCCAGATTGTGGCACTGTTTGCCATGTGGGGCCTGTTCATAGTTGTAGCAATAGATTCCTTCTTCGTCGGCAAGGCTGTCAAGAAAAAATTAGGCATCAAATTTGGGCCAGATAGCCTTGAGGGTGGGTTAGCTTGGTATGGCGCTATGCGCTCCATACAGATGCGAACACTTCGGATTCCAAAACCTCAGGTAGCAAGATTTACCAAGCTAGAACTCTAATCCGCAGGCAACATCAAAAGGAGTAAAGATGCAGCACAGACATCTCGGCAATTCCGGTCTCAAAGTTTCTGAGATTATTTACGGAAATTGGCTTACTCATGCTTCTCAGGTCCAGGACAAGCAGGCGGTTGACACCGTGCATGCGGCCATAGATGGTGGAATTACTACATTTGACACCGCCGATGCGTATGCGAATCAGGCTGCAGAAACCGTTCTTGGAACCGCTCTCAAGGGTCAGCGCCGCGAAGGTCTGGAGATCCTCACCAAGGTCTACTGGCCCGTGGCAGAAAAAGGTGCCAACGACGTTGGGTTGAGCCGAAAGCACATCATGGAGTCCATCAATGGTTCGCTAGTGCGCCTCAACACCGACTACGTAGATCTTTATCAAGCTCATAGATTCGACTACGAGACACCTCTTGAAGAAACCATGCAGGCGTTTGCCGACCTGGTGAGAATGGGCAAAGTGCTATACGTCGGAGTTTCCGAATGGACGGCTGATCAAATCAGGCAGGGCCAAGCACTAGCCTCCCAAATGGGCTTCCGGCTGATTTCTAATCAACCGCAGTACTCAATGCTTTGGAGAATTATCGAGGGCGAAGTCGTGCCGGCTAGCAAAGAACTGGGCCTTTCACAAATCGTTTGGTCTCCGCTGGCTCAAGGTGTGCTTACTGGAAAGTACCTACCCAAGGCAGAGCTACCAAAAGACTCAAGAGCTGCTGACTCTGAAATCGGTGGCTTTATGGAGAGGTTCATGACCGAAGACACCTTGACCAGAGTTCAACAGCTAAAGCCCTTGGCCGACGAATTGCATTTAACAATGGCTCAGTTTGGAATTGCATGGGTCCTTCAGAATAAGAACGTTGCTGCCGCAATTGTTGGAGCCTCAAAGCCAGAACAGATTGCATCTAACGTCGCAGCCATTGGTGTAGAAATCCCAGCCGAAACCATGAAGAAAGTCGACGAGATTCTTGGCGACGTGGTTTTCAAAGACCCGAGCTTGACCAAGAGTCCAAACCCAAGGCCTACTGGGCAGTAAGGCGCTTGGCCCAAAAAGGACCTTCGTAAACAAAACCGGTATAACCCTGGACTAAGTCTGCGCCCAGCGAGATTCTTGCGGTGTAGTCAGCCTTGCCGAATACACCACCAACCGAGATCACAGTCATCTGACTTGGCAGAAGTTTGCGGATTAGCTTTAGAACTTCAGTGGATCGCTCAGCTAGCACCTTGCCACTGAGTCCTCCGGATTGATCGGTGTTGCTTTCGCTGTCCAGTTGGTCGCGCGCAATCGTGGTGTTTGTTGCCACAATGCCGGCCAATTTCAATTCCACAACCAGTGCAGCGATGGCTTCAATGTCGGCGTCTGCAAGATCCGGAGCTATCTTCAGAAGGACTGGTACCGTTCCAGCCTCTGACAAAACAGCACTAAGAATCGGTTGAAGCTCTTTGACTTGTTGTAGGTCACGCAGACCAGCGGTGTTTGGTGAGGAGACGTTTACCACGATGTAATCGGCAACTGGAGCGAGCGTCATGGCCGCAAACCCATAGTCGTCAGCAGCATGTTCTTGGGTGGTGAGCTTATTTTTGCCAATGTTCACGCCGATGACAGGGAGTCGTGTATTTGACTCCCGAAGCTTCGAGATTCTAGCCGCCACCGCGACTGCACCCTCGTTGTTGAAGCCCATGCGGTTGATCAAGCTTCTGTTTTTAGGCAATCTAAACAAACGGGGCTTCGGGTTTCCTGGCTGTGGCAATGGGGTTACTGTGCCAATTTCAACGTGACCAAAACCAAGTGCGTGCAGTGGCTTTATAAGAATGCCGTTTTTATCAAAGCCCGCTGCCATGCCGAGTCTATTTTCGAACTGAAGGCCAATGATGCTCGAACTATCCCTGGGCTTTCCAGCCCGAATCAGACCCATCGCACTGAGGGCTCTGAGCACAGTTACCACGAGCTCGTGAGCAAATTCCGGATCAAGCTTGGTGAAAATCACCCTAAAGAAAAAGCGGTAGAGCAACCTTCTAGTCCCTCAGGCTCTTGATGGCGGCCTGAAAATCATCCAGCGAATCCCAGGCTTGATAGACGCTTGCAAAGCGCATAAATGCGACGTGATCCAAGTTGCGAAGTGGTTCAAGGATTGCGAGCCCGATGTCTTGCGCCTCAATAGATGCTGCACCGGTTGCCCGAAGAGCCTCCTCAACCTGCTGCGCCAACAAAGCCAAGTCAGCGTCGGTGACAGGTCTTCCTTGACATGCCTTACTGACGCCGGAGACTATCTTGTCCCTTGAAAAGGGTTCGGTGACTCCGCTGCGTTTGGTAATCATCAGTGTTGCGGTTTCGATGGTGGTGAAGCGCTTCTGGCACTCGGGGCACTGCCTGCGACGACGAATTGATACGCCATCATCGCTGGTTCTTGAGTCAATCACTCGAGAATCAGAATTTCTACAAAAAGGACAATGCACTTTTACTCCTCAAGCCTTATCGTCCCGGCCCGACCGTGAGCACTTAGCCCCTCAGCCTCTGAGAAGATTCTAAGCCTGTCAGCAACCGAAGCCAGCGCGTTTGCCGAGTAGTTCACGTGCTGCTGGGTTCTCAAGAAGGTAAAGACGGAAAGACCGGAGTTGAACTTGGCCTGCTGGCCGGTTGGTAAGACGTGATTTGACCCCGCTAGGTAGTCTCCAAGGCTTACCGGAGAATGGGCCCCGATAAACACGGCACCTGCGTGGCGAACTAGGCCAGCAAGCTGTTCGGCATTACTAGTTTGAATTTCCAAGTGCTCCGTGGCGTAATCATTGGCGACCACCATTGCCGCATTCATGTCTGCGACTAGGACAAATGCGGACTGAATAGCGCCCAAAGATGCCTCAATGCGATCGCGGTTTTCAGCAAGTGGAATCTGAAGCTCAAGCTCTGTTTCGACACGCTCAATCAGGCTGGCAGAGTCAGTAACCAGAACGGCCGCTGCGTTTTGATCGTGTTCGGCCTGCGAGATCAGGTCGGCGGCTATAAACCTTGGGTTTGCCTCCTCGTCAGCAACTATCAAAATTTCGGTTGGCCCGGCCTCCGAGTCAATACCGATCAGCCCCCTGAGCTGGCGTTTTGCCGCGGCAACAAAAATATTTCCGGGACCGGTTACCATCGCCACGGGTTGCAGTTCGATTTCAGGTATGCCGAAGGCAAAAGCCGCAATTGCACTGACTCCCCCGATGCCATAAACCTCTTCAACACCCAGCAAAGCGCAGGTGGCCATCACACTTTGACTCGGCAGCCCGTTTGCTTGAGCCGGAGAAGTAACAGCGATTCTAGGCACCTTGGCCACCTGAGCAGGAACCACGTTCATCACGACGCTCGAAGGATAAACAGCCTTGCCCCCGGGCACATATAGTCCCACTGAGTCCACAGGGACAAAGAGCTGTTCCACAGTGGCACCTTGATCAAGCTCGACCCTCACACTCGTCGGTAGCGTTGCCATAGATACGGTCCGCACCCGGTCAATTGATGTCTCTATTGCCTCTCGAAGGGGCTTGTCCAGGCTTTCAAGAGCTTCGGCCAAAGCTTCCTTGGGCACGCGAAATGACACATTCTTGAGTCCATCGAAACGTTCTGCCTGGGCATCTAAGGCTGCCAAGGAGTCGTGTTTGACCTCGGAAATTAGCTTCGACACAGCCTCGGCTACGGACTCGATGCTTACAGCGGCCCTTGGGAGTAATTCAGCGACCAAGGAAGGTGTTATCGGACCTGAGATCTCGATTTTCCGCAAGCTAGTACCCCACTAAATAAATCTGGATGAACTAACCTTATCCCGACATGACTATAGACAATGATTACTTCGACCTTTCTGGGCCAGACGGCCTCAAGGCGGTTTTTAGAAACCACGCAACCGGCATCGCACTTGCTACAGCGGCAGATGACGATCAGAACCCAATTGGCTTTACAGCGTCTTCGGTCACCTCACTTGGATCCACGCCGCCGTTGATTTCACTGAACATCTCCCAGGGAGCCTCCAGCTATCCGCATGTTTCAACCGGAAAGCTTATTGCCGTCCATACACTAGACGCTCAGAGCTTGAACCTGGCGCAGAAGCTTGCAGGCCCCAAGGAAACACGATTTTTAGCCGACGACTTCGAAATTGGACCTGAGGCGGTGCCGATATTCACGGATGCCTCTAGCGTCCTACTGGCTCGAGTCGTAAACAAAATTGAGGTTGAGTCAAACGCAGTGGTAATTCTGTCGCTGGAAAGTGCCCACCTGACAAGAATCTGCGAGCAGCCACTTGTTTACTTCCAGCGCGGCTACCACACAATTGGTGAGCGGCTTCAAGACAATTTTTAGCTAACGGAATCTGTTCCGAGAAGTGCCTTTAGCTCTCCGAACAAATCGTGGCCAACCGAGACTCGCTGCGGCAGCATAAAATGGCGGTCCGAAGAACCGACCAACTTAACCTGAACTTCGCAGGGCCCCGGATTCGCGTCGAGAATTGCCCCGAGCTTTAGCAGGCGCTCTTTGGTAGCAACGCTGTCAGCGATCCGAAGCTTCAACACTCCACCTTGCTCGCGCCCAGCATCTAACACGTCAATCGAGTAAGCCTGCATCATCATTTCTTCGTCGCGGCGAGAAACTCTGCCGCGAACTGAAACTGTCTGATCCGCAACCAGATGCTCTCGGTTTGCCAAATAGGTCTTGCCCATAAACATTATGGAAATCTCACCGGAAAAATCCTCCAGTGTGATCTGACCATATTGATTTCCACTGGTTCGCGCTACTTTATGCTGAACCTGAGTGATTAGCCCCGCTAAAGTTACTGTTTCGCCATCCTGAATATCGCTTTGCTTCAGGGCGATTGTGCCCATATCACTGTTGCGCATCAGCATTGATTCCTGCCCGGCAAGTGGGTGATCAGACACGTAAAGACCTAGCATCTCGCGTTCATGGGCCAAAAGATCTCGCTTAGTCCACTCCGGCAAATCTGGAACCTGCACTATCGAAGGATCGTCATCAAGCACTCCCCCGAAAAGATCCACCTGACCATTTGCGCTCTGCTTGCGCTTTACGCCTGCCGTTTCAATGGCTTCTTCAAACACCGCCGTTAGTGATCGTCTAGTGTGGCCAAAGGAATCAAAAGCCCCAGCCTTGATTAGTGACTCAACCACTCTTCTGGTCCCAGCCTGCTGTCCAGCTCGAGTTAGAAAGTCATCGAAGCCAGTAAACGCCTCTTCGCTGCGGGCCTTGATGATTGATTCAACTACGTTATGCCCCACATTTCGAACAGCTTCCAGGCCAAATCGGATGTCGTCGCCCACAGCAGCAAAGACCCCGATGGATTCGTTTACATCCGGTGCTAGCACCTTGATGCCCATCCTGCGGCACTCATTGAGATAGATGGCCAGTTTGTCTTTTGAGTCACCAACAGAGGTCAGCAGTGCTGCCATATATTCGGCGGGAAAATTCGCTTTCAGATACGCGGTCCAGTAAGAGAGCACGCCGTAGCCGGCCGAATGAGCCTTATTGAAGGCGTAGTCGGCGAACGGGAGCAGAGTGTCCCAGAGCGCGGTTATAGCCGGCTTGGAAAACTTGTTGTCCATCATGCCCTGGCTGAATATTTCAAACTGCTTGTCTAGCTCTTCCGGCTTCTTCTTTCCCATTGCCCTTCGAAGCAAGTCAGCTTGACCGAGGGTGTAGCCGGCAACCTTCTGAGCCGTCGCCATTACCTGCTCCTGATAAACAATTAAGCCGTAGGTGGGACCGAGAATTTCCTGCAGCGGGCCTGCTAACTCGGGGTGCACTCCCTCAATTTCCTGCTGCCCATTTTTACGCTGAGCGTAGTTGGTGTGAGAGTTCATGCCCATGGGGCCTGGGCGATAAAGGGCAATCACGGCGGAAATGTGCTCGAACTCGCTCGGCTTCAAAAGCCTCAGCAAAGATCGCATGTTATCGCTGTCGAGCTGAAAAACCCCGAGTGTGTCACCTGAAGACAATAGGTCAAAAGTGTTTTGATCAGAGTTCAGGTCAAGGTCTTCCAGAACTAAAGTTTCGCCTCGGTTTTGCAAAATGTTCTGAAGCGAGTCGTCTATCACTGTCAGGTTTCGCAAACCCAAAAAGTCCATTTTCAACAACCCGAGGTCTTCGCAGGGAGGCTGGTCAAACTGAGTGATTATTGCGCCGTCTTCTTCGCGCTTCATAATAGGAATTACGTCCATCAGTGGCTCCGCCGACATGATTACACCGGCGGCGTGAACTCCCCACTGGCGCTTCAGGGACTCTAGGCCCTTGGCTAGCTTGAACACTTCTTGGCTTTGAGGATCCGTTTCGATGATTTCCCGGAACTCCGCTGCCTCGGAGTAGCGTTCCGACGCTGGATCCACGAGGTCATTCAGCGCAATGTCGCGACCCAAAACCATGGGCGGCATCGCCTTTGTTAACTTCTCCCCCACTGAATAAGGAAGCGCCATGACGCGAGAGGCGTCCTTGAGCGCTTGCTTTGCCTTGATGGTACCGAAGGTGACGATCTGGGCCACTCGGTCATCGCCATATTTCTGGGTTACGTACCTTATAACTTCCGGGCGCCTTCGATCATCGAAATCAACATCAATATCGGGCATAGATAGACGCTCTGGATTCAAAAACCGCTCAAAAATTAGATCATGCTTCAGTGGATCGAGCTCAGTGATACCGAGGGCGTAGGAGGCCAGTGAGCCTGCGGCAGAGCCTCTTCCGGGTCCAACTCGGATTCCCTGCTGTCTTGCCCATCTAATAAAGTCCGAAACAACCAAAAAATAGCCAGGGAAGCCCATGGACTTTATGACGTCAATCTCATATGCCGCTTGTCTCTTGTGGTCATCTGAATAGCCAGCTGGGAAGCGAGTATCCATGCCTTCCCAGACTTCTTTTTCCAACAGTCCGGCTTCTGTTTGGCCCTCGGGCACCGGGAACCTCGGCATTAGATCTCGCTTGGCAAAATCAATCTCGCTGCGCTCAGCAATCAGCAGTGTGTTATCCGCCGCCTCCGGTATCTCGGCAAAAAGCTCCCGCATCTGCTTGGCAGATTTAAGGTAATACTCTTCGGATTTGAACTTGAATCTATTTGGGTCTTCAAGGTTGGAACCCACTTGCACGCAAAGCAGCGCATCATGGGCAACCGAATCTTCTTTTTCGGTGTAATGCAAATCGTTGGTCGCCACCATAGGTAGCTTCAGATCCTTGGCAAGACGAAGTAAATCATCTCTGACTCTTTTTTCGATCTCAAGACCGTGGTCCATGACTTCAACGAAATAATTGCCCTCACCAAAAATGTCTCGAAATTCGGCAGCAGTATCAAGCGCCTCCTGATACTGACCCAGCCGCAACCTAGTTTGAACTTCGCCACCTGGACAGCCGGTAGTGGCGATTAGCCCTTTTCCAAATTTCGAAAGAAGTTCCCGGTCCATTCTTGGCTTGAAGTAGTAGCCCGAAAGATACGCTTCTGAGGAAAGTCGGAACAGGTTCTGCATCGAGTCATTATTTGTTGCCCACATTGTCAGGTGGCTATACGCACCACCACCAGAGACATCATCTCCCCCGCCATCGCCCCAGCGAACTCGGGTTTTGTCTTTTCTGCTGCCCGGCGCCAAGTAGGCCTCGATGCCAATAACTGGCTTAATATCGTGCGCCTTGGCTTGCTTCCAGAACTCGTAGGCACCGTGATTATTTCCATGGTCGGTAATTGCAATCGCTGGCATTTCAAGTTCAGCGGCCTTTGCGACGAGCTGTTTGATGCGTGCAGCGCCATCGAGCATCGAATACTCAGAGTGATTGTGAAGGTGGACAAATGACTTATCAGACATTTTTTACCTTCCCTAGAGCACCTATGTTAGATGCGAAAGTCGACATCGCGCAGGCGATTGAGCGCGATTTCCAAATCAATTGGGTATTCGCTTTCGAATTCAACAAATTCGCCGGTCGCCGGGTGATCAAAACCGAGATTTTTCGCATGCAGCCACTGTCGATCTAGATCCAAGGATGTAGCTAGCTTTGGATCAGAGCCGTAGAGCGGGTCCCCCACCAGCGGATGGCGAAAATGAGAAAAATGCACTCTAATTTGGTGAGTCCTGCCAGTTTCTAGGCCCACCTTCATCAATGCTGCAGCGGGAAGAACTTCGATGGTTTCGTAATGAGTCACAGCAGGCTTCCCTGTGGCCGAAATAGTGAACTTGTAGTCATGCTTCGTGCTGCGACCAATTGGAGTGTCTATGGTCCCGCGAGAGGGTTCCGGGTGGCCCTGAACCAGTGCGTGGTAGGTCTTTTTTACCACTCGGTCTCGAAAGGCCTGTTTTAGAACCGAATAAGACACTTCGGATTTTGCCAAAACCATCAGGCCGCTGGTACCAACGTCCAGCCGCTGAACAATACCTTGGCGCTCCTGCGCACCAGAAGTGCTCAGTTGAATCCCTCTGGCCATTAATACGCCCGGGACCGATGGACCAACAAAGCCCTGCGAAGGGTGGGACACAACCCCAGATGGCTTGTCGATCACGACAATGTGTTCGTCTTGATAAATAATCTTTAGCTGTTCAACGTCTTCTGGCTGCACTGTAATTTCTCTGGAAACCTCTTCCAGCAGAACCTCTAGAACCGCGTCTGCCACCAAGCGATCAGACTTGGCAACCAGGTTTCCGTTTTGGCTGACGGCGCCTGTGGCTATCAGCTCAGCGACGTGACTTCGAGACATACCCAGCATTTTCGCAAGGCCGGTATCGGCCCTAATGCCTGCCATATCCGGTGGAACCGGGAGAAGCTTAGGCTGCACGTCCGCCGCCAATCTCATCCCCGCGCAGGGTTTGTATCACTGCCAAGACAACCCCGATAACCAAAAAGGTATCCGCCAGATTGAAGATGGCAAAGTTGAACGGGATTTGAATAAAGTCAACGACGTGGCCATTGAAAAACTCCGGTGCCTTGAATGCTCTGTCAATCCAGTTACCTGCGGCTCCTCCAAGCAGGAAGCCACCGATTAGGCTCCAGTAACTCGTCTTTATACGACGTCCATAGATAAGCATCGCAATTACCGCGACGGTAGAGATAAGGGTCAAAACCCACGTTGCACCAAAGCCCAATGAGAATGCGGCCGCATCGTTGTAGGCAAGACGAAACCTCAGCAAATCGCCAACTACCTGAACCGATTGATTCGTTAGGTTCGCTTCAGCCCAAAACTTAGTGGCCTGATCGATTGCAACAATACTAAGAGCGGTCCCAAGGAATATGGTTACTCGCTTGGCTCCGCCGTTACTTGGAGTCACTCTCGGAATCGTCATCATCCTGCTGAGCTGAGCCACTCTGTTCAGTTTCGGCCACTGGAACGCTCTCTTCTGAGATTGGAGCAACGCTTGCTTCCTCGCGAGTAAGGCTATCCAGTTGACTCTCGATGTAGCGGCGAAGCTGTTCGCGGTAATCTGCCTCGAATAGTTTCAGTTCTTCTATTGACTCAAGAACTTGCTTGCGTTCCATCTCGAGCTTTCCATGTAACTCTCGGGACTCAGCCTCAGCATCTCGAATTAGCCTGGCGGCTTGTTCTTGGCCTTCTCTTACTATTTGATCGCGCTTTACCTGCCCATCGCGAACGTGATCCTCGTGAAGTTTTTGAGCAAGTTCAATAATGCTCTTAGATGAGTCCGTGCCCTCTAGTAAACCGTCCGACCCAGCATCGCTGGCCCCTGGAAAGGCTGCGGCCATGGCCGGGGCGGCCAGTGTCTGCATGGAATCGCTTCCCCCGGTCTTGAGGTCTTGATTCTCTATAACAACCCGTCGGAACTCTAGAACTACCTCGTCCAGGAAATCATCGACTTCGTCCTGATCGTAGCCCTCACGGAACTTAGTAGTTAGAAACCTTTTACTGAGAATGTCCTCGGGTGACAACGCCATTTTAAACCTCTTCTAAATTTTTCAACTCGGTGAGCTGGTCACTATGTTATTGGCAGTTAGAGCCCTCTGGCAAAGCCCTGCAAGATTAAGACTGCAATCAGCAGTACGGTCCAGGCCAAATCAAGGGCAATTGGACCGAGTCTTAGCGGAGGAATGAAACGTCTTGCGAATTTGAGAGGCGGATCCGTAACTGTGTAGCAAAGATCAAACACCGGAAGCAGAAGGCCCTTGGGTTTCCATCCTGTATTCACGCTCATCACCAGTTCAGCGATAAAGCGAATGATCATCGCGTAGAAAAAAAGCTGCAGCACCCAGTAAAGAGTAAGTCCGATTATTGACATATCTATTAAACGAGATCTTCAGAATTTGACTCTTGCGAGTCAGATTCTGAGTCAGAAACCATTACGTGAGAAGGGCTAAGCAGGAATACCTTCGGGGTAACTCTTCGAAGATGTCCCTCTAGACCCTCCTTGAGGCCCAACATGAAATCGCGCATTTGCTTTGCGTCCGCTTCGCTCATTGCCCCAATGTTCACAATCACCGGCACACCGGTTCGAAAGTGTGCGGCAACCTCTTTAGCGTCAGCATAGGTCTCAGGCTCCAGCGTGATGATCTCAGACATATCGGAAGATCTCCGTGGTCGAGGTGCGCTGGTTCGCGGCTTTGCCGAATCTGGCTTGGCGCTCTCCGAGCTGCCAAAGCCAAAGTAATTCATCGTAGAACTGAAAACGCCCATTTTACAACTCCTAAGGTTGTCTAAAGACTATTAGTTGTTTCCCCGGGGGCCGGTAATTGCGCTGCCAATCCGGACGTGTGTCGCGCCCAATTCGATGGCAACTTCATAATCAGCGCTCATCCCAATCGACAAGGCTTTGGCTTCTGGAGCAACCTGTTGTAGTTCATGGCTGATCCGAATGGTGTTTTCAAAATCCACCCTCGGGTCGACATCTAGACCAGCAACGGCCATCACCCCAAGTAGCTTAAGTCCTGAAACTTCAAGAGCAGCATCCGCAAATTGCTTAATCGAAGAAGGCTTTAGCCCACCGCGATTTTGATCCTCAGTGAGGTTTAGTTCTATGTAACAAGAAATTTCAGCGTTATTTGCGGCTAGCTGCTTGGCAATCGCTTTTAGGAGGCTGGATCTATCAAGAGAGTGAATAGTTTTGGCATAAGTCATCGCACTTTTTACCTTGTTCGATTGCAGTTGGCCAACGAAGTGCCAATTAGCCTCCGCCAGTGGTCTCAATCTTTCCAGCTCTAAGGCCTTCGGCTTTGCCTCTTGGTCTCTGTTTTCACCAAAGTTTCGGTGCCCTAGATCCACAAGTTCGGATACCACGCTGGTCGGATGAGTCTTCGTGATGACAATCAGGTCAACATCAGAGGAATCTCGACCTGCCGACGAAGCGGCAGCCGAGATTCGGTCTTGGACCTCCTGGTACCGAAGTGCTAGTTGGCTCAACGGAAGAATTCAGGCAGGTCCAAGTCGTCTCCGAAGTAGCCAGGTGTCGAAACCTTCTGCTTCACCTGGGAAGCTTCTTCTGCTTCGTCGCTGAACTCGAAGCTTGGCGCGGCCACTTCTTCAGGCTCTAGTTCCTGATCTGCCATGCCTTCAGAGACTGCATTCGCAGTTTCCGAAGCAGCGGTCAAAGCTGCAACTCCTAGTGCACTTGCCTCAAACTTGCGATGAGTAGGTTCCCCACCGTCAAAGCCAGCGGCAATAACGGTAATTCGAACCTCGTCGCCCAAAGTGTCCTCGATGGTGGCACCGAAGATAATGTTTGCTTCTGGGTGGATAGCTTCCTGAACGAGTCTGGCTGCGTCATCAATTTCATGCAGACCCAAGTCGGAAGCTCCTTGAACCAACAACAGCACTCCGTGAGCACCCTCGATAGTTGCCTCCAAAAGCGGTGAAGAAACAGCTATCTCAGCTGCTCTGACAGCGCGGTCTTCGCCCTTCGCTGTTCCGATACCCATCAGTGCACTTCCAGCACCCTGCATAACCGATTTTACGTCATTGAAGTCAAGGTTTATAAGACCAGGGACCACGATTAGATCGCTTATACCCTGAACGCCGGCACGCAGTACATCATCGGCGGTCATGAAGGCCTCGAGCGCCGAGACCTTTTTGTTTGTCATCTCCAGAAGGCGCTGGTTTGGAACCACGATCAGGGTGTCCACTTCTTCGCGAAGCGAACTGATTCCCTCGTCCGCCTGAACGGCTCTGCGCTTACCTTCAAAATTAAATGGACGGGTCACCACACCAACCGTCAGTGCGCCCAATCGTTTGGCAATTCTTGCGACCACCGGTGCTCCCCCGGTGCCAGTTCCGCCACCCTCTCCAGCGGTTACGAAAACCATGTCGGCGCCCTTAAGGGCCGCCTCGATATCACTCTCGTGCTCCTCAGCTGCTCGGCGACCGACTTCTGGGTCAGCGCCTGCACCCAATCCGCGAGTGATGTCTCGACCAATGTCGAGCTTCACGTCAGCATCGCTCATCAATAGCGCCTGAGCATCAGTGTTTATGGCAACAAACTCAACTCCTCGCAAGCCAGACTGAACCATCCGGTTTAGAGCATTAACCCCGCCGCCGCCGACGCCCACTACTTTGATTATGGCCTGGTAGTTCGGGATCTCTGACAATTCTGCCTCCTTGCGAAAACCCTCAAGCTAAGGCTGAGGCTTAGCTTTTGGCAGGGTATTCAATTTGCGGTTAGAAATTAGGCGGTTATCCCGTCATTCAGGCCCAAGCACTCTGGCGTGTCGCAAAGAGAAACCTCGCTCATGAATTTGGATATTGGACCACTGGAGAGTTAGGAGAACTGACATCAATCCTCAGAGCATTTTTCACCCCGGTTGCTATTAGTGAATCCAGCACCTCGGACTTTAGGAGCCCTTCGTCAGTCGAACCCCAAAATACGTTTAGATTGCTGTCTCGAAGCACCAGCTTAGAAGTGAGCGACCTTGACACCTCAAGGGAAAATACCTGGCTATAGGTGGCCAACGGCAGCGAGAACAATAGCTCTACGGCCGCAGTGAATCTTGGGTTTTCAATCGGGTTTCCATCAAAAATAAGAAACGGGTAATTGGATATTTCATCCGTAGCCGCAATTTGTACACCGGCGGCGTCATAGAGAAAGCTCTTGCCGGCTCTAACCAGGATCAAAATCGGCTGTCGCTCTCTGATGTTCAGCCGAAGAGTATGCGGAGGCTCAGCTTGCGAGGTGAATGTTTCAATGAGCGTAAATTCGCCAAGCAAACCAGCAATTTCATCATCGCTGATGGTCGTCATGGGACGTTCATAAAGACTAGAAAGAGCGGACTCGAGCTCGGATTCAGAAATGCGCTCGTTCCCGACAAACTCAATTTTTTCAACCGCAAGCATGGGAGTGAAAAAACTCGACAACACCACGGCCGTCAAAGAGACCGGACCGACTATGGCCAGGATTCTCCCCCACAGCCCAAATGCACCAAGTCGGATCGACTTGCCGGGGCTCTTGGCACCGCGAATCCGCTTTCGTTCTTGACCGAGTAGCTCGCGTTCGGGCCTCTTCAACTAGCTGTCCAGAGCGTCAAGTAGTGCGGGGATCATCTTGTATATATCTCCGCAGCCCATGGTGATTATAAAATCTCCCGGCCTAGCAATGGCTGCCGCAGCAGCCGGAACATCGTCCCAATTGCCCACCAGACTAACGCCCGGAGCATCTTTGGCCTCATTGGTAATCAGCTCGGCTGTGACCCCAGGTTCGGGATCCTCTCTGGCTGCATAAATCGAAGTGACCAGAGAGAAGTCACTAATAGCGAGGGCTTCAGCGAATTCTTTGTAGAAAATGCGAGTTCGGCTGTAAAGGTGAGGTTGAAAAACCGTGATGAGTCTGCCTGAACCGACACTTGCTTTAGCCGCCCTAAGCGCTGCCGTGACCTCGGTTGGGTGATGGGCGAAGTCGTCATAGACACTCACCCCGCGTCTATCTCCGTGCAGCTGGAACCGGCGATCGGTTCCACCGAAGCCCACAACTGCCTCCAACGATTCAAGCAACCTAAAACCAAGACCCAATAAGACCGCCACGGCTCCAGCGGCATTTTGAGCATTGTGCTCGCCAGGAATCTTGAGGACAGCATCCGCAGTTTGATCCAAGTAGCGAAGACTAAATTTGACCCGTGGCCCCGAAGAGTCAATCGAGGTGATCTGAAGATCTGCGTTTTCTGAAAGGCCGAAGCTGATTATATTTTTGTGCTCAATTATCTTGCTGATGGTCACGGCGCCTGAATCGTCAGCAGACATCACTAAAAGGTCCGAGGCGGCTTCGGCAAACTTCACAAATTCTCCGTGGAAGGCTTCAAGTGAGCCAAAGTGATCCAAGTGATCTGGGTCGACATTGGTAATAAGTGCAATCGCAGTTTTGTAATGCAGAAAGCTACTGTCCGACTCATCAGCCTCAATCACGAACTGCTTGCCGCCACCGAATCCGCTGGATGCCCCCAAATCCTGAATAACGCCGCCATTTACAAAGCTAGGGTCGGCGCCAAGCTTGGATAAACCAGTGACCACCATTCCAGTTGAAGTGGTCTTGCCGTGCGCACCGGCCACTGCAATCAGAGAATACTTAGATGCCAAATGGGCCAGCAATGCCGATCGATGCAGCACCGGAAGACCCTTTTCGATTGCCAAAAGAAGCTCGGGGTTTGTTTCCCACAGCGCCGAAGTAACGACGACGGTGTCGGCCTCACTCAGATTCGCAGCATCGTGTCCAATGGCTATTGGCACGCCTATGCTTTCAAGCGCCTCAACATTGGGGCTAGTTCTGACATCGGAACCCGTAACGGGAACACCCATCTGCACCAGCAGCCTGGCAATGCCGGACATACCTGAGCCACCGATACCTATGAAATGAACAGTACCCAAGTTGCCCGGAATGGCTTGGCTGAAATCTGGCTTAATCACGCTTATTAGTATCCAGTGCTTCTAGAACAAATTCGCTAAGCCGCTCGGTGGCATCGATAATCGCCTCTGATTTTGCAGCCTTGGACATTGAAATCAGCCCTTTTTTATGTGACATAAGTGGAATCAAAGTGTTCGATACATATTCCGCAGTGAACTTGGCATCCTCAACTAGCAGACCGCCGCCGGCTTTCACGACTGAAGCGGCATTTAAGCGCTGTTCACCGTTTCCAATTGGGTAGGGAATATATAGCGCCGGAAGCCCAGTGGCGGCGAACTCCGAAACCGTCGAAGATCCAGCCCTAGAGACAGCAAAATCACTGGCCGAAATTGCAACATCCATTGCCTTGCAGTAGGCCATGCGACGGTAACCGGCCCGTGAGACCTCTTCGAGATTGGCTCGATCTCCAACTATGTGCAGCACCTGAATACCGGCCGCATTCAGTTGGTCGAGACTCGAGGCGATTGAATCATTGATGCTCTTAGCCCCCAATGACCCACCGGTGACCAACAGGGTGGGCAGCATTGGGTCCAGTCCAAGCTCAACTCTGGCTTGCTGGGTGTCATAGCTAGATACCGAGGCAGCGATCTCCTGACGAATAGGCATCCCGGTGACTCTCGCGCCCTGCAAATTACTGTTTGGAAAGGTAACTGCCACCCACTTGGTGAGTTTCGCACCCAGTTTGTTGGCGAATCCTGCCAAGGCGTTAGCCTCGTGAACCACCAGCGTCGTCCTGGTGAACCAAGCAGCCAGGTAAGCGGGAGCCGAGGCATAGCCTCCGAAGCCAACAACGCAATCTATCTTTCGTGATCTGATTACTCGAACAACCTGCAAACTGGCAGACAATAGACGAAATGGATAAACCAAGCTCTTAACTGACAATTTCCTAGGTAGCGGCAGCCTTGGGATTGTAATGAGCTCAAAGCCGCGGTTTGGAACCAGCCTCGACTCCAGCCCTTCCTTGGTGCCGAGCGCCAAAACTGTGTGCTCTTGGTCTCGAAGCAGCTCTCCCAAGGCCAGCAGAGGGTTTACATGCCCACCCGTGCCTCCGCCTGCAAGTAAAAACCTACTCACTTGCTGCTCCGACCAAGTTTTAGAATTCGATCCCGCTCAACGGCCAAAACAATTCCAATACCGACCAAGGTGGCAATCAGAGAAGAGCCTCCAGCCGAAATAAGCGGTAATGGAACACCTAGTACCGGCAATAGGCCAAGGACCACAGAAATGTTGATGAAGGCCTGCAGTACGACCCAGAGCATCACGCCAACAACAAGGTTTCGACTAAAGCCGTTGGTTTGATTCTTAGCGATTGAAAACATGGTTAGTCCTAGTGTAAGGAATACAAGAATGACAAAGGATGAACCTATAAGCCCAAGCTCTTCGCCAATTACCGCAAAAATGAAGTCATTTTCGACCTCGGGAATCCAATTCCACTTGAGCTTGGACCTGCCCAGACCGGTACCCCAAATGCCACCGGAGGCCAATGCCCAGGTGCCCTTTTCGTACTGCCACATAACTCCCATTGGGTCAGCCGCACCCGGGTTGAGCCAAGCAGTAAACCTAATAAGCCGTGAAGGTGTTGCCGCCACAAGAAAAATGGCAGCCAAGACGCCGGAAAGCGCTATCCCCAGAAAATAAACCCAAGGCATTCCGGCAATCAGGAATAACCCGATTAGCGTTACCGCCATTACTGCGCCGGTGCCCATGTCCTTTCCAAGTAGCGCCACCAGAAACAGCGCTACAAATGAGTACACGAATACACGACCCCAGATTTGTCTATTCCGAATTGGGTCGTCAGTGAGCTGCGCCAATTGATTTGCAAAAGCGAGAATCAGCCCAAGTTTCAAAAACTCGGAGGGCTGGATGTTTGTGAATCCAATGTTCAGCCAATTCCGGTTTCCATTAATCTCAACTCCAAATAACACTGTCACTAACTGCAAGCCCAATGTCAGATACAGCGCTACCATTCCGGTTCTACGAAACAAACCGAGCGGAAAGCTGGCAACTATTGCCATAAGAGCCATGCCAATTAGAGCAAAGCCGCCCTGCCTGAAAAATGTACTGCCGGCATTTGCTGTTTCCTTAAAGCTATCCACCGCAGAAGCGCTGGCGACCATCGCCAAACCAAACAACACAGTAAAAATAGTAAGGCCGAGCAGCAGGTAAAACTGCCTTGACTGTGCCCTGAACGATGGCCTGGTGAGCTGCTTGAAATCTGTCATTTTGCACCGAGTTTGTTTACCGCGTTTGCGAATTTCTCACCGCGATCGGCGTAATCAACAAACTGGTCCATCGAGGCTGCCATTGGAGCCAACAGAACCGTATCGCCGGGATTGGCCAACTCAAAAGCGGACTGAACAGCACTGCCCATTGGATCGCCCTTGTCGGCCAAAATTAGCGGCACTGCGGGCAAATGAGTCCCAAAAAGCCGTTCCAGCAATTCGGTGTCATCGCCCAGCAAAATCGCAGCCCGAACTCTTGATCCGTGACGAACAATTACAGGTTCCGGGTCAACTCCCTTTAGTAGGCCGCCAAGAATCCAAATAATTGACTCCACCGCTCCCAATGAGGCTTCTGCCGCATGAGCGTTTGTGGCCTTCGAGTCATTCACGAATCCAACCTGGTTGACTTGGCCCAGGTACTGGGCACGGTGAGGTGCTAACTCGAATGAACGAATAGCCTGCCTCACTGACGCAGGTTCAACCCCACAAGCTCGTGCGATAGTCGCAGCCGCAGCGCTGTTTGCCAAAAGATGACTCGAGGCAGATGAAATCTGCTCAATGTCAACCACTTCGCAAAGCTCCAGAGCCTTATTAGCTCGATCCTCCAAGAAAGCCCGGTCAACAAGATAGTTTTCGACGTAACCAACCGAAGACAGGCTTGGTGTGGCCAGACTAAAGCTGACTGCCCTGCAACCTGGTGCCACTTCCGCCTGCTGGGCTGCCCGAAGGGTTCTGGGGTCCTGCTCATTGAAAACAATGAACTCTGCGGTGTTCTGGTAGATCTTTGCCTTGGCGGCCAGATAGCCTTCAAAGCCCCCGTGCCAGTCAAGGTGATCCTGGGCAATGTTCAAAAAAGCAGCCACCTGGAGCTGAATCTTGCCCAAGTAGTGCAATTGAAAACTCGAAAGCTCCACAACGAGGTAATCAAAACCGGCTGGGTCTCTGATGGCATCCAGGATTGGAACCCCAATATTGCCGCAGGCAATTGCTCTGTGCCCTGACTGAATGAGCATGGCTGTGGTCAATTCACTGGTGGTGGTCTTGCCGTTAGTTCCGGTAATCCCGATCCACTTGGCAACCGAACTGGTTTTGTCTCTGAGTCGCCAAGCTAGATCAATATCCCCTAGCAGTGGGATTCCCTTTTGCTCTAGGGCCTTGACAAGCGGATGATCTGGATAAAAACCAGGTGAGATGATCGCGAAATCAGGCTCAAACCCGAGGCCCGCAAGGACCCCCGGCGACTCCGATGAGTGAAACCTTCCACCGATCAAGTCAACCAGGTCTGCAATTTCAGGCTTTGCGGATTTGCCAACTGCTGCCGTTTGAACGCCTAATTCAATCAAAGTATCGACCGCTGAGAATCCAGAGCTCCCAAGCCCGACCACCACAGCCTTGAGCCCCGACCAGGAACCGTGCCAGGAATCCGGGAGGATCATATTCCGTAAATCCATTCGAAGTAAAACAGGCCCACACCTGAAACCACGCAGAGTGCGCCAATAATCCAGAACCTGACAACGACCGTTATTTCAGCCCAGCCCTTTAGTTCAAAGTGATGGTGAAGCGGAGACATCAGAAAAACCCGCTTGCCAACGCCGGTTCGACGCTTGGTTATCTTGAAAAACACCCTCTGAATCACCACTGAGCCAGTGACAATTACAAAGATTCCACCGATCAAGACCAAAAGCAGCTCGGTACGAGAAACTATCGCAAGGGCCGCCAATCCGCCACCAAGGCCCAAAGACCCGGTATCCCCCATAAATATTTGAGCCGGGGAGGTGTTCCACCAGAGAAAGCCAATGCATGCCCCAACGATGGCAGTGGCAACGACCGCTAGATCAAGCGGGTCTCGGACTGCGTAACACGAGGCAAGGTTTTGAGTTACGGTTGCGCAACTTTGGTTGAACTGCCAAAAACCAATGACCACGTAAGCGCCCATTGAGATGACAAGAGAGCCGGAGGCTAGGCCATCAAGGCCGTCAGCGATGTTCACGCCATTCGATGCCGACGCAACCAGCAGATAAACCCAGCCGATGAACAACGCCATTCCTATGAAGCTGCCCCAAAAGAAAAGATCAAGCGGTAAATCACGAAATAGCGATATTGACGTAGATGCCGGGGTTAGCCCATTGTCATCGGGAAACTGCAGCGCGAGGATCGCAAAGGCCACCGCCACAACGCCCTGTCCGGCTATCTTCGCCCAGCCCCCGAGCCCCAAGCTCCGTTGATTCTTTACCTTGAGGTAGTCATCTATAAACCCAATGAGGCCAAGTCCGACCATCATGAAAAGCACTAAGAGCGCAGAGGTGGAAGGAGTCTCTCCATTTATCAGCTTTGCCGTGAAGTAACCCACAACCGCAGCCAGCAAAATGACAATTCCACCCATTGTTGGAGTGCCGCGCTTGGTGTGATGAGCCTCTGGGCCATCGTCGCGAATGAACTGCCCCCAATTAAGCGATCTAAATAGGGCTATAAAGGCTGGGGTTGCCAAAAGAGATATGAATAGCGATATGCCTCCGGCGGCCAATAGCGCTCTCATGTAATACCCGCCAAATCATCGCCCAAAAATCTAAGTCCGGAAACGTTGCTCGATTTAACCAAGACCACGTCACCTGGCAATAGCATTCCACGGATTGCCACCAAAGCCGCATCAACAGTACCGAAGAACTCAGATTCACCGTCCCAGCTTCCTTCAGCAGTGGCTGAAAGATGCAATATCTTGGCGTCGTCACCAACCACAACCAACTTGTCAATGTTGTAGCGAACCAGCAGTAGCCCTAAGCTCCGATGCTCTTGGTCTGATATCTCGCCAAGCTCCGCCATCGACCCCAGTACGGCAATGGTCCGGTGGCCGCTTCGACCAATGACCGCAAGAGTCTGAAGGGCCGCTCGCATTGAATCCGGTGAGGCATTGTAGGCATCGTTAATTACATAGACGCCCTCGACGCTTTTAGTTAACTGCATGCGCCAACGCTCGGCCAGCTCCATGCCCTCAAGCGATTCAAAGCTTTGGTTTCGATCTAAGCCAAGAAATGCTGAGACTTCCAGGCTAGCCGCCGCATTCATGGCCTGGTGCTCGCCAAGGATGGCCAGTGAGAGCGTATAAACCTCCGAGTCGCCAATTTCAAGCTTGATTATCGTGCCGTCGAGGGATATCTCAGTGTCGATAATTCGGGTGTTGGCATCCGGATTAAACCCAAAGCCAGAAATGCTCACACCCGAATCTGGCCGATAGTCCCTGACAATTGGATCGTCGAGATTTAGTACCACGTGCTTAGTGGTGTACTGAAGTAGCTCGGCCTTAATGGTGGCGGTTTGCTCTATTCCTCCGAACACCCCGGCATGTGCCAAGCCAACCTTCAGAATCACTGACACGTCAGGCTTAGACCACTGAGCGAGCTTGGCGATTGAACCAAGGCCGGCCGCCCCGTATTCGAGTATCAAATAACGTGTGTCAAAATCTATTCTCAAAACGGTGGCGGGAAGCCCCACGCTGTTGTTATAAGAACCCTTGGGAGCAACAGTTGGTGCAATCGGACTCAAAATCTCACGAAGCATGTTTTTTGTGGAGGTCTTGCCATTGGACCCAGTTATACCGATGACACTCAGTGTCGACCTCGACCGAACGCGCGCCAATACTTCCGAAGCCAACGCACTTAGCGCCTCAACCGTATCCGGAACCACAATCTGGTCAATTGGCAATGAGTCATCGGGCTCAGATACCACCGCAAGTGCCGCCCCTTTGGAGGCAACATCGGGCAAATATCGGTGTCCATTATCGCTGGCACCCAGTTTTGCAAAGAAAATATCCCCGGCAGAAATTTCTCTTGAGTCTGTGGTGCAGACGCCTGAAACAACACCTTTAGGCTGGCCGCGATAAATTTGACCGCCCATTGCAAGCGCAAGTTCTTCAAGGTTCATATCAATCAAGGTTCAATGCCCTTCTTACCTCAAGCGAAGCATCAAAAGGAAGCTTCTTGCCGGCTACCTCGCGATACTTCAAGTGACCTGGGCCGCACCAAAGGATTGCACCGTCGACTCCGGTGGAATTAACCGCCTGAGAAATAGCCGACTGAGGGTCCCCCACCTCCGACACGAATTCCGAGGGCTGCGTTTCTAGGATGCCCGCTATAAGCCCGGCCCTGATTGTGGCTGGGTCTTCACTCCTTGGGTGCTGATCGGTTACGAATACGTGGCTGGCATACTTTGCTGCAGCCCTGCCCATTTCAATGCGCTTACCTGGGTCCCTGTCTCCAGAGGCCGACAGTAAAACGACAAGTTCTGGGTATTTTTCACTAAGTTCATGAGCAGCCAGTTCAACAGCCTGCGGAGTATGAGCGTAGTCAAGATAGACATGCGGCTGGGCATCGCCAACCAATTGAAGCCTTCCGGGCACAACCTGAGTTATCAGAGGTACTGCGGACTCGATTGAAGCAGGCTTGTAGCCCGCATCAAGAAGCATGACTACCGCCAGCACAAGATTTTTTGCCATTAGCGGGCCTAGGTCGCAAGCCAAAAACAATTCATGTTTTCCAAAAATACGGACGCCGGCATTGGCTAGCTCGAAATCATAGTCGCGATTGGACCCAATGCTCGTCAAATCCCCGGGTGACTGCTGGTTTACCGAGTCAAGCATTTGCTGACCGAACTCATCCTCAACGTTGATGACCGCGCGCTTGGAGAACTGGCTTGAAAACAAAAGTGCTTTGGCGGACAAGTAGTTGTCCATTGAACCGAATTCATCTAAGTGGTCTCTAGTGAGATTCGTAAAACCCGCAACATCAAAAATCACTCCATCAACTCGATTTCTCACAAGAGCTTGCGCAGAAACCTCAACGACCGCAGCGGTAGCTCCAGCACTTGCCATCTCAGACAAAAGCCAGTGCAAGCGTGGAGCCTCCGGGGTGGTTAGTGGGCTCTGAATTTGCTCTTGCCTAATTTGAGTAAATGCCGATGATGACAGTCCGGCCTGAACGCCTAATTCAAGGAGTATCTGATGGAGATAAAAAGCCGTAGAAGTTTTACCGTTGGTTCCGGTCACCCCAAATATCTGTAACCCCAATTCCATCGTTCCCATCACAAAGGCCGAAAGGGCACCGGTAATTAGCCTTGGATTTGGGTGAATTAGCAAGGGAAGTTCGGTTTGCACTGGACGGTCACTCAAAACGGCAACCGCTCCACCCGTTATTGCTGAGGGAAGAAAGTCAATCCCGTGGGCATTATCGCCCTGGCATGCTACAAAAAGTGCACCGGGCAAAATATCAAGGGAGCTGATGGCAACCATTGATATTTCCACCTGGTCTTGACCGAACAACTGGAGGTCAAAAGCTTTGGCAATGTCACTAGTCGTTTTCATCTACTTCACCAAATTTATTAGAGGGGATGCTTCTTGAGTCAGTGGTCGAAGGAGGAATACGGTAGTGCTTGAGAGCCTGCTGCATAATTGCCTTGAATGGCGGAGTTGCTTCGGCTGAGTTGGAAACCCCCTCGGGCTTATAAATAGTCACGCCGACAATAAACTTTGGGTCCTCTGCCGGGGCTATCCCGTAAAAAGAAATTGCATACTCTTCGCCGTAGCCGTAGCCGTCTTTTAGCTGAGCGGTTCCAGTTTTACCAGCTACTCGATAGCCGGGGATAGCTGCGGTTTTACCCACACCACCGAATTCAACGACCTTTTCCATAAGTTCAAGATTTAGATTCGCATTGGCCATGGAAACAACTCTGGTCGATCCTTGAGTGGGAGCGTAAGCGATGGAACCATCTTCATTCAGACAGTTGTCAACTAATAGTGGGTCGAGCCTGACCCCGCCATTTGCGATTGCCTGATAGGCGTACGCCATTTGCAAGCTCGTCACCGAGATGCCCTGCCCAAACGTGGTTACAAGGTTTGTCCTCTCGTCCCACTCCGATGCCGGGTGCAGAATTCCTGAGCTCTCTCCCTCGAACCTCAATGGGCTAACCGAGCCGAAACCAAACTTTTGCAAGTACTCGTAACGAGTTTCCCTGTCTATTTGACTCGCAAACTTAGTCATGGCCGTGTTCGACGAGTATCGAAGCACACCGGCGAGACTAAGGGTGAAATCTTCGTGCGAAAAACTATCCTTGATGTACTCATTACCGAAGTCCAGCTGCATTCGGTCAGGGGCAACCACGGTGTCAAACTCATCCGCGGTGCCAGTGTCGAGCACCATCGCAGCACTAACAGCCTTCATAATGCTGCCCGGTTCGAAAGCCGCCTGAAAAATACGGGCGCCACGATCTTTACCATCAACGGCCGCCGGAGCGTTGGGGTCAACTGTTGGAGCCTCGGCGGCGGCAAGAATCTTCCCGGTTTCGACATCAAGCACAATCGCCGAAGCCCACTCGGCCGAGAGATTGCTTACGGTGTTGGCCAGGACCTGCTGGGCAAAGAACTGAAGGTTAGCGTCGATTGTCAGATTGAGCTGTCCGCCGTTTTCGGTGGGCTGGGTGGCCTGGCTCGAAGTTGGGATTCGAACGCCTTCAGCGCTTCGCTCATAGGTCTCTTGACCATCGATGCCAGCTAGGCAAGTGTTGTACTGGCGCTCGAGTCCAGCAAGAGGTGTCCCATCACTACCTACGAAGCCCAGTACGTTGCCTGCCACAGCACCCATGGGGTAAAGCCGATCCTCAAATTGGTCGAAAAAGATCCACGGGACATTCATGTCCCGAATTGCGTTATAAACCTCTGCGTTAACAGTCTTGGCGAGGTTTGCATATTCCGACTCCCCTTGGACCCTCAGAATAAGCTCTCCGAAGTCAATGCCCAAAAGCTGCGAAAGATCCAGCATGATCTCGTCGACGGACCGCTCGGTCCAAACTCCGTCAATGGTTTGAAATACCGGGCCAACATTTTTTGGAGCAGCATTCACGTCGTAGCGGAAAACAGTCTTAGCCAGAACTTGGCCGGAAGAATCTAGGATATCGCCACGAAGTGAGGAAATCGTTTGGGTTATTTTTCTTGTTTCTAGGGACTCCTCCTGAATTTCAGCGGCTCGAACCACTTGAAAGTCAACCAAACGTACGCCTAAGGCTGCCACCATTAGGAACAAAATCACCGCAAAAGCGCCGAGGCGGCGGCTAAGTTTAGCGTGAGTTCCCATTTTTTGACCTATCTGGTGGGTGACGCTGGGATTAGCCCGGACTGTAGAACTAGGCCCGAAGTTCCAGTTTTCGAGTTGGCAACACTCAATTCGAGAGTGCCCGCAGCAACTGTTGCTAGGGAGAATTCAGAGACAGTCCCAAGTGCCGAGTTGGCAACCAGATTGGCACTGGCTACAGTCGAACCCTTAGATCTTGCTGGACTTGGGGTGCCAAAAATTCTGTCCTTGTCAATGTCAATCATGACCGATGCCGGATTAGCAACCATTCCGAGCATGTTTGCCGCGTCCGCAAGGTTCTGCGGTGAAGACAGCGATGCAACCTCTTCCTGAATAATCTGTACGTCAGTGGCTAAATTGCGCTTTTCACTTTTCAGTGAACGCAGCTCATAGGCATCCTGCGTAAGAACCATGTTCAGCGAAATTTGCCCAATTAGGACAGCGACAATTCCAAGTACAAAAATTAGACCGGCCATCAAGCTTGGCTTGAGCTTTTTGGCATCCGTTTCCGAAACCATATAAACGCTCACTAAACCACCTCCAGCTTTTGGGCTGCACGTAATCTCGCGGAGGTAGCTCTTGGGTTTTGAGAAAGTTCTAGCTCGGTGGCGCGCTCGACACCGCGGGTGATCACCTTGAGCTTGGGAGATGTACCGGGTAGCTCCATGGGCATGCCGATAGGAGTGGAAGACACCGCTGCCTGCTGAAATGCGCGTTTGACAATGCCGTCTTCAAGGGAGTGATAAGACATAACAACTAACCTCGCACCTACTGAAAGTGCCTCGATTGCCTGCGGCAGGGCAGCCTCTAGGCCAGACAGCTCTTCGTTGACTGCGATTCTTAGGGCTTGGTAGATCCTCTTGGCTGGGTGGCCATTGTTCCTACCTGGAGCCATGGGCACAACGGCGCTCACAATTTTGTTCAGATCGGTGCTGGTTAGGATCTTTGAGGCCGTCCTGTCTGAGACGAGGCGCTTTGCAATCAACGCCGAAAATCTCTCCTCGCCATACTCGCGAAAAATTCGAGTGAGCTCTTTCTCGCTCAGGTTGGCAATCAGGTCTGCGGCCGTTTCGCCCGAATCCTGGTTCATCCTCATGTCCAGAGGAGCGTCTTGAGCGTATGAAAATCCTCGGTCGGCAACATCAAGCTGCATCGAACTCACGCCTAAGTCCATCAGGATGCCCTGAACCGACTGCAAGTCAAGCTCAGCAAGCACCTCCGCTATTTCGTCGTAGGTAGCTGCCATCGGAATAAACCTGGAGCTAAATGGCTCGAGTCTCTGGCTGGCCAGCGCCAAAGCGGCTGGATCTCGATCGATACCAATCACATTTAGACTTTGGTGCTCGCTCAAGAGTGCTTCGGCATGGCCACCCAGACCAAGGGTGCAGTCAATGACAACGGGGGCATCACCGGTGATACCGGGTCGAAGTATTTCCAGGCAACGCTGAAGCATTACTGGGCGGTGAAGATCTGAGGTTGAGTCATTCATCTTTTAATGGGAATCATTTCCTGCACCTAGGTCCTTGTCCGTCTACGAGCTTGGTTTTCGTAGGTCCGACTTAGGGGAAGTAAACCGGTACGGCCAAGGACCAAAGTGCAGGAAATTAGAACAGTCCCGGAATCACCTCCTGCGCCTGTTGTGCGAAGTTCTCCTCGTTGTTCTCGAGGTACGAATTCCACGCCTTGGCATCCCAGATTTCAGCTCTGGAACCAACGCCAATAATTACAAGCTCTTTAGTGAGGGCCGCATAGTCCCTAAGAAGCTGAGGCAGCAATACTCGACCCTGCTTATCTGGAGCCTCGTCGGTCGCTCCGGACAGGAAAACTCTTAGGTAGCGCCTAGCTTCTTCGGAGGTGACCGGAGCCTGGCGAATCTTTTCGTGGACTTCTTGAAATTCTTTGGCAGAAAACACATACAGGCAGCGCTCTTGACCGCGAGTTATTACCACACCGTCTTCTAGTTCACTTCTAAATTTGGAGGGAAGGATCAGACGACCCTTTTCGTCGAGCTTAGGAGTGTGCGTACCTAACAGCATGGACACTCCTTCCGCAATGTGTTCTACTCCACTTTACCCCACTTTCCTCCACTGAGTATCATTTGGCAAGCCCTTTTTCACATTTTTTGAAAATAACTTAAATGAAAAAACCCCGCCTAGGCGGGGTTTAGTATGGAAAATCTAATCTTTGTTGAACCTCTGATTCCAACGATCCTCGAAAAACGATCCCCCCCCGGAAGACTTTGGGGATTTACCGATCCCTGGAATACGGAAGTTACTCGTGGCGATTACCAGACCGATAACCATCACCATGAAGGCAACTACGCCAAAAAAAGCAACTTGCAGCGATACAGCCAAAATGAGAAGAACTAGGCCCACCAGCATTGTTATCACTCCAAGCACAAGTTTTTTACCGTCTTTGTTAGACGAACCTACCTCGCGAACGCGGTTAGCAAAGCCAGCGTCCTCGTCGATGAGATTACGTTCCATCTCTTCAAGTAGCTTTTGCTCTCGGTCTGATAGTGCCATTGATTGACTCCGTTCCTTACTAATTGTAAACAACTTTCAGCCGCTAGGCTATCCCGCGTGGCTCAAGATTTTCTGTTAGAACTCGTTCAGAACAAACTCGACTCGTTTTGCGACCAGAAGCGACAAGAGCTTTCTGGCATTTCCGAGGACCTGGTTCCTCTAATTGACTTTACGCAATCCTTACTTTCGGGCGGAAAAAGATTCAGGGCGCTGTTCTGCTACTGGTCTTTTGCATCGACCCTAGGCTCTGAAACCAATGGCGCCGATTTAGACGCAGACTCCCCCATAGTCGGCGTTGCCGCTGCTTTAGAGATGTTCCACGCCGCAGCGCTGGTTCACGATGACCTGCTGGATCAATCCGACACTCGTCGAGGCTCACCTTCGATCCATAAGCGTTTTGAAAGCCTTCACAGGCAGCACGAGTACGTTGGATCGGCGGAGCGTTTCGGGTTGGCGGGTTCAGTGTTGGTTGGCGACCTGATGCTGGCTTGGAGTTCGGAAATATTCGGTGAAGCACTGCTGCATGCTCCGAACGAAGAGGCCGAGACCAACTGCCGACACGAATTCGGCAAGATGCGCTTTGAAGTGATGGCCGGCCAGTACTTAGACGTGCTGGAAGAAAATGCCGCTCCAACCAGAACCGACGGAGCCGCTGTTGCAAGGGCCAACAAAATAATGCTCTATAAAACTGCCAAGTACAGCTTGGAGGCTCCGCTTCTAATCGGCGCTGCACTTGCAGGAGCAGAGGATGGCCCCCTAAAAGCCCTCAGTGATTTTGGAATTCCACTTGGCTTAGCATTTCAACTCCGAGACGACGTTCTGGGGGTGTTTGGAGATCCTGCGGTAACAGGCAAGCCTGCCGGGGATGACCTTAGAGAAGGCAAGCGCACGGTTTTGATAGCCCTGACCCTTGAAACCCTTCCGCACTCAGTTGCCAAAATCTTTGAAGAGCTTCTGATTTCGGGCGAAATTGACGACGATCAGCTTGAATTTATGAGAAACACCATTACAGACTCGAAGGCTCTTCAAAAAACTGAACGCCTTATTGCCGAGCATTCGATGCGTTCAATCGAGTCATTGGCGGCGCTAGAGATTAGCGACCAAGGTAGACATGCACTGACTAAATTGGCAGATCAGGTAATAAACCGAGCCAAGTAAGTCGCTAGCCGAGGCCTTGAGCTGCTCTTCTGACTGGAGCCTTGTGGCCTGCAAGCAGTGCAGTGATTGGTTCGGTACCCAACTCAGCATTCAGCTCGTAAAGCCAGGCTACTGACTCGTCGCGGTTTAGCCCTAAATCGTTCAACAAGACCAAGGTTCCGTGAATGCTGCTTAACGGTTCACGGTCGACAATTAGATCTGCCGGGATCATTGGCACTTTGTCTATTCGATAGGTAAACAAAAAATGTTCGTCAACTAGCCTTCGAACCTTTCCCGAAGAGGTCTCAAGAAGATCGGCGGCCTGGTCAATAGTTAGCCAGCTTGAAACTTTGTCGGTAATCAAGCTAGTTCCTTGCAGTTTCAACCAGCTGCTCGGCCACCAGGAAGGCAAGCTCAAGCGACTGCATGTGATTTAGTCTTGGATCGCAAACTGACTCATAACGTTCAGCCAAAGTGTTTTCGTCAATCAAATCTGATCCACCGAGACACTCAGTAACATCATCGCCAGTTAGCTCGACATGCAGTCCGCCCGGGTGTGTCCCGAGTCCGCGGTGCACCTCAAAGAAGCCAGCAACCTCGTCCATAATGTCGTCAAATCGACGAGACTTGTAACCATTTGCAGTGGTCATACCGTTGCCGTGCATAGGATCGGTGATCCAAAGCGGTGTAGCACCGGATTCTTGAGCCGCTTCAATAAGCCTTGGGAGCTCATTACGAATTTTCCCTGCGCCCATTCGGCTAATAAAAGTCAGGCGGCCTGGTTCACGCTCAGGATCAAGCTTGTCAATTAGATCAATTACATCTTGTTTAGTAGTTGTTGGTCCAAGCTTTACTCCCAGCGGATTTCTAACCTTAGACAGGTAATCAATGTGAGCACCATCAAGTTGCCTGGTTCGTTCCCCTGCCCAAATAAAGTGCCCACTTGTGACATAAGGCTTTCCAGTTCTGGAATCCAGTCGAGTTAGCGGGCGCTCGTAGTCAAACAGCAATCCTTCGTGAGAAACAAAGAACTCGGTTGACTTGAGTTCAGCGGCGTCAATGCCACAGGCATCCATAAAGCGCATTGCCCGATCGATGTCCTGGGCGATGCTTTCGTAGCGCTTATTGGCCGGGTTGTCGGTGAAGCCCTTGTTCCAAGAGTGAACTTCACGCAGATCTGCAAAACCACCGGTTGTAAAGGCTCTAATCAAATTCAAGGTGCTTGCCGAGGTGTTGTAGGCCTGCATCAGTCGATTCGGGTCGTTCACCCTTGACTCAGGAGTGAATTCATAACCGTTTACTGCATCGCCTCTGTAGGCCGGCAGGGTAACGTCTCCACGAGTTTCATTGTCAGATGACCTTGGCTTCGCAAACTGGCCGGCCATCCGACCCATTTTTACAACCGGAAGCGAGGAGCCGTACATCAGCACAACTGCCATTTGAAGAACCGTCTTGATTCTGCTGCGAATACGATCTGCGGTCGCATCAGCAAAGGTCTCGGCGCAGTCGCCGCCCTGCAACACAAAAGCCTCGCCGCGGCTGGCAGACGCAATACGATCGCGCAGAGAATCAACTTCACCAGCAAAGACCAGCGGAGGCTTATTTGAAAGCTCTTCCTTCACCCGGTCAAGCGATTCTTGGCTCTCCCAGGTTGGCTGCTGCTTGGCCTCAAGGTTGAGGTAGTTATCTAATCCGAACTCTTTCACGCTTCCCTATTCCGCTCTTGCAAGTCTGCTTTTTACCGTTGAGGCATACACGTCTTCATACTTCTGGCTTGACAGTCGGTGGATGCTGTAAACGATTTGGTCCGTCACTGATCTGAGCACTGCTCGTTCACTCTCCATGCCGGCAAATCTAGAAAAGTCTAACGGCTCACCAATCACCACTCCTACTCGATGAATCTTTGGGTACTTGGCGCCAAGCGGCTGAACCTTATCGGTATCAATCATTGCCGCCGGTATTACCGGAACTCCAGCCTCTAGGACCATCCGGGCGATTCCAGTTCTGCCGCGATGCATGTCTGAGTTAGGGGATCTGGTTCCCTCCGGGTAGATACCCAGCAGCAACCCTCTTTCAAGCACTCCAAGACCGGTGTTTAGCGAGTCTTCGGAAGCTTTTCCTCCGGAACGATCAATCGGTATCTGGCCAGTGGATGTGAAGAACCACTTCACCAGTGCCCCCTTCACGCCCTTGCCAGTAAAGTATTCGCTCTTGGCCAGAAAAGTAACGGGTCGCCTGACTTTCAGCGGTAGGAAAATGGAATCCACAAAAGAAATGTGGTTCGAAGCAACGATCGCGCCGCCCTGCTTTGGGATATTTTCCGCGCCTCTTACCCAAGGGCGAAACAGGAGCTTCAAAATAGGACCAAGCACAAAATTCTTCAGAAATAAATAGGTCATGAATTCTCCAATCGTTGCCTAAGAGCTTACCGAAGTGATTCGCGCGCCAAATCGGCAGCGCCAATTACTCCGGCCTGATTGGAAAAAGACGCAGCCACAATTTTTGCAACCGGTCGAAAACCCTGTGCTGGCAATTCTCGAAGAAAGCTTTCTCTAATCGGCTCAAGAAGTAACTCCCCGGCCTCGGACAGCCCCCCGCCAATTACATATACTTCCGGGTCCAAAGCCGCCGTCATACTCCCCATCGCCTCGCCCAGGAATGTTCCAACTTCTCTCAAGAGTGCAAGCGTCCCTGGGTCCTTGGCAGCGAGGGCATGCCGAACATGCTCTCCGGATAATTCTTTAGAGCCAGCCTTCAAAGTAACGAGCATCTTTCCGGCGGGGTCGCCGCTCATGCTCAAAGTCCTGGCGGCCTCAAGTAATGCGGTTCCAGAGGCGTACTGCTCGACGCAACCGGTTCTTCCACAACCGCACTGCTTGCCTTCTCTGACCACCCTGATGTGACCTAACTCTCCAGCTATGCCGAAACCGCCTCTCCTGATGGCCCCATCGGAGATGACCGCGCCACCTACCCCCGTGCCGAGAGTAAGCATGACCATGTCCTTTGACCCCTTACCGGCACCAAAACGATATTCTGCCCAGCCAGCGGCATTCGCGTCATTCTCGATGACAAGGCTTCGCTGAACTTTTTCCTCTAGGCGCTCGCGCAGTGGTTCATTTCTCCAGCTCAAGTTGGGCGCGTATAAAATATTCGATTGATTGGCATCGACAAATCCTGCGGCTGCCACGCCCACGGACACGATCTTCGAGCCTGTCGCCGCAGATAGTTCTTGAATCAAGTCAGCTACTGCGTCCAGCATTAGATCAGGATCTTTGGCCGGCGATGAGACTCTTTTTTCTGTCATCACCATTCCGTTGTCATCGACAATTGCTCCCAGTATTTTGGTGCCGCCGATATCGATGCCAATGCTGAGCAAGCTTGCAACTCCTTTGAGTGGTTGAGAGCTAAATTTTAGGGGCTAGTGGCCCAATGAAACCCAAAGCGACGAAAAGACTTTGCAATCCAAGAACAAGAGATGGTCGAAACAGGTTAAAGTATGGGTAATTCGACACAGGGAGAGACAATGAAGTTTTACGATGTGCCCATAAAGGTCAACACGGACCCGAGCCTGAATGCCAGCGATCTACTGCTGGAAAGAGCGGCAATCAACCCACTGCATGCGCTCTTTAGCCGCCAGAATCCTGATGGAACCTGGAGAGATGTAACGTCGCAAGATTTCCTGAATGAAGTCAGGTCTCTTGCTAAAGGCCTAATTGCTCAGGGCATTAAGCCCGGCGATGCGGTGGCAATAATGTCCCGCACTCGCTACGAGTGGACGATGATTGACTTTGCTATTTGGTTCGCGGGTGCCGTGGGCGTGCCAATTTACGAGAGCTCGGCCGCAGGCCAGATCGAGTGGATTCTCAACGACTCCGATTCAATTGCGCTATTCATTGAGGACGAAGAGCACTTGGAGCGCTTCAACCAGATCAAGTCAAACACCAAAAAGGTAAAACATGTATGGCGCATTGACTCAAAGGATTTTTCTGGACTTCACAAAGACGGCGAAAAAATTGGTGATGACCAGCTAGAAAAAGCTCGGTCGAACGCTGGGCTGAGCGATCTAGCGTCCATCGTCTACACCTCTGGAACCACCGGAAACCCGAAGGGTTGTGAGCTAACTCACAAAAACTTTGTTGATCACGCCAAGAACGCGGCTGCTGAGATTCCAGAAATCGCAAACGACAAGCAGTCCTCACTTATCTTTTTGCCGCTGGCTCACATTCTGGCCAGGTACGTGTCGGTATTGTGTCTTCACTCTGGAATTCGAGTTGGTCACTTGAGTGATTCCAAACAAGTTGCGCAAGTTCTTCCCGCGTTCAAGCCAACCTTCATCCTGGCAGTGCCAAGGGTGTTCGAAAAAATCTATAACGGAGCGGAGCTGAGGGCAGAAACCGGAGGCAAGGGCAAGATCTTCCGCTCGGCTGCCGAGGTTGCAATCGATTATTCCAAGGCGCTGGACAGCAAGTCAGGACCATCTCTTGGCCTGAAGGTCAAGCACAAGCTTTTTGACCGACTTCTGTACGGCAAGCTACGTGCGGCCATGGGCGGAAACGTGAAGTATGCAATTTCAGGTGGAGCACCGCTTGGTGCAAGACTTGGACACTTTTATCGTGGCATCGGACTAATTGTTCTAGAGGGCTATGGGCTGACTGAAACAGCTGCCGCTGCGGTTATTGGCCGAGTTGCCTGGCAGAAAATTGGCAAAGTTGGTCGCGCTCTTCCTGGAACCGGCATCAAGATTGCCGATGATGGCGAAATTTGGCTTCGCGGCATAAACGTCATGCGCGGCTACTGGCGCAACGAAGCTGCCACGAGAGAAGCATTCGTTGAGGACTGGTTTCGAACCGGTGACCTTGGCGAAATTGACGAGGACGGCTTCCTGACTATTACTGGGCGCAAGAAGGAAATGCTCGTTACCGCAGGCGGCAAGAATGTTGCTCCGGCTCCGATCGAAGACCCACTTCGCGCTCACCCACTTGTAGGTCAGGTTGTAGTGATTGGTGACGATAAGCCGTTTATTTCTGCACTGATTTCCCTCGACCCAGAGATGGTTCCGGTCTGGGCGCAAAACAATGGCATCGAGGAGAAGCTGACCCTCGCTGAAGCCACAAGGCACCCAGCCATAATTGCTGAGATTCAGAAAGCAGTGGATGAGGTAAACAAGCTGTTCTCAAAGGCGGAGCAGATGCGTTCCTTCGAGATCCTGGATCTTGAGCTGACTGAAGCTTCTGGGCACTTGACCCCTTCGCTGAAAATTAAGCGATCAAAGGTCATGACTGATTTCGATCTTCAGGTCGACAGGATTTACGCTAACGCGTAAACCACGGCTGTTCGCGAAGAGCCCTTAGGGCAAGCTTGCGCTCTTGCTTGTCTAGGCGATCAAGGTAGAGAATGCCCGAGAGGTGATCAATCTCATGCTGGAAAGCTTGAGCCATCAAGCCTTCGCCTGAAACTTCAACGGTAGAACCGTCCAGCTGGAAACCTGAGACGGTGGCTTTGGTGTGGCGCATAGCTTGATGCCACAAACCCGGGACCGAGAGGCAGCCTTCTTCCATCGGCATGCGGTCACCGGCTAGTTCTATAATTTTTGGGTTAATCAAGTAACCCATCTCACCCTCGACGTTGTATGCGAAGGCGGATAACCCAACTCCAATTTGAGTTGCCGCGACGCCAGCACGTCCAGACAGTGACGTGGTGTCAATCAGGTCTTGAATCAATGAACTGGCTGATGCAAAATCCATAATTTCAGAGGTAGGTGTCTTGAGTATTGGGTCGCCAAAGAGCCTTATTTCTCTGACGCTCAAGCAGTTAAACCGTCAACCACCAAGGCCGCTAGGTCTCTGGCAGCCTGTCTTGTGGCGGGATGAAGTTGGTCGAAGTCCACAACGGCTCCGGCGGCAAGCTGAGGATCATACGGGACTCTTACTACGGCTCGGACGCGAGACTTAAAGTGCGCTTCGATCTCGTCAAGCTTGACTAGCTCTGTCCCAAAAGTCGCAGTGTTCAGCGCCACTACGCTGTTGCGAACAACTTCGCTGTATCCGTTAGATTCCAGCCAAGTAAGGGTTTCCGAAGCGAGCTTTGCCTCGTCTATGGACCCACCGGAAACAATTACTATTCCGTTGGCCCGCATCAGGATTGCCCTCATAACGCTGTGAACAATTCCAGTTCCACAGTCCGTCAGACAAACGCTGTAGTAACGAGCCGCAATGTCCGCAACAACGTTGTAGTCCCCCTCGTTGAAGGCTTCCGAAATCATTGGGTCTGCGTCGGATGAAAGCACATCCAACCGGGACTTATCCCTGGATATAAAGTCGCCAAAAGCGCTAAAACTCGAGATGCCGCCGGCTCGGTTCACAACATCGCGAACCGTTCGATCGGTGCCTTTTTGCACACGCTCTGAAAGGGTTCCGCGATCCGGGTTTGCGTCAATTGCCAACACTCGATCTTCGCGAACTCGCGACATGGCCATGCCAATCAAAGTGGTGATCGTGGTTTTTCCAACGCCGCCCTTGCGAGTCAAAACTGGAACAAACTTGGTTTCTCCAGCTAGGTCAGCCATGATTCTGGCGTCTAGTGCTCTTCTCGCCCGTACTTTGTCATTGTCGCCCAAGTTAATAAGCCCAAAGCTGGTTTTGTACAGGCTGCGCCTTAGGAACGTTTCTGGAATAAAATTCGGCTTTGCTCTGTCCTGCAGCAGTCTATCTGCGGTCAGCAAGCTGGCAGGTTCAGGTTCAGCAAAAATATCCTGCAGCTCTGGGGCTATGTCGATTGGGATGGACTTGGCGTCATCAGCTGAAACCTGATTCAGCTGTCCCGTCTTCGGGTCAAGCTCTAAGTCGCTGAAATCGGCACTCTCTCCCGAGGCATAATCGCGTTCTGGTTTCTTGGCCAAAAGAACTCCTATTCAATTACGGCTATTAGGTCGCCGCCTTCAACTGGTGTAGGCCCAGTAACACCGAGCCTCACTATTTTGCCAGAGATTGGGGCAGTAATGCTGGCCTCCATTTTCATGGCTTCGATGCCAGCAATCGGATCGCCAGCGTGAACGCTGTCACCGACTGCCACCTTTGGAGTAACAACACCGGTAAATGGCGCAGCAGCATGCCCCTTGTTTGCCGGATCTGCCTTTTCGGCGGATGCAGTGGTTGCTACAATACTGTGGTCCCGGGCTAAAATCGGGCGCAATTGACCGTTAAGTTTTGCCATCACCGTTCTAAAGCCCTTAGAGTCGGCTTCTCCGATTGCCTCTAGGCCAACAAACAGCTGCAGGCCCTTTCGCAATTCAACGATGTGCTCGCGGTCTTGCTCCAGTCCATAGAGATAATCGAGGGTCTCAACGTTGTCCAGCTCACCGTAGGCGGCCTGGACTCGATCGAACTCTTTAGTTGGCCCTGGGAACAAGAGCTGATTCAGGGTTCGTTGGATTAGCTTGTGGTCTGCAGATTTCAGTGCGGCCAAGTCTTCTTCCAAAACTGGTGTCACCGAAATATCAGGGTTCTTGCCCCTTAGGACCTTTGACCTAAAAGGTTCTGGCCAGCCGCCAGGCAGGTCACCAAGCTCGCCAGCCATGAATCCGATTACTGAATCTGGGATGTCATAGTTTTGCGGGTTATTTTCAAAATCTTCAGGGTCAGCGTCGACTGCAACCAAGTGGAGCGCCAAGTCCCCCACTACCTTTGAGGATGGCGTCACTTTCGGTGGTCTTCCAAGGATTCGATTGGCGGCTGCATACATGTCTTCGACCAGTTCGAACCTGTCGCCTATCCCAAGAGCAATTGCCTGCTGGCGCAAGTTTGAAAGCTGCCCTCCAGGAATTTCGTGCGTGTAGACGCGACCGGTTGGGCCTGGGAGTCCAGACTCGAATGGAGAGTAGACCTTTCGGACCGCTTCCCAGTAAGGCTCAAGGTCGGTCACCGCGCTCATGGAAATTCCGGTGTCTCGGTGGGTATTTTCCAGAGCAGCAACCAATGAACTGAATGATGGCTGGCTGGTTGTCCCGGCCATTGGAGCACTTGCAACATCAACAGCGTCGACACCGGCTTCAACTGCAGCCAGCAAGGTAGCCAGTTGACCCCCTGCGGTGTCATGGGTATGAAGGTGTACAGGAAGCTCAAAGCGATCCCGAAGAGCCCCTACGAGGACGCTGGCCGCCTCTGGCCTTAGAAGTCCAGCCATGTCTTTGATCGCCAAGACATGCGCTCCGGCGTCAACGATCCGGTCGGCAAGCTTCAAATAGTAATCCAACGTGTAGAGGTCCTCTTTGGGGCTCAAAAAGTTACCCGTAAAGCTCATTCCCACTTCGGCTAAGGAGTTGGTCTTCTCCCGCACCGCAGCAATAGCCGGCGCCATTTGAGACACATCATTCAGGGCATCGAAAATTCTAAAAATGTCGACGCCGGTTTCTGCGGCCTCTTCCACAAAAGCATCGGTAACTTCAACCGGGTATGGCGTGTAGCCAACAGTGTTTCGACCTCGCAAGAGCATCTGAATGCACAGATTGGGCATTTCTTCGCGCAGTTGAGCAAGTCTTGACCACGGATCCTCCCCTAGGAACCTAAGTGCCACGTCGTAGGTTGCTCCGCCCCACGCCTCAACTGACAGTAGTTCCGGCGTCATTCGAGCGACATATGGTGCTGCAGCCACTAAATCACGGCCTCGAACTCGGGTTGCAAGCAGTGACTGGTGGGCATCCCTAAAAGTGGTGTCAGTAATCAGAACTTGCTGCTGACCCCTCATCCATTTGGCAAAACCCTCCGGTCCAAGCTCCATTAGCCGTTGCTTGGACCCAGCTGGGGCCGGTGAACCAAGGTCAATTTTTGGCAATTTCAGCTGAGACTCCGTGCGACCTTCTCGGTCACCATAGGGCTTATTAACGGTTACTTCCGCTAGCCACTGCAAAACCTTAGTCCCCCGGTCTTGAGAGACTCGGGCGTTCATTAGCTCAGGGCGCTCATCGATGAAGTGCGTGGACAGCTCGCCCGAAGCAAATATTTCATCGTCTAAAACCGCCTGCAAGAAATTAATGTTTGTGGCGACTCCTCGAATTCTAAATTCGGCCAGTGCACGCTTACCGCGGTCAACTGCGGATCGAAAATCCCTACCCCGGGTGATTAGCTTCACCAGCATCGAGTCGAAGTGCGGAGAAACATCTGTTCCAGTGCTAACCGTCCCGCCGTCAAGGCGAACACCGGCACCTCCCGGAGAGCGGTAGGTGGTGATTTTTCCGGTATCCGGTCTAAATCCAGCAGCCGGGTCCTCGGTGGTTATTCGGCATTGCAGCGCAAATCCGTGGGGCTTTATGCTCTCTTGGGTAAGCCCCATGTCCATCAGGGTCGCACCAGCGGCGATACGAAGCTGAGACTGAACAAGATCTACATCGGTGACCTCTTCGGTGACGGTGTGCTCAACCTGAATGCGCGGGTTCATCTCGATGAAGACATGCTTGCCAGTGTTAGGGCCAACGGTCTCTATCAGGAACTCAACGGTTCCGGCGTTCTGGTAACCGATCTCCGTTGCGAAGGCAACGGCATCTGCAAATAGCTGCTGACGCAGCTGATCATCAAGGTGCGGAGCCGGAGCTATTTCGATGACTTTTTGGTTTCTGCGCTGGATAGAGCAGTCTCGCTCATGCAGGTGCACTACATTTCCGTGGTTATCGGCCAAAATCTGAACTTCGATATGCCGCGGACGAATTACTGCTTGCTCCAGAAAAACATGGGCATCGCCAAATGCGCTTCCGGCCTCACGCATTGCCTCGTCGAGCGCCTCTGGCAAGTTGGCTTCCTCGTCCACCTTGCGCATGCCCCTGCCGCCACCACCGGCGACAGCCTTCACAAATAGTGGAAACCCGATCTCAGCGGCTTCGGCAATCAGTTTTGCTACATCTTCAGAAGAATCGGTGGAGGCAAGAACTGGAACTGCTGCCCTGATGGCCGCGGCCTTGGCGGTGACCTTGTCACCAGCCAGTTCAAGTACTTCTGGGGCCGGACCAACAAATGCAATTCCATGGAGTTTGGCCTGTTTTGCAAGATCGGCGTTTTCGCTCAAGAATCCATAGCCCGGATAGATCGCGTCCGCGCCTGATTCCTTGGCGACCCGAATCATTTCTGACACTGAAAGGTAGGCCTTGACCGGTGAGCCATCTGCAGTAATTTCATAGGCCTCGTCAGCCTTCAGGCGGTGAACGGAGCCGCGATCCTCAAACGGATAGACCGCGACGGTCTTGGCACCTATTTCATAGGCCGCACGAAATGCGCGTACGGCTATTTCACCTCGGTTAGCTACCAGAATCTTTTTAAACATCAAACCTTACTGAACCGATGTGGCGTGCCATGCACACGCCTAATTAATAGGTAGCCTATTGCAATGCATGTCCTTAGCGTGAGTTCACTCAAGGGTGGCGTAGGAAAAACTACGGTAGCCCTCGGTCTAGCGTCGGCGGCCCTAAACAAAGGCATAAACACTTTGGTCGTTGACTTAGACCCTCAGTGCGATGCAACCAGTGGACTTGCAGCATCTGCGGACATGAGCGCTTCGATAGCAGAGGTCCTTCAAAGCCCTAAGCTTCAAGTTTTGAGAAAGGCCTTGGTTACATCACCTTGGTCTAGAGATTCCAAGCTCGACGTCGTGGTCGGCAGTCCAAGATCGCTGCTTCTTGACAATCCAGCCCCGACTGTTTCGGATGTCTGGAAACTCGAAGAAATCCTTGCTCTAATAGAAGATGAATATGAGCTGGTGATTATTGACACACCCCCTTCCATTAATGCCCTAACCCGCACCGCATGGGTGGCAAGCGACCGAGTGATCTTGGTCACCGAACCGGCGCTTTATTCAGTTATTGCCGCCGACAGGGCGCGCCGCGCCATCGATGAGATAAGAGCCAAGCTCAGCCCAAGACTCAGCCTCTACGGTTTCGTGGTAAATCGACTGCGACAGCAATCGCATGAGCACGAGTTTCGCCTAAAAGAACTTCATGAAATGTTTGGCGACCAGCTGCTTCAGCCATATTTTGAAGAGCGCGCCGCCGTTCAGCAGTCCACGGGAGCCGCTAGGCCAATCCACTCTTGGCCGGCAGAAGGCGCCGCGGAAGTTGCAAAGGGTTTTGACTGGCTTCTGGCTGGCCTGATGGCGGCTTTTGAGACGACGGAAATCAAGCGAGAACGGGTTGGAATCGTTGGGCGCACAATGCGCGGTCAGTCCGATCAAATCTCTGACATAGCGACCTCTACGATCGCCGCGGAACCTGTGCCCGATTCAAGACGGGCGCGAAAAAAGAAGCGCTGGACTAGACGCTAAGAAATCTTGCGTGCTCTTCTGGCTGCAAGCTCATCGTGAACAGCGGCCTCCTCGGCGGCGAAGTCAACCAAAGTCGCCTCAACTTCTCGCAGTACTCGACCGATTGCAATTCCGAACACGCCCTGACCCTGACCAAGTAGGTCGATTACCTCATCCTGGGAAGTGCAGAGATAAACCCTCGCTCCGTCAGACATGAGGGTGGTGTTGGCTAGATCTGAAATACCGGCCGCAGATAGTTGCTCAACGGCAACCCTGATCTGCTGAAGTGATACACCTGTGTCCAGGAGACGCTTCACAAGCTTCAGGACCAAAATGTCGCGGAATGAATAAAGTCGCTGTGATCCGGAGCCAGTTGCACCCTGAATGGAAGGGACTACAAGGCCGGTTCTGTCCCAATAGTCAAGCTGACGGTAGGTAATGCCAGCCGCCGCAGCTGCAGATGCGCCACGATAGCCAATGTCAGTGTTCGGCAAGCCGTCGGTGAACAGCACACTTGTTTCGTATTCCACCGTTACTCCTAAATTTCACAGAATTCTAAGTCTGCCTTCAAGTTCAACTTTAGGGTTTCTCTTGGCGCTTGGGCGTGTCGCATTAGCGTTCTATTTCTTCGATGACCTCAGTGATCAAGTGAGACCTGATGGCCCCAAAGCGTTCTGCTATCTCTCGGGAAAAGTGACCCGCCTTAGCGGCGCTGTCGGGCGCCTTTTTCCGCAAAATCGGCTCTGTCACCCCAGTGATGATTCCGATTTCACGCTCTGCAGCGGATTTCAGCCCCCTGAGGTGACGTGGCTGAATGCCAAACTCTTCAAGCCCGACAAGAGCAAAAGCAATCTCAACCTCGTGAGAGGAATGAGGCTGTGCGCCAAATAAGCCTAAATCAGCGCCTTCCTTGAAGGCCAAGTCAGACAGGCCGGCCTCAAGCTTCAGCTGAGCAGTTGAAAAACGCTGACCCCTCCGGAGTGATGCTGGGCTAGCAGCAGGAAGCAGAGGTTGTCTTCCGGAATCAAGTTCGTCCAAATACTCTCGAATGACCTTTAGCGGCAAGTACTGATCACGCTGCAGAGTGAGAATAATTCTTAGTCGTTCGATTTGCGGCTCAGAAAACTTTCGGTACCCGGCTTCGGTGCGCTCGGGAGTAACAAGTCCCCTGTCTTCTAAAAAGCGAAGCTTTGAGGGGCTCAGGTCTCCAAAATCAGGCTTTAGGACAGACAACACCTGGCCGATTGTGTAGAGCTTGCGGTGGTCTTGGAGTCTTGATAATGCCTTTTCCATAATCACGACTCCTTTTTCGAGCAGTAAAAAGTAAGACGAAATTTTCCAATTAGAACTTCAGCTCCGTCAGCCAAGTCAATCGTCTCCACTCGATCGCCGTCGACATAGGTGCCGTTCATGGAATCAAGGTCCTCGAGCCGGAATTGAGAACCGCTGCGCGAGATTTGGACGTGCTTTCTGGAAACAGTTACATCGTCCAAGAAAATATCAGCCTCGGGGTGTCTTCCAGCGATAGTTAAATCCTGGTCCAACAGGAACCTGGATCCGTAGCCAGGACCCCTATGGGAAACCAAGAGGGCCGAGTTTGAAGGAAGTGCCGATACCGCTATGGCCTCTTCGTCAGAAAGTACAGGGGTATTTTTGGCAATTAGGTCGTCAGAAAACCGAGCGGTATCGTCGCTTCCGTATGATTCCTTGGACAATTCTCGCCTCCCCTAATTACTCCACTTTAGGGGATTTGGACTTGATGGATGACACAACTTCTATAACTTGTTTGACATACAGCAAACCCGATAGCCAATAAAGACCGACACCCCAGTATGCAAAACCCCAAGCAAGTGGCAAAACTATGAAATCAGCCTGAGGCCAGACATCGACCATCAAAAGCAGGGGAAGCGCGTAAAGCAGCGCGAAAGTCCCTGCCTTTCCCAAGAAGTGGACCTGAAGTGGTCCATAGCCGTGGCTTGCCAGCACCGGGTACACAATTAGCAACATTAAGTCTCTAGAAACCACAATTAGCGCTAGCCAGAGCGGGATGTTTCCGTTGATAGTCAGGCCAATCAACGCGGCGAAGATAAAGAGCCGATCAGCCGCAGGATCTAACAGTTGGCCCAATTTAGTAATTTGATTGAATCGCCTAGCGATTTGCCCATCCAGCCAGTCGGTGGCACTTGCCAACATCAAAACGATAAGGGCCGCCACAAATTGATCGTTTAATAAAAGCCCCAAGAACACTGGCACCATAAAAAGCCGCAGGACGCTCAGCATGTTTGGAATGGTTCTTAGCTCCCTCATAACGCCCATGGCCCGATTCTATAGGCCTGAAGTGAATCAGCTAGCTCGGCTCGCTCGTCAGTCACGTCGATTGGCTCGAAACCTCAAGGTAATGACTTTGATAGGATAAAGTCACGTGTTGCTAATTCTTGCAACAAAACCCTTTGGAGAATCTGAGATGATCGGCGTGCGCGACCTCGAGATTCGAATCGGCCCAAGAGTCCTGATGCATGGAGTAAATTTTCGGGTGGATAAAGGCGACAAAGTAGGCCTAGTTGGCCGTAACGGCGCGGGCAAAACAACTCTCACTAAAATACTTGCTGGCGACGGCCAGCCATCTCAAGGCTTCGTTGATCGTCAAGGGGACATCGGATATCTTCCCCAGGACCCTCGGACTGGAGACCCGGAGCAATTAGTCCGAACCAGAATATTGAATGCCAGGAACCTTGGCGACACCCTGGAAGGCCTGAACAACGCTGGCCTAGACATGGGAAGCGAAGACTCTGCCATCTCTGCGGCGGCGATGGTTGCCTATGCCAAGTTTGAGGAACGCTTTCAGGCCGCCGGAGGGTATGCTGCGGAAGCTATGGCGGAAGCTATGGCCGGAAGCCTAGGAATCAGTGGCCAAACCCTAGACCAACCCTTGAAGACACTGTCGGGTGGACAGCGAAGAAGAGTTGAGCTGGCAAGAATTTTATTCAGCAACGCTCAAACTATGATTCTGGATGAGCCCACAAACCACCTCGATGCCGACTCAGTTGTGTGGCTAAGAGAGTTCCTGAAGTCCTATAAGGGTGGGCTAATTATCATCAGCCACGATGTAGCCGTGGTTGAAGAAACCGTGAATCGCGTCTTCTACCTGGATGCCAACCGCACCGTAATTGACATCTACAACATGAGTTGGAACCAATACAAAAAAGCCCGACAGACCGACGAAGAGCGCCGCAAGCGCGAGCGCTCCATAGCCCAGAAAAAAGCCAGCACTCTGCAATTGCAGGCTTCCAAGTTTGGGGCGAAAGCAAGCAAGGCGGTAGCCGCCAAGCAGATGGTGCGCCGCGCCGAGTCCTTGCTTGCGAATCTGGATGATGTTCGAGAAGTAGACCGCGTTGCAAAGATCAAGTTCCCTGACCCGGCTCCGTGCGGCAAAACACCATTGATGGCCGAAAACTTAAGTAGAAGCTACGGCTCCTTGGAAATCTTCACGGCCGTGGACCTCGCCATTGACCGCGGATCCAAAGTCGTGATTATCGGTCTAAACGGAGCAGGCAAGACCACATTGCTAAGAATACTTGCCGGGGTGGACCAGCCAGACACCGGTGAACTGATTCCAGGTCACGGCCTCAAGGTCGGTTACTTTGCCCAGGAGCACGAAACTTTGGATGTCAACAAAACGGTTCTTCAAAACATGCAGGATGCTGCGCCCAACCTCGCTGACACGGATGCCAGAAAAGTACTTGGTTCATTCCTGTTCTCGGGCGACGATGTCTCGAAGCTCGCAGGCGTGCTCTCTGGAGGCGAAAAGACGAGGCTTGCCCTTGCATCACTCGTAGTGTCATCGGCCAACGTGCTGCTACTGGACGAGCCCACTAACAACTTGGACCCCGCCAGCCGTGAAGAGATCCTTGGAGCCCTCGCTGGCTTCAAGGGAGCAGTTGTATTGGTCTCGCACGATGTTGGAGCCGTAGAAGCCTTGAATCCAGAACGAGTTTTGATTTTGCCAGACGGCGATGAAGATCACTGGAACGAAGGCTATGCCGAGCTGATTGCACTTTCCTAGAAGACAAAGACACCTCCGGCACCTGCAAAATCAGGGCACTATTATGGTGACAGGACTTTCAGTTGAATGGTGTCTATGCAAAGAATCCTGGAAAAAGGGCTGCCCTTAGCTCTGGTGGTAGTCCTTCTCTCTGGCTGCGCAACATCATCACCGGTTGAAGATTCATCGCCTAAACTGACCCACTCGTCCCTCGAGGTCAACGAAGACTCGTCATCATCGACCGACCAGTTGTGGCCAATTTCCAACCGACCAGAAGATGTCGAGCCAGCATCTGACACTCCGCTTTGTGTTTCGGAGGATGGCGTGTGTTTCGAATGGAAGCCCGATGCCCGAGCAGAGTGCTTCAGCGACTACCCGCTCGAGATTAATTCCCAAGCCAACCAAGAGGCAGTTTGGCGAAACGAAGACTGCGTCTACGACCTGGCGTTTAAGCCATTCCAAGGAATTACCCCAGCTAGATTCACTGGTCCACTCGACCAATCGGTCGTAAACCAGTTTGAGCGCCTCCAAAAGGCCGGCTATGACAAAATTACAGATGAGCCGGCGGTTTGGATCGTAGCAACCGATGTGCCGGGCTTCATCGTCGATGCCAGCAAAGAAGCCAGAGCTGCTGCCGAGCAATATCTTGGTGCCTACGGTCCGCTAACTTCTTACATAATTGGAAATGACTTGGCCGCTGCCGAGACTGTCATAAAAGAATTTTGCAATAGGGCTTGGGAAGGGGAACAGGTTGAATATTGTGTTCAGCAGGATCAAGGCCCCGGCATGCGAGAGATGGCAACAATTTTTCCTGGTGGCAATGCTTTTCAGCAATCTTCTTGGATCAACAAAAAACCCAGTCAACACTTTGTGGACAACCCCTGTGCCAACGAACAAAACGAATTCTGTGCCATCTTGTTCCCCGAAGAGCTTGTGCAACTCCGAACGATAGTTGCTCACGAATATTTTCACGTCTACCAGTCAGCGCATCAGCTATACAAGTCAGTAAACCCGGAAGAAATCCCACCTTATCCGATGCCCAGATGGTTCGAGGAGGGCACAGCATCGTACTTTCAGATGATCATGGATGAAAACGAAGGCTGGTCAAGCGAGATTGGCATGATTGGTAACGAGGCACCGAGAAAACGCATGCTCGAAGATAATCTGAGTTGGATATCGAATGACAGGAGAACCTGGCCCTCCCTAAGCCTCATCGACATAGAAACCGAAGCAAGCACGCGGCGCGTATCGCAATACTGCGGAGAACTCTGTATCGGTTTTCTACAGTACGGAATGGGTTACGTTGCCACTGCCCTGCTGGCGGACTTGACTTCAGACAAGGCTTTGATTTTTGATTTCTACGACCTTAATAAAACCGACGGTTTTTATCCCGCCTTCGAAGAAACTTTCGAAATGAGCGTCGAGGAGTTTTACCAGACAGTCGACGAATTTCTAGCTCTCCCCCATGCTAAACAAATTCAGCAACTGGCTGGATAGTCAATCAACGGCGAAAATTCCGACCCGCACACGACAATACGAAAGGGGGACGCGGTCTGAGACTGGCGACCGTGCCCAATGTCTCCGATTCTTCCGCGGTCAAGGCAACTGTCGAGATCGTATGAGCCGCTTCTGAGTAAACGTTTTTGAGATGCGCTCTAGGGAGATTGAAGCCAGAAGCACAGCAGACATGGCAACGGTTCGTGAACAGTCCAGAGCGCTATCACGTCCAGATCCCAGTCGGGCTGGCGGGATTTGAACCCGCGACCCCTTGTCCCCCAGACAAGTGCGCTACCAAGCTGCGCTACAGCCCGTTGCCGCTAAGCAACGATCAAAGTCTATTGGGTGACTCTGGTCCTGAAATACCGCTCTATGACTATTGTTAGCGCGACTACAGCTAGGCCCAGACCCAAGGCCACAACTGGCCCAAGTGGGTCGGTGGCAGCTAGCAGCTCACGCTCTTGGCTTTGCCAAGGCCACAGTGCTCGAAGAGAGCCGACCATAAGCCCAATCATCAGGCTGAGGGTAAGAACGCGGTGATTATCCAGAAACCATTTCATTGCCATGGCGAAGCTAAGTAGGCCGATGATCGCTCCAATAACAAAAAGCCCCAAATAACCGAGATCCCGGTTGTTGACCGCCGCAATAGTCGGCGCATACATGCCCACCGCCAGTAAGAAAAAGGAACCGGAAACCCCAGGTAACACCAGTGCGCAAACAGCCAACGCGGCGAAAAGAGCTATCTGCCAGGCAACCGGCTCATCGAGTCCCGCAGTTGGCAGTGATGTGAGCCAAAAAGCGCCTGCAGCCCCGAGAATCAAAATCGCAACATGTGGCGGGCGAAAGTTTTTGCCAACGAGCCCTATCGGAACAACCAGAGAGGCGGTTAGCATGCCGGCGAATGCGGCGCGAACGATTTCGGGTTCAGCGACTAAAAGTGGCTCCAAAACTGCTGCGGTGGTAAGAATCGCAAGAATCATGCCGAATAATATCGGAAGCAATATGACAAGCCTGATCTGGCGGAATTGCCTACCGGCCTCCGGAAGCTTGCCACGAAGTAAGAAGCCCCCAGCTCGAACAAGATGAGATATTCCGTTGATGATTTCTTCGTAGACGCCGACGATCAGTGCGACGGTGCCTCCAGATACTCCAGGAATCACCTCGGCGATGCCAATCAGCATGCCCCTAAGGGCATTACCGACGAACAGCGAAGGTCTCACTAGCGAACCCTTTTCCGGCGCTCCCTGACCCTTACGCCGAGTTCAACCGGGGAACCCTCAAAACCATAAGCCTCACGGAGCTTACGAATAATGAACCTTCGGTAACCGGCCTCCAAGAAGCCAGTAGAAAACACAACAAACTTTGGTGGCCTCGCTGCGGCCTGAGTACCGAAGAGAATTCTTGGCTGCTTGCCGCCTCTAATTGGGTGCGGGTTGGCTGCCTGAATCTCTTGCAAAAACGCATTGAACTTGCCCGTTGGCACTCTCTTGTCCCAAGACTCTAAAGCGACCTCTAGGGCTGGAACTAGTTTTTCCAAGTGCCTACCGGTCAATGCCGAAAGGTTCACACGTGGCGCCCAGTCGACGTGAGCCAAATCTGACTCAATCTCTTTTTCAAGGTACATCCGGCGCTCATCGTCGAGTGAGTCCCACTTGTTGAACGCGAGAACTATGGCTCGACCAGACTCTAGGCCCAACTGAACGATTCTGACATCGGCCTCGCTGATTGGCTGCGTGACATCGAACAACACAACGGCAACTTCGGAACGCTCAAGCGCTGCCGAAGTTCTTAAAGCGGCATAAAAGTCAGCACCCTGTGCCTTGTGTAGTTTCTTGCGAATACCCGCGGTGTCAACAAAACGCCATGTCTTTCCGGCAATTACAACCTGCTCATCGATTGGGTCTCTGGTTGTACCGGCCAACTCGTTCACTACTGCGCGATTGGTGCCGGTCGCTTTGTTTAGTAACGAGCTCTTGCCAACGTTCGGACGACCAATTAGTGCCACTCGTCTTGGTCCGGAATATTCTTCCTCGGCAACTTCGGATTTCTCGGGGAGCATCTTGATCACTGCATCCAAAAGGTCCGCGACACCGCGACCATGAAGAGCAGAAACTGGGAACGGCTCCCCCAACCCAAGTGACCAGAGGCGCGCAGCTTCTGGTTCTAGATGAAGATCGTCAATCTTGTTGGCCACCACTATCACTGGCCTACCGCTTGCGCGCAACATCTGAACCACTCGCTCATCAGATGCCGTTGGTCCAACCATCGCGTCGACAATGAACAAAACTCCGTCGGATAACTCCACGGCTACTTCGGCCTGTGCAGCTACTGCCAAATCGATACCTTTGGCGTCAATTTCCCAGCCGCCGGTGTCGACCAGGGTGATGTGCTTGCCGTTCCATTCGGCTTTGTAGGAAACGCGGTCACGGGTAACCCCTGGCTTGTCTTCAACCACTGCTTCTCTGCGGCCCAAAATTCTGTTCACCAAAGCGGACTTGCCGACATTTGGACGTCCAACGATCGCAAGAACTGGAGGGGCTGAGTGAAAACCCTCTCCCGGGTTTTCAGCAAGCTCGAGATCTAGAAGGCCAATGTCTTCTTGATCCAACTCGTAATCGACGAGCTCGTCCTTTAGTAGGCCGGTTTTTGCCTCATCTAGGTTGTCCGAATCGCTCACTTATTCACTTCCCTAATCATCTCTACCAACGCAGCAATGCTGCCCTGAAAATCCATCTCGGTTGTATCCAGCAATCTGACGCCCTCACCTGGGGTAATAAAGTCAACAATCTGACCATCAGATAAATCTCGCTTGAGGATATTGCCAGCAGGCTCAGTTTCATCTAAGCCTCGGCGCTCTAGCCTAACGCTTGGGCTAGCAGTAAGAAGAACTTTTAATTTTGCCGCGGGTGCCACAACGGTAGTTATGTCGCGTCCCTCGACGATAATCCCGGGATTTGGGCAGTCTGCAATTCTCTTTCTGGCGTCTTCGAGCTGCAAGTTTCTGACCGTTTGTTCTCTCGCCACAGCACTCACTGCGCCAGAAACGGCCTCGGTTCTAATTTCCTCGGTGATATCCTGACCCGATAGCATCACTCGCTCATTGTCCGGGTCAGTCGAGATCAGATAGTCAAAGGTTTCTATTAGATTCACCAGCTCCATTTCCGGAAACTTCACCCGGTGGATTGCAAAGGCTCGGTAGCCTGCACCGGTGTCAAGGTAGCCGAAACCTAACTCTCGGGCTGCAGCTTTCGAGACGCTTGATTTACCAGAGCCGGCAGGTCCATCAACGGCGATTACTGTTTCAGACACTAGGCCAGCCGCCAGCCATTTTCGACAAGTTGACCCATCAGCTTTTCGTGAACGGCTGGCAGGATCTGCATTTCCACAAGACCGATGGGGGCTCCCGGTGAATGTTCAAGCTTTATGTCTTCCAGGTTCACGCCAATTTCACCCACAAAGGTTAAAAGCGTGGCAAGCGCACCGGGTGAATCGTCAATAAGTGCGGTCACAGTTTTGTATTCGAGGTATTTGCCGCCGTGCTTACCGGGGATGGCTGAGACCCCTTGGTTTCCATTGACTAGGACGGATTGGATGGCCGCGAGAGCAACGGATTTGTCCGCATTTTGAAGTGATTCCACAAGAGAATTTATATCCTTGCCGAATTCGGTAAGCAGTGGGCCAATTGCGCCGGCGTTTTGACTCAAGATCTGCAACCACATATCGGGGTCGCTTGCCGCAATCCTTGTCGTGTCCCGAAGCCCCTGACCAGCGAGGTTTAGATCTGCGGTCGACCCACTAGCAAGCCTTGCAGCGAGCGCCGATGCTACCAACTGCGGCAGGTGAGAAACCAATGCTGCCGATTGGTCATGCTCTTGGGCTGACATCACAACCGGTAACGCGTCGAGCTGAAGCGCTAAATCTGTAACTAGCTCCAACTGCGAATCAAGGGTGGTATCACTGGGAGTTACAACCCATGGCATTGCAAAGAATAGATCTGCTCTGGCACCCCTGGGGCCTCCGGTTTCCCTGCCCGCCATCGGGTGAGAGCCGACATAGCGCGAGGATTCGGGCCCAGCAAGTGATTTTACTTCGCTTGCGATCGCAACCTTCACGCTCGCAACATCAGTGACCACAGCGTTTTTGTGCAGTGCAAGCTGTTCACAAACCAGCTTGGCCGTTGAGTCTGGTGGCACGCAAACGATCACTAGATCTGGCTCATCCGTTGATTCAATACCTGCGCCGTACTCGGTGGCGAGCCTCAGGTTTGCCTTGGAGTGGTCGCTTAGGCTTGCAACAGTACCCTTACGGGCCAACGCCAACCCGAGGCTGGTGCCGATAAGACCAACCCCAACAATTTTTATCTTTAGTTTCACTGTGCTAAGTCTGTTCTGAGGGCTTGCGCTCCGCGGAGGTAGATGTGTTGAATCTCCGAGCGCGCAGTTTTGGTCTCAACGTGCATCATCAGCCGAATAATTCTTGGAAGAGCACCCGCAACATCCATCTCCACGCTGCACATCAAAGGAACATCGCCAAGGCCAAGCTCTCTAGCCGCTACCGCTGGAAACTCGCTTGTGACATCAGGTGTTGCGGTGAACCAAACGGAAATTAGGTCAGCGCTCTCAAGGGAATTGGCATGCATGACCTTGGTAACCAGCTCAGCAGTGGCCTGCAGTAGATTGCTCCTGTCATCTGCGTCAATTTGAATAGCGCCCCTGATTGCACGAACTGCCATTAGCGTCTCCTCGACTTCTCGCCGTCCTGACCAACTTTCATGAGTGAGCCAACTTCAAGCTTACTAAGCTCGCGGAACTGGCCGACCTTTGTATTTGCAAGCCTTAGCGGCCCGAAGCTCTTTCTAGTCAGATCTAACACCGGGTGTCCGAGAGCATCCATCATGCGCCTGACAATGCGGTTCTTCCCAGAATGCATCACAAGCTCCAAGAGCGTTGAGGTTTCGTTCTGATCAAGAATCTTGGCACTATCCGGCTTGGCTAAACCATCTTCGAGTCGAACGCCGCCTTTTAGCTTCTGCATTTCAACCCTGCCAAGTACGCCCTTTACCTTTGCCACGTAAAGCTTCTCCACCTCATAGCTTGGGTGAGCCAGCTGGTTGGCCAGCTCGCCGTCGTTGGTCATAAGAATCAACCCAGTTGTTTCGGCGTCCAGCCTGCCAACGTTGAAAACGCGATCCATTCCAATGAAGTAATCGGCTAGGCAATCTCTGCCGTTTTCGTCCGACATTGTGGAGACGACGCCTCTGGGCTTGTGAAATGCGAAATAAACCCTGTCCGGGTCCATCTGAACCGGCTTGTGATCCACCTCGACGTTATCTTCCAAAGGACGCACTCGGCTTCCGAGCTCGGTCACCACCTTGCCGTTAACTTTGACCCGGCCCTTGACGATTAGTTCCTCGGAGGCACGCCTAGAGGCAACGCCAGCGGCTGAAAGGGCCTTTTGAAGCCTTACGCCTTCTGGCTTCTCTTCCTGGTTATTTTCTCGATTACTCAATGCCATCCTGATCTGGGAGGTAGGGACTAATAGCTGGAAGCTCATCTAGTGAATTGATGCCCAATACCTCTAACAGCATCTGAGTCGTTCCAAACATTGCGGCACCGGTTTCTATGTCGGTGTAAAGCTCTGTCACCAGTCCCCTTGAAATCAGTGTCCGCACAACTGAATCAACGTTTACCCCTCTTATTGAGGAAACTTGTCCGCGAGAAATTGGTTGCCGATAAGCAATGACAGAAAGAGTTTCCATCGCTGCAGGGCTAAGCTTCGAAGGATTTTCGTTGGCAACAAGTTGCCTAACTGCCCAATCATGGCTCTGCCTCACATATAGTCGCCAGCCACCGCCGACTTCACGAAGCTCGAAGCCGCGCCCCGTGCCCCCATGAGCGGTTTCGTAGTCTGCAACCAAGGTGTCAATTTCTTTCTTAACTTCCCCGATGGGGGCCTCAAGTGCCCCGGCAATAGTCAGCAGGTTTAATGGGGTTTCAGCCACCACTAAAAGTGCCTCTAGACCGGCGCGAAGTTCAAAGTCAGTTCTCATAGTCAGTGCCTAAACTAGCCAGCGTTTCATCGCTAAAGCCGCTATTCTCCCAAATTACAGTGAAATCAGAAAACGGTCCGGCTTGCTCTATTGAAATCGCACCGACTCGATAAAGCTCCAGCACTCCTAAAAATCGAGCCACAAATTCTCCGCGATCTTTGCTGCCTGCTATTAGCTCTCGGAAGCTAAGGCGTTTGGTCTTGCGTAGCCTGGAGACCAGAATCCCAACCTGCTCCCGAATACTCACCTTTGGAGCATGCAAGTGAGTCAGACCCACCCCCGGAATTTCTTCTGGAACAAAGGCTAACTGGGCTATTTGCGAAAACTGCTCCAAGTCAGTGCTCCACACTAATTCTGGCCTCAGGTTTCTATAGGCCCCTTCTAACCTGACCTCACGAACCATGCGCACCGATTCCAGTTCTAGGGCGGTGCTAAACCAGGAGGATATCTCTTTAAAGGCCCGGTACTGCAGCAATCTTGCGAACAGCAGGTCCCTTGCCTCCAAGAGCGCAATATCTTCCGAGTCAACTGCCTGGCCCTGAGGCAACAGGCTACCGATTTTCATATCCAACAGCGTTGCCGCCACGACCAAGAATTCAGAGGCGCTTTCAATCTCCTGCTTGCTGTCGAGCTGCTTTACATACTTGAGAAATTCATCGGTCACTCGGGCTAGCGCAATTTGAGAAATATCTAGCTCGTGTTTGCCGATTAGGTTCAGCAAAAGGTCAAACGGGCCGTCAAAGTTATCTAGGTGAAGCTGGAAATCAACTTCTGACTCAAGCTGCACTGCCACGTTTCACCAGCTCCCTTGCCACCCTGCGATAAGATTCTGCGCCTTCTGAACTTGGCGCAAATTGCGTAATCGGCTTGCGGGCAACAGTTGCATCTGGGAATTTCACAGTCCTGGCGATGGCGGTGTCAAACACCAGCGTCGGAAAAGCCTCTTGCAACCGCTCTAGCACTTCGCGCGCATGCAGAGTGCGAGAATCGTGCATCGTTGGAATTAGGCCATCTAGTTCCAACGAAGGGTTGGTTCTTGCCTTGACCTTGTCGATTGTTTGAACCAGAAGTGCTACGCCGCGAAGCGCAAAGAATTCAGTCGCCATTGGGATTAGCACTCCGTGTGCAGCAGTAAGAGCGTTGACCGTCAGCAACCCAAGCGATGGCTGGCAGTCAATAAAAATTATGTCGTAATCGTTTTTAACCTTGTTCATGATTCCGTCTAGAACGCGTTCTCTGCCCATCTCGGTAACAAGGTTCATTTCGGCAGCAGACAAGTCGATGTTCGCTGGAATAACATCGAGGTTTTCGATGCTGGTTTTCTGAATTACAGCCAAGGGGTCCGATGTCGAATCCATCAACAGATCGTAGATTGTCGGAGCATCCTGATAGTCGGCATCTAGGTTTACCGAGAGTGCGCCCTGCGGATCAAAATCAACAACAAGTACCTTGCGACCATACTCGGCAAGTGCGGCAGCCAAGTTGACGGTGGTAGTGGTTTTACCTACTCCACCTTTTTGGTTGCACATCGCAATAATGCGCGCGGGGCCGTGCTGCTTTATCTTTTCCGGTACCGGAAAAACCTTGCTTGACAGATTCACCCAGACCTCCAAATTCTGTTTTCTCTAGCCTACCGTTGAGCGCGAGGGTGAGCGTTCAGATAAGCCTCTCGGAGAGTATCAACGGTCATCAGCGTGTAAATCTGGGTAGTTGCAACAGAGGCGTGGCCAAGTAGCTCCTGAACCACACGAACGTCCGCACCGCCCTCGATCAAATGAGTAGCAAAGGAGTGTCGAAGCGAGTGCGGAGAAACTAATAAGTCGCAGGCCTTGCCTGCTTTCTGGATTATCTCCCAAATGCTTTGCCTGCTGAGTCGACCTCCTCGGCTATTTAGAAACAGCGCATTGTCTCCGCCCTTTGACGCCAAGTGTGGCCTGGTTCGAACCAAATAGGCCTGAGTGGAGCGCATTGCAAAACCGCCCAGCGGCACTACCCGTTCCTTTGAGCCTTTGCCGCGAACCCGAATAAGCCCGGAGTCGTCAATCTCATCTAGGTCCAGGCCAACAACTTCGCTTACCCTCGCACCCGTTGAATACATCAGCTCCAAAATTGCACGGTCCCGAAGTCGCAAAGAATCGGTTGACTTCTCATCCGGTTCCGGGCCAGAGGCAGTGAGTAGGTCTAGAACCTGTTTTTGGCTAAGAGCTTTTGGCAGTCTAAAGGGAAGTTTCGGCGGTCGCAGTTTGATTGTTGGGTCATCCAGCCTGATGTCCTCCAGCACCAAGAATTTATGAAACCCTCGCACCGCAGCCAGCAACCTCGAGACACTCGTTGCCTTAAAGCCCGAAGAATTCAAGGACACTGAAAAATCAAGAAGCTGCTGAGGCCGAACCGTAAGTTCAGTCAAGGAATTAGTCTCTAAAAAAACAAAATATCTGGTCAAGTCGCCCTTATAGGCGCTGAGGGTATTTTTACTAAGGCCACGCTCAACACTGAGGTGCCTCAGGTAGGTATCAAGCGGCAGCACCGAAGTTAACTCTCTTCGAACAGGCGCTGCTGCTGCTGTCGTATAAGAGCTGCCTTCACTAGTCCGTGGAACAGTGGGTTTGGCTTTGTTGGCCGTGATTTGAACTCAGGGTGAGCCTGAGTAGAGACATAGTAGGGGTGCACCTCGACTGGAAGCTCGACGTACTCAACGAGGCTATCTTGCTCCGAAGTTCCAGAAATCACTAGGCCTGAGCTGGAAAGCTGATCACGGTAAGAGTTGTTGACTTCGTAGCGGTGACGGTGTCTTTCACTGGCAGTACTGGAGCCGTAGGTTGCTGCAATGACAGATCCGGGCAACAGATTCGCCTCGTAGAGGCCAAGTCGCATTGTGCCGCCCATATCCGATTCAGCTATTTTGTCGATTTGCTCTGCCATGGTAGCAATTACTGGGTTCTTGCCCTCTGGGTCAAATTCACTAGAGGTTGCATCGGATATGCCAGCAACGTTTCTTGCAAATTCAATCACCATGCACTGAAGCCCAAGACAAAGGCCAAGGGTTGGTATTTGGTTTTCCCTGACAAATTTCAAGGCCCCAAGCTTTCCTTCGATACCGCGGACGCCAAAACCACCGGGGACGCATACTGCATCCATTTCGCCGAGCTGAGTAAGTGCTCCCTGGTCGGTTTCGCAATCATCAGATCGAACCCAGTGAATATTCACCCTTGTGAGCTCGGCAAATCCTCCCGCCCTAATAGCTTCAGTAACGGAGAGATATGCATCCGGAAGGTCAATGTATTTTCCAACCAATGCAATATTGACCTCGTGCTTTGGCCGTTGCACAGCCTCTGTTACCGGCTCCCAGTTGGTCCAGTCAACATCCTTGACCTCAAGCCTTAGAGCCTTGATGATGTAGCTGTCTAGGCCCTCGTCGTGCAGAACTTGAGGGATGTCGTAAATCGAAGAAGCGTCAGCGGCGGTGACAACCGCTTCGCGGTCCACGTCACACATCTGGGAGATTTTACTTTTGATCGAATCTGGTAATTCTCTGTCTGATCTGCAGACAATCGCATCCGGCTGTATTCCAAGCGAACGCAGCATCGCCACCGAGTGCTGAGTTGGCTTGGTCTTTAGCTCCCCAGAAGGTTTCAGAAAAGGGACCAGAGTTACGTGGACAAAAAATACGTTATCGCGGCCAACGTCTTGCTTGATTTGTCTGGCGGCTTCCATGAATGGCTGAGACTCAATGTCACCGACGGTTCCACCGATTTCAGTGATGATTACATCCGGGATCGGGTCTTTGGTCGCCTGAAGACGCATTCGTCGCTTCAGTTCGTTGGTTATGTGAGGAATCACTTGAACCGTGTCGCCTAGGTATTCGCCAGCGCGTTCTTTGGCAATCACGGTTGAGTAGGCCTGACCAGTTGTGACGTTGGCAGCCGAATCCAGGTTTATGTCAAGGAAGCGCTCGTAGTGGCCGATGTCAAGATCGGTTTCCGTTCCATCATCGGTGACAAAAACCTCGCCATGTTGAAACGGATTCATTGTTCCGGGGTCTACATTTAGGTACGGGTCAAGCTTCTGCATCACAACGGATACTCCGCGAGCTCTGAGTAGATTACCCAGTGAGGCCGCGGTAAGGCCCTTGCCTAATGAGGATGCGACTCCCCCAGTTACAAAGATATGTCGGGGTGTTCCAGAGCGATCAACCATGGAACTTCAATGTATCAGCTGAAGTGGTCAGAACAGCAACGACACCGCAAATTACCTAGCTGAATTCAATAATTCTTTGGCGTGCTCCAGTGCAACCTCGGAGTCCGGATTACCAGAGAGCATTCGTGCCAGCTCAGTTTCCCGATCATTTTCGCCTAACAATTCGACCGAAGACTCGGTAATCTCCCCAGAGACATCCTTCGAAACTCGTATTTGCCTGTCGGCGAACGCAGCAACTTGTGGCAGGTGAGTGACCACAATTACTTGAGTGGATTCGGCCAATTTCTTGAGCCTTCTGCCCAACTCAACTGCTGCTTGGCCACCAACCCCAGCGTCTACCTCATCAAAAATCATTGTCGGAAGCTGTTGACCTGCCACCAAAACAAGCTCAATCGCAAGCATGATTCGAGAAAGCTCACCTCCAGATGCACCCTTGCTCAAAGCTCGAGGGTCTGCTCCGGAGTGGGCAGCCAGCAGAAACTCAATCTTGTCCGCACCGTGTAAATCAAATTCACTGCTATCGGTGACTTGAATCTCCAGCCTGGCACCAGACATTGCAAGCTGCGCCAGCTCCTCAGAAACCCTTGAGGACAACAGAGATCCAGCTTCGACCCTTTGACCCGTAAGGAATGCCGCGTGCTCTGCTAGCTGGGACTCAAGGGAAGCGAACTGCATTTCTAGCTTCTCGATCTGCTCGTCCGAAGAGTCCAGATCTAGGACCTCAGACTGCAGCCCTGGAAGAGCAGAAAGCAACTCGTCGATTGGTACCCCATATCTTCGCTCAATGGCAACCAGCTCAGCTTTTCTTCCAAGCAAGCGGTCAAGAACTTGAGGGTCAGCATCTAGATCCGCGAGATAACTTGCCAGCTCTCCTGAAACATCGCTTGCCATTGAAGTGAGGTCCGAGAGTTGCTTAGCAAGCTTTTTAAGGTCTGGGTCGCTGGTGCTTTCCAGGGACCTTGAGGCCTTGGCTAAAAACTCTGTCGCATCTGAGTCGTCGTCGCTACTGAGTGACTGGTGGGCCTTTGTAGCCGCAGACCTGAGCGACTCGACATTTGAAAGACGCTGAATCTGTTCCTCGACTTCGGTAAATTCTCCAACTTGAGAATCCAGTCCGGCTATGTCGGAAATCTTCAGACTAAGTGAGTCAAGTCGCAGTTGATCGGTCTCAGAAGTAGCCCTCATTCTTTCGATGCGAGCACGAAGATCCTGATGCTCCCGAAAACTAGCTAGGTATGCCGTTTTTGCCTCTGCCAGCCCTTGTCCGCCGAACGAATCAAGAGCCTCTCGCTGTTTTGCCGGAGACCTCAAGCGAATCTGATCACTTTGACCGTGGATAGTGACTAGCTCGCTTGTTATCTCCTCAAGAACCGAAACGGGAACGGATGCCCCTCCGATGGCCGCCCTCGACCTACCGTCACTTGTGACGGTTCGGTTGATCAGTATTTCGCTTTCAGCTGTGTCGGAACCAAGTTCTTCCAACCTTGCTACCAAACCTGGATTGCTCGAATGGATCCTGCCCTCGACTAAAAGCTGTGGACTGCCGCGACGCACGGTCGACGAATCAGCCCTTGCGCCGAGAAGTAATCCCAGAGCGGTCAAGACCATAGTTTTTCCCGCTCCAGTTTCCCCAGTAAGTGCAGTGAACCCAGGGCCAAACTCAAGGTTTGCGGAGCTAATAACACCGATGTTGCGAATTCCGAGGCTTGCTATCACGCCGCACCGTCCGAGCCTCGCCATCCAGTTACCGGCAGCGCGAATTTTCTAACCAACCGATCGCTAAATGGGGCATCAGTCAAAATCACCATTGGAACAGCCTTGGCGCTCTTCTTTACTTCGATTCTCGAGCCTGGACCCAAGTCCGTGGCCCTTCTGCCGTCGCACCAAATAACACCAGCACCCGGTGAGCGTTGAAGAACTTCGATTGCGAGCTCAGAATCTGGGGCTACAACCAATGGTCTAGCGAAAAGGGCATGGGCGGAAATCGGCACAAGCATCATGGCTTGCACATCGGGCCAGATAACTGGACCGCCGGCACTGAATGCATACGCGGTTGAACCAGTCGGAGTGCTCACCATTACTCCATCGCAGCCAAAAGATGAAACCGGCCTGGAATCCACTTCGACAACAACCTCCAGCATGCGCTCGCGAGCACTCTTCTCAACTGAGACTTCGTTAAGAGCCCAGCTTTCAAATACCACCTCATGCCCCTGGAAAACCTGCACGTCCAGCGCCACTCGATGTCCTACTTTGTATTTTTTGCTGGCGATTGATTCCAGCACGTCGGTAAGGTCGCCCAGCTCGGCCTCTGCCATAAAGCCGACGTGCCCAAAATTAATACCGAGAATCGGAGCTTGTTGCGCCCTGGCCAGTTCTGCAGCTCTGAGTATCGAACCGTCACCTCCGAGAACAAGGACAATTTCGAGCTCCTGATTGGTAAAAAGGTTTTTGTCTGAGGGTGCGTTTTCGAACTGGGCTTGCAGCCTGCCAATATCTTCGGCCGCGAATACACAGTGCATACCAAGAGATTCAAGGCTGGAGCATGCGTCCAGCGTTCTCTGCAACTGTGCATTGGACTCGGCAGAGGAAACCACCAGAACATTTCTAGCCATTGGCAACCTTTCGAACCCCTTAAGACTAGTAACTAGTTGATCAAATTGCTCATCAGTTGTGAACAGGAGTTGTAAGCAAAAGAATCCTTGCTAATCCTTAGTAAATAGCTCGTCGACCATCTGTTGCTCGATTCCGTAATCACGAGTTTCGAATTTCAACAATGCTAGATACTCGACATTGCCGTTGGTGCCTTTTATTGGAGACTCAACCAATCCGTGACAGTGAAGCCCATCTGACTTGGCGCCATTCAGGACCTGTTCAATGGCGCGCTTACGTTCCTGACGACTCGATACAACGCCGGTAGCACTCAGCGAATGCTTACCAACTTCAAATTGCGGCTTTATCAGCCAGATGTGTTGGGCAGCTGGCGCAAGTTCAGCGAGCTTTTGGCTGACGAGCGTTAACGATATAAAACTGAGGTCCGCAACCACCAGCCCGAAGGCACCCTTTCCGATTGCATCGAATACCTGCGCAACGGTTAGATACCGAAGATTTTGCCCCTCAAGGCTGACCACGCGAGAATCATGCTTTATGAATTCGACCAGCTGGTTATGCCCGACATCAACTGCCAAAACTTTTTCGGCACCATTTTCAATCAACACTTGAGTAAAGCCTCCGGTGGACGCTCCAGCATCTAGGCAGAGCCCTTCCGGAACAATGGCGAATTCCCTGAGAGCATGAGCCAACTTGTGACCGGCCCTGGAAACAAAATCAATGCCCTCGGATAATTCAACGTTGTCTTCTGGTTCTATCTTGCTAGAAGCCTTTTTGACCAATCGTCCATTGACGCTGATTCGGCCAGCAGTGATAAGTGCACTTGCCTGGGACCTAGACCTGGCAAGCTCTCGAATTACAAGCTCAATGTCTAGCCGCTCACTCAAAGCAGTTGCTCTTCAAGCTCTTGAGCAATTTCATCAAGCGCCTCGAGCTGCTGCCCAGTGGTTAGCTTTTCGATTGCAAGTAACCGCTGTTCTAAGTTTTCAATCGCCATGTCCAGTCCTAGCTGTAGATGCTTGGGTCGATATCGAGTGCATATATTGGCCTACCGCTTGTCCAGATTAGACTGCAAGCCGCCCTCAAGGTCTCTAGTGACTGGGGATTTCCAGAAACTATAACCACGCGATCGCCAAGCAATTCAACAACCGAATCACCGCACTTCATGCCTCGCTTGGTGCTCCTAGGGGCCTGGTAGCGCTCAAACAAGCCAGTGAGATCCTGAAGGATAAACTTGGGCCTATCCTCTGGCCCAGCCGCCAAAAGCTCTTTGCGAGTGACAATCCCTGTCATCACGACAGCTGAGTCAAAACTGGCGGTGTTGGCACCGCGAATATCGGTATCCAGCCGGTCACCAACCATCAAAGGCTGCCTGATATCCAGTTGCCTGAGTGCCTGATCGAAGATTGGCCTAAATGGTTTGCCCGCGATTTCGGGAAGTATTCCAACAGCGGTATGTACGGCCCCAACTAGAGTGCCATTGCCAGGAGCTATGCCCTGCTCGACCGGTATCGTCCAGTCTTGATTTGTAGCAATCCAAATGGCTCCGCCCTGAATGGCGAATGACGCTTGGGCGAGTTCCCTCCAGGAAACGTCGGGGCTAAAACCTTGAATAACAGCAGCCGGTAACTGCGAGGCATGATCCACTGCCTCAAAACCATACTCGGTGACAGCGTGGCGCAGTCCATCACCGCCAACAACTAATACTTTTGAACCCGCCGTTATTTTTGTGGCCAGCAACATCACGCCTGCGCTGGCCGAGCCCACGATTTGGTCGGGGGTGGCGCTTATGCCTAAGTCGACAAGTTGCTCGGCGATAGTCTCCGGACGCCTGGCCGAATTATTGGTTAGGTAGCCGATCTGGATACCAGAATCGGCAGCCCTACTGATCGACTCGACTGCATTTACAACTGCCTCCGAGCCTTGATAGACGACGCCATCAAGGTCCAGCAGTAATGAGTCGTAGTTACTTGCCAGCACCCCTTGGGCCTCTCCCTTTGTTGTCAGATCGCTTAGCATCCGGGCGCTTAGAATCTGGACGACTTGGCCGGTCTGACCTATCCGAGCGGTTAGCGTCGAGGCGATTCGGACGGTCTGGTCTATCAGAACGACTCGAATTGGAAGAACCCTCTGCCCTATCCGGCCTATCTGAGCGATTCGGACGATCTTGTCCACTCGCCCGCTCAGACCTGCCAGAGCCACCGTCTCGCGGAGTTACCTTGCGATCACCAGGCGTGAATTTTCTGTCGGGCTTCTTGAATGCGCCCGCAGGCTTGGCAGTTCTATCGAAGTCTTCGCTAGTGGGGATACTGATCTCCTCGAAGAGCTGAAACACCTCTTCACCCTGCTCAGCCATAGTTCTTTCGGCTCTGAGTGCTAGCTCATCCCATTTGTCGCCATCACTACCGGCCTCACGAAGAGACTCGGCATAGCTACGGAATAACAATGGAGACTGTTCAAAAACGCGCTTTGGGTTTAGCTCGGGTATTTCTAGCTCTTGTACCGCAAGCTTTGCCTGGCCAAGGTCAAGCCTTGCACCGGAAAGAGCAATAGCTAAATTAATCCGGACACCGGTGGCAAGTTTGCTGCGATCGATGCCTACAACTGCCTCGAGGGCTCGCTCTGACCTTCCAAGTCCGCGCTCCGAATCAACAATCAATGGAAGCTGCTCGTTGGACCCGGACAATCTGCGGTGTGTTAGTAATTCTCTAATTGCAAGGGCGAATTCACCGCTTGCATAGGCAGTGATGCCTACGGTTTCGTGGACGATTGCTAGCCTGCCGGCTCGCCTGGATGCCGCGAGGGCGTGCTTATGAGCAAGGGCTGGATCATCGTCGATCAACAAGGAAACCATCGCCAAATGCCTGGCGACCATCTCCGCGTTTTCGGCGGTGAGTGTTTTTAGCTGGACGCGCACCGAAATATCTAGGTCGTCTGGGGTTACCTGAGAAGGTATCAGGGGTGATTTTTCCTCGTTTTTAACGCGATGAACACGGGTTTGCCACTCCGGGCGCTCTTTATCGGTGCGCTCTCCGCGACCTGAAGGTCCCTCTTCATTGGGCTTAGGTCTTTTTCCTCGTTGTTCCAAGATCGCTCCTAAAGCAAATCGCTTAAATAGAAATGGCCACCCCATAAGGAGTGGCCATTTCTAAAGTAAGTCCGGCGGTGTCCTACTCTCCCACAGGGTCTCCCCTGCAGTACCATCGGCGCTGAGAGTCTTAGCTTCCGGG
>Ga0307935_1000008_pt1 | contig 117913 bp, 120 predicted proteins | sample OrgLakmetageno92_FD_201827 | JGI IMG/M metagenome (GOLD analysis project Ga0307935, IMG submission 201827) | Saline water microbial communities from Organic Lake, Antarctica - #92 | ecosystem: Environmental > Aquatic > Non-marine Saline and Alkaline > Saline | place: Antarctica: Organic Lake...
AAGGGGCTGATGCCCCACGACTTGCCCCAGCAATTGCTGGGGCCGCATCTTCTACTGGAGCACCCTGGTCGTGAGATCCGGGTTGCTATGCAGCTAGCCAGTTACTTAGCACTGCAGTTCTTGATGCATTTTTTTGTTTACCTCTTTGTTGCTTTGATGAGAAGAAGCCCTAGTTAGCGCTCGTCCTCGTTCCAGTCTGCTTCCTCATCAAACATTGAGCCGTATTGAGTTTCAGAGTAAGCGGTATTTGCCGAGTAGCCCTCTGGGCCAGAGTGCATATCGCCCTCGTCCATTTGTGCTGGATCGCTAGTTGCCCTAGGTGGAGTCGAGACTCCGGGCGGAGATGAGAATACGGCAACAAAGAAGAGCACCACGGCCAGCGCGGCGGCTAGAAAGCCGATGATCAATACAAACCCTAAAATCTCCATGCCTCGAAACATAGCTGGGGGGTAAGACATTTAATGGGGGGAACGTTTGGGCAAAGCCTGACTCGGAAGCTGAGAGTGCTCCTACTTGCCCCGGATACCTCTTGTCCACAAGCCGGAGAGAACCGAGATGCATAGCATCATACCGCAGACAACCATCGTCAAAGGTGCTACAAGGACTGCCACTAGGGCAGTGGTGGCTGCAGCCCATACACATTTGGTGAGGCTAGACAACTTGGACCACTAGATGATTCAGTCGCGCTAAGGCCTTGACGACGAAGAAACCCCTAAATCTAAACATTCTGAGTACTTTCTCCCGATAAGACATCCGGCTTTTCTGGGTCTGTCTCTGCCGGAGGATCGGCCTCACCAGAGTCAGCATCTTCGCATTTCAAGCAAATCCACTCTGGTGTGTTCTCCCCAACTATGCAGCCCGTGAAAATCACCCACTCCTTGGGGTTTGCAAGGTCATCGTCGTTGGGAGCTCCAAGAATGACCTTGTGCATACGTGCCCCACAGACGGGACACTCTTTTAGGGGTGTCTCGTCTGTCTTTTCTGCTTCGAGTTCCGCTGCCCACTGAGCAAGGGAAATCGAGGTCTCTCTGCCGTCCACCATCTTTATGACGGTGGCTGCTGACTCATCATTGTAAATCGACTCCCATGGCATGTGTGACCCCCTTCGCTCTCACACTAAGCCGAGGTCGGGACACCTTTGGGGGCAGAAGTTATCGAGGGGAGGCTGTCGTCTCAAGCTCTAATTAACACACTCAACACTCACACCCCTCAAGGCCTCAAACTCCTTGGCATCAACACTCAGTTCCCATTTCACCTTCACTGCCATCCAGTCCTCAGCGTATTGACACCGGTAACTAACGTTTGTTGGTAGCCACTCAGCAGGGTCCCTTGCTGACTTAGAACGGTTAGAGCTTGCACTAACTGCTATTAGTGCTTCCGGGAGGTCTAAGTCGTTGGCAAATGCTTGGCGTCTATCAGCACTCCAAGCATTTGCACCACTGTCCCAGGCTTCCTTTAGTGGAACCATGTGGTCCATGTCTAGCTTCGATGAATCAGTTATCACAACAGCGTCATAGCTTGAGAACCAACTACCGGTTAACACCTTGCAGCCGGCTCCTAAAGTGACAGGTTCTAGCGATTCAATAATCAAAACTTCTTCGCGGGCATTGCAGCTGTCCCCGTCTGCATCTATCCAGTGCTTGAACAGATCCCTGTCATAACCACTTGTTACTTCTGGTTCGATCTCCATGCTTGCTAGAAAAAACGTGAACCTATCGACTTTCTCTGAAGACCCATTCTCCTCAGCGACCAACTCTTCATTGGCAGACTCTAGCCCGGGCTCCGATGGAGCTGGGCTGGAGCTGGCTTCGGAGGTTGTTGTTGGTTCGGGTTCAGTTGTTTTGGTCTCTGGTTCTTCAGAACTGGACCCAGTGGGGGTTGATTGGGTTTGTGAGGTTGTTGATTGTGGGTTGTCAGTGACAAGGCCAATGAAGCCAAAGAGTGCAAGACCAGTCACGATGGCAATCGTTTTTGGTTTCCGCATCAGCCTCGCCCCCAAGGGTTATCTAGCTAACACAGTAGCTGGGCTTGCCTACAGTTTTAGTGGTCGTTTCTATTCACCATCATCAGGCAGTAGCTCAAAGAGCTCCATCTTGGCGTTCATCCACTCTTGGACGTGGCCTGATTCCAGGATGGTCATCATTTCTGCCATGGCGTCTAGGTGAGGCTGGTCTGCGATGGCAACCATCTCAGCGCCGTGCTGTTGGCTCTGGGCTGCTACTTCTTCGAAGGCTTCACCCCGGAAGGCCTGATCACAGGCTCCGCCGAGTTCTAGGCAGCTAATTGTCTTCATTGCCCAAAAGTCTAAAGGTTTGGCCTTTTGAAGTCACCTTTGCAGCATGAGCCCCAAGTATCTTTAATAAATCACCAACGTGCCCTGGGGAATAAGCGGGATAGTGATATGTTTTGGCATACTAGATACATTCCGTTTTATCGAAGATGATTGTGGGGGCCAAATGATGAGCAACACTCTTTCCCTGTCCACAACCGCTGGCGCCTCAAAGGCTAGCCACATTTGTTTAACTGCAGCTACAACTGCAGTTTCCTCGACTCGATATCAATATATGGGTCTTCTGACCGCTTAAAGGCGCTTCATTCGCTAGCGATCCACCCGTATAACCCTCTAGTAACTCTCTAGGTTTTGGTTGTTATGTATACAACCGGAGCTTTTTCACTGGCATAACTGCCTATATTTGCAAACTTTCTTCTTGATTGGATACAATAATGACAAACTCCAAAGGTTTTTCCTACCTCGCGAAACCCAACTGCGAGTCTCGAACAACTGCCCTTACCTGGGCAACCACATTTATTGCAAGCGCTAGCCGTAGATTAGAAGCACAAGGAAGTTCTTTATGTCACTGTCGACACTGAAACGTTGGGTAACCGAGGTTGCGGATCTAACCGATCCAACCGAGATTGTTTGGTGCGACGGCTCCTACTCAGAGGGCCAGAAGATGAACGCCCTACTGGTTGAAAACGGCACCTTCGAGAAACTAAACCCGAAGATCAGGCCAAACAGCTTTATTGCCCGAACTGACCCTGCCGATGTTGCAAGGGTTGAGTCCAGAACCTTTATATGTTCTGAGGACAAAAAGGACGCTGGCCCAACAAACAACTGGGTTGAGCCTGCAAAAATGAGGGTTCAGCTCAATGAAAAGTTCGCAGGGTCTATGCGCGGCCGCAAAATGTATGTGATCCCGTTTTCGATGGGGCCTCTTAACTCACCGCTTGCTCGCTACGGTGTTGAGATAACCGACTCCCCTTATGTGGTGGCATCAATGCGCATCATGACAAGGGTTAGCGACAAGATCGTCGACAAGATTGCCAAAGGCGCAGACTGGGTCCCGGCGATTCACTCGGTTGGCAAGCCACTGATTGATGACCAAGGCAACACTGTGGCTGATACCCCATGGCCTTGCAACCCAGAGAATGTTTACGTGGTTCAGTTCCCAGAGTCACGAGAGATTTGGTCCTTCGGTTCTGGCTACGGCGGTAATTCACTGCTTGGCAAAAAAGCGATGGCGCTTCGCATTGGTTCAGTGCTTGCTCGCGACGAGGGCTGGCTAGCGGAGCACATGCTGCTAATCAGAATCACAACCCCGGAGAAAAACAAGTACCACATTGCAGCGGCATTCCCGTCTGCCTGCGGCAAGACAAACCTTGCCATGCTTCAGTCTGAAATGCCGGGTTGGAAAGTCGAAACCCTAGGAGATGACATCGTTTGGATGGCACCAAACGATAACGGCAAGATTCGAGCAATCAACCCGGAGAATGGCCTGTTTGGGGTCGCGCCCGGAACCGGGCTCTCTACCAATAAAGTTGCGGTTGATTCAATGCGTGAAGGTGCTATTTTCACCAATGTTGCGACCACCAAAGATGGCGACGTTTGGTGGGAGGGGCTTACCGATAAGGCCCCAGACAATCTAACCGATTGGCTAGGTAACCCCTGGGACAGTGAAAGCGGCCACACTGCCGCTCATCCCAATGCAAGGTTCTGTTTGCCAATCGATCAGGTGACAAGTCTCAGTGACAATTGGGCAGAGCCCGAGGGCGTTGAATTGGATGCAATCTTGTTTGGTGGCAGGCGTGCTACTAACGTGCCGCTGGCCGTGCGATCGCTGAACTGGCAGCACGGTGTGTTCCTTGGAGCCACCATTGCCAGTGAGCAGACTGCTGCTGCTGAGGGTCCAATCGGAATCCTTCGACGAGACCCCTTTGCCATGTTGCCGTTCTGCGGCTACAACATGGGTGACTACTTTGGTCACTGGTTGTCCTTCGCTGAGAAACTAGACCCGGCTAACCTGCCGACCATCTTCCAGGTGAACTGGTTCCGGAAGGACGAGAACGGCAAGTTCATTTGGCCAGGCTTTGGCGAGAACATGCGGGTATTGCAGTGGATTGTGGGACAGATTGAAGGCAAAGACTCCTCAACTGCGACCCCAATTGGCATGGTTCCAAAGCCAGAAACCCTAAACACCGAAGGCTTAGACCTGTCAGACGAGAAGCTTGCTCAATTGCTTGCGGTTGATCGCGATTCTTGGAATCACGAGGCGGCGGAGATTGCCGGATTCTTCGACGGCTTTGGCGACAAAATGCCAGAGGAGCTGAAGGTGGAGCTTCAGAACCTAGAGAGCAGGCTTCGGGCCTAATCGGCCCGCGGACTGCGCTCTATAGCCCAAGTAACGATTCACTAAAGTTTGTTCTGTGAAAGGTTATTGGTGTGCTGTGAGGGTTTACACTAAAGTCGAATCGTCGTAAAAATTAACTTAGTTTTTTATGCAATAATATTCGAGCTTCAATGAGGAAGGAACAACGATGGACAAGACAAGACTGGCCGGTAAAAAGGCCCTAATTACAGGAGCCGCCCAGGGAATGGGTGCTGCAATCGCAAAGTATTGGGCCGCACAAGGCGCAGAGGTTTGCCTCGGAGACCTAAACATTGATGGCATCAAGACCGTTGCTGATGAAATTATTGCCGATGGTGGCAAGGCCACCTACATCAAGCTTGATGTCACCAGCGAAGACGATGCCAAGGCTGCTGTTCAGCACACCGTTGACACCTTCGGCGAGATCAACCTTCTTCTAAACAACGCTGGCATCAACAAGCCACTGTTCTTCTTGGACATCACCAAAGCAAACTTCGACCTGTTGAACTCCGTAAACACCTGGGGTTCACTAAACGTGATGCAAAAGGTTGCTCAGCAGATGGCCGACCAGGGCAAGCGCGAGTACCCGTACAAGATCATCAACGTAGGTTCGATCCTGTCCCGTGAGGCATTCGATGACGTAACTGTCTACACAATGACCAAGCACGCAGTTCTTGGCCTAATCAAGGCCGGTGCCAAGTCCCTTATGGAGCACAACATCACCGTTAACGGCTACGGCCCAGGTGTTGTTCGCACCGAAATGTGGGAGCAGCTGGACAAGGACCTAGTTGAGATTGGCAAGTTCAAAAAGCGTGGAGAGTCAATGGACGACATTGCTGAGAACATGATCCTCATGAAGCGCTACAGCTACCCAGAGGACGTAGTTGGAACTGCTGCCTTCTTGGCAAGCCCAGAGTCTGACTACATGACCGGTCAGCTTCTAATGATCGATGGCGGAATGGTCATCCAGTAATTTAGACAATAAAAAAAATCCCCCCAAAAGGTATTGGACTGAAGCCCTTTAGTTGGACTCTTAATTGAGAGCCCAACTAAAGGGTTTTTTCATAGACAACATAAAGTAAGTATTCAATTGAACAAAGGGCAAAGCACACGGAGCGGCGCTCTGGTGGGTGTTCGCAGACCCAATTATGAAGATATCCTAACGCCGGTGGTAGCCCTGCGGCCTCAGCCAGCGGTCCAGGTCACTGTCACCCGTCACCTCGTGCAGAGTCCCGGTGTGCAGTGAAATATGGCGTCTAACTCTGAGTGCGCTCAGTGCGCGATAAAATCAGGGATTGGCTGTTTGGGCTTCCCGATCGGCTTGCCTGAACTCATACGATCCAGGTTATAGCCCAGACGGTTTCGCAGGCCCGGCGTCCCGGCGCTTAGCTCCGGCTCGTTGTCGAGCGCGTCGGAAAACTGGCTAAATATCCTGTCGATGACTTCTGTGATCACCCGATCTGAAAGCGAACCCCACGAACGGGCTTCGTCTTCTAGATGCCTTCGGGATAGGCTGGCAAATCCGAATTCGCCATTGATACCAAGGGCCATGTTGCCGTCAATGCGGCGTTCGCTATCTCGGGCGCGGAACGCATCATTGCGATGGGTGGTCGGCACCGCGTCGTAGATGTCGGCAAGTCGTGTCGAGCCATCTTGCTCGTGGATGAATGAGACATTCTTGGCATGAGCGTCGGTATTGCCGACCATCGCGTTGAACACCATGTAGCTGAGCCACCGTTGGACGTCCTCATCGCTCGTCGATGAGCCGATGATGTCAGCGATCTTCCGCAAGCTCGGGCCGGATTTGGGGCTTTTGGCATCTTGGAACTTGGCTAGGGAATCGACCCAGTCGAGCCCCATGACCTGCGCGGCGTCCTCCTGGTGTGCTGCTGCTAGGATGCCGGCGGTAGTCACCTCACGGTCGTATCGTTGGATCGCCAGGAAGGTGACGCCGTGCGTGATGATCAGTTCGGTGTCGAACGTCGCGAGCCCAGTCCGCTTGGCGAGTCGATGTGAGTAGTGTTCGTCGACGATCCCTTCGGGGCGTGCACGCAGCGCAGGTTTGATGATGTGGGTGCTGTGGGCCGCTCCAAGAGGCTGATGCCATTTGCCGTCGAATCGTGCGAGGACGAGCTTGGGCTGAAAGCCTTGGATGGCGCTTCTTCCACTGTCTGGTTCGTTTCCCAGGTCGTGCTTTTCGATCGCATCTGCAATCTTATTCACGAGCTGGCGTGAGGTCAGTTCTCGATAGTCAGCATCGTCTGATGGCTGTGCTTCGGGGGAACGTATGGAGATAGCGCCGCTCATGGTCAGTCCGTACTGGGCGAGCATGCCAAAGGCATCGTTCTCTTTCACCCCTGCTCGCGCAGCCAATGCAGTGCGATGCTGGCCTTCGGGGAGGTAGCCGCCAAAGAAGTTAGTTGTCTGTTCGCTGGAGGCTGGTTTGGAGCCCGGGACGAGCGAAATCCCCTCACTCATCACGTTGAATGGAAGGTCGTGGGGTTCGGCAGTGAAGTTGATGCGGTTCCTGATCCGATCGTTGCGCGTGATCGTACCCACCATCTGGCCGAAGACGTGAACGTGTAGCTCACTCACTGAGTTCGTCCGGATTGTCGTAGCTGATGTGCACGCGGATGTTGAGCTTGCGCAGGGTGCGGAAGAGGCGCGTGATGAACAGATTCTGAGAGCCCCGTTCGATCTCCCAGAGGTAACGCCGGGAGATATTCAACTCGTCGGCGAGGTCTGCCTGGCTAACTCTGGTTGAGGTGCGGACATGGCGCACGATCGCGCCGAGCGCTTTCAAGTTTTTGATCTCGGTGGTTGGCATCGGCGGAGTCCTTTCATGTGAGCATATCATCAGAATAGCTGTTGTAATGATATTGTAGCATCTGAGATTGCTACTTTATTGTAGCGTTGACTACTGTAACAATATCATCGCATTGGTGAATAGAGAAATGTTCTTTTGTCCGAGTCCAGGCGCCCCAGCAAAAACCCCGTAAATACAGGGAAGTTTCGGGCAGAAGCCCAGAAATGCTTTTCGCCGGGTATACGAAATGCCCCTGCGCCGAGTGCGGAGGAGACCATGCGGCTCTACGATTGGAACGCTGCGGTATCCGCGCAGCACTGTGACTCACGTGCCGATTCCAGCCGACCTGAGCCAATGCCTCTCTATAATAGTTCTTTGTGATACGATAAAGAATATGCATAGTTCAGTGTTGCCAATATTCAGGTCTGACAGCCTGCTTGCCGTTCTCGACGCCGTGCTTGGCACGCCTGACCCGGTATCCACGAGCGACGTCATTCGGGTAACTGGGCTGTCGCAACCCTTGGCCCACCGAGAGCTCAAACGGCTCACAGAGACGGGACTGTTTCTAGAAAAACGGATTGGACGAAGCGCCCTCTTCCAAGCCGATGAGTCGAACCCCGCCGTCAGTCATTTGCGAGCACTCACTGCAATCGTCTTGGGCCCACAAAACCACCTTGCCCGAGCGCTGAAAGGTATTCCCGGAATAGAATGCTCGCTCATCTTTGGGTCGTTTGCAGCGCGCGCATCAGGTGTTCCCGGAGGCAATCCCAACGATATAGACCTGCTCATTGTCGGCAACCCCGACAGGCGCGCGGTTTATGGTGCCGTCGAAGGCGTGGAGGGGGTTGTCGGCCGAGAGGTGAACATCAGCTTCGTCAGACCAGAGCGGTGGGCCTCTGGCGAGGGTGAGCTGGTCCAGCGCGTGAAGGCAAACCCGACACTTGAGCTGACTGTCGCATGAACATCGGCCAGGAAAAACTCGACGAATTGGTCGGTAACGGCAACCTTGAGCTCTGCCCACCGAACGTCGAAGGTGCCTACGCTCTCATCAGAAAAGCCGAAACACATCACGTAACGGCTGAAGGGCTGGCAGAAGCGGACCCAGAAATCGCCATGGATGCCTTGCATGCTGGCAATCGAAAAGCACTGGAATCCGTGCTGCTCGTTCGAGGTTTGCGGGCGACGAAGGCCGGCGGACACATCGCCCCACTGGAGGCAGTGCGCGCCATGGTGGGAGGCGGAGCGCTACGTGTGTACAACGTGGTGCGCCAACTGCGGCACGCTGGTGATTACAGCAACGCCACATCACGCGTTGACCCACAGGACATCAAGGACAACCTCGAAGACTCCAAAAATCTCGTCAGCGCCTGCAAAAAGGCGCTGGACCTCCTGCCACCTTTCGTACGCGGTCGCCGTTAGTGAGGTCTGATGCGGTCCCAGCCGGCCTGCGAACCCCGGGGCGGTATTCCAGCTGGGGCGAGCTGACCCGCATAGAACGGGTATGGACTCTTCTATTGCAGCCCGCAGCTACCGTCAAGACGATAATGCCATGATCTATGCTGGCGATTCCTTGGCGGTGCTTCGTCTGCTTCCTGAGAACTCGGTTGATTCTGTGGTCACTGATCCACCGTATGGGTTGGCGGATTTGTCTGCGGGGAAGGTTTGGCGTGCTGTGGTCATGCTGATCTCTACTTTCAGTGAACCCCCATTTTAAGAGGGCCCACTGTCCCTGGCTCTTGATTAGAACTCCAACTTCTGGGGTTCACTTCAGGTAGCCGCCTTAGGGGGGATTTTTTCATTCACTAGATAAGCATTGTTAGAGGATTCTCGATCCTTGTCTTGAAAGCGGCCAGCCACTGAGCGGCCAACGCACCGTCAACTGCACGGTGGTCCGCAGACAGTGTCACGCTCATGATGGTGGCGATGGTTATTTCGCCATCCACAACTACAGCCTTCGCGCTTGCAGCGCCGACGGCAAGAATGCCTGACTGCGGCGGGTTGATGATTGCCGAGAAGCTAGAGGTCCCAAACATCCCCAGGTTGGTGACTGCGAAGCTGCCCCCATTTAGTTCTTCTTGGCGGAGCTTGCCCGCTCTTGATCTTTCAGCTAAGTCAGTGATGGTTCTAGCTATGTTGCTAAGCGATCTCTTCTCGACGCCTCGAAGGACAGGGGTTAGCAAACCACCGTCTGTTGAGACCGCGATTGAAATATCTACTGACTCGTACTTGGTCATGGCGTCTGGTCCCCAGACGACATTTGCATCTGGAACATCTTCAAACGCTGCTGCAACGGCCCTGACAACCATATCGTTCACCGAAATCTTGACCGGTGAGCTCTCGTTGATCTTCTTGCGAAGTGCAAGTAGTTCACCCACTGCACAATCTGCATTTAGGTAGAAGTGCGGGACAGTGCTCTTACTCTCAGTGAGCCTTCTGGCAATTGCCTTGCGCATTGAGGTGTGAGGAACTGTTGAGTAGGTAGACGAGTACTCCTGGCTCGCAATCTCCTTGGAGGCACTGGTGCTAACTGGAGCTGTGGCCTGGGGTGCTGCAGCAGGAGCTGCGACCGGGCTGGCAACCGTTGCTGCGGGAGCTGCAGCTGGCTGAGCAGTAGCGGTTCCGTTTGCAACACTTGCCTGAACATCGCGCCTGACAACTCGACCGCTTGGGCCGGTGCCGGTGATCTCACTCACGTCAACGCCGGCATCCTTAGCCAGTTTCCTTGCAATTGGAGACACAAGCTGTCTCCCGGAGGTTTGTGGGGCTGCTGCTGGAGTAGCTGCCGGGGTAGCTTCGGGAGTCGCAACCGGAGCTGCAACTGGAGCGACAACAGGACTGGCAGCCGGTGCCGAAGTTTCTACGGCTGGCGCTGGAGTCTCTACTGGAGCTTCACCTGCTGGAGCGTCAGCGCTTTCGCCTGCTTCTCCAACCATGGCTATAGTGCTGCCAACTTCCATCTCATCGCCTGGCTTGCCAATGAGCTGCAGAATAGTTCCGGCAGTTTCTGCCAATAGCTCTACGACAGCCTTATCGGTTTCGATTTCTGCCAGTTGTTGGCCAATTTCAATCTGATCGCCGACGGCAACCTGCCAGCTAGAGATGACCGCGTGGGTTGCACCTGCTGCAACCTCGGGAAGTTTGATTTGTGTGGCCATTAGTTTCGACCGAACCCTTCCTTCACGAGGTTCAAGCCTGCCACCACTTCTTCAAGGCCGGCGATAGATGCTCGCTCTAGGACCTTGGAGATGCTCGGTGATGCTTCACGTCCGTGAACTCGTTGAACTGGCTGATCCAGGTGGTCAAAGAACCGGCGCTGAATCTCATCGGAGAGCCATCCACCGTAGCTGGTGCCTTGCACGCCCTGCTCGACAATGACAACACTGTTGGTCTTTTTGATGCTTTCACCAATGGTGTCCCAATCGATGCTCGCGCGGTCTAGCCAGCGAAGGTCAATCAATTCAGCATCTAGGCCGGTCTGGTCGAGAGCTTCTGCGGTTATGTTCACCATGTTTAGGTAGCTCAAGATTGTGGTGTCTTTACCTTCTCTAACAACACGGGCCTTGCCGAATTCAATCTGGTAATCAAGGCCGTCGGCCGGAATCGAACCGCGCTGCGTGTAGAGATCAACGTGCTCGATCATCAAAACGGGGTCTTCCATCTTTAGTGCGGCATTCATTAGACCGATGTAGTCAAATGGGTTGCTGGCCGCAACTACTCGCCAACCAGGAGCCGTGGCAAAGATGCCGGCTGGATCCATTAGGTGCTGGGAGCCGTAGCCAGAGCCCATTGCAATTTTGGTTCTTAGAACCAATGGCACTGGGTTCTGACCGCCAAACATGTGCCTGGCCTTACCGATTTGATTGAAGACCTGGTCGGCAGCAACCCAAAGGAAGTCCGGGTACATGAACTCAACTACCGGGCGGAATCTGCCGTCCATGGCCATTCCGCCACCGAGGCCTGCAAAGGCGTTCTCGCTAATTGGGGTTCCAAGAACTCGGCCGTCATGTTTATCTGGCAAGCCCTTGGTTGCACCGTTGGTGCCACCCTTTAGGCGGTGAACATCCTCACCCAAAATAATGATGCGGTCATCAAGTTCCATCTGAAGATCCATGCCCTTGGCCATGGCGTCAACGAAACGAACGTCGGTTGTTTCGCCAGTGAAAGAATCCTGCTCTAGAGTTTTGGCCCCTGCAAGTTCTGAAAGATCTGAGCGCAATCCAACATCCACAAAGCCGGTGTCTGGCCAAAGGTCAGCTTTGATCTTCCTGGCTCCTGGCTTTCCGTCAAGATCTGGCTCTAATAGCTCCAGTGCAACTAGTTCCATTGCAGCAACTGCTTGCTTCCTGGTGTCAGCAACCTGCTCCGGAGTGATCAAACCAAGTTCGATCATCTCGTTGGCAACGCGCTCTAGTGGGTCACGACTGCGCCAGTGCTCTTCTTCTTCCTTCGAGCGGTAACCAAAAGCGCTTCCTGGGAAGGCACCATTCTGGTGGAAGAAGCGGTAGACCTGTGCTTCGACAACTGCGGGGCCCTTGCCCGAGCGGACATGCTCTTCAGCCTCTTGCATTACGTGCCAGACGGCAAGTGGGTCCATACCGTCCACTCGCCAGCTTGGAATACCAAAGCCGACGCCACGACCACTTAGGCGATCTTCCTTGGTTGCCTCGGCAACCGTGGTTGAAACCGCATAGAGGTTGTTTTCGATAAAGAACACCAGTGGGACATCCCAGGCTGCGGTTAGGTTCATGCTCTCCAGCACGCTTCCAATGTTTACAGCTCCGTCTCCGAAGTAGCTGGTTGTCATGTCTGTGGTTCCGGCTCGCTTTTGTGACCAGGCGTTACCCGCTGCAAGTGGGACACCGCCGCCAACGATTGCGTTGGTTCCTAGAGCTCCGGCTTCATGCCACTGCAGGTGCATTGAGCCACCGCGGCCCATGCAAAATCCTTGGGCAAGCCCAAGGATTTCGGCAGCGGTCTTCTGAAGCACCGACTGAACCTCGGTAGTAACAAGGTTGGTGACATCTAGCTGCGGTGCTACGTAGGCAATTGCCTTGGCAAGAAATTGGTGGTGGCCACGGTGTGAACCGTTGATGGCGTCGGTTGGACGCATGCCAACGATGGAACCTACTGCTCCACCTTCCTGGCCTACAGATGAGTGGGCGGGGCCGTGAACCAGTCCCTCGCCGGCGATGTCAAGAATCGCCTCTTCGAACGCTCTGATTAGGTGAAGCTGACCGAGCATGGTCTCGAGCAATTTAGGGTCGGCGTTTTTCCAATCCTGTTTGGTGGTTTTGATCTCCACCCATGGCTCTAGGGGATCTAACTGAATGCGTTCGGTCATCGATGACTCCGTTGAAATTTTTGGTTTACTATATAGTACTAATTTAGCGTGATTGTATACATTACTACAACAGCTAAGCCATAATAGCGTGCAAAAAGTGCTTTATATCGGTAGTTTGTATCCAATAGCTATTAGGCAGGTATGTGATGCAAAGAGGAATTCCCGGAATTAGGGGCACCGACCACGTTGGTTTCAACGTGCCGGATATCGAGCAGGCCACCGAGTTCTTTGTAGATGTCATCGGTTGCGACTACATCTACAAACTCGGCCCCTTCCAGTCCGATGACGACTGGATGGCAAAGCAGCTAAACGTTGACCCTAGAACCGTAATCAAGCAGAACCGTCATTTCCGCCTAGGTCACGGCACCAACTTCGAAATCTTTGAATACCAGTCGGCGGATTCAACCCCAATGCCTCAGCCTAAAAACAGCGATGCCGGTGGTCACCACCTAGCTTTCTACGTTGATGATCTAGATGCTGCAATTGATCACCTGAAATCCCACGGCGTCGAGGTTTTAGGCGAACCGGTTTCTAGTAAGGCCTTTGCAACCGGTCAGCGTTGGATTTACTTCTTGGCCCCCTGGGGCATGCAGTTTGAGCTTGTTAGCTACCCGAATGGCAAGGAATATGAAACAGCTGCTCCAGTAAAGCTTTGGTCCCCGAAGAGCCCAAACGAATAGTTTTTAGTCGAAGATTTCTGGGTGCGCAACAAGTGCGTTGCGGGTTCTTCTGATGTGAGCCGCAAGGCTCACCTCTAGGTCATCTAGGTCACCACGAACCATGGCATCGAGAATCAATCTATGCTCCAAGTGAGTGACACTGCCGGTAGAAATACCGCTCAGCTTCACAAAAGCTCTGCGGTAGTGCTGGGTGGTGTTCCAAAGTCTGACAACTAGATCCTTGAGCATCCCGGCCGGCCCGTGGGAATAGGCTAAAAGGTGAAACTCGCGATCCAGCCTTAGGAAAGTCTCAACATCCGATGACGTTTCCATTTCGACAACTAGCTTTGTTAGGGCACTTATTGTCGCTGGGCGCATCTGTTCCGTGCTTTGACGAAGTAATAGCGGTTCAAGGCGCTCTCTTATTTGATAGGCCTCTTCACACTCTTTTTTGCTTAGTTTTGAAACCCAGGCTCCGGTGTTAGCAACAATCGACACCAGGCCATCGGCCTCTAGGCGTCTTAGGGCATCCCGGACCGGAAGCCGGCTCCCACCAAACTCGGCAGCTAGCTGCTCCTGCAGAATGCGTGACCCGGGGGCAATTGTGCCGGCAAGAATCTGGGCGCGAAGCTCAAGAGCGATTTTCTCGCTTGAGCCGCGGTCTTTTTCTTCCACGCTTGCCCCCTTAGGTCTCGAAAAAGAAGCTTAGTCTTTGTTGCGGCTGGAACAGTAAATTGAGCGCTGGTTCGGGCCTAATCCTGACTAATTGAATACAATCTTCACAGTTTTTAGCTATTTGCAGCCCATTATCGGCTTTTATTCAATAAAATGTATCCAACGATACTATTTCAACTTGCATCAAGTAGCTAGCAAATTGAGTACTAGCAAACGATGAATCCAATTTAAAACATCTCTATCTAGAATGAGGCCCCAATGGCAATGGCAACCATCAACCCAGCTACCGGCGAAACTGAATTTGAAGCCGAACTACACACCCCGGCTGAGGTAGAGGCTCGAATTACCATGGCGCAAACAGCCCATGAGACACTTCGAACCATGAGCTATGCCGAGCGCGCAGCGCTAATGGTAAAAGCCGCCGAGTTGATCGAGAGCGAAGTAGAGGAGACAGCCGTGATGCTGACCCGCGAAATGGGTAAGCCAATTGCGCAGTCCAGAGGTGAAGTTCTCAAGTGTGCCAAGAGCATGCGCTTCTACGCTGAAAAAGCAGAAGAGTTTCTAGCGCCACAGGTTCTAGATGACCCATCAAAGGTAAACGCCAGCCAAGCTATGGCCATCTGGCAGCCACTCGGTGTTGTGTTGGCGATCATGCCATGGAACTACCCGCTTTGGCAGGTAATCAGGTTTGCAGGACCAGCATTGATGGCTGGCAACTCTGGAGTATTGAAGCACGCTTCAAACGTTCCGCAGTCTGCTCTTTATTTGAACGATATCTTCACGCGTGCCGGTTTTCCAGAGGGGTCTTTCATCGCCCTAATGATCTCGGCCTCCAGCGTTGCCGATGTAATCGACGACTGGCGAGTAAAGGCCGTTACCCTCACCGGTTCAGAGCCGGCTGGTCGCGCAGTCGCTGAGCGAGCCGGCCGACAGATCAAGCCTTCAGTCATGGAGCTTGGCGGCTCTGATGCTTTCGTCGTTACAGCACATGCAGACATCGAAGCTGCAGCGGCAACCGCTGTTGCCGCAAGAATCAACAACAACGGCCAATCCTGTATCGCAGGAAAGCGCTTCTTGGTTTTCGCCGAGGTTTACGATCAGTTCGTAGATAGCTTCGTTTCCAAGATGAGTGCTTTGAAAATGGGTGACCCGATGGACGAAACCGTTCAACTTGGGCCGCTAGCAACCGCCAACGGAAAGCGCGACATTGTTGAGCTAGTTGAAGACGCCAAGGCCAAGGGTGCAAACGTGCTTTGCGGTGGCGAAACTCCAGAGGGACCTGGCTTTTTCTACCCAGCAACAGTGATTGATGGACTAACAAGCGACATGAGACTTGTCATGGAAGAGGCCTTTGGCCCGGTTGCCAGCATCTACAAGGTTGCCAATAAGGAAGAGGCGATCAAGATTGCCAACCAAACAACCTTTGGTCTTTCTTCTGCAATTTGGAGCCAGGACACCGCTGAGCAGGATTACTTCGTTCAGCACCTGCAGGCAGGTGCTGTGTTCGTAAACGGCATGACAATTTCTTATCCGGAACTTGCATTCGGTGGCATCAAGGACTCCGGCTTTGGCCGCGAGCTATCCGATGCTGGAATCAAAGAGTTCTGCAACCTGAAAACTGTCTGGAAGGCATAGTCACTTGCCAAAGGTGGGGTTCCTAGGCCTTGGCAACATGGGGCTTGCAATGGCCATCAATTTGGTCAAGGCAGGTCACGAAGTTCTTGGCTGGAACCGCTCCGAAGCTCCTCTTCTAAAGTTCGTTGAGGCTGGCGGTAATCATGCCGCATCCGCCAAGGAAGCGTTAGCTCAACCAATTTCCTTCTCGATGCTTGCCAATGACGGTGTTTGCGACAGCGTATTGAAAACCGAGAACCTTACCGCTGGGACCATACACATTGGTATGGCGAGCATCTCTCCAGAAAAGGGTCGTGAGCTTGCCCAAAGGTTCCTAGACGACGGAGCGAAGTATGTTTCGGCTCCGGTTCTCGGCAGGCCACAAGTAGCCGAGGCGGGTAAGTTGAACATACTTGCCGGCGGAGATGAAGCTGCGATCGACCAAGCGTTGCCATTATTCGAGGCGATGGGGTCGAGAATTTGGAAGATTTCGGATCAACCAGCCACAGCTAATCTGGTGAAAATTGCTGTGAACTACAACATCCTGCACGCGATTCAAGCCATTGCTGAATCGGTGGCACTGATCGAGAAAAATGGTGTTTCAGGCAAGGCCTTCGTGGAGCTGTTGACCTCGACACTATTCTCTTCTGTTGTCTACGAGGGCTACGGAGCCCAGATAGCGGAGCGAAACTATCAGCCAGTCATGTTCTCAATGGAGCTCGGTAAAAAAGACCTTCAACTGGCCATGGATAGTGCGGCGGAGTCACAGATTGACCTTCCAACAGCCAGCGTCTTAATGGAGCTCATGAATGCCGCCTTGTCAGACCCTCTTCTAATGAATCAAGACTGGGCCGCGATGGCGGAAATAACGCTAAACAGCGATAACTAGTTTTAGTAAGGGTTAGTGACAAACAACTTTTCAGCTGGAAACTTGGTTATGACCTGAGCTCCGTTGTTAGTGATAACAACTTCCTCTTCGATCCTGGCCGCCGAGATACCGTCTGGTGATGGGCAGTAGGTTTCGAGAGCGAACACCATGCCGGCCTTGATTTCGACCGGGTGAGTCAAGCTGTTTAGGCGCGAGATAATTGGCCTTTCGTGAAGACCAAGTCCAAGACCGTGACCAAACTGCAGACCAAAAGCATCCATTTCACTGGCAAAGCCAATGTCGGTGGCCTTTGGCCATAGCTTGGCAATTTCGTCGGTTCCAACGCCATCGGCAACCTTGTCGATTGCTGCATCCATCCATTCGCGAGCCTTGGCATAGGCATCATGCTGAGCTGGATTGGACCTACCGACGGAGAAGGTGCGGTAGTAGCAGGTGCGGTAGCCCTGGTAGGAGTGAATGATGTCGAAGAACGCCTGGTCACCTGGACGAATGATGCGGTCGGTGAAGTTGTGTGGGTGAGGGTTGCAGCGCTCTCCAGAGACAGCATTGATTGCCTCGACTTGCTCAGAACCAAGTTCAAATAGCCTCTTGGAGGCAAGCGCCACTATTTCGTTTTCCTTGATTCCGGGACGGAGTGCATCGGTGATGTCTTGGTAAACACCATCAACCATTGCTGCAGCCTGTGACAAAAGCATGATCTCATCGACGTTCTTGATTGACCTTGCGGCAAGCATGTCCTGTTGAATATCAACAACCATTAGACCCTGCGCCTGCATCTCAAACAAGAATGCTGGTTCAACAATATCGACACCAACCGGAAGGTGTGCAACGCCGGCATCAGTCAGCATGCCCTTGATGATCTTAACTGCGTCCTTCATCAGCCCAACCTCTGGGTGGATTGCGCCTCGAAGGCCCAACATTCCAGCGTGGGAGTGACCTGGTTCGATCCAGGGTGCAAAGAGTTGGTGGTGCTTGGCTGCGGAGCCAAAGTCCCATATGTGTGGCTTGCCATCGCGAGTAAGAAGGGCGTAACGGGACATCTTGTCGCCGAGAGCTCCTCCGATCCAGGTCTGAGTTGTGTAGCGAATGTTGTAAAAGTCAAAGAGCAAGAACGCGCCGCACTCGGTTGCTTCAAGGGACTCAACTGCACGAGACAAGCGGTAAGAACGTAGGCGCTTGTAGTCGACCCGCTCTTCGAAGTCGACCGAAGTCGTTCCGTGAGCTGGGATCATGCGGTTATCAAAGTCGAGAGCTGGAACCAGTGGTTTCGGCTCAAACTGGGCGGTGCTCATGTGGTCTCCTGTTGGAATCTTTTTTTCATAAACCTTGTGGTTTGTTGGTGCACCTTTGCCGGGTGGAGCCTTAAAGACTCCACCCGGTTTGGGTTTGCAACTATTTATTTTTTTGAGCTATTTGTGGCTAGTGTTTACCACTCTGGTGCAACGTCAGCGTCAGCTGCGTTGTCAGCGGTTACCTTTACAGAAGGCATGAACTTAACTTCACGGTCTCCCTCGGCAATTTCGCCAGTTAGTACTGCATACATCAAACGAGTCGCGTTCTCGCCATCCCATGAGGATGACTGGAATACGGTTCCGTCTAGGCTGCCAGCGATAACCAATGGGTTACCTAGGAAGGTGTTACCAATTGAGGTGATGAAGTAGTCAGCTGCAACTACGCCACGTGACTCAAGAGCTGCGATAGCGCCAGCTGCGATTGAGTCGTCAGCTGCATAGATGCCGCCGATGTTCTCAAGGCCCTGAGCTGTGATCATCTCTGAGGCAACCTGCTGAGCAGTAGCCTTGGTCCAGTCAGTTGACTCTTCCTGCAAGATGGTTACGTTTGCGCAGTTAGCTGCAACGGTGTCAGTGAAACCGTTGTCGCGGTCGATAGCAGTTGAGTTACCAGCTGCACCGTTTAGCTGGATGATGCTAACGTCAGCATCGCCAACAAGTCCACACATGATCTCGGCCGAAGATACGCCCTGGCCGTAAGTGTCTGGTCCTGAGTAACCGCGTGATAGCGCCTTGTCAGCGTCGAATAGGTCAGAGTTGGTGACAGTTACAGGAATACCTGCAGCTTTTGCAGCCTCTAGACATGGACGAACAGCGTCACCAACAGCTGGCCACAAGATGATTCCATCTGGCTTTGCTGCGACAGCAATTTCACACTCAGAAGCCTGCTTGTCACCGTCGTACTGCGAGTTGGTGATAGTTAGGTTAATTCCAAGCTCGGCAGCTGCTTCTTCCATTGCTGGAACGTAGAAAGTTCCGTATGCCTGGTCTGATCCCTGAGGAAGCAATGCGTAAACCTCGTAGGTCTCCGCTTCTTCTACTACTTCTTCGGTTGCATCGGTTGTGCTGTCTGCGTCTGGGGTTGTCTCTTCAGCTGCTGCGCAGCCAGATAGAACCAAAGCGGACACTGCCAGCATCACTGCTGGCGCGAGTACTAGACGAGATTTTCTCATAGTTGCCTCTTTCTTCAATTGATTTCACGATCGACGGCGCCGATCTTCTCCTCTGGCCTATTTGGCTAGAGAATTCCTTATTCCTTGGAGCGTGGTGCTGATTGAGCCCCAGACAGCCCTAAGGCTGCTCGGGTCAGTGATAACCGCTATTAGCAAGATTCCACCGATGAAGATTTCTTGAATCGGAATCTGCACACCGGAGATAGTTAGCGCGACCTGGAGCATTCCAAGTGACGCTGCACCAATTAGAGTTCCAACAATCGAACCCTTTCCACCCTTCAGGTAGTTACCACCGATAATTGCCGCAGCAAAGCTGGCAAGCAATACGGTGGAGCCAGAGGTTGGGTCAGCGCTAGTTCGCTCAACCGCGTTGATAATGCCGGCAATCGAAGCGACTACACCGGAGATAATAAAGCCGGTGAATATTCTTCGCTTCACTGGGATTCCAGCGTCGTAGGCGGCCTGTCGGTTACCGCCGACAGCTAGAAGCTCTCTTCCCGCCTTGACCCGCGAGACAAAAATCTGAATTGCAATAAAGATGAAAAAGAAGATCAAGATTCTCGGAGTTAGCGGGCCAAGTAATGGCTGACCAAAGGCGATTCCCAAATCAGTGTTCTGAAGCTTCACCGGTGCCTCGTCGGAAATAACAAAAGCCATTCCACGAAGGGCAAAAAGCATTCCCAGGGTTGTAATGAAGGAGTTAATCCCAATAATCGCAACGAAGAACGCATTGATCAGCGAGATCAAAACGCCGGCGGCAAGTGCGGCTAGCACACCAATGGCCATGTTTGTCTGGTTTGCAACAGTGACCGCAATCACACCGGAAACCGCCAAGGTGCTGGCAACGCTAAGGTCCAGCTCTCCCATCAGAATCACAGCGGTTAGACCAAGTGCTACCAGGCCAATCAGGGCAATTCTTCCAAGGGTTACCTGGTAAGCAGTGAAAACTAGCGGCTGTGAGACAGTAACTACCGTTGCGATAATCGCGAACAGAACAACGGCACGACCCTCGGTGCGCCTTGCCAAGACAGTCCTGAGCTTTCCCCAGAAACCGGTGGCTGTTGAGCCGACCTTAATTACAGTTTGGTTGGTCATTTCTTAGACACCCTTCTACCCAAGGCATCCACAGTGACTGCGAGCACGATCAATGATCCAATCGCGACCTGCTGGAACCCGTAGCTAACCTGAGCAAGCACTAAGACGTTTGAAAGGATGCTCACAAAAACCACACCCAACAGTGTTCTAGGAACACTTCCCTTACCGCCAAACACGCTGGTCCCACCAACGATAATTGCCGCCAGTGCCTGGAAGTCAAAACCGGTTGCCATGTTTGACACGGCGGTATTTGAGAATGCAGCCAACACAAAGCCGGCGAACATTGCCGCCATTGAGGTGACCATAAAGGCACCGATAACAATCAGGCCAGTGTTAGTTCCAGCCAGTCTGGTCGCGCTGTTGTTCACGCCGAATGAGCGAATCATGAAACCGAAGTTTGTCCGCGTTAGCACGAAGGTTAGAACCAAGGTGACCGCGATGAGAACCAGGGCTGAGAAAGGGAAAGGTCCAAGCTTGCTGGTTCCAAAGGTGGCAATCGGTCCATCTGCAGGACCGAATACCTGGCTTCCACCAGAAAGCAGCCGCAGAAGACCAAGGCCAATATAAGTAGTCGCGAGCGTAACGATTACGGCATTGGCCTTGAAGTAGCCGACCGCTATACCGTTTACGAGTCCAAAAATAATTGCGACCACAAAGGCCACTGCAAAGGCGATGATCAGGTTGAAGGCATTGCTTACTGCAATCAGGATCACTCCGGCAGCTGCGGCCTGCGCCACAACCGAAAGGTCCAAATAGTTACCGGTGATGACCACGAATGTCATACCCAAAGCCACGATGCCAATGGGGGCAGCGCGGTGGAAGACGTCTGTCACGTTCTGCAACGAAGCAAAGCCGTCCACGAAAAGCACCGCTGTCAATACCAAAATTCCAGTGAAGAAGAATATGCCCTTGTCGGCGATAAACCCTAGTACTGAGGTTTTTGGCTTAGTGACCTTGGAATCCTGAGGGTCCTTGGCAACTGTCATTGACTCTGTGAAAGTTTCTTTCGCCATTATGCGACCACCAACTTCTCGCCCGCAGCCAGTGACATGACCGACTTCTCTGTGGCTTCAGCACCGGATAGAGTGCCGGCAATTTCGCCATCTCGAACAACATGAATGAGGTCTGAAAGCTCTAGGAGCTCGGGAAGGTCGGAGCTGATAACAAGCACGGCGGCGCCATTGTCAGCTAGTTCTTTAACAAGTTTGTGAATTTCAGCCTTTGCACCAACATCAACACCTCTAGTTGGCTCGTCCAAAACAATAAACGAAGGCTTGCGGCCAAGCCACTTGGCAATAACGATCTTCTGCTGGTTGCCACCAGAGTACTGTCCTGCTTCGCGAGTCACCTCTGGAGGACGGAGGTTTACCATTTCGGATAACTCCTTAGCAAAAGTTGCAATTTTGCCCCTTGGCATTATGCCCGATGGCGATATCTCTTTGCGGTTGGGAAGGAAGATGTTTTCGGCAACCGTCATGGTTAGCGCGAGACCATCGGTGCGACGTTCCTCGGGAACGTAGGCAACGCCGGCCCTGATGGCAGATAGATATCCAGTAATGATGCGTTTTTTGCCATTCGACATGATCGTCACGCGGCCCGCACTTCTTGGGTCCGCTCCGATAATTGCCCTGAGCAATTCGGTTCTTCCGGCTCCAACAAGTCCGCCTAGGCCAACAATCTGACCCTTGCTTACCTCTAGGTCAATGCCGTTCACCTTTGGTGCCTTGATGCCCTTGGCGCTTAGGACTAGCTCGCCCAGCTCGCTAGCGGGCCTTCGCTGGGTCATGTCAAGCTTCAGTTCACGTCCAACCATTTGGTCAATAACTTTGTCCGGGGTGAGGTTGTCGATCGAGTCGTTGGTGACCAACTTGCCGTCTCGCAAAATTGTCACCTTGTTACAAATCTTGAATACCTCTGGAATGCGGTGCGAGATGTAAATGATGGCTAGGCCCTGGGATGCAAGGCGCTGCAACATGCTCAATAGGTAGTCGGTCTCCGCAGGAGTCAGCGTCGCCGTTGGCTCATCAAGAATCAAAACCTTTGGCTTTCGCGCGACAGCCCTGGCGATTTCAACAAACTGACGAAGTGCTACAGAAAGTCTCGAAATTCGCTCGTCTAGGTCAACCTCAACACCGATTTCCTTCAGGGTGTCGGTGGCGATCTTCTTCATCTCTTTGGTCTTGGTCCAACCACCATTGGTAGGGAAAGAGCCGAGCATGATGTTTTCAGCAACGGTCATCTCTGGAATAAGGCTTAGTTCTTGGTGGACAAGTGAGATTCCGGCATCAATAGAGGCCTTCGCGTTGTTCTCAATTTGAGTACCGCCGATGCGGACCACGCCGCTGTCCGGCGTCTCAACGCCGGCGAGTATACGCATAAGCGTTGACTTACCTGCGCCGTTCTCTCCGATTACGGCGTGAATTTCTCCCGGCATAACGCTGACTGATACATCGTCAACCGCCCTTACTCCCCCAAAACTTTTGACGATGTTACTCGCCTCAATGACAGGTGTCGTCATAGATTTGGCTCCTTTGCCTATTGCTCGAGTATTCGGCTCTGTTCACAAGTGTAAACAATCACAGAACACGTGGTGAATTCAGTCCGTTATGTGACTGAATTGTTATCTCTGAGAGAACACTAGGTTCTTGGGTATTTTTATGCAAAAAAAGTGGAGCTAGTAAATGTGGCGCGCCTTCATGGTCTCCGCCGCAGTCAGACTCGCAGCTCCGCCCCCTTCGGCAATAAACCAGATTGCGCGTACTTGCTTATCCGTCGCGTTCCAGAAGCGGTGAGGGATGCTGCAGTCAAATGCGACTGAGTCGCCCTGGGTTAGCACCGAAATGCTCAAGCCGATTTGAATGGTTAGCTCTCCAGACACGATGATGCCGTATTCCCTGCCCACATGCCGAACGACCTCACTTGGTGGGTTAGAGGCGTGCAGAGAGGGTTCGTAGACAACCTCAATAAACTCTGCGTTTGTTTCGACCCTGCCGGTTAGGCGTTCCCAGGTCAGGCCGCTGGTTAGATCAAGCTTTGGTCTTGAGTCAACGCGCTGCACAACTCCAGCTTCTTCAAGAGAAACCTCGCCGGCCGCTGCTCGCTGCTCTTCTTCAAAGTCAACTGAAGCCTTAGGTTTACTGGGGTCTTCAAAGAGGCTGTCCATCGAAATGCCAAGCTCCTGGGCAACTCGATACAAGGTTGGCACGCTAAAGGAAGCTAGGCCGCGCTCAACCTGAGAAATGTGAGAGGCAGATACTTCAATTCTTCTTGAGAGCGCCCGGACGCTTACGCCCGATGCTTCTCTGGCGATCCTGATGTTCTCGCCAGAGCGACGCCAGTGCTGCGGTTCGTCTGTAACGGTCAAGATCAAGCCTTTCAGTGCTTTTTCGCTTCTTATGCTACAGAACATAGAAATGTTCTGAGACACAGAACAGTAAAAACGCCACTTCTGTTCATTTGTTTCTAAGTACGACTGTGCTCACAAGCCCCCCTTTGTTCCGCAGCAAATGCTCGCAGGAAAGCTGGATTTAGAGATCCAGTAAGAATGCGTTATCAAGGGCTAATTTGTTAGGCGCAACGCTGTAAGCACGCTCTGGATTAGTGGTCGCGGCCCTAATCGCGGCTAGCGGGTTAGTGCTCCAGCTGGCGTAGTTTTTTACAGCATCTTTCAATAACAACGTAGAACCGGCAAGGCTGCCCTCGTGGGTCCTAGCAACTCCTCCAGAAACTGTGATTGGAAGCGCACCAAGAAAATAGTCGCCATCGGGCTGACCGGCGGCATCAATGGCATCGGTCACCAATATCACGCGTTCGGCTGGAATCAAGCGAGCGGCGGCGGCTGACACATGGATACCGTCGGCAATTAGCTCCATAAACGTGTCGGTTTCTATCGCAGCTGGAATCGGGCCTGGCTCGCGATGGTGAATGCCCTTCATGCCGTTAAAGGTGTGGGTCATTACTGAATGCTTATGCGCGGTGAAAAACGCAAGGGCTTGACTGTAATCGCCAGCTGAGTGACCAAAGCAAAGCTTGATGCCAGCGTCGCTAAGCATTGTTAGCTGGTAAGCGCTGAACAGCTCTGGGGCCAAGGTCATTGAAGCAACAGTCCCGGCGGCAATAATTTGCTTAAGTTCGTCGTGGGTCGGCCCTTTCAACGCGTTTGGGTCTTGGGCACCCTTGTGATCGTGGGACAGAAATGGCCCCTCAAAGTGAAGCCCGACAAACCTCGGGTCTTCAGCAAGCCCCTGGACTGCAACAGCGATCTGGGCCATGTCAGCAACCCCTGCAGAAACCAAGGAAATAAGGCTGCGGGTTACCTGGTTTTTCTCGTTGAAATCTAAAATGCCCTTGATGTCTTCCAGGCCGAGGTTTGCAGCAAAACCTGCGGCCCCGTGGCAGTGGGTGTCGAAAAGCCCCGCATGCAAAAGCTTGCCGGTGCCATCAACAACTTGATCGGCCGAATGGGATTTCCAGCCATCACCAACACCGGTGACGGCTTGGCCTTTAGCTAGAAGCGTCCATGCGTTTTCCACAAGCGCACCGTCTTGGAAGATGGTGGTGGAGTGAATCAGCTTGTTAGTCAAAATCGCAGTCCAAATATCGGTGGTCAGTCGTCAGCTTCTCCTCCAATGCTAGCGGTTTAGAGGGGTCAGGGCTGTTACCGCTGCCGACGAAGGCTTCAGTCAAATCAAGCCAAACATTTGGGAGATTCTTAGCTTTAAGAACTGTCTCTGCTTAGCGCTTGGGCGTAGCCTTGCCATAGAACTTATTCGTTGTCGATTAGGAGAATCGGTGCTCACGCAAAAACTCTTGAACGGGCTGACGTGGCCGAGAAAGGAGGCCAGATTCAGCGGTTTTTCGTTCGCAGATGGTGTGGCTGGGGCAGCTCCTCGCCTTGGCTTTGGCGGCAGCATCGAAGCCAAGGCGAACTGTCTCCAAGTTGAGAAAAGTACAAGATTTGATTTAGCTTCACTGACCAAGCTCTACACAGCAACCATCGCAGCGATCCTTCACGCTGGCGGTGAAATCGATCTCGAGTCCCCGCTCTCAAGCTGGGTGACCATCAGCAAGGAATTGGGCCAGCTAACCGCTTTGGAGCTACTGACCCACTCAAGTGGTTTGCCTGCAGAATGGGCAGAACAGTCAAGCCGACAAGCGACGATAAACGAACTGCTATCATTGAAGCCGCCTTGGGCGCAGAGGGGGACTTTGCTTTACTCCTGCACCGGATACGGCCTGTTTTCCGTGGCACTCGAACAACATTTGGGTATGCGCTTCGACGAGATTGTCTCCAAGTACCTTCTGGACCCACTGGGCTTAAGTGAATCAGGTTATAGACCTGACGATAAAAGCTCGCTGTTGGCAAATAGCCACGAATCCCATTTGGACAACCCCCATGGTTTGGTCCATGACCCTCGCTCACGGGCAATGGACGGGGTGTCTGGCAATGCCGGACTCTTTGCAAGCGCAAACGACGTAATCCTATTTCTTTCAGAAATTGCTTCGGGGGACAAAAAAGTGGTTAGCAGCCCAGCGCGGGACCTACTGTTTCGACCAATGGTCTCGGGGGCATGGCAACAGGCGCTTGGATTTCGGTACCTAGATTCAGAGAGACTTGGACACCAGGACTTCTATTTTTCGCACAGTGGATTTACCGGCACGTTGGCAATGATTGACCCGGAAACCAAACACATCGCTGTTTTGCTAACAAACCGACTTGCCTGTGGAACAACGCCAAGTCAAATGGCCGAGGTTTACCGGGCGTTTGTTTCAAGCGTGTCACCGGCAGCAGCAGACTAAAAAACGATCGAGACACATTTGCCTAAATGACATTAATCCCAGAATCGATCTAGAATTGCGCAGCTAGTAATCGAGGTCTGTAATCAAGACCAAATCTCGGTGGTCTGCGAATGTGGCAAGTGGCGTTGACGAATCCGGATGATTTAGGGCCCTTGAGAGTGCGGATTTCTTCTCAGGGCCAAAAACCAATAGCACCAATTTGCTCGCCTGAGAAATAGTCGCCAAGCCTTGCGTAAGCGCATGGTTTGGAATCGAATTCGGGTCATCAAAGTAGACGGAGTTTGCCCTGATGGTATCTGAGTGCAGTTCTACTCTTCTGGTTCTGGAGTCAAAAGGGGAACCCGGCTCGTTAAAAGCAATGTGTCCGTTTACTCCAAGCCCAAGTAATTGAACGCTTAGCGGGCCAAGATCAGTGATCGCTTTCTCAAAAGCTGCCAACCCAGACTCTCCTGAGTAGGGTCCTTGGCCTGGAACGTGGAGAGTTCCTGGCCAATCAAGGTTTTCAGCAAATTTACGTTTCAGCTCACTTGCATAAGAGTTTTTATGGCCCCGGGTAATCCCCTCGTACTCATCGAGAGCAAAAGCGTCCTTGCACGCTGGCATGAAGTATGACTCGGCTAATTCTCTATAGACCCCGTCCATGGTTCCACCGGTTGCGAGCCCCACGGGCTGGTTTGGAGACGAGTCAGCAGCTTCGACGAACAACTTTGCTGCGAGCGCCGTGCCGGCTGCCAGGTCAGCAACCTTCAGAATTTTCAACGAACACTCCTTAGCCAGGCCTCAAGAATCGAAACGTAGGTTTTGTTTGTCGCCCCTGACATACCAACCTGGCAAGGTTGGTTATTCGAAACCAAAAGACCACCGGAGACTTTTACCTCTTCAGCCTCCAACTTAGTTGCGTTTTCAGTTAGCTCTGGAACCAGAAGACCGCGGTCTCCTGCGAATCCGCAGCACTTCCAGTCAACTGGAATGACAACCTCGGTTGCAATGTGATTGGCAATGATCTCCATTGCCGCATTGCTACCGGTTGCTTGTCCGCTGCAGGTTGGGTGCAGGACGATGCTATCGTGCTTGGTTTTGACGGGGACGCCTAGCAGCTCAGCAGCCACAAATTCAGTTAGCTCCAGGACTGGTTCATCGCTTTGACCCGAAAGTGTCTGGTGACAAGAAGAACCGTCAATAATCAGCCTCGAACCAGAAATCGAGCTCATGAGCCTCTTGTTTTGAGTTTGCTGCCTGCCATAGGCCCTTGTCAGCCCCTTGGAGCTAAACGGTGTCCCGCAGCAAAAGTTGTTTAGGTTTTCTGGGATCGAGACTGCCAAACCGTTGCTATTTGCTATCTCCAAGATTTCTGGAATCGCAGCGTCGCCGAATATCTCGTTCATGCAGGATGGCAGATAGCTAAAAGTGCCTTCAGAAACACCCTGGAGCTTGCTCCTGCGGAAGCCAGCACCAACCACGTGCTTACCCCACTTTGGCGTCGTTCCCCGTGGCGTCAATGCGGCCAACAAATTAGCCGCATTCTTAGCAAGAAAGGGGAGCTTGTTGGCGACTCGCAGGCCAACGCCTGCAACCGCAGCAATTTGGCCCCAGCTTGCCTGCATGGCAAGCCCTGTTCGTTCAGACAGCTGGCTTTGATTCTTGGCTCTAATCTGCTTGACGAAGGTTCCGGTGTTGATGCCGACCGGGCAGTTAACGGCGCACATGCCATCGGTGGCACAGGTTTGATCCGCTTGGTAGTGGAGTTCCTTTGCAAGCTGCTTTTTACCGGCTGGGGTTTGTTTTTCGAGTTCACGAAAAGCCACGATTCGCTCACGTGGAGTGAGCGTTAGTCCAGTGCTTGGGCAGGATGACTCGCAGTACCCGCACTCAACGCAGGAATCTACAGTTTCATCAACCAGGTTCACGCTCTTGAGGTTTTCAAGGTATTCAGTTTCACTGGCGGCAATTATTACCCCGGGGTTCATGATTCCCGCCGGGTCAAACCCGTGCTTAATTTCCCTAATTATTTGGTAAAGATCCGATCCAAACTGGGCCTCCACAAATGGGGCCATCGCCCTGCCAGTTCCATGCTCAGCCTTTAGATTCCCGCCCAAATCCAGAATCAAGTCAACCATGTCTTTGGTGAAAAGCTCAAATGCTTTTATGCGTTTCTGTTCTGAAAAGTCATCAGAAATCATAAAGTGGATGTTTCCATCTCGAACGTGGCCGAAAATCACCGGCGTCCCGTACCCGTGCTTTTCGCACAGTGCGGCCAGTGACTTGCAGGCAGAAGTTAGCTTTTCCGGTGGGACAGCCACGTCCTCCAAAAGTGCAGTGGTTCCCTGAGGCCTTGCCTTGGCAACAATTGCGTAGAGGTTTTTTCTCATTGCCCAGAGTTGGTTCCGTAGCTTGGGCTCAGTAACGCCGCCGAAGACCACCTCCTTGCTGAAGTTCGAGGTGAACTTGGCAACAACATCGTCAAGGCCGTTTTGATCATCTGACTCAAACTCAACCAAGACTGCCGCTGTTTGCTCAGTGAGGCTGTTCTTTAGTTCCCCAGGCAACAACTCTTGTCCATCAAGAGCAGCTAGTGAAGTGCGATCCATGAGCTCGATAGCCGCTGGCTTGTGTCTAATTATCTTCATCAAGGTCTTGTTGGCCTGGTCTAGGCTTTCAAAAACTAGCAGGTTCGTGGCCTTGAGGCTCTTGAGTGGAATCAGCCCCATTGTGACTTCACCAAGAAAGCCAAGGGTCCCTTCGCTTCCGACCATCAGGCGGGTAAGGATATCGACCGGCTTATCGTGGTCCAAAAAGGCATTCAAGCTGTAACCCATTGTGTTTTTTAGGGTAAACAGCCTGGTGATCTGCTTGACCATTTCTGGATTTTGCCTAATCTGATCACGCTTCGATTCCAAGAGCTTCACAAGGTCCGGTCTTGCGCGTCTCAGCTGCTGATCGGCATCCGCGGCAAAAGTGTCGAGAACCTGACCGTCTGGAAAGACAATTTTGGCACCAAGAATTGTCGCGTAGCTGTTGTAGAAAACGCCACAAGTCATGCCGCTTGAATTGTTGCTCACGGCACCTCCTAGGGTGCTTGCAACCAGCGAAGCCGGGTCTGGCCCAACTTTTTTGCCCTTAGGTAATAGGTGTCCATTCAGCCTTGAGAGCGTCACTCCCGGTTGAGCGGTTACTTGATTGTCTGTAATTTCAAGAATTTTCTGAAAGCCGCTTCGAGTATCTACTACCAAGCCGGAACCAAGGGTCTGGCCGCTTAGTGATGAGCCGCCCGATCTAAAAGTCACAGGGGTACCGGTCTCATTTGCGGCGGCAAGGATCTTTGAAATATCATCAATGCTCTTGGCTCTAAGCGTGCTTTGTGGCTGGATTTGAAAGTGCGAAGCGTCTCTGGACCAAACCACGGACCTTGCTATCGACTGCTTCAATTGTTTGGCTTCAAAGCCTGACTTCGCCAGCTGATCCAGTACCGAATGTTTGGCCATGATTATTGATAGCTTCTCTTGGTTGCAAGTTTTTGCTGAACCAGATAACCAGTGCGGTCTGGAAAGGCGCTGCGAGCAAGACCGAGCGCTCCTTGGCCGGGCAAGGAAACCATTGGCTCAGAAGACAACCCTGCCCTACTAACCGCAGCCAAGAAGGCACTGAGGGCAACTGGGTTACCCTCACTCAGCACGCTGCCACCATAGGAAATATTAGGAACTTCAACCTTTGTCGCGCAGCTAATTGCGGATGTCGCTGCCATTTCACCGGCGTCATGCATGATTTGAACCGCCAAAGCCTGCCCGTTGCCTGCAAAGCCGGAAACTGTTTTCGAAAGGCCCGCGATCTCAAAGGCTGAAACTTCAGCCTTTGCCAACAATCTTGGCCACTGATCACATGGGCCAATTTGCTCTTCCAGGGCTCCCAATAGTTCGTGATCCCCGGTGGTTTCTGATGCTCGCTTTGCGAGCCGGATCGCCTGATGCCCGATCCAGTAGCCAGAGCCAAAATCCCCAAGTGTCGAGCCAAGGCCGTCTATCCGAGCATGGCTCTTTGGCCCGATTCCAAAGGCCAGCGACCCAGTGCCCACCACAGTCACAACGCCAAACTTGTTTTGAAAATGCGCAAAGTGTGAGGTGACCATGTCCGAGGTTACGATGACCTCTTTGGCGCCAAAGCTCTCGGCAATCGCATCGGCAATCGCATCGGCCTGGACGCCCAAGGACGAGTAACCGCTCATCCCAAGGCATGCGGTTGTTACCTCGTGTTCAGGAAAGTCTTTTGCTAGCTGGCGAATCAACGAGATGGTGTCAGCTTCTCGGTTTCCCGCTGTGGCTCCAAGTGCGATTTCCGCGGCAGCATGACTTTTTCCGGTCAGGTAACCCCTGATGCCGGAGGCGCCAAGATCTAGTCCGAGGGCAATGGTCACTTAGACATTCCCGCAGTCAAGCCTGATACCAATTGTTTAGATGCCACAATGAAAAGGATAACTAGCGGGATGGTCGTAATTGTTAGACCAGCGAATAGTGTTGCCCAATCCGTTTGATACTCCCCGAAGAATCTCGTTAGACCAACTGGAAGCGTGTAAGCATCCCGATCTCTCATCAGCATCAAGGGATAGAAGAAGTCGTTCCAGATAGGTACAAATCTAAAGACCACCACGGTTGCGATGGCGGGTCTCACCAGCGGAAGCAATATGAAAAAGAAAGTCCTGAAGTAACCAGCCCCGTCAATGCGGGCAGCCTCCTCTAAATCAATCGGTAGTTGCCTGAAAAACGCGGCCAGAATAAATGAGGAAAATGGGATGCTCAACGCGGAGTAGACCATTATCAAGCCCCAGAGGTTGCTGATCAAGCCAAGGGCGTCGAATAGATAGAAGATCGGCAAGATTGCCAAAAATACTGGGAGCAAAAGCCCGGACAAGAACAGCCCTTCCAAAACCGCAAAGACTCGGCGCTTGCTCCTTGCAAATACATAGGCGGCCAAAAGTGAAACCGCTGTCCCAATGAACACCGAAGTGATGGTGACAAACATTGAGTTCAGAAAATATGTCTCAAACGAAGCTGTGATCCACGCCTTCTGATAACTGCCCATGTTCAGTCCGTCAGGCAGCCCGAGAGGGTCGGTCGCCATCTGCTTGGTTGTGCGGAAGGAGTTCAGCACCATTAGCACCAAGGGTGAAAGTGAGGCAATCGCGTAGATCCAAAGCAGCACATGCTTTGGTGCATTCAAAATACTAAATCTTTTCATCAGCCGTAAATCTTCCTTTCCGCCCTAGCCAGCGAGGTTCGAAGCACAACGGCCACGCCAAAAATAAACAAGAACAGCAACATCGCGAGCGCACTGGAGGTTCCAATGGAACCAATGTCGCCAGATTCAAACGCTGTTCGATAAAACAGCAGCGCCATCACATCGGTCGCACCTGCTGGTGACCCAGTTGAGCCACCAACCGCGTAGGGAATCGGGAACGCCTCCATGGCTCCGATGAAGGTCAAAATTGTCACTGTGCCAAGAGCGGGCAAGAGAAGCGGTAACGTGATCAGTCGGAATTTCTTCACACCGTTTGCGCCATCAATTTCCGCGGCTTCGGTAACTTCCTCCGGGATTCCTCCGAGTGCTGCTCCATAGAGAAGCATGGGGAACCCGATCCACTGCCAAGCAGTGATAAAAACAATGGCCCAAATTGCAGTGGTTGGGTCGCCAAGCCATGGTAAGGCTAATTCTTCAAGTCCTATTGCCTTCAGGGTCGCATTGACTGGGCCAAAGAGCGGGGAAAGCATGAGTGACCACAGGTAACCAACTACCAGCGGGCTTACCAAGTAGGGAAGAGTAAACATGGTTTGAAACAGTCGCTTCAGGCGACCAATCTTGTGCAATGTAACAGCCAACAGCAGCCCGATGGAGTTCTGAAATACCATCGCGCCGGCGAATAGCAACAAGTTGTGTGAGAACGCATTCGGCAGGGCTTCGTCAAAGGGTGGCTTGGTAAATATTGTTACGTAATTTTCCAGACCAATGAAATCCCCTCGCAGTGTCCCCTTCCAGCTGAAGAAAGAGTAGCCCAGGGCCGTGGTGAGTGGGTAGACGATGAAGACTGAAAACAAAATCAGCGCGGGAATCACGAACGCCATTCCAATTCGAACGGGCATCGCTCCGTGCGATTTGCTTTTAGTCTTCATCCTCTTATAACCCAATCAGTTGTTTAGATTATGCCCCTGGAGTGAACCAGGTAGCTATGCCATCTTGCAACTTAGTCGCGACCTCCGTCGCTGACATGTCCCCAAGGAACATGCTCTGGATACCCTCGCCGATCAATGTGCTACCTACAGGCTCGCCGTAGCGCATGTCAACCAGGTTGATGTACGCAGTCGGTCCGGAAGCAAACAGTTCGTCCATTTCCTTCATAACTGGGTCGGAGTAGGTTAGCCCCTTGATTGCTGAGAACTGCTTTACCTCATCAACAAATAGCTGACCGAACTCAGGTGACGCCAACCAGTTCATTAGGTCCAAGGCAGCATCTTCGTTTTCAGTCGTCTTGTTGACAGCAAAGCTGCCGTCAGCCCAGCCAGCCGAAATTGGCTTTGTCGAAACGGAGTTTGGAGGCGTTGGCACCAGGTAGACACCAAGGTCCAGGCCACTATCTGTGAAACTGCCCAACTCAAATGAACCACCGGGGTATTGAGCTGCAGTTCCAGCGGTGAACTGAATCTGAGAGTCTGCATAACTAACACCAATTACGTCATCAACCATGTACTTGGTCATGTCATTCACAATCTGAATCGACGCAACGTAGTCAGGGTCATTGAAGTCAGTGGTGCCTGCAAGCAGTCCATCGCGGAATTCTGGTCCACCGTAGCGAGCAGCTCCAACAATCTCGTGGAAGATTGGAAGCATCCATGAGTCCTTCGCCCCCAGTGCCAGTGGTGTGTAACCGCCAGCGGAAATTGCCTCATTTAGCGCGGTGAACTCGTCCCAAGTGGTTGGCTCCGAAAGACCTAGCTCGTCAAAGATCTCCTTGTTGTAGAAAACCTGAAGGGTCTGGGTAGCAAATGGAACACCGTAGAGGCTGCCATCAGTTCGGCCTGTCGCGGCAGCAAGCAGGCTCTGCTCAACACTGCCGGTGTCTACAACGCCATCGATTGCCATCAACTGTCCGGCTTCAATTAGAGCCTGGACTCCACCATATGCACGAACCATTGCCAGATCAGGTCCATCGGAGCCCTCAAGGCCGGTTGCTAGCAACTGGTTGTACTCGGTGTTTAGAAAGGCTTCAAACTCGACCGTTACGCCCGGATTTGCTGCCTCGTAGACGTCGAAGATGGTGTTGTACTTTTCAACATCCTCTGTACGCCATGACCACATGGTCAGGGTTACTGGATCTACTGCTTCAGCCGTGGCACTCGTCTGAGTGTCAGCGGTCTCGGTTGTTTCTTGAGCAGCAGGAGCGCAGCCGGTTAGTACCAGAGCGGCCACTCCTACGAGCCCAAGAGCACTTAGTCTCTTTCGCAATTGTTTCTCCTTTGATTAATCGCTTTACGGCTGGTGGTGTTCATCGTGAGGTAGCCAATCTCACAAACCTATTTACTTGTCTTTAATATCTCCAGCGCCTTTTGAACCACGCCGCCCGCTTGTTCCAAAGCAGGCGCCACTGTCGCCGCAGTTTTCCCTGAAATTGCAGCGGTGAGGGCTAGCTTCAAATCACCGGAACTTGCGTCCAGTAGTGTCACTGCCTTCTCCTCTGAAATTCCAGAGCCTTCCATCAAGATGCGAATGCTTCTTGAATGAAGTTTTTCGTTGGTCGCCACCATAGAGACCATCAAATTCGAATAGGTCTTTCCGAGCCCGACCATCATGGCGGTCGAGAAGCTCGATAAGGCTGTCTTTTGGAACGTGCCAGCCTTAAGCCTCGTGGACCCTGTAAGAATCTCTGGACCCGTGTCTCCGGCAATAGTGATGTCTGAAAACTCTGCTAATTGCGGCTTGGGCACGCAGGTAATGAGACCAGTGGTGGCTCCAAGCAGCTTCGCTTGCTCTAGTGCGCCTCCAACGTAAGGGGTCCTTCCGGAGGCAGCGAGGCCAATTGCCAAGTCGTTTGGCCCAAGTGCGGCTGCGTCTTTCCTTCCGGCAGCTGCGTCATCTTCGGCATTCTCCACGGAAGTTAATAAAGCTGCAGATCCACCCGCCATGTGAGCCACAACAACATGCGCTGGTGAGTGAAAGGTTGGGTAGAGCTCTGCGGCATCCTGGGTGGCAATTCTGCCGGAGGTTCCGGCTCCAAAGTAATGAACACTTCCACCAGCCAGGATTGCTGATATGCCCGCATTGACAAGTTCTGCCAACGCTGCGTTCTGCTTGCCAGCCTGCTCGATGGCATAGGCATCTTCTTGGTTGATTAGGTCTAAGACCTCTTCAACCGCCAGCAGGTGAAGTTGCTCGCTCTTTGGATTGCCCATTTCAGTAGCCAGATCGAGGTTGACCAATTCTGAATTTACCTTTGCTATTTGAACCATTTCAACAACTTATTAGATAAATTTCAGAACTACAATTTTTATTGAAAAAATTTACCAAAATGAAATACTTTTTCTAAACTGATTTTTCTGGCACAATTTGAACACTGTCTAAAGGAGCGATTTGTTTGACCTTACACAACGAGTAAACGCCTACCGAATGAACATGACCCCAGCGCAAATCAGCCTGGCAGACACGGTTCTCGTTGACCTAGAGGGCGCGGCACATCTTACGATTGCGGAACTAGCAGAACTTGCTGGAGTCTCCTCGGCAACAATCACAAGGTTTTGCGAGACTTTGGAGTACTCCGGATACTCGGAGTTAAAGGCTGCCATTGTCGTCGCGCTTGAAAGGCGAAGGAATGAAAAACAGCAGTTCGCAATCGCCGAGGGTGATGTTACTGAGGCAGATTCCATTGATGAGACTCTCTCTAAAATCTCGTTTCAAGGAGCCGAGGCAATTACCGATACCGCCAGAATCGTGGATCGAGTCGCTTTGGATAAGGCGGCTTCGGCGATAATAAATTGCCGAAGGCTCGACATTTACGGTCTTGGGTCCAGTTACTTGGCAGCGATGGACCTGCAACTCAAGCTCCACAGAATAGGCCTTACTGCGTTTAGTTGGTCTGATAACCACTTAGCATTAACCTCCGCCGCGGTGTTGACCGACAAGGACGTCGCACTCGCTATCAGCCACTCCGGGGTCACAACCGAAACCTTTCGGATGATGGAGACTGCCAAAAAGGCTGGGGCAACAATCATCGCAATTACAAACCACCCAGCCTCGCCAATCGGCCGTTTAGCCGACTACACCCTCGTAACCTCCGCCACGGAATCACGCTTTCGATCCGGTGCAATGACATCAAGGTTGGCGCAGCTGGTAATGGTGGACTTCCTCTTCGTGAGAATCATGCAGCAGCTGTTCAAATCAGCTTCGGCATCGCTTGAGCGAACCTTTGCAGCCGTTAAGAACAACCGCCTAAATTACAACCAAAAGCTAAACGATTGACCCCTAGCTACTCTGATAATCTCAACCAATGCGAATAAAGCGCGTTATGGCCATCACCGCAGCGTCCTTGCTTGTTGTAACCGGTGCCGGTGGCTTGGCCGTTGGTGACTATGTTTACACCTCTGGAACTGATGTTGCCTGCGCAGTGAATGCAGATGATTTAAACAACTTTCCCGAGCAATTCTTTGCAGCCCCTTCGGGGCAGGGGCCATACCCTGGACCAGGTTGGGAAAAGTGGGTCGGGTATGACCTAAGTGATTGGTGGCTCCAGGATTACCCTTACGACTCGGCACGCATTCAAGTTGCCGACAAGGTCGAGCTGGCCGCTTGGTGGATTGATGCCAAGAACCCCGATTCCAATAAGACCGTGATGGTCACCCACGGTATCGGAACCTCAAAGCAAGATTTCAACACACTGTTACCAGCGGCAATGCTTGTGAAAAACGGCTTCAACGTGCTGCTGGTTGACCAAAGAGATGCCGGCGAATCCACCTGTGTCGATGGTCGCCACTCTGCTGGGCAAGAAGAATCCAGCGACTTTGCGGTAGTTGCCGATTGGCTGATTGCCAATAAGGGCCTCTCTGCAAAGAGCATTGGCATGTTTGGTGTTTCTGGAGGAGCTATTGCAGCATCCTTGCTTCCAGCCAAATCCGACAACGTTTCGGCCTTCGCGATGGAGGGAACGATTTTCGACTTCAACGCTGCTGCCACTCAAGAGGTTGAGTTCCAGGGCTTCCCCGGGTTCCTTTGGCAGTTTGCACTTATTGCCGCGCGAGTTTTCCACGGAACCGATCTTTCGGAGACTTCCGTCAAAGACAGCATTGATTCGATGGGGGATCGTCCAATGCTCATCCTTCACGGTGAGATTGACCAGCGACTTCCCTACCAAAGCTCAGTGGACTTTTACAACTACGCCAAATCAGTCGGCGTCGACATTGAGTTAGAGGGCTTTGCGAATGCCGATCACACCGAGGGAATGCTCACCGAAACAGATCGCTACGCCCAAGCGCTGACCAAGTTTTTCGACCGGTCACTGGCTAACTAGTTGCTAGTTATCTAGCTTTTCAACCCGAAGAACTTCTTCGACCGGTTTCCTCAGCGATGGTGCCGGGGCAATTGCTTGATCTTCCTCGCCAATTGAGACAAAGCAAATGATTTCTTCGTATTCTGCGATGTTGGCAAGCTTGCGAAGTTTGTTGGCCTGGCTGTTGGTAGCAGAGAAGTTCATGGGGCAGGTGGCCCAGCCTGCGGCATGCATCGAAAGCAGTAGCTGCTGCAAGAAAATGCCGCCATCGATCCACATCTGATTTCGTTCATTCGATCCGGTGAAGTTTCGAATATCAACAGTCACCATCAGTAGAACTGGGATCGGTGAGTTGCCGACGTTTCCGTTTTGAAGCTTCAGGATGCGGGTGATGTCTTCGGCTTCTCGATAGGCACTAACACTCCAGCTCTGAGTGTTAGAAACGCTTGGAGCCTGGATAGCCATGGCTACTACCTGCTCAAGCTCGCCCGTTGTTATTTGCTTGTCGGAACCAAATGCTCGAACCGAACGCCTGGAAACAAGAAACTTTTCAATTTCAGCTCCTTTTGGTTCAGCAAGCTGCTCTGGCCTGAAGCCACTATCGTTCCAATACTGTCGGCCTTTTAGAACGGTCTCGGCCTGAGAAAGTAGGTTCTCACCCAGCTGATTGCCGTAGTTAGCGATTATGTCCTCGATGCGCTTTACCGGACCAGCACCAAATGGCCTCCTGGGTTCTGGAAGTGCTAAAGCGCGCTCAATGAGGTGAATGTCTTTTTGGAGTTCGGCCCTTGCTTGCACCAAGTTCCTTGATGCCCTGAAGTCACCAAAGTGTTTCGCTCGTCTAATCGAGTCTCGAAGGCCCTCGATTATTAGTCTCGGTGTTTGCAGCAAGGTATTGAGGCTACTTCTTTGGCCCGAATGCCCTCGCAAGACTTGATGCGGCTGCAGAAAGCTCAGTTGGGATAAACCAGACCTTATTGGCATCACCCTGGGCAAGGTCCTTGAGCTGGTCAATGTATTTATAGGCAAGTGCCTGGTCGGTTACAGCTGCCTCAGACAGTGCATCGAAGACCTTTTGAATCGCTTGGGATTCGCCGTCTGCGACCAGTGCCTGAGATTCAGCATCGGCACGGGCGTTCAAAACCATTGCCTTAGCGCTACCCTCAGCGCGCAAAATGTCCGCCTGCTTATTGCCCTCGGCGGTCAAAATAGCTGACTGCTTGGTTCCTTCTGCCAGCAAAATTGAAGCGCGTTTTTCTCGCTCCGCCTTCATCTGCTTCTCCATGGAATCTCTTACTGATTCTGGTGGGACGATGTCGCGAATTTCAACGCGGTTAACGCGAACGCCCCATTTGCCGGTTGCTTCGTCGAGAACAGTTCTAAGAGCCTTGTTAATTGTTTCTCTGGAGGTTAGCGCGGCCTCTAAATCAAGACTTCCAACCACATTACGCAAGGTGGTGACCGTCAGCTGCTCGATACCAATAACGAAGTTGCTGATTTCATAGGTTGCAGATTTTGAATCGGTGACCTGGTAGTAAATAACCGTGTCGATTGCAACAACGAGGTTGTCCGCGGTAATAACCGACTGAGGCTGGAAATCAACAACCTGTTCGCGAAGGTCAATTGTTTTGCGAACCACATCAATGAAAGGAAAAACCAGGTTCACACCTGCGTTTAGGACTTTGTGGAAGCGGCCCAAGCGCTCAACAACACCTGAGGTTGCCTGCGGGATGATACGGATTGACCGGATCAAGAGCAGTGCGATGACAATCAGCACACCTGCGGTGACCAGGCTTCCAGAATCGAAGGAATTTAGAATATCTAGCATGTTAACTCACAATCAACGTCACGCCATCGATTTTTTCGATGACTACTTTGGTGCCAACCCCTTTGGTGCCCTTGCCAGTCCTCGCACTCCAGGTTTCTCCCTGGATTTTCACGTAACCGGTGACTTGGCTAATTTCTTCGGTGACGAGTGCATCCTTGCCGACCATTGCGGCAGAATTCGTCATCGTCTCTGGTCTTTCGCCCTGCAGCTTAGTGATTACCGGCCTTACAAACACCAGCGCAAGAATAGCTGCCGCTAGGAACCCAAGAGCCTGGGCCCATAGATCGAGGCCGAGAAGAGCCAACAACAAGGGAACTAGGGCTGCTGCGGCAAGAGCCGCAAAATACAAACCATAGGTCACTAGCTCTATAACTACCAGTGCTGCGATGACTCCCAGCCAAATTAATGTCAATTCGGTCTCCCTTGCCCTGACATCAGCCTAACCGACAACAAGGACTGTTTGCCTGGGGGAGCTTTATTGCCATGCTGTGCAATTGGCAGAGTCCGGCTTTAGCTCGACTCCTCCTAAGCAGCAAAAGGCCTAGTGACGTCCCCGATCTACTGGGAGTCATTAAATTGGCTTAATTCCGCCATTGCGCTTTCGGATTAGTGATCAGCGTTGAAAGAAAAAATTTTACTGGAATTTTGGCATGCAAAGACCCCATTTCACCGAACTCAACCTGCTCCTCGAGCCGGAAAAAGCCAATGGCGTCGACTAGGGCATGCTCGGCGTCTGTGTGAGGTTTCCGGATCCCTACCAGCCCCGTTCAAGTCGAGGCGCGACGCTTTGGTGGGCGCACGAAGACAGCCAGTGTGGCAACGGCGAGGGGAAGGATCGAGAAAGTAACAACTGGAGCGGTGAAGCTCCCGCTGATATCGACACCCACTGACAGGGCGATTGGCCCCAGGGCCGTCGATGCGAGACCGATCGCCGTAGCGACTCCGCGAATCGAGCCGATGTGGGCCGTTCCATAGTAGCGAACATATGCGGCAGCTTCCATTCCGCGCAGGCTACCTGCGGCGGCACCGAGGATGAGGCCGTACAGCAGCGCGGTCCAGTCCGCGGCAACAACCGACAAAAGCAACAGCGCACCTGCGAGGGTGAGCATCGAGAAGATAACGAACACTTTCGGGCTCACGCGGTCGATGAACGCTCCGACGAGCAATGTCGCAGCGATTCCCGTCACGGTCTGTGGCAGGAAGTTGGCTGCCGCTTCGAACGGTGTGAGCCCCCGCTCCCCGAGAATCGCGATCTGGTGAAAGGCCAGCGCCGTGCTGAGCATCCCTGACACAGCGAGCGACGCTGCTATCACCCAGAACATACCCGTGCGTGCGGCTTCACGCAACACCCACGACTCCTTCTGAATCACGATCTGTGCCGTCGATAGATCTTCGAACGAGTGCGCCGGTCGGGTGCGGCCCGGCAGTATCAAAGCAAGCGGAATGACAACTGCTGCGACGATCAACGCCTCCCAGCGCCAGGCTGCCTGGATTCCCACGGTGGAGATGAGCCGCTCCAAACCGACCGGGGCAAGCGAGATCCCTGCGGAACCGATTGCGCTCGTGACGGCCAGAGCGAGCTCTCGGTGCCGGGTGATTGCCTTCGCTACAGCGGTCGTCGCTGCCAAACTGAGCGCACCCTGGCCCAACATTCGCACTCCAACGAATCCGGCGGTTAGCCCCATGATGTCGCCCACAAAACTCAGTGTGAGCAACACTCCGGCAAACAGTGCTCCGATGACAATGGTGGCGAGGCGCGCGCCAAATCGGTCAAGTGCACGTCCGACGAACGGTTGCGCAGCGGCCCCGACTATTGTGCCGAAAAAGTAGCTCGCTGAGATGCCGGTCCGAGAGATATCGAGCTCCGACATGAGTGGATCGGTGAATACCGACAACCCCGCGGTCTGGCCCGGTGCTGTCATCACTGAGACCACACCGGCGGCTGCGACGAGCGTAACCCACGGCCCCCACCTCATCGGGGTGAGGTCATTTTCTCCCAGGAGACCTTGCGCCAAGGTAAACCAATTTCACAACGCCCTTCTGTTACGGGCTTTCGGCGTCCGCTTAGTCTCGAAGAGGGTGCAGCCCGAGTTGGACTGAGTCCGATATTCAATCGGACTTAGTCCGGTGCTTGGGCTTCGGGGTTAGCTCGGCAGAAACAACAACCTCGGCGGGAAGGTTTTGGTTTAGGTAATCAAAGTCAGCATCGGAGAGTTCTATTTCGGTTGCAGTAATGCAGTCCAGGATGCTTTCTGTCCTTGTCGCACCCGGGATTGGCAGCACTGACTTCGAAGTCTTCATTTCCCAGGCAAGGGCGATTGCAAAGGGCGATACCGAGTACTTATGAGCCATGTCGTCAAATGCGCTTGAATCAGAAATAACCGCTTTTGTCCTCACTCCACCGAGTGGCGACCAGGGCAAAAATGCAATTCCATACTCATCGCAGATCTCCAAAACATCCAGATCGTGTCGATAGCGAGGGCTGAACTCATTTTGAATTGACACCAGACCGCCCTGGTTTGGTGTGCCGCCTATTTCGATGGCCTTGAGAAGCTGCTTGGCATCATAATTAGACACCCCAACCTGGTTGGCGAGTCCACGGTCTTTTAGAGCCATGACGCTCTCAAATTGGGTTTCGAAGTCGATGCTGGAATCTAGCCGGTGGTGTTGCCAGAGATCTAGCTGCTCGGTTCCAAGCCGGGAAGCCGAAGCCTCAGCCGCGCGCAAAAGGTAATCTAGGCTTGCGTTGCGACCCCAGATTTCACCGTAGCTTCTGGTGCTACCGCCCTTGGTGGCGATGACCACTTTGTCTTTTTGCTCCTTGGTGCCAGACCAGGTTCTAAATGCCTCAGCCACAAAAACCTCGTTATGGCCGACATCGTCCCACGTTGGGGCATAGATATCGGCGGTATCCAAAAGAGTGATTCCGGCATCAAGCCCGGCATGGATTGCTGGGATTGCTGACTCGAGTCTGCGGACAGGGTCAAGGGCTGCGCCATTCGACCAAACCCAAGACACATTCATGCAGCCGATGCCGATGGCTGAGACTTCTTTATTGCCTAGCCTTTGCTGCTTCATCTGGTGGCTCCTAAAGGTTGGTCAGATGGTGCTTGCGTCAATTACGAAACGATAGCGAATATCGCTATTCACAACTCGAGCATAGGCATCGTCGATGGCCTTTGGGTCACTGGCATCGACAAGCTCAATGGTAGAAACAATGTCGTGCTCACCACAGAAATCAAGCATTTCCTGGGTGCTGGCAATGCTGCCAGTGGTTGCTCCGGCGATTGATCGCATTCCGGAGGCAAGGCTGAAAGGGTCATACTCCTGCTTGTTTCCAGGAAGCCCAACATTCACAAGCGACCCACCTACCTTCAGCATGCCCAATAAGGAATCAACCTCAAGGTCGGTGCTGGTGGTGTTCAAAATCACATCAAAGAAGTCTTTGTGGGTTTCGAAGATCTCGGTGGTCATTAGGTACTCCTTGGCGCCGAAGTCTTTTGCATCCTGCGCCTTAGATGAGCTGTGTCCCAGAACGTAAGTCTCTGCCCCCATTGCAACCGCGAACTTCACTGCCATGTGACCTAGGCCACCAAGGCCCATTATTCCGACTTTCTTTCCAGGTCCAACCTGCCAGTGCTTCAGTGGTGCGTAGACGGTTATACCCGCGCACAACAGTGGCGCAGACGCTGCATAATCAATGTTTTCTGGAACCTTGAGTACAAAGTCCTCGTTCACAACAACTTGCTTGGCATAGCCACCGTAGGTTTCTTCACCGTCGTAGTGACGTCCGTTGTAAGTCGGGACAAAGCCGGTTCGGCAATAGTTTTCGTGCCCCTGCATACAAGGACCGCAGGTCCCACAAGAATCAACGAACACTCCAACACCCACGCGGTCGCCAACCTTGAACTTGGTGACCGATCCACCAACTTCGGTGACCTCACCAACGATTTCATGGCCCGGGACCATTGGGAAGATTCCTTCGAACCATTCATCTCGAACCTGGTGAATATCAGAGTGACAAATTCCGGAATATCGAATGTCTATTGCCACCGAGCTGTCGGTCATTTCGCGAACCGGCATTTCTGCCTTTTCAAAGTTAGCTCCAGGTGTTTTTACAATTAGCGCTGCGGTTTTCGACAAGTGTTCTCCTTTTGATATTAACGATGCTAGCCCAACAAACCAAGGGAAAAATACAAAGCTAGACGCGGCAGCAAACTGCAGCTATTTGTGGTTTGGTTGTCCCATGAAGACTAGAGCCAAAATCATTCTCGGCATCCTCGCGTCGCTTTTAGTATTGGGCCCTTTTGCTGTTCCAGTCAATAGCTCTGGGACCCTTGCCTATCAAGAAGCAGCAGCCATTAGCTGGGAGGGCAGGTCTGAGTTTGTTAATCTGGCCGATCACGATAACCACATTATTACCGCCGGAAATCCAGACAGCGATCGGTTGATTGTCTTGCTTCACGGGTTTGGTGCCAGCTCTCTTACCTGGCAACAAGTACTGGAGCCACTTGGGCAAGTAGCTCACATCGTGGCGTATGACCGGGCAGCTTTTGGTTTTACTGAAAGACCCACCAGCTTCGGGGACTTGAATCCCTATTCGGCAGCTGGGCAGCTGGAGGTGATTGATGGCTTAGTTGATTTATACGGCTCAGGTAAAGAGGTTATTGTCCTTGGCCATAGTGCCGGCGGCGCTCTAGCACTCGGTTACGCCCTTGATTACCCAAACAAAATAGACCGCTTGATTCTCGAAGCTCCAGCCGTCTATGGTGTTGGCGGAACGCCCCAATGGATGAACTGGATCTTCAGCATCCCGCAGCTGGACCACCTGGGGCCACTATTAGTTTCTTCGATTGCCTCAAGTGGGCTGAGCCTTCTTGACCAGAGCTATACGGACCCAACCTTGATAACCAACCAGATTCTCGATGACTACACCGCGCCACTGGAGATCAAAGGCTGGGAACGGGCATTTTGGGAATTCAACAAAGCCCCGAGAAGTCTGGAACTAGTGGGCAGGTTAGATCAGGTCGCGATGCCGACCTTGATAATCACCGGTGACGATGACCGAGTAGTCGCAACGTCAGACTCGGTGAAACTAAGCGGCGAGATTGAGGCCTCAAGGCTCGAGATTATCCCCAATTCGGGTCACCTACCAAACGAGGAAAAACCTCAACTCTTTACCGATGCGATAATCAGTTTCCTCGGGAACTAGCGCTTTGCTTGGCTTTTCACTTTTGTCGCTCTATATGGCGCACGTGAGCCTGGGCTTAGATTCACGCACAGGAAAGCTGACCGTCAGCACTGCTAGTGTCCCACCAGGCAATTAGATAATCGAAAAGAATGAGAGCTAATGAAGTTTGAATTTGATGGTGGAGCTGCAACCTACTGGGGTACTTCGCTGCTGGGGAACCTCATAACATTTGTTTCACTTGGCTTTCTTTACCCCTTCGCGCTAGTACTAAAAGAGCGTTGGCGTGCCAAGCACTCCTACATCGATGGCAGGCAGCTCGCGTTCAAGGGATCGGCGTGGGGGTTGCTGGGCCGTTGGATTGGTTGGCTGCTGCTAATTATTGTCACCCTTGGTGTCTATTCATTTTGGGTTATTCCAAGGTTGCAACGCTGGCGATGGGAAAACACAGCCTTTGCAGGTTGATTGACTACCGGAGGGAATGCAGCCGGTCAGATCCTAAGCAACTTGGCGGCAATGCCCCCCCCTTTTTTTTTCTGAAAACTTCCACCCGGATTCTCGGTTCAATCGGCCCTGCGTGAAAAGTAGACGATAGATTTTTCCTCATGTTATACAGACTTGCTTTTGGGGCGTTTCGGACTCTTTTGGGGCTGGCCTTGCTGGGAAGCATTTTTTGGCAGGTTGCTGACCGAGTAAGGGTCGACCTGTTTCGGCCAACCGAATACTTTGCGTTTTTCTCGATAACCACTGCGGTGCTGGTGGGCATTGTGATGCTGGTGAGCGGCCTGAGGTTGCTTGGGGGTAAATCGGAGTCTGAGCGGCTGAACATAAACCGTTTGGCGGCTACGGTCGCGATGATCATTGTCGGCATTGTCTATCACCTGCTTCTTGGCGACTCAGCAGTTGACCCGAGAGACATTGGTTATGACTGGCCAAGAGTTCCAAACGCAATAATCCACACCTATGCACCCATTCTGGTGGCGCTTGACTACCTGTTCTCGGTCAAGGGGGCAAAGCCGCTTTGGCGAAAGGCGCTCTGGGTCGTTGTCTATCCGTTGGCTTGGCTCGTGCTGTCACTTGTGCGAGGACTGGCTGATGGCTGGTGGCCATACTGGTTTATTAACCCCGGTAGCGAGGGTGGGGTGACGGGAATGATCTTTTTCATTCTCGTGATTGCAGTTGGCTTTATCGCCTTGGGCTTTGTGGTGTTGGGCCTCAGGCTTAGCTTGGCAAAGATCATTGGTGTCCTTGGCAAATAGTCTCACTGTCCGGCAAGCGGCCAGGTTTTCATATTTTTTGTCCTCTGGAAAGACGGGAAGAATTGCCATTCGCTCTTCGGTGGACTTACCTATGAACTCCATGAACTCCGAATTGAACTGATCAAGGCTCATGCCGGCGACCTTCTCGAAAGAAGCTTGCCAGCCGGTGGATTCAAGGTCTGGGTAGAACTGTTCGAGCAACACATCGTTACCCGCAATGTTCATGAGGTAGGCGCTCGCCCACGCCCCCATGTCGTAGCCCAAGTATGAGCAAGGGTCAGAATATTCAGTGATGCTTGTCAGCTCACGGCCTTTGCATTCGCCGCTCAATGCATCGTCAACAATTCGAAGTTTATTTTCCATTTGGTCCTCAAGCGCGAATGGCCAGTCACCCATTGGGACCTCTGGCAACAATCCTTGAGACTTCAAATCCGCTAGGCCATACTGAGACATATATTCTGCAGAGCCCTCCACGAACCAAACTGGACCCAAAAGCTCATCACGCTTGTCGCGATTCAGCGTAAGGATGTGAGAGTGCTGCACCGCGTGCCAGTACTCGTGCAGCACAGTTTTAACTTCCTCTTCACCGGGGATGCCAAATAAACCTGCGAGACCCCAAGGCAAAGATGAGGCAAACCGGTGAATACCCCAATCTGCTGTCCCGTTTCTGCCCGCTGACAAGCTCGGCTGCTCCGCAGCAACAGCCTTTGCGCCCAAGCGCTGGTAGCTCATCATTGAATGGTCGTCTGGGCCGGCTTCACGCTCCATGCAATCGTCGTAATCCCATTGTGATCTGGCGTCGCGGCGGGCACAGAACTGGTCAACCAAATCACGCCCGGCTTTCTCTTCTAGACCCATAACCCAGTATTCGACCGGCCACCAAAGACCCCAGTACTCTCCTGCGACATTCAAAGTTTTCTCTATGGCCTCGCCGACGCTTGGGTCTACGTCTGAGGAAATAAAGACTTCCATAATTGGCTCTCCGCCGACAACCACTATGTCACCGTCGTTCGAACTGGAATCACTGGAATTCGATTGATCCAAGCTATTTGGGGGAGCCTGCCGAATCAGAGCAGGCCACCAACGAAATAAGCACAAGCGGCAGAGCTGCTGCCATGGCAAGTTTTGTTGTTCTCATGGAAGGTGACATTACCAGTTGGCAGAACCCGTTCAAGTGTCGGTTTTGCCGATTAACTAGGCCCATGAAATTAGTTTGAACCCAGTGCTGTTGTTAGATTGCATGCTAGTAAATCACGAACTCACAATGTTGGATGGCTCAAAAAAGCACCTCAACGATTTTTCCGAAAACCTGCTCTTGGTGGTAAACGTCGCCTCGAGATGTGGGCTCGCGCCTCAGTATGAAACGCTCGAGGCTCTGCAGAAAGAGTATGGTCCTCGCGGCTTCACGGTGCTGGGCGTTCCATCAGGGTCCTTTAAGCAGGAGCTGAAAAAAAGCGAAGACATTTCTGACTATTGCTCCACAACCTGGGGCGTTACCTTCCCGATGCTTGAAAAGACCGATGTAAACGGCCGAAAGCGCCACCCGCTCTACAAAGAACTAGTCAAAACCAAGGATGGCATGGGCCTTGCTGGTCCGGTGGCGTGGAACTTTGAGAAGTTCTTAGTGCTGCCAAGCGGCGAAATCAAGCGCTTCAGGCCAAAGACCAAGCCAGATTCCAAAGAAATCATTCAAACCATCGAGGCAAACCTGCCACGCTAATCTTGCCTTATGGCAATGACGGTGGTGGCGGGAATCATTAGGGATTCCGATGACCTCTTGCTTTGCGCCAAGCGAGGTGACTGGAAAGACTCTGCTGGCAAATGGGAGTTTCCGGGCGGTAAGCCTCTAGAAAATGAATCGCTAGAAGACGCTTTGGTTCGCGAAATCAAAGAAGAGTTTGCCGTTGAAATCAAACCACTGAGTATTTTTGATCGTTCAACCACAATCTTCGACGGTATTGAAATTGACCTGGTGTGCTTCAGCGCGGTATTGCTTGACCCGAAGCCAACCAGGTCCAGTGACCACTCTGAGATCCGCTGGCTAAAAGAAACTGAGCTATCAAGCCTTGCTTGGGCCGCGCCCGATTTGCCTGCGGTAAAAAAGCTGACTATGCCTTTTCAATAGGCCCGCCTGTGCTCATTGCCTGGCAGTTTCAGTGTCCAATTACTCATCTTCTTGTTTTTCTCTCTTGAGTTCCAACCTACGCTCCCCCATGACCCATGCTGCCAACAGTGCAGTCAGTGCGGAAAACAATACTATTCCAACCACCATCAAGAGGCTTGCAATAAATCGACCATCTAGAGTGATCGGAAACTTATCGCCATATCCAACTGTTGTGACCGACGCTATTGACCACCAAATGGCATCCCCGAAAGTATTTATGTTCGAGCCGGCAACCCCGCGCTCGGCCTCTAGTGCTGCGATCGCTGACGTGAACAGGGTTAGCGGCAAGCTGACTCCGACCATCAAGCCAACCTTTGATGCTCTGGTTCTAAAAAATGGCGCAAGCCCTCTGATGACTAGCAGTACCCCGAAAACCCGGAAGGCCCGGAAGGCAGGCAAGACTGCGGCCGCAATCGCCAACCAATTGCTTTTTAAGAACTGCAGAAATCCAGCAATGGTTAGCAGCTCTTTCCCCGCCCCAAGGATTCTGAGAACAAGGTCAATAACGAAAACGATATAGATCACACTCTGAGCGAGACTTAGGGCATCATAGGCAACGCCAGTTGGTTGAGCCAACACTTGATAGGCGTAGACGGCAAGAAAGGCGAAACCCATGACCAGCAAAACAGGTTCGATTTTGTTGAAGTAGGAATTCAGCGCATGCTTCATTGCTGCCATTTTCAGTGCCTAACTATTAGTGCATAGGCCTTCAGGTTAGTCGAGGGTGTGAAGCGGGAACCTGAGGTAGGCAGCCTTCCAGGCAAGTGCGTCTGATCTCCAGGTCAGATCATCGGCCAGTTCGGCCATCGAGGCCCAGAAGAAGATTGTGATCAAGTCAACGCTCAAGTAGCTGATGGTGTCGCCCGGAAAAGCCTTAACTAGAAACCTTCTAAGCAGAGTTGGCATGTCCCCGAAGCCGTGCTCATGCAGTTGGGCTCTAACTTCAAACTCGATTTCTTTGGCTCTTCTTGGGTTCCAAGGAGTCATTGGGTTTGGAAAATGAAGCATGTCACTTAGCTCTAGGGCCTGACGGTAACGAACATCTTCAAGACGATCAAAGATCGGAATGAAGCGCTCCATCTCATAGCCGTGCTTCCGCAGGTCCAAAATATCGGGGTAGGACGCGAAGCGATAGAAGGGAACGTGTGGCCGCACCGCTTGGTAGGGCTTTGAGGTAAAGCTGGCAACCAGCGGGTCAACACCGACGGCAGCAGCGCCCCAAGAATTGAAGGCTTCATCCGGGTAGGGAATCTGCTCCAGTTCTTCAGGCGTCGGATTACTCATATGTAATATTGTCGTCCACTTCGGTTGGTTTTGTCTTGAAAAAAGGGTGATTGTGGAAATCGTTGTCTTCATCGGCTTGGTTGCGTTTTTTCGGTACCGCCCTAGCGGAAAGCAACAGCGCAGGGCGTTTGCAAAGCTCGATGCAGCGCGAGATTCTCTTTTGACCCCCACGGAAGCCGTAAGTTAGCTAAGCAGATCGTGACGAACCAGAGTCGCATCGCGATCTGGGCCAACGCCAACTGCACTGATTCGAGTCCCGCTGAGCTTCTCTAGAGACAGAATGTAGTCCCTGGCATTTTGTGGCAGATCATCGAAATTTGTCGCCTTTGAAATATCTTCCGTCCAACCTGGGAACATTTCATAGATTGGCTTTGCGTGGTGGAAATCAGTCTGTGAAGCTGGAAACTCTTCGACCCGGGTGCCATCAACGTCGTAGGCAACACAAACTGGAATTTCCTTTAGTCCGGTTAAAACATCTAGCTTGGTCAAGAAAATATCAGTCAGGCCATTGACCCTGGTGGCATAGCGAGCAATCGGAGCATCGAACCAACCGCAACGCCTGTCGCGACCGGTGGTAACACCAACCTCACCGCCCTGGACTCTGAGATATTCACCCATTTCATCAAATAGCTCGGTGGGGAACGGGCCGGCACCAACTCTGGTCGTGTAGGCCTTCAGGATGCCAATGACTCCACTGATTTTTGTCGGCCCAATACCGCTGCCGGTAGTTGCGCCACCGGCAGTCGGGTTCGAAGAAGTCACAAACGGGTAGGTTCCATGATCGACATCTAGCAGTGTTCCCTGACCACCTTCGAGCAACACTGTCTTGCCTTGGTCAATTGCCTGGTTCAAAACCAATGAAGTGTCGGCAACCATTGGACGCAATCGCTCAGCGAAGGACAACAGGTGTTCAACAACATCTTCTGGTCTAACTGCCGCGCGGTTATAGATCTTTACAAGTAACTCGTTCTTCTGAGCCAAAGCTGCTTCAACCTTTTGTAGCAGGATGCTTGGGTCAAAAAGATCCTGAATCCTGATGCCAAGTCTGCCCATTTTGTCGCCGTAGGTTGGGCCAATGCCGCGACCCGTGGTTCCAATGGCGCGGTTGCCCAAAAAGCGCTCGGATACCTTGTCAACGGTGACGTGATAGGGCGTGATGATGTGAGCGTTTGCGGAAATCAACAGCTTGGAGGTGTCAACACCTTTTTCGATTAGCCCGTCGATCTCATTGAACAAAACCTCTAGGTCAACAACCACGCCGTTTCCAATTACCGGAGTGCAGGCAGGGGTCAAAATTCCGGAAGGAAGTAGATGAAGCGCGAACTTCTTGTCACCGATTACTACGGTGTGGCCAGCGTTGTTACCGCCCTGGTAGCGAACCACGTAATCAACGCGGCTTCCTAGTAAGTCGGTGGCCTTGCCTTTACCTTCGTCGCCCCATTGGGCTCCAACGAGAACTACTGCAGGCATGGATGGCCCCTTTCTAAAGAATTCAGGGGGAGATTCGGGTTATCGACCCTTTTTCAAGTCTACCCAAAAACGTGCTGCATCACCCAGGTGTGCATTGTTATTGACGCAGCAGCCGAAGCGTTGATAGATCTTGTCGATCCAAACTGCGTGATTTCCAAGACCATGTCCGCCGAGTCAAGAGCTAATTGGCTGAGCCCTGGGCCTTCTTGGCCAAAAAGGAACAGGCATTCAGCAGGCAGCTTCACGTTCTCGAGCTGCTTGCAGCCTGGGACATTGTCGATTGCAATAATCGGTAACTTACTGCCGCCTGTCCCTGCAGTTTCTGCCCAGGTCACCAACTCTTCAATGGTTGGCACGTGTCTCACGTGTTGGTAGCGGTCTGTCACCATTGCACCACGACGGTTCCAGCGCTTATTGCCAACGATGTGAACTTCTTTTGCAAGGAATGCGTTGGCGGTTCTCACGATCGAACCGATGTTCAGATCGTGCTGCCAGTTCTCAATTGCCACGTGATAGGGGTGACGTTTTGTGTCGAGGTCGGCAACGATTGCGCTCATGGTCCAGTAGCGATAGTTATCCACGACGTTTCTAGTGTCGCCATTTTGCAATAGCTCCAGGTCGAACTTTTCAAAGTCCGGGTGGGAAGGACCCGGCAGCTTGCCGGGCCATGGCCCAACCCCCCAGGTAGGTTGCTCTTGGGTTCTGGTCGTATTTTCATCACTCACGCGCTAAAGCCTAAAGCTAGGGTTGTACTTATGAGAGAACGATCTGAAATTATTAGCTGGCTTACCGACATGGATGGCGTGTTGTGGCACGAAGGTAAGGCGATTCCAGGGGCACCGGAGCTAATAAAAAAATGGATCGAGGACGGCACCAAGTTCTTGGTTTTGACCAATAATTCGATCTACACTCCCCATGATCTTTCAATTCGCCTGAAGTCAGGCGGCCTCGATGTTCCGGAAGACTTGATCTACACCTCCGCAATGGCAACAGCTGACTTCCTAGACCACCAGTCACCAAAGAGCACCGCCTATGTAATTGGTGAAAACGGTCTGATCTCCGCGATGCACGGTGTTGGTTGTGTTTTCACCGAATCCAACCCCGAATACGTGGTGCTTGGTGAAACCCGGAACCTAAGCTTTGACAGCTTGACCAAGGCGGCCAGATTCATAAACTCAGGATCCAAGTTCATTGCTACCAACCCGGATGCAACGGGCCCAAGCAAAGACGGTGTGCTGCTTGCGACCGGTTCGGTTGCTGCACTTCTAACTAGAGCTACCGGCAAAGACCCCTACATTGTTGGCAAGCCAAACCCAATGATGTTCCGCTCTGCCATGCGCAAGATTGGTGCTCACTCGGAAACCACAGCAATGATTGGTGACCGCATGGACACTGACGTAGTTGCGGGTATTGAGGCTGGCCTCCACACAATTCTTGTCCGAACCGGAATCTCTGATGACGCCGAAATTGCTAAGTACCCGTTCCGACCAACCGACATCATGGACTCGGTAGCGGACCTGATCTAAGTTCTGATTCACAATTCGGGCATCTTAAAAACCTTGGCTTAACCCCAAGGCTTGCAGGTTCAGCCTGTAAATAAGTAGTAGTCGTTGGAACCCAGAGGTCGTTATGCCCCGTCGTAAGCAACTGCGAAAAAACCAAGAGTGGGCTAAGTGTTTATTGACTTTACGTGTCGGTTAAATGACACAATTACGCCGGCAATCAAGACCGTTATAGCCAAGGCCGTGTAAGTTGACTTGACCCCAAGACCGTCAACCGCTGCGCCAACCGCAACCATCGAAATCAACGGGCCACCATTCCAAATTGCCATTTCCAACGCAAACACTCGGCCGCGTTTGTTGGCCGGGATTTTGCGCTGGATGATGGTGTTCAAAAGCGGTAGCAGAGGGCCCCATGCCAGACCCAGGACCATGGCCCCAACAAGCATTGCCCACTGAGCCGGGAGTTGACTCATTGGAAGCATCGCCAGCGGAACACCCAGGATTCCAACTCGCAAGATAGTTGAGTAACTCAAGAACCGGTGGATCTGTTCAAAGAACAGTGCTCCGAATATCGACGCTCCTGCCATCGCGGAAATCAACAGGCCCAAGCCCTCTGGGTCACCAAGCGAGTTGTAATAGGCGGGCAAAATCACCATCTCGGTTGGTAGGTAGATCACAGCCAAAATCACAATCGCCGACATCATCACCAAAACAGAAGGAGTGGCGAACAAAATCTTAAAGCCCTGGAGCGCGTAGCGATGGAACGGTTCCTTTTCAGACTCGTCATTTGGCTCGTGTTGCTCTACAACCCTGACAAAACTTGCAAGTATCCCGCTTATAGCAGCAAAAACAGCAATAACAAGGAAGGTCTCTGCGGAGCCAATTAAGGCAATACAAAAAGTAGCAAGGGCCGGGCCAAGGGCGAAGCCGGTTGCAAAAACACCCTCGTGGATTGAGTTAGCGCGATCAAGGGTCATGCCAGCTGGCGTAGCAATGTCGGGAACCAAAGATTTTCTAGCAGTTGGTCCAGCGGGAGCAACCAAGTTTTTTAGAATTGCCAACACAATCAGCCAAGCCAAGGTCAGCTCCCAAATGCCGGCAACCAGGGGCAACAGGAGCGTGAAAGCTGCGGTTATCAGCTCTGCCCAGATGGCGACTCTGCGTCTTCCATACTTGTCGATCACGGATCCAACAATGGGGATTATGAATAGGCCGGGTATGGCGGTAAGTGCTACCACCAGGCCGGCTGATGCGGCAGAGCCGCTGATTTCAAGCGCTATCCACGGAATGGCGATAAACACCATTGAGCCAGAAGTCACACTGGTAAGTGAGGCAAGCTGGGTCAGGACAAAGGGCGCAACACGACGCTGCACTTTCACCTTCTTCTACAAACCGAGATCACCTAGCGTGATCGCTGTTAGGTAAGGATAGCCTGCCGCTTCGATTGCTTGACGCGCACCAGTATCACGATCTACTACAGTCGCGACCGCCACCACCGTCGCGCCAGCGGCAACCAACGCCTCAGCCGCAGTCAAAGGTGAGCCGCCGGTGGTCGAAGTGTCTTCCAAAACAATTACCCTTTTGCCCGCAACGCTTGGGCCTTCAACCTGCCTGGCCATGCCGTGGGCCTTGGCCTGCTTGCGAACAACAAAGGCGTCCAGCTCAATGTCGGTTGCCGCTGCCTGATGAAGCAAGGCGGTTGCAACCGGGTCGGCGCCCATTGTTAGGCCACCGACAGCATCAATCTGACCATATCCGGCAGTTTCAAGAAGCTCCAGCATTACCTTGCCGATAAGTGGCGCTGCTTCATGGTGAAGCGTTGCCCTTCGAAGGTCGACGTAATAGTCGGCTTCGAGTCCGGAAGAAAGGGTGACTTTGCCGTGCACGATTGCCAGCTGTTTTATTAGCTCAACTAGAGGTGGCAGGTGAATTGAGTTCAAGGTCATAGTTAGAGTTTAGAGATGCAAATCGCAACCTGGAACGTAAACTCCGCACGCGCAAGACAAGGCCGCATTGTCGAATTCTTGCAACGCACCAACGTTGACGTGCTTGCGATGCAGGAAATTAAGTGCAAACCCGAGCAATTTCCCTACGAGGCCTTCGAGGCGATTGGCTACAAGGTCATAGCTCACGGCCTAAACCAGTGGAATGGCGTGGCTTTTGCCTACCGCGAAGATTTGGTTCCAGAAGATATTGAAACCTCATTTTACCAGCAGCCCGAATTCAAAGACGTCCAAGAAGCCAGGGCGCTTGGGGTGACTTTCAATGGCGTTCGCATTTGGTCAATTTACGTGCCAAACGGCCGCGAGCTGGCTGACCCTCACATGCAATACAAGCTTGAGTTCCTAGATCGTCTCGCCGCCACAACCGCCGAGCAGCTTGAAATGAATCCGAACCTGGAAATTGCTCTGGTTGGTGACTTCAATGTCGCACCTCTTGACGAGGACGTTTATGACCTGAGTATGTTTGAAACTCACGTCTCGCAGCCCGAGCGAGATGCCTTCGAGGCGTTTGAACAAATTGGCCTGGTTGACAAGGTCCGCGAATTGGTGCCTAGCGCCTATACCTACTGGGACTACAAAGAACTCTGCTTCCCGAAAAACAACGGCATGCGAATCGACTTTGCTCTGACCTCGGAGGCTTTAACCAATCGCATCACAGCGGCAACAATTGAACGCGAAGAGCTAAAAGGGGAGCTGCCAAGCGATCACGTTCCAGTTGTCATTTCGATTAGTTAGCAACGATGACTAGAGAACTCTTGTCCTTGGCAACATCGACCACAACTTGTGAGCCATCGACAAGTTCCCCGGCAAGCAGCAGGGCTGCCAACCGGTCATCAATTTCTCGTTGCATCAATCGCCTCAGTGGTCTAGCGCCATAAACCGGGTCATAGCCGTTTTCGGCGAGCCACAGCCTTGCTTTTGGTGTCACGCCGAGTGAAAGCCGCTTGTCTTCCAAACGTTCACTGAGCTTGTCTATGTTTAGGTCGACAATAAAACCAAGCTCCTGGACAGTCAGCGCGTCAAATAACACGATGTCGTCGAGTCGGTTGAGAAACTCGGGCTTGAATGCTGTCCGAACCGTTTCCATCACAGCGGCAGCTTTTTGCTCTTGGGTTAGTTCTTGATCAATCAGGAACTGAGAACCTAGGTTCGAGGTCATGATCATGATCACGTTTCTAAAATCAACGGTCCTGCCCTGACCATCGGTTAGGCGACCATCATCCAGAACCTGCAACAAAACATCAAAGACCTCAGGATGGGCCTTTTCGATCTCGTCAAACAAAATCACGGAGTAGGGCCTTCTCCTGATTGCTTCGGTCAGCTGACCACCCTCGCCATAACCCACATAGCCCGGAGGGGCTCCGATTAGGCGTGAGACGCTGTGCTTCTCGCCATACTCACTCATATCGATTCGAACCATGGAACGTTCGTCATCAAACAAGAAATGCGCGAGTGACTTGGCAAGCTCAGTCTTGCCAACACCGGTTGGCCCCAGAAACAAGAATGACCCGGTTGGTCTGCCGGGGTCCGAGATGCCGGCCTTGGTCCTGCGAACCGCATCGCTCACGGACTTCACGGCTCTGGCTTGACCAATCAGTCTTTTGCCAAGCTCTGCCTCAAGCTGCAATAACTTCTTGGATTCACCGGCTAACAACCTTCCGGTTGGTATGCCGGTCCAGGCAGAAACCACAGCGGCAATCTCGTCTTCAGACACTTGGTCGCCGACCATGCGGTCTTCAGCCTTGGTTTCAGTTTCAGCTCGCTCTGCGGCGCTTAGGTCTTTTTCAAGCGCTGGAATCTCGCCATAAAGAAACCTTGAGGCAGCCTCGAGGTTCCCCTCGCGCTGAGCGCGTTCCGCTTGAATCCTGAGGCTATCAAGCTTGGTTTTTAGATCGCCAATTTTGTTTAACTCACTGCGCTCTTTTTCCCAGCGAACGTTTAGAGCGTCAAGTTTTTGTTGTTTCTGGCCGAGATCCTCTTGAAGTTTTTGCAGGCGCTTTTTTGATGCCTCGTCCTTCTCCTTTTTCAAGGCGAGCTCTTCAAGCTTTAGTCGCTCCACTGATCTGCGAAGTTCGTCGATTTCAACCGGCGCTGAATCAATCTCCATGCGCAACCTGGATGCGGCCTCATCGACCAGATCGATTGCCTTATCTGGCAGTTGACGGCCTGTTATGTAACGGTTGGAAAGTGAAGCGGCGGCGACTAGGGCGCTGTCGGCGATGGTTACCTTGTGGTGAGCTTCGTAGCGCTCTTTGAGTCCACGAAGAATCGCAACGGTGTCCTCTACCGATGGTTCTCCCACGAAAACTTGCTGGAACCTGCGCTCCAAAGCAGAGTCTTTTTCAATTCGTTCACGATACTCGTCCAGGGTGGTGGCTCCGATAAGACGCAGTTCACCCCTTGCCAGCATTGGCTTGAGCATGTTTGAGGCATCCATTGCGCCATCGGCTGCACCAGCGCCGACCAAAGTGTGTATTTCATCAACGAAAGTGATGATGCCGCCTTCGGCATCCTGAATTTCCTTGAGAACAGCCTTTAGCCGCTCTTCAAACTCACCACGGAACTTGCTGCCTGCAACCATCGCCGATAAATCGAGGCTGATCAAAGTCTTGTTCTTTAGGCTTTCTGGCACATCTCCGGCGACGATTCGCTGGGCCAGGCCCTCTACAACTGCTGTTTTACCAACGCCTGGTTCGCCAATCAGCACCGGGTTGTTCTTGGTCCTTCTAGATAGCACCTGGCTAACTCTGCGAATTTCCGCATCCCGCCCGATAACCGGGTCGAGTTTGCCCGACCTTGCGATTGCGGTCAAGTCAATTCCAAATAGTTCTAGGGCGCTTTTTTGTTCTTGTTGGCCTTGCTGTTCAGGGCTCATCTAACGCCTCTTCCATAGCACTACCGAACCCGAGCGTTCTGGGCGCTGTCCGGGATATAGCCTTATCACTCCCTGCTCACCGGAGGCAAATACCCGGTTTCCCGGTTGGCTCATCGCTTGGTTTGCCAGTTCTCGCTCCAGGTCTCTGACCCGAGCGTTTAGGGTCGTGTTTTCATTCACAAGCTCTAGAACTCTTCTGATGCCCTCCAGAGAAACTCCCTCTGCGCTTAGCCTCGCGACCTCGCGCAGTTGAGCAACATCCTGCATTGTGTAACGGCGAGATTTACCAGAGGTTCTAGTGGGGGATACCAAACCAATTCGGTCATACTGCCTCAGGGTTTGTGGGTGCATACCGCAAAGATCTGCGGCTACTGAGATCACAAACAGTGGTGTGTCCTGACTAATATCCACAACCCCTCCTTACAGAAGTCCTGCCTTGCTAATTAGTGTTGCCCTTGGGTCTTCAACGGCTATTTCAGCGTCGAAGGCCTTTAGGGCTTCCTCGGCTTTTTTATTGACTCGGTTTGGAACCAAAATATCTACCGTGGCCAATAGATCACCTTGGTGGGACTCGTGCTGGACGCCCTTGCTCTTTACTCGCAAGGTTCTGCCGTTAGGTGTCCCAGGTGCAACCTTGAGCTTCACCGGTTCGCCGCCGAGAACTGGGACCGAAATGGTCGCTCCCAAGACAGCTTCCGCAAAAGTAACCGGAACCATCACTCGGACGTTGTCGCCATCTCTAGTAAAGACCGGGTGCGGCCTTACGTTGATGCTCACAACAAGGTCACCGGCAGGACCGCCATTTGGGGAAGACTGTCCTTTACCCTTGAGTTTTAGTTTCTGGCCATCTTGAATACCGGCAGGCACCTTCAGGGTCAATGGCTTGCCGGAAACGGTTAGCTTGATGCTGGTGCCATGAATCGAATCGATAAAGTCAACGCTGGAAGAGGTGCTTAGATCTGGTCCTCGCTGTGGAGCAGGGCCTCCTCCTGGGAAACCGCCACCTGGAAAACCGCCGCCACCGAAGATGTTTGAAAATACGTCTTCGAAGCCTCCGCCGCCGCGACCACCGGCTTGAAAACGAGCGCCACCGCCCCTGGCTCGAACAGCGTCATATTCTTTTCGCTGTTCGGCATCTGAGAGAACGTCGTAGGCCTCAGAGATGTCTTTAAACCTTGACTCTGCTGCCTGGTTTCCGGGGTGCAGGTCGGGGTGGTTGGCCTTGGCTAGTTTCCGATAGGCCTTTTTTAGATCGGCATCGCCAACGCCCTTGGTAACCGCAAGGATCTTATAGAAATCTTTTTCAATCCAGTCTTGTGACGCCATCTAGCTCACCTCATTATTCGGCTGGTAGAAACACAGCGACCTTGGCGGGTCGCAATAGTCGATCTTGAATCTTGTAGCCCGGCTCAATTACATCTGCAACTTCGGCCACGCTCACCTCAGGGTTTGGGTTTTGAACCAGTGCATCGTGAAGCTCTGGATCAAAAGGGTCTCCTTTTGCTCCGAATGCCACTAGCCCGAATTTTTCCCCAGCAGCCCTTAGCTTTTGAGCAACGGCTGACATTGGCGACCCTTCTGGCATATCGCCATGCGATTCAGCGCGGGTTAGGTCATCAAGGGCCGGTAGAAATGCCCTAATTGCCTCGGAAATTGCCGACTGACGCTCAGCGCCTCGATCGCGCTCAACTCGTGCTCGATAGTTCACAAAGTCAGCCTGCAGCCGCTGCATATCCTGGAAGATTTCTAGTTCACGGTCAACCGTGTCCTTTTCCTCATCCTGAACCTCAGCATCAGCATCAGCTTGAGAATCAGAGGTTGGCTCCACTGGGGAGCCCTCCTCCTTCATCTCTTCAGCCTGATCACCCTCGTGGTGCTTGGGGTCTAGGTTGTCTTCTGTCATTACTTCTTAGCCTTGGGCTCATCTTCTGGAGTCTCTTTGGCTTCAGGAGTTTCTGCTTCCTCGTCTTCAACGACTTCAGCGTCAACTACGTCTTCTTCGGCCTCTGGAGCAGCTTCCTCCTCACCCTCAGCATCCTGGTTGGCATAGATTGCCTCGCCAAGCTTCTGGGCAGAAGTTGATAGTTTTTCCTGAGCGGTCTTGACCGCTTCAGCGTCTTCACCAGCGAGCGCCGCCTTGAGTTCGTCAACGTCGGCCTGGACCTCAGTCTTTACGTCCTCGGGTAGCTTCTCGTCGTTTTCCTTGATCAACTTCTCGGTTGAGTAAGCAAGCTGTTCTGCCTGGTTACGGGTTTCTGCCTCTTCACGACGCAGCTTGTCCTCGGCAGCGTGCTCTTCAGCATCCTCGACCATGCGCTCAATGTCTTCCTCAGATAGCGAGGAGCCACCGGTGATAGTCATGGACTGCTCCTTGCCGGTGCCCTTGTCCTTGGCGGACACGTGGACAATTCCGTTGGCGTCGATGTCGAAAGTGACCTCTACCTGTGGAATGCCACGTGGTGCTGGGGCAATGCCGGTTAGCTCGAAGTTTCCAAGGCTCTTGTTGTCCCTTGTGAACTCACGCTCACCCTGGAACACCTGAATGGAAACACTTGGCTGATTGTCATCAGCGGTTGTAAAGGTTTCACTTCGCTTGGTTGGAATCGCAGTGTTGCGATCAATCAACCTGGTCATCATGCCGCCCTTAGTTTCAATGCCAAGTGCAAGTGGTGTCACGTCGATAAGCAGAACGTCTTTACGCTCACCTCTGATAACTCCTGCCTGCAGCGCTGCTCCAACTGAAACGACCTCGTCCGGGTTTACACCCTTATTTGGCTCTTTACCGTCTAGCAACTTGGTTACCAATTCAGTGACCGCTGGCATGCGAGTTGATCCACCGACCATTACAACGTGTGCAATGTCGGCAACCTTTACTCCGGCTTCCTTGATTACATCCTTGAAAGGCTTACGGGTTCTTTCGAGTAGATCTGAAGTCATGTCCTCAAACTGAGCCCTGGTTAGGCTCTCGTCTAGGTTCGCAGGACCTGCCTCGGTCAAGGAAAGGTATGGCAACTGCAACTGTGCAGTCGTTGACTGGCTTAGTTCCTTCTTTGCCTGCTCAGCGGCTTCTTTTAGTCGCTGAAGCGCAATCTTGTCCTTTGAAACATCAACACCGGTGGTTTCTTTGAACTTTGTCACCAAGTAGTCGACTACTCGCTGGTCCCAGTCATCGCCACCCAACTTGTTATCACCGCTGGTTGAACGAACCTGGATTGTCGAGAAGTCATCGTCCTTACCAACTTCAAGCAAGGAAACATCAAATGTTCCACCACCAAGGTCGAACACCAAGATCAATTCGTCTTCTTTACCCTTATCGAGGCCGTAGGCAAGAGCTGCCGCGGTTGGCTCGTTGATGATACGAAGCACGGTTAGGCCGGCAATTTCGCCAGCTTCCTTGGTTGCCTGACGCTCAGCGTCGTTGAAATATGCCGGAACGGTAATTACCGCGTCGGTAACGCTCTCACCGAGATAGGTCTCAGCATCGCGCTTTAGCTTCATCAAGATACGCGCTGAGATTTCCTGCGGGGTGTAGTTCTTGTCTTCGACCTTGAACTTCCAGTCGGTACCCATGTGACGCTTCACCGATGAAACGGTGCGGTCAACGTTTGTGACGGCCTGACGCTTTGCTGTTTCACCCACTAGGACGTTGTCGTCCTTAGTGAAGGCGACCACCGATGGTGTGGTGCGGAAACCCTCTGCGTTTGAAATAACCTTTGGTTCGCCAGCTTCCAGCACTGTAACGGCGCTGTTTGTGGTTCCTAGGTCAATGCCTACTGCTCTTCCCATTTGTTGCTCCTTCTTTGTGAAAGCTATCTTGAAACTCGTGTGCTTATGGCCCAAGTTGAGCCACATGAGCTCAAGTTTGGTCTAGTGCTGGAAGCTTGTCAACTCTAGTTAGCTGAGAGTTGAGTGTGAGTGACTCAAGTCTAAGTGTGGCTCCTTCTTTTTGGAGATTCGGAACACGCTCACTGTTTACCCCCATGTGTTCCTTGATTCACCAAAAGTCACTAGCCTTTTGGTTATGACCAACAATGACGTTGAAGCTTCTAAGAAAAAGCCCAAGGGAACATTTGCCTGGGCGCTTTGGGATTGGGCTGAGCAGCCGTTTCCAACCATCTTTTCAACCTTCATCTTTCCTATCTACATAACCTCGAGTGCCTTTGGGCCCGAAGAGGACACCTCTAGAGCGCTTGGGCTGGCTGCCACATTCGCCGGTATCGCAGTGGCGCTGGTCGCACCAGTGTTTGGTAGACGCTCCGATGAGGCTGGCAGACGCAAGTTCTGGCTAATGATCAACACCTTCCTGCTTGCGGGGGTCATGGCGTCATTGTTTTTTGTAGCACCAACGCCATCCATGCTCTGGATTGGATTGGCGATCTTTAGCTTTGGCGGTTTCGTTCAAGAAATTGCATTTATCAATTACTACGCCATGCTCAGACAGGTTTCAAAACCAACAAACATTGGCAAGGTCTCCGGCTTTGCCTGGGGGCTTGGCTATGTCGGAGGCATTGTTCTGCTGCTTATTTCACTAGTTGGCTTTATTCAGACCGACAACCCGTGGTTTGGCATTCCACTCGAAGATGCGCTGAACATTCGTGCGGTGTTCTTATTTAGTGCGGTCTGGTTAGTTGTCTTCTCAATCCCACTCTTCCTGTCAGTGCCAGAAGTAAAAGCCAAGCCAAACCGAGAAAAAGAAAACATCGTAACTAGTTATATAAAGCTCTGGTCTCAGCTGAAGTCTCTTCGCCGTCAGGCACCAGAGACTTTGAAGTTCCTGATTTCCAGCGCGATCTACCGCGACGGCCTTGCCGGAGTGTTTGCATTTGGTGGTGCTTTGGGAGCACTGGCCTTCGGCTTTGAATTAGCAGAGGTGATTCTGTTTGGAATTGCAGCGAACCTAATGGCCGGTATCGGCGCAATGGTCGGTGGCTGGCTGGATGACAAGATCGGACCAAAGCCAACAATTATGTTCTCGCTTATCGGTTTGATTGTGTTTGGCTTTGGTGTGTTCTTATTCGCCTCCCTTGGGCCAATCACCTACTGGATCGGCGGACTAGCCCTGACACTGTTCGTGGGGCCCGCGCAAACCGCCTCAAGGTCATTCGTTGCTCGCTTTACCCCGGAGGGCCGAGAGAGCGAAATCTTCGGCCTCTACATGACAACCGGTCGCGCAGTGAGCTTCTTGAGTCCACTGTTGTGGACCAGCTCAATTTCCTTGGCCCTGATGCTGGGCGTTGGTAACGCGGAAGCTACTGTCTGGGGAATCCTCGGTCTAATGCTGGTTTTGGTGGTGGGCACACTTTTGATGTCTCGAGTTGACCCCAAGCCTCAGGTTATTAATGACTAATTTCTACATCATGTAGAATTAGGTCTATGTCAAAGCGCAAACAGGGTGAATTAGAAGCGTCGGTAATGAACTGCCTGTGGGACAGCCCCGAAGGGCTCAGCTCCCAGCAAATCCTTGATTTGCTGGGTAATGACAAGCTAGCAATCACCACTGTCCTGACGGTGTTATCAAGACTCGGTGAGAAGTCATTGGTTACCAGAAAACACGATGGTGGACGCAGGCTACTTTTCCAAGCAACCCTTACCCGAGAAGCTCACACTGCCAGCCTGCTGCTTGGGGCCATGGAGAAATCGGCCAACCCCGCAATGGTTTTCTCGCACTTCACTAGTGGGCTTACCCCAAACCAGCTGGCCGAACTAAAAGCCGCTCTAGACAAGTAGTCTTCGAAGATGGAGACGTTTCTCTACCTACTGATTATTTTGATCGAATGGGTGATGCTGGTAACAGTCTCGGCACCGATGTTCTTTGCTGGTCGGTTCAACAAGACACCTAACCTTGGGATCTGGCTGTGGTTCGCAAGCTTAATTTCGGCAATCTTGGCCACCTCTATTGCCCTATTGATTGCAACGGTTTCAATCTTTACCACCTGGCAAAATCTTTCCGCCGGGAAAAACCTCGGCCTCACGCTGTTATCAAGCGTTGCTCCCTGGGTGCTATTAGCTGTCGCGGGCATTTTGTTGGCCTCGGCAAACCAGCGGCTTGCTCCACTGTTCGCAATCAAGGGCAAGCTAGACCCGCTGGTCGATCTAATGGCCAGAGAGATTATGGCCTATCGCAAGGCGAAGATCCTGGAGCTGGACATACCGGGTTACTTTGCACTAACCCGTGACAAGCGGATTTACCTTTCAAGGGCGGTGTTTGAACTTCCCGCTAAGCAACTGTCAGCAATTATGCGCCACGAATATGGGCACATAAAATTTCGTCACCAGAACCTAAAGCAGTTCGCCTACCTGATTTACCAGTTGTTCCCACGGGTGGTTGCTTCCAGGGCTTTGGTCTATGAGGTAGACCGGCTCTCAGAACTAAGCGCCGATAAATATGCGCTCTATCGGGTTTACTCGAAAGACCTGATGGAAGCTAGGTCAAAATTTATTTGATTCGCTAAATTTACCTAGTTGGCCGCATTTAGTTAAGGGGACTGTTGCCGGTATCGGTGACATGAAAATTCAAATAGCTTCTTGAGGCAGTTGGACCACGCTGACCTTGGTAGCGAGAACCATAAGCCGAGCTGCCATAAGGATTCTCACTCGCACTTGATAGCTGGAAAAAGCACAGCTGACCAATCTTCATTCCAGGCCACAGCTTGATGGGCAGGCTCGCTACGTTGGAAAGCTCCAGGGTCACGTGACCTTGAAAACCAGGATCCACAAAGCCAGCCGTTGAGTGAGTCAAAAGACCCAGTCGCCCAAGCGAGCTTTTGCCCTCTAGCCTTGCGGCAATGTCATCGGGCAGCGTCACTTTCTCAAAGGTTGACCCCAAGACAAACTCGCCCGGGTGCAAAACAAACGCTTCGTCAGATTCAACTTCAACCAATCGGGTTAGGTCGTCCTGCTGCTCAGCCGGGTCAATGTATGGGTACTTATGGTTGTCAAACAACCGGAAAAACCGATCCAGCCTCACGTCAATGCTGCTTGGTTGCAAAAGTCCTAGATCTAGCGGATCTAGCGCAATGCGCCCGGAGTCAATCTGGGCTTTGGTGTCTCTATCTGAAAGCAACATGGCTCTAAGGTTAGTGACTCAGGCCGATTTTTTTGTGAACCGCCTTGAGCCACTTAGGAGCCCACCAGTTGGCATCTCCAAATAGCCGCATTAGTGCTGGCACCAACAAAGCCCTGACCACAGTCGCATCGAGCAAGATTGCAAATGCGATTCCAAATCCAAGCATCTTCATGATCGACACCCCGGAGGAAGCGAACGCGCCGAAAGTCACAGCCAAGATAAACGCAGCCGCAGTGATAATTCTGCCGGAGCGCTGCAGGCCAATCGCGACCGAGTTCTCCGTGTTCATTCCTGCATCATGCTGTTCTTTGATTCTTGAGAGCAAGAACATCTCGTAGTCCATAGATAAACCAAATGCCACAACCGCGACCATCACAAGCGACGAGGTGTCTAAGGTTCCAGTGACTGAATACTCCCCAATTAGCCACTGCAGGTGGCCGTTTTGGAATATATAACTCAGCACTCCAACCACCGCACCGAGCGAAAGCACGTTTAGCGCAATTGCCTTTAGTGGTAACAGCACACTGCCAGTGAACAGGAACAGCAACACATATGCAGTTATAAATATCCACAGCGCCGCAAGCGGCAATGCATCCTCAACGCCCTGCTGCGAGTCGGTGTAATAAGCCCCGGCGCCGCCGATTAGGACTTGGTCGAGATCGGAATCCAGGCCCCTCAACGACACAGTTTGGTCATAGCCAGCCGGACTTCTGGGCTCCACCTCGGTAATTGCGTTGATTCTTACCCAAGAAGTGTCCTGATCAGTTGAAACGATTCCAACCCGGGCAATATCTGGCTGCCCTTGAACCAATACGACATATTCGTTTATAGCCTCATCGTTGCCCTGCACAAGTATTTCTATCGGAGACGACTCCCGACCATCAAAGCGTTCTCTCAATAAATTCGAGGCAACAGAGGCTGGGCTGTCCTGAGGTAGCACTCGATCATCAACCTGGCCAAAGACCGCATCGGTGGATAGCGAGAACATACCGGATAGCCCAAGGATTGTGACAAACAAAATTGGTAATGGTCTGCGCATCGTGAAGCGGGCTATTTTTTCCCAAATGCCTTTATCACTGGGCACCAGGTTGCGCTTGAATACTCTTATGGAGTTGACCCTGTCGCCCAACAGCACCAACTGGGCAGGAATAACAATCGCAGCTCCAATAACGGCCAGGGTCACAACCGTGAACCCGGCAAGAGCAAAGGACTGCAGGAAATACTGCGGAAAAAATGCCATTGAGATCATCACAAGCGCGACAGTGAGTCCGGAGAAAACGACAGTTTTACCGGCTGTAGTGACGGTGATCACCGTGGATTTTTCAACGCTGTTTCCGGCGGCTCGTTCCTCACGAAAACGGTTCACCACCAGCAGGCTGTAGTCGATGCCTAGGCCAAGGCCCAAACCGGTAATTAAGTTCACGGCAAAAATCGACACGTCAGTGAACTCACTGACGCCCCAAACCACAAAGAATGAGCCGACTATTGCTAGCCCGCCAACAAATAGCGGCAATCCGGCCGCCACCAGTGAACCAAAGACAAAAAGCAGCAGCAAAAGCACAATCGGAATTGCAATTATTTCGGCTCGAATCAGATCCTGCTCAATGGTCTCGGTGATTGCCTTGGTCACCGCGCCAAAGCCAGCGATGTGAACCTCGGCTCCCAGGTAATCACCGCTGAATTCGTCAATGATTTTTGCTGTCGGCTCAGACTGGCTGATGCCATTTTGAAGATCCACTAGGACATAAACGAGCTTGCCGTCGGAAGAAACAAGTGAGGCGGGTGAGCCAAGAGAATAGTAGTTATTAACCGATATAACCCCATCAACCTGGGCTAAATCATCGCTTAGTTCTGTTACGAGTTCCAGATACTTTGGAGATGCGGAAGCGTTTAGTTCGTTGGCATCGCCAGATAAATCAACAAGGACTATTACCTCGGCTGGGTCGAGGGCAAACTCAGTGCCAAGCAATTCGCTGACGGTTGCTGAATCGGAGTTGGGGTCGTCATACCCACCACCTTGTAGGTTGCCAAAAACCTGAAACCCCCAGACGCTACTGAGTGCCACCAGCCCTATGAAGCCAAAAAGCACGAACTTCGCACGGCGGACAATGAAATTGGCCAGGGAGAGCATCTGATCCTTTAGTTGGTGTACCAGAGAGAAACCTCAGTATTTCGTGAAATGATTCCCTCATGCTCAAAATACACATAGTTCGATCGAGAATCTACTTCGTAGTCGCTGCATTGGGTCTAATAACCGCGTGGGTGCTAAATGCACTGGCCGTTATCCAGGAAGCAGACTACCTCAGGGCCTGGTTTGGCTCCTATGTGGACTGGGTGCTGTCACTAGATTTGCTCGTGGTTGGCCTGGCGGTAATTACCTTCATGCTGGTTGAGGCTAAACGTCTTGGCATGAAGAGAGTCTGGCTTTATTTCTTACTCTCAGGAATTACCGCAATGGCCTTCACTTTCCCACTGTTTATGGCCTTTAGGGAGCGCAAGCTTCTTGCTCAGCGCCTCGCCGGTGGGTCAATGCAAAAATTCGAATTTGATAATCATCGAGTCGACGTCTGGGCACCAAAAACCATTACCGCCACAACACCGATTTTGATCATGCACGACGGTAAGAACCTGTTTGATGAATCCGACTCCTTCACCGGCAAGACCTGGGAGGTCCTCACTGCCCTAAGAGAAGAGGTTAGAGGGCCGCAGCCAGTGGTTATTGCACTTTGGGGCCTAAGCGATATCTCAAGGTTTAGGGAGCTTGCTCCGCAGGCAGTTTTAGATAACCATCCGGAGATCTTGGATCAATTGCCGCAGAAATACCAGGATTCAGAGCGCGAGTCACTTGGAGATGCTTACGTTTCGTTGATGGCAGATGCCATCATCCCGTTTGTTTTGGACCGCCACCAGATCACCCACGACCCAGACCGGACCGCGGTTATGGGTGCGTCAATGGGTGGGCTGATGTCACTTTATGCAATGAGCAAGCGCCCGGAGGTGTTTGGAACTGCAATTTGCTTTTCCACTCACTGGCCCTTTGGCGGCGACGCCATGGTTCAAGAGCTAACCGATTTACTGCCTGAAGATGGCAACCACCGAATCTGGACTGACACCGGAACCATCGAGCTTGATGAAAACTATGCTCCGTTTCACAAAGCCGCTCTTGAGAAGATAAAAGCCAAGGGTTACCTCACAGCCGATTCACTTGTTGGCGCCACCTACCCAAACACCGGCCACCACGAAAGCTACTGGTCTAGAAGGGTGGCAGAAGCTCTGAACTGGTGGCTTCGATCTGGGCCCCGGACATAAACCTCACAACATCCGAATCGACCATGACGTCTCTGATCAAGATTGCTCTAGTTAGGTAAAGACCGCCCAGTGCTCTAACCCGGCTAAGCCCAACATAAGTTTGCCCGGGCGAAAATGCACCCCTGCCCATGTCAATCTGAACCTCGTCATAGGTTTGGCCCTGCGATTTGTGGATGGTGACCGCCCAGGCCAAGCGAAGCGGAATCTGCTTGAATTCGGCCAAGGTCACCGGAACCAGGGTCTCCTTGGTCTTGCCGCTTGATTCATCGAAGTCTTCTTCTACTTCGTAGCGAATCTTTTCCCAAGTGGCAGGTCCAACCTCTAGTTCTTCGCCATCAACGTCAACCACGACGAGCCCGGATTTTGGCAATGCAACGACCCGGCCAATGGTTCCGTTCACCCAGCGTCTTATCGCCGAACCATTTGAAGTCTTATTGGTGCTGGCATCATCGTTTTTGATAAACATCACTTGAGCGCCGATTTTGAGAGCCAATTCAGTCTCGGCCGGCAGTGCTCGCCCAAAGGCCTTTGCGGCGCCAGCAGAGTAGGTGGCCTTAAAGATCTTGGGCTCGGTCTCGATCAATTCAATGCGCTGGTGGTTCACGGCATTCACGGTCTCGTTGATTGTCGCCAGTCGAAGCACATCTAAATGCGGCGGGTAACGGTTGCCGGCCTTATTCAAGACGTCGAGCATGGCTTGAGTAACCGAGCCGTCCCTGATGGCATTGAGGATTTCCTTGAAGTCATCGTCTGACTGTCGGAAGATTTCCGACAGCTCGAAGCGCTCAAGATCAGAGTTTCGCCAAACATGAGCATCAAAGAACCAAAGTGACTGATAGTTCTCGGCGATGTAGTTCTTTTCTGCCGGGTCTCTCGGTGGGACAGGGGCAAGTTGATAAGGATCTCCGAACATCACTATTTGGGCGCCGCCAAAAGGCTCGTTCTTTCTGCCCCTTGCGATTCGAAGCGCGCGGTCAATACCGTCCATCAAATCGGCAGACACCATTGAGATCTCATCGATAACCAACATGTCCAGTGCCCGAAGCACCTCTCGGGTTCGCTTATTTAGATGCCGTGCAATCTCCACTTCACCAAGCAGTCCAATTGGAAAGGTGAATAGCGAGTGGATGGTCACTCCGCCAACATTCAGGGCGGCAACTCCAGTTGGAGCACAAACCGCAAAAGACTTTTCGGTATTTGCAGTTAGGTGTGAAAGCAGGGTCGACTTGCCGGTGCCGGCACGGCCGGTGACAAAAACGTTGCTGCTTGATTGCTCGATATATTCAAAGAGGGATTGCTGCTCTTGGCTCAAATCAATAATCACTGGCGCTTATCCCTTGTTTTACTCAGGCTATCGAGCATTTGGTTGTAGTCCTCAATGTCTCGATTGCCGGTTCGGTCGGATGCTCGATCTAGTCGCTTGCGCTCTCGATCATCAGATCTTGACCACTGGGTAACAACTATCAGGGCTATGACGATAGTAGGTATTTCACCAACCCCCCATGCGAAAGCGCCGCCGATTGCCTGATCCGCCAGCGGATTATCTCCCCAGGTCCTGCCCATTGCCCCAAACCAGTCGGCAAGGAACAGACTTCTTTCGTTCATCAGTCCAAGCCCGAAGAAGGCGTGAAAAGCCATCGTGCCGATCAAGAGCATCAGCTTCAACGGATAGCCGGGCCTGTGTGGCTGAGGATCAACACCCATTAGCGACTGAACGAATAGATAGCCGGTAATCAAGAAGTGAACCAGCATCCACTGGTGACCCAGGTGTTCTTCGGTTGCCCACCTAAATAGTGGCGTGTAGTAGAACATCACAAGTGACAGCGCGAAATTCAATCCAGCAAACAAGGGGTGGGAGATAAACCAAGCAAAAGGTGTGTGCACGGCCCAAAGCACCCATTCGCGCAAGCCCCAAGAACCATCCTTACGAGCGGCTTGCGCTCTAGACAACAGCGTCACTGGAGCGCCGGGAACCAGTAGCACCGGAACCATCATCGACAACACCATATGACCAACCATGTGGACGCTAAACAAGTACTCCTGATAGGCATTCATCGCGCCGTTGGTCACATAGAGCAAAACCAACATTCCAGCCACAAACGACAGCGTTCTAACCAATGGCCACTTATCCCCACGCTTACGAAGCACGTTCACGCCGAAGAGATACAGTGCGATGGCCCCAAGGCAAACACTCAGCCACAAAATATCTATGTCCCATACCGTTAGCCAGGCTAGGTCGGTGAGCTCGGGGGGTAACTTATCGCCGGTGAGAATCTCAGCCGGGGTTAGTGGCACAAACTCAGCAGCATCCAGTGGTGTCTGGGTTTTAGCCAATGCGGTCCCCATGCCAATTGCCAGCCCCATAACTGCAATCTCAAAAATCGCCAACCGCCAGAAGCTAACCGAGCGCTCCGCAAGTTTCTTTACCAGCCCGAGCCGGTGTCGGGCCCCAAACAGCCCCAGGACAACCAAGAGGCCGGCCTTTAGCATCAGGAGCAGTCCGTAGCCAGAAAACAAATCCGACGGCTCATAGAGCCTGATGACGCCAGAAGTAACGCCAGAAACTGCGACCATGATAAACGCCACGAATGCGAGTGTGCTGTATCTGGAGACCAGCACTCCGGTCCGCTCATTATCACCGCGAAACACGGCATAGAGTGCGATGAGGCCGCCGACCCAGATGCTGATTCCAACCAGGTGCATCAAAAGTGAGTTCACCGCCAATGCGTGCCCAGCATCGGAGGATGCGTGTCCAGATTCAGCCAACGGGTAAAGACCCGCAATTGCAATTGCCGCATTCACCGCATTCATACGGCGACCATTAAAGGCAAGCGTTGAAAGGCTGAGCAAGAAGGCAAATCCTAGATTCCAAACCAGCAAAGTCCCAAGTTCAATCTGGGTGGCAAAAAGCCAGAGGCTGTCAGAAAATGTCGTGCCGTAAGAAATTGGAGAGCCCGAAACGCTCAGGTAGGTCATTACGAAGTTGACTGCTGCTGATCCAGCCCATAGCGCTGCAGCTGCGCTGGCAACCCGAGATAGCTTGGACCGCTCTAGTTCATTTCCCGCAAAGGCCGACAGCACCAAGGCCCCGACGGTGGTTGCCATCGTGAAGTTCATAACCAGCTTGGCAAATGGAGCGCCCCAGCGAACCACTGGGCCTGGGTCAGAGAACTGAAGTGAATCTGCGCCGCCTGCAATAACCAGACCGGCAACAACGCTTATTAAGCCCGCGGCAACAACAACGGCTATTGCCTGCAGAGCATAGTTAGAACTTTTTTGCCTCACCTACCGAGCCTCGGGAAAAACCGTGGAGTCCTCTCGGAGTATTTTTGATATTGCGGGTAACGCTCGCGCAATAGCGTTTCTTCGAAATCTGCCTTGTTGTTCAGTAATACGTAGAGCAGCATCACGACAATAACCTGTGGCCAATATCCGGCATCGAGCATGACCCCAAGGCTCATTACCAAAAGACCGAAGTAGATCGGGTGTCGAACCCGTGAGTAAATTCCGTGGGTAACCAAGGTTCCGTTGTCCTTTGGAATCGCAAGGGCGGTTAGAGAATTACCCAGCGCGATAAAACTAATAAGCAAAACGCCTGAACCTACGGCAATCAGTGCAACGCCGATCATTCCAACAATTTCACTGGCACCGCCGTATGGCGCGTCCTGCCTAGGAGATAGCAGCAAAAGCGCGATTAGCAGAACTTGCAGCAGTACCAGGGTGTAGGAGCGCGATTTGCTATTCATAAGCTGAAGCCTATGCCAGAGAAACAAAAAAGCGGCGCCTAATCAAAGACGCCGCTTTTTACTTGAGTACTTGAGTTACTTGACTGCAGCCTTTAGCTTGCTACCAGCTGAAACCTTTACGGTGTTAGCTGCTGCAATCTGAATGGTTGCGCCTGTCTGTGGGTTACGGCCCGCACGTGCTGCACGGTGTCCCTTGTCAACGGTTAGGTAACCAGGAATGGTGACCTTGTCGCCCTTTGCAATTGATGCGCCGATGGTGTCAAACATTGCGTCGATTACTCGGCCTACTGCTGCCTGGGATTCTCCGGTGTGCTGGGCAACTGCGGAAACTAGATCGCTCTTGTTCATATGGTCCTCCTGGACAATTTGTGGACAGTTATGTCCCAATCAACTTATAGCCCCTACGCCAGTGCCAATGCTATTGCTTCGGCGTGTTGAATGCTTACTTTTCCCCTATTTTTAGGGGATGTCAGCGGTTTTGAGGCTTTTTATCAAGATTTTGCCGTCGGCTAAATCCGTGCCAACTATTTTGAGGGCGGACTTTGTCGCAAATTTGACCAACGCCCTAGAGGCACCTCGTTCGCTGATACTGCCAACTAATTTATCTAATTGGCCAAGAATTAGATCGAACCGCATGGCACGTGAATCAGGGTCACGGTTAGCCAAAGCTGCTCGCAAGGGATTTTATAAGTGATAATAAAGTTTCGATAATACCTTTCCGGTTTCATGGACAACGATGCGATTTGACACAAATGACTAAGCAAATTTCCCTTACCAGTGGCGACTGGGGAGCAACAATCTCCAGCGTTGGCGCCAGTCTGCGGCAGCTGCATTGGCGGGGATTGGAGCTTTGCCCACCTGCACCCTCGGCCAATGAGCCTGAGCGGTTTCAGGGTGCGGTTATAGCTCCATGGGCAAACCGCATTGCTGACGGCCGTTACAGCTTCGACGGGGAAAACTATCAACTAGAGATCACCGAACCGGACCGAGACAATTCGCTTCACGGCTTCTCTGGGGTTCAAGCTTGGGAGGTTGTGGCAGAAGATGATTCATCGGTGAGCCTGAGGACCATAACTGGCGATCAGCCAGGCTACCCATGGAGCATCCAACTGACAGTCAGATATGAGCTTTCTGAGTCTGGGCTGGAAATGCACTTTGGCGCCGCGAACCTCAGCGACACCAGAGCCCCTTTCGGGTATGCATTTCATCCCTACCTGAAGCTTCCTCTTTCTAGTTCAGCCGATTGGAGGCTTGCGTCGAGTGCAGAACAGGTTTTACTCGTTGATCCAATTCGGCTCTTGCCAATGGAATCAAAGAGCGTAACTGGAACAGAATTTGATTTTCAGGTGCCAAAAAGCCCTCGGTTTTCCTTCCTTGATAATGCCTTTACGGCAATGAAGTCAGAGAATGGCCGCTTCTTCACCTCACTGACTGATGAAACCCATCAGATTGAGGTCAGTTGGCAGGACACGGCTAAATGGGTTCAGTTGCACTTCCCAGCCGGTCAGGGGCCAGAGCGAGAATCAATGGTGATTGAGCCATCAACGGATTTTCCGAATATATTCAACAGCCCCGAAGGACCAATGGTGCTCGCTCCCCAGGAGAGCTTTCATGCGTCAGTAAACATCTTCGCCTCGGCCAGTTAGTTAGTTTCCAGAAAACAAAAAATCCCGCCCACCTAGGCAAAACCTAGATGAACGGGATTAGTTATAAAAAGTATTTACCAGCTTGACTTGGTGATGCCCGGAAGCTCACCCTTGTGGGCCATGTTGCGGAAGCGAACACGACTAACACCAAACTTGGATAGCACTCCGCGCGGACGACCATCAATTAGGTCGCGGCTGCGAACGCGCACTGGGCTGGCGTTGCGAGGAAGCTTCTGCAGTCCCAGACGGGATGCTTCTTTCTGCGCGACTGTTGAGGCTGGATCAACCAAAGTCTTCTTTAGCTCCAGACGCTTTTCTGCGTAGCGCTCAACAATTACCTTGCGCTGCTCGTTGCGAGCTATCTTGCTCTTCTTTGCCATGTGTTTAGCGCTCCTCGCGGAATTCGACGTGCTTGCGCACTACTGGGTCGTACTTCTTCAGACTGATACGGTCTGGGTTGTTACGACGATTTTTCTTGGTCACATATGTGAAGCCGGTGCCCGCGGTGGACTTCAGCTTGATGATTGGACGTATGTCCTTTTCCTTGGCCATCTATTGCTTCCTAGATCTTCTCGCCGCGAGACACAAGCTCGGTTACTACCGAGTCGATGCCGCGAACGTCAATTGTCTTGATGCCCTTGACAGACAAGGTCAGAGTCACCTTGCGCCCCAATGAAGGAGCGAAGTAGGTCTTCTTCTGAATGTTCGGGTCAAAACGACGCTTGGTCTTGTTCTGAGCGTGCGAAACTTTGTGGCCGAACTGCGGCCCTGTCTGCGTCACCTGGCAGTACGCTGCCATTTCTCCTCCTAAGGGCGTGTTTACCCGAAGCTAATGAATTGGGTTTGAGCGGGCCGGAGCCCGTGCAACCCTGTAAGTGTAGGAGGCTGAGGCACCCAAAAGCAAGTCCTAATCAAGAAAATCAAGCCGACATGCCACATTTTTCACAAATGCCGAAAAGTTCGATGCTGTGAGCCACGTCTTTGTAACCGTGTATGTCAGCTAGGGCGCTCACTTCAGCCTCAAAACCATCCAGGTCGAACTCGACCGCGGTGCCGCATTTCCTGCAAATCAGGTGGTGATGGTGCTCATCGCTGCAGACTCGATAGCGCATTTCATTGTCTTCACCCGCTAAAACATCAGCGTGGCCGGCATCAACAAGGTCGGTCAGCGCCCGATATACGGTGGTTAGGCCTAATTTTCGACCCGCCAGCGACAGCTTTTGATGCAGCTCTTGGGCAGAAACAAACACTTTGTCGTGGCTCAAAGCCTCAAAGACTGCTGTTTTCTGCCAGGTTGCCCTGCGTTGAGTCATGCCTTCACCGCCTCTTTTTCTTTAATCGCTCGATTTTTGACAAAGGATATCAAGCGGGCGATGAGATAAATCAGGAACGAAATGGTTGTCACATAGGGGCTAATTGGTAGTCCGCCTCCAAGAGCAAGCAGAATCCCACCGATCATGGCAATCATTGCGAACAATACGCTCAGCACCGGAACCCAGAGCTGACTCTTACTCAACCTAAGCGCAGCGGCGGCTGGCGTAACAAGCAACGCGAGGACCAACAAAGCGCCGACAACCTGAACTGCTGCTGCAACAGCAAGACCCAAAACAAGTACAAACAAGATTCCAAGCGCCTTGGTATTGACGCCCCGGGCTTCTGCAACTTCAACATCAAGCGTCGCAAACAGCAGTGGCCGCCACATAATCAGCATGAGCGTCAAAACAACTGCGCTGATAATGGCCAATGAAGCAAGCTTTGGGTCATCTACCGCAACTATCTGTCCGGTTAGCAACCCAAACTTGTTGGCAGCTCTTCCGGGGTAGAGCGCCAGAGCCAGAATTCCAAGACCAAGCCCAAAAGGCATTAGCACCGCAACTATCGAATTTCGATCCTTAGACCGATCGCCAAGCAGCGAAATTATTAGTGCGGCGATCATCGACCCGACAACCGAACCAAACACCACATCGAAACCGAACAGCAGAAAGATTGCTGCTCCCGCAAAGGAAAGCTCAGAAATACCGTGAACCGCAAATGACAGCTCCCGGTTCATTACAAAAACTCCAACCAAACCGCCAACTAAAGCCAGTAAAACTCCTGCCCATAGCGAGTTGCTCACCAATGGGATTAGTCGGTCGTAGTCAGAGAAGTCAAAGACGTCTGAGAAATTCATCAGGCCCACTGTTCATCGTCGTGGTGATTGTGATCGTGGGTTCCAAGAACCACGATTCGACCCTGGTTTCTCACCACGTCAATCTCGGTTCCGTAAAGCTTTGAAAGCACCTCGGACTGCATGACCTCATCGGTGGTTCCGATTTCGTATCGACCCTGGGCTAGATAGAGAACCCGGTCAACATAGTCTGCGATTGGGTTTAGATCGTGCGTCACAAACAGCACAGCGGCACCCTGTTTTTTCGCCTGGTCGGCAATCAGACCACTAACTATTCGCTGGTGGTTCAGATCAAGCGCGCTAAGAGGTTCGTCGGCCAAGATGAGCTTGGGCTTAGCAATAATCGCCTGTGCAACTCGAACTCGCTGCATCTCGCCGCTGGAGAGCTCACCGATTGGCTTATCCACGAGGTCCATGGCCTCAACCCGCTCGAGGGCTTCTAGAACAATTTGCTTGGTCTTCTTGCGTGGAAGCGGCAAACCAAAGCGATGACCGTCAACGCCCAGCCGAACCGAATCAAATACCCGCAGCGGCAAGTGTGAGTCCATTGCCCGGTGCTGCGGAATATAACCAATGTCGGTGCTGCCAGAAGTTGCCTTGTTCCCAAGAAACTCGATCGATCCTGATGAGAGCACCTGTTGGCCGAGGATAGATTTCAACAGCATTGACTTACCGCAGCCGTTTGCGCCTATTAGTGCAATAAATTCACCCGGCTGGACGTCAAAATCTAAGCCCTGCCAGATAACTCGATCATCGAACTGGAGGGTCGCGTTTTGAACTTTTAGGACAGCAGCCATTTAGTAAATCGCCTGTTGAAGTCGATCGATGACCGATGCCATCCAGTCCATGTAGTCCATGTCTTCACTCGGAATCAATTCACTGAGTGTGACCACCGGGGTCCCCACTGATTCGGCCATTTTTACCAGCTCTGCGGAGACCGCATCGTCGACCTGAGTGTTGGTGACAAGTAGCACCACAAGCTTGTTCTGAATCAAAGTCTTAGCCTCATCAGCCGCCGTTAGCGGAACATCGCGCTCTTCCTCGATTGCATCGGCAAGGTTCTGCGGGGTTAGGTTGTCAAAGCCCGCATCAGTCAGCATTAGGTTTCCAACGCCCTCAACCGCAATGACGCCGAGGCCGAGGGCCCGGTCTCTAAGCGAATCCAGCCGAAGTTGAAGGTTCTCAAGCTCAGAGGCAAAGAAATCGTAGTTCTGGTTCACATCGTCAAACGCTTCTGGCCTCAGTTCGTTGATTGCCTCGGCAATCAGGTCCGCAGCCCCTGCGACAGCGTGCAGGTCGTACCAAATGTGCTCATTTTCATGAGAATCCGCAGTCGCAGACTCGGAATCAGCTGCATCATGGTCTTCCTCGGTGTGAGAGTGCTCACCTTCAACAAGCTCCAAGAAAATTCGGTCGCCGTCGGTTGCTCCAACTAGCTGACCCATGAACTCGTCATAACCGCCGCCATTGGCTACTACTAGTTCAGCATCCTGTATTGCCAGCTGGTCTCTGGCGGTCGCCTCGTAAGAATGAGGATCTTGGGCGACGTTGTCGATAACGGCAGTTACCTCTACCCAGTCGCCGCCGATAATTTCTATGATGCTTGCCCACACGTTGGTCGATGCCACGACGTTGATTGTCCCGGTCATGCCATCTCTGGTCAGGCTCGAACTTTCCTCAGGGCTTGGGCTGGGCGTAGCTGGGGGGTCACTAAAAATGATCGGACCCAGGGTAAGCCCAGCGATTAGCGCGACAAAAATCGCAATCGAGCTTCCCAATATCCAGCGTTTCATGTTCTAGACACTACTCCTTATTGAAAATGATTGTCTAAACAAAATCAGCCGGCCAACGATTTTCATCGAGGACCGGCTGAAGGTGTTCTAACTACCTGATAGCGGCGATAGAATCCAATTTCGACTCCATCCACTCCTGGTAGTTAGAGCCTTCTGGCAGTAATTCATCAAACTCCAGAACCGGTACGCCTGACTCTTCGGCCAGCTTCTTGAGGGACTCAAGAACCGGCGAGGTTCCCTGCGCATTCACTGCTAGGAACTGAAGTTGACCTGAAGAAATAAGTGCCTGAGAGTCAGCCAAGATTCTTGCGGACGGCTCAAGCCCGGCCTCCTCTGCCTCTGCATACCCTTCCGGGGTTAGGTTTTCGAAGCCTAGATCAGCAAACAGCATCGCTGCCAAAGGGTGAGCCTCGAAGTAGTGCCCATCCATGGCGCTGAGGGCTTCAAGCTTTTGCTCCAGAACCGCAATCTCGCTAACAAAAGCATCTGCGTTGTCCGCGAAGTACTGAGCATTCTCAGGCTGTAACTCACCGAGCTTTTGAGCTAGCGAGATCGCTGTTTGCTCAACTGAGTGGAGGCTGTACCAAACATGGTCAGATCCGTCGTGCTCATCGCCGTGCTCATCTGCACTTTCATCTGCATGCTCGTCTGAACTTTCATCTGCATGCTCGTCTGCACTTTCCTCTGCATGCTCGTCGCCACTTTCACCGGCATGCTCGTCGCCACCCTCGAGCTCTGTTGCCTCCAATACGTCATAGACGTTGAACATCTCAGTCTCTGTGGCACTGGCCAGAGTCAATGCGAAATCATCGTAGCCTCCACCGTTCACAACAAACAGGTCAGCTTCGCTGATAGCAAGCTGCTCTCTGGCGCTTGCCTCATAGGAGTGTGGGTCTACTGAGGTGTCGGAAATAAGAGCGGTGACATCAAAGAATTGTCCAGCAACCTGGCCCGTAATATCAGCCCACACGTTTGTGGTAGCAACGATGGTGGGCTTGGATTCGGATCCTGATTGAGTTTCTTCAGCTGCCGAGGAGGCGCAACCAGACAAGGAGACAGCTGTTACTGCGGCGACAATCGCGCCCAATGTTTTAAGGGTTTTAGTATTCATAACTAGAACATACCACTATTGAAAATGATTATCAAGTTCAATTAGTCGAGCAGTAGAGCTGGCTCCTCAATAACGCTCGCGACGTCCTGCACAAACCTGGAGGCAACGTCGCCATCAACCACCCGATGATCAAATGTCGCACCAATGGTTGTGACCTGACGAACCACAATCTCATCATCGACAACCCAAGGCTTTTTGCGGATTGAGCCGAGTGCCACAATCCCAACCTCACCTGGGTTCAGAATCGGGGTTCCAGTGTCAACGCCAAAAACACCGATGTTGGTGATGGTTATGGTTCCGTCCTTCATGTCCTCCGGCGGAGTCTTACCCTCCCGGGCGGTTGCAGCCAGCTGTTCGATAGCGGTTGCTAGCTCAATCATGTTCATGGCATCAGCGTCTTTAATGTTTGGAACTATCAAACCCCTTGGGGTTGCTGCTGCAATTCCTAGGTTCACGAAGTAGTGAACCATGATCTCGGTGTCTGACCAGGTTGAATTCACCATGCTGTTTCTTCTGGCGGCCCAAATGATGGCCTTGGCCATTATCAAAAGTGGAGTCACCTTCACGCCGGCAAAATCAACCGATGCCTTTAGGCGTTTTACATACTCCATAGTTCTGGTGGCATCGACATCGACAAAGATACTCACGTGAGGAGCAGTGAACGCGCTTTTAACCATGGCTGTTGCAATTGCCTTGCGAACGCCCTTGACTGGGATTCGCTCTTCGCGTTCAGAGGGAGCCCCTGGCGTGGTCAGGTTCTTAAAGACACTGGCCTGGCTGGCACTTGCAATAACGTCTTCTCTGGTTATTTCCCCGCGAGTGCCGGAGCCGGCGACTTCGGCCAGGTTCACACCAAGCTCTTTAGCCATTTTCCTGATCGGTGGCTTGGCAATAATTGCGTCTGACGCTAAAGCTGCGGCGCTCACCATGGCGACTGGCACAGCGGTTGCGGTTGCAGCTGGCTTTACCGGTCTACCCCTGCGTGATTTGGCTTCGCCGGCATCGCCGTAGCCAACGAGAGTGGGAATCTTGTATTCGGCGCCGGTGTCTGCCTCTTGAGCGACTGCCGGCTTGGCGTCCGGTTCTTCAGCTACTGGAATCGGTGAGGCACCTGACACTCGAACCGAAATAATCGGCGTTCCAACCTCGACGGTGTCACCAACCTGAACCAAAAGCTCGTCTACTTCGCCCTCGAACGGGCACGGTAGCTCAACGACCGACTTCGCGGTTTCAATTTCGCAAATTGTTTGATTGACAGTGACCTGATCCCCCGGCGCAACCAACCAGCTGACCATTTCGGCCTCGGTCAGGCCCTCGCCGACATCGGGCAGTGGGAACTTCGCAATACTCATTTGAGACTCCCTAGTAGGCCAGAGACCTATCGATTGCTTCAAGAATACGGTCTGCATCGGGCAAAAACGCTTCCTCTAGCTTCGCAGGTGGATAAGGAGTGTCAAAACCACCAACACGTAACACCGGTGCTTCTAGATTGTAGAAGGCTTCGTTGGAGATACGAGCTGCGATTTCACTCGATAGTGAAACGTTGGTCGGAGACTCTTGAACAATTACTGCCCTCGAGGTCTTCTTCACCGAAGCCATAATTGTTGGGTAATCAATTGGGGAAAGCGACCGCAAATCAATTACCTCGATGCTCACACCTTCTTCGGCGCCGATTTCAGCGGCCTGAAGGGCTGCAGTGACCATTGGGCCGTATGCCAGCAGAGTTACCTGGGTGCCCTCGACCATGACCCTGGCGTTGTGAAGGGGCATTGGAGCAGTGTCAAGGTTTACTGGGCCCTTTTGCCAATAGCGGCGCTTGGGTTCAAGCATGATTACTGGATCAGAGGACTCAATTGACTGCTGCATCATCCAGTAGGCATCGTTTGGGTTTGAGGGTGTGACAACTCTCAGGCCAGGCGTATGGGCAAAATATGCCTCTGGGCTCTCCGAGTGATGCTCGACAGCTCCAATGCCACCACCGTAAGGAATTCGGATAACCACCGGCATCTGCATTGCACCCTCGGAGCGGTAGGTGAGTTTCGCAAGCTGGCTGGTAATTTGGTTAAAAGCCGGGAACACAAAACCATCGAACTGGATCTCAACCACCGGGCGATAGCCGCGCATAGCCATTCCAATTGCAGTTCCAACGATTCCAGACTCGGCAATCGGGGTGTTGAAAATTCTGTTTTGGCCAAACTCTTTATAAAGCCCTTCCGTAACCCGGAAAACTCCGCCAAGTTCCGCAACGTCTTCGCCGAACATTAGAACTTTTTCGTTCTTGGCCATTGCTTGCTGGAGGCCGGAGTTTAGGGCTTTGGAGATTGCCATGTCCTTGTAGCTACTCATGCTCACCCATACGTGCCTCGTAGGCTTCGAGCCAAGCTCGCTGCTTATCGATTTCGGGGTGCTGCTCGGTATAAACATGGTTAAAGATGTTTTCTAGAGGCGGATCTTGCAGAGCAAAGGTCTCTTCGCGAATTTTCTTTGCCAAATCGTCGCCTGCAACCTTCACTTCTTCGAAGAAGTCATCGCCGACGCCTTGCCTGCGCAAGAAGATTTCGAAGCGCTCAATTGGGTCCTTAGCTTTCCACTCATCAACCTCGGCTTCTTCCCGATACTTGCTTGGGTCATCTGATGTGGTGTGAGCACCGATGCGATAGGTGAGGGCTTCAAGCAAGAATGGTCCGTCACCAGATCTGGCATTGTCCATGTGATGCCTGGTGGCTGCGTAGCAAGCCAAAACATCGTTGCCGTCTATCCGCATTCCTTCAACACCAAAACCCTCGCCTCGGGTGTAGAGGGGGACTTTGGTTTGGCTATCAATGTGAGAAGAGATCGCCCACTGGTTGTTTTGAATGAAGAAAACAATCGGTGACTCGTAAACCGCTGCAAACAGCAGCGCCTCGGAAACATCGCCCTCTGCGGTTGCACCGTCTCCGAAGTATGAAATAACAGCCAAGTCTTTATCCCTGTCGCCGGTGCCGACCTTGCCATCCAGCTTCACGCCCATCGCATAACCAACTGCATGCAGAACCTGGGTCGCAAGAACGATTGCGTAGTGGTGGAATCGAGTTTCTTCTGGGTCCCAACCGCCGTGATTCACACCGCGCATCATTTTAAGAATCGAGATCAACTCAACTCCATGAGTCAGAGCGACTCCATGCTCTCGATAGCTTGGGAAAATGTGGTCGTTGTGACCGACGCCGTGGCCCGAGCCAATTTGAGCACCCTCTTGACCAATGGCTGGAACCCAAAGTCCGAGCTGCCCTTGGCGCTGCAACGCAGTGGCTTCAACGTCAAACCTGCGAATGCGAGCCATGTCTCGGTAGAACATTTTAAGAGTTTCTTGATCGAGGGCTTCAATGATTTTGCCGTATTCCTCATAGCCCTTGGGCACGCCATAGGTTCCGTCGGGAGCTAAAAGCTGCAACATTGGTGGCTGATTTACGGGGATCACACACACTAATTTAGCCCGTTACTGAGAGAATTTCCCCATGTTGCGATTTCTGGTTAGCACAATTGTTAATGCCGTAGGTCTTTGGGTTGCCACCTCAGTGGTGCCGCAGGTTCAACTAACCCCTTATGGGGGCACTGGTTTTTGGAGCATCGCCGGTTCTTTCCTGGTCGTTGGAGCAGTCTTTGGGCTAGTAAATGCCATCATCGCCCCGATCATAAAAATTATTGCCTTCCCGCTCTACATCATCACCTTTGGCCTGATTGCCTTTGTCATCAACGGTGCGCTGCTATTGCTAGTGGCTTGGCTGAGTGCGGTTATCGGGGTTGATGTCTTTAGCATCGATGGCTTCACCTCCGAGGGTCTGGAAATAGAGTCGCTTGGCTGGGCAATCTTGGCGGCAATCGTCATGAGCATTGCGAGCTTCTTAACCAGAACAGTGTTGAGGGTGCTCAAGATTCGATAGCGAAATGAGCTTGCCAATAACGAACACTTGGAAATTGGCAGTGTGCTTAGCGGCTAAATACGGCAAAATGGTCTTGTGACCCTTTCTTCGCAACCCCTAAGTCCTCTAGATGGCCGCTACCTCACTCAAGTTAGAGAACTCGGTGAGCATCTAAGTGAAGCCGGACTCAACCGCGCCAGGGTTTCAGTTGAAGTTGAGTGGCTGATTTGGCTGGTTGAGAAAGATCTCCTTGAAACCGGTAAGACACTCTCGCTGGAGGAAAAGAACAGGCTTCGCGACCTAGTTAAAGACTTTTCAGACACTTCAGTCGAAGAGCTTGCCAAAATCGAGGCAACCACTCGCCACGATGTAAAAGCGGTTGAGTATTTCGTGAGAAACGCCCTGACCGCAATGAAGCGCGACGACTTGGCAGAGCTGGTCCACTTCGCCTGCACCTCAGAGGACATAAACAATCTGGGCTATGCGATTACGGTTCACGATGCCCTGGAGCGTGTTTGGTTACCTAGGGCCAACGAAACGATCGAAAAGATCTCGAGAATGGCCAAGGAAATGGCCGCCATCCCAATGCTTTCAAGAACCCACGGCCAACCAGCAACCCCAACAACAATAGGCAAAGAGCTGGCGGTATTCGCACACCGGCTAAAGCGTCAGACAAAAAAAGCAACTGAGCAGCAGATTCTGGGCAAGTTCTCCGGTGCCACCGGCACATTCGCTGCCCACTTAGCTGCTGCGCCAAGCGTTGATTGGGCCAAGGAGTCAAAAGAATTTGTTGAGCACTTAGGTTTTGACTGGAATCCGCTGACAACCCAGATCGAATCCCACGACTGGCAGGCCGAGCTCTACGCGACTATCTCGCACTTCAACAGAATCCTTCACAACCTCGCCACCGATGTTTGGACCTATATTTCACTGGGTTATTTCAAGCAAATACCGGTTGCGGGGGCCACCGGATCATCCACCATGCCTCATAAGATCAACCCAATTCGCTTCGAAAATGCCGAGGCGAACCTCGAGCTTTCCTCCGCGATACTGGATTCACTGGCGCAAACCCTTGTCACCTCGAGATTGCAGCGAGATCTGACCGATTCCAGTGCTCAGCGCAACATCGGGGTTGGTTTTGGCCATTCAGTACTTGCGATCGACAACATCAACCGCGGCCTGGACGAAATAGCCATCAGCGAAGGCACGCTAATGGCTGACCTGCTTGAAAACTGGGAAGTGCTGGGCGAAGCCATCCAAACCGCGATTAGGGCTGATGTTGCACGGGGTGAGTCAAAGATTTCAGACCCATATGCGCTCCTGAAGGAGCTAACAAGGGGCAAGAGTGTCGGTGAAGAGGAGCTTTTGGCCTTTGTTGACAAGCTCGAGGTTTCTGAAACCACAAAAGCTCGCCTACTGAAACTGAAGCCACACAGCTACATTGGCCTAGCCGAGGCGCTTACTCAGCACTTAGAGGTTTAGGTAGTTAGAAAAACTAGTTATTCAGCGAAGACGGGGCTTATTTGGGTCCGGGTCATCGGCCTTAAAGCTCAGATCAAGCGTGGCAATAATTACCAGCGAGACAATGAAGGTAACTAGGCCCCAAATAATCGCCTGCTCAACAAATCTGGTTCCAAAAAGGACAATGAGTCCAACGAACAGGGCCGCAATGGCTGACATAACCATATAGCTTTTGAGGTTTCCGAATCGCTTCACGACTAAAGCCTACTTCGGTTGTGGGGTAGCGGCAGCGATACCCCAAAAAACTCCGCTAATTGCCAGATAGGCGCCTAGGAACCCAACAGCACTGACCTCATCAAGCGGAGCAATCAAAAACAACAAGCCCAGCGCCAGACTGAAGACCGCACTCAAACTGAAATCTCGCCCAATTCCGGAGCGGAATCCGTGGCGTTTTGCCAAATAGCCTTCAAAAGCAGCGAATGAGATACCAAGCAGCCCAACCAGTGGCAGAAACAGCATCTGTTGAATGTCTGGATACAAGAAGGTTGCGGAAGCTAAAAGGCCGATCAGTGTCGCAATCAGCATCAGCGGGATTAACTGGTTGTGACGTTTCTGACGAAGAATATACAAAAGCGACAGCAGTCCAACCGCCAGCCCAAAGCCCGCCATGACAGCCATTCCCACTACAAAAGTGTGAGCTTGACTAAAGGTGATGAATAAACCGAGACCAAAAGCGATAGCGGCCCTGATACCAAAGAGAATTTGCACAGAGTTAGCTTGGCATATTTACGAAGCGTGAGTACTGCCCGTGGAAGGCTACCGTGACAGTTCCGGTTGGTCCGTTTCGCTGCTTAGCAAGGATCAAATCCGCTTCGCCAGCCCGTGGGTGATCGCGCTCGTATATTCCCTCACGGTGCAACAGCACAACAACATCAGCGTCTTGCTCCAAGGATCCTGATTCACGAAGGTGGGACAGCTCGGGACGCTTGTCTTTGGATTGTTCTGCCTGACGGTTTAGCTGCGAAAGCGCAACAACTGGCAGACCAAGCTCCTTCGCGAGCAGCTTCAGCGCTCTCGAGAACTCAGAAACCTCTTGTTGACGCGATTCGACCTTCTTGCCGCTGGACATAAGCTGGATGTAGTCAATAACCACAAGCTTTAGATCAACTTGTTGGGCCAAGCGCCTGCACTTCGCTCGAATCTCAACAAGTGACATGTTTGGGCTGTCGTCGATGTAAAGCGGAGCGTCGTTGATTCGACCTCGAACCGCAGCAAGCCGGGTCCAGTCACCCTCAGAAATTGTTCCCTTACGCATGCTCTGTAAGTAGATCGAACTCTCGGCGCTCAACATACGCATTGCAATCTCGGAGCGCCCCATTTCCAGGGAGAAGAAGATCGTGGCTTGATTGTGCTTGACCGAAGCATTCCTTGCGATATCGAGGGCAAAGGTTGACTTACCTACCGCAGGCCTTGCCGCAACGATGATTAGCTGTCCTGCGTGTAGACCGTGTGTGTAAACATCTAGGTCGGTGAACCCAGTTGGGGTTCCAGTCATTTCGCCGCCACGGTTCTGCGCTAGCTCAATGTCGTGAATAGCGGCTTCTAGAGAGTCGCTCAGGCCCACGTAGTCCTCTTTGGAAGACTGGCTGGAGACTTTATAGACCTCGGCCTGAGCCTGGTTGACGAGATCCTCGACCTCGCCCTGGCTTTCATACCCAGATTGAGCAATCCTGGTTCCAGCATCAATGAGCCTGCGCAAAATAGCCTTGTCACCAACAATATTGGCGTAGTAACCGGCATTTGCAGCGGTTGGTACATAGCTCGCCAGCGAGTGCAGATAGTCAGAGCCGCCAGCTTTTAGCAGGTTTCCTTGTTTATTTAGCTCGTCGGTTACCGCGATCACATCGGTCGGCTCACCGCGACCAAACAGGTTCACAATTGCGTTATAGATAAGTTCGTGTTTGCCCGCATAGAAATCGACGCCGGCTATTTCTTCAACAACCTCGGCGACGGCTTCTTGACTCAGTAGCATGCCACCAAGCGTTGATTGTTCCGCCTCAAGATTGTGAGGGGCCACCCGTGGGTCAGATGCTGTAACAGGTGCCAACATCGACATAAAATTCCTCCAGAACTAGATAGGCCATGTATAGCTTGGGGCAGTGACACTTTGCATACAAATCAGTCTGTGTATAACTGTGGATAACCCTGTGGAAACACGCCGATGATTTCGGTGTCTGCCTATGGATAACCTGTGTATAAATAAATCGTATCTGGCTATAACCCAGTAGTTTCCTGGGTTATGCCTGTGAATAAATAAATCGTAGAAAACTCTAAAGTTCAGGCTTAGGGTTGTGGAAAACATCCCCTTAAACTAAGGACAACCCACACCGAAAGTGCGGGTTGTCCTTGAAAAAATTGTGCTATTTTACAGCCACAACCTGCACCTTTACCTGTGCAACAAGGTCAGAGTTCAGACGAACACTTGCCTCGTAGTCACCGGTGGTGCGAATCGAAGAGCCAAACTGGATCCTTCGCTTGTCAACTTCACCAAAACCTAGCGCCTTGATGGCGTCGGCAAGGTTAGTAGTAGTGATAGCGCCAAACAGGCGGCCATTGCTGCCCGCCTTGGCTGTTAGCTTGATTTGGGCACCCTCGAGCTTGCTCTTGATTGCCAAAGCTTCTTCTTCAGATGCGATGGCGCGAGCGTCGCGAGCGTCGCGGATCTGGGTGACCTGCTTCTCGCCACCACGGCTCCAGATAACTGCAAGTCCGGTTGGGACCAGGAAGTTACGTGCGTAACCGTTCTTCACCTCAACTATGTCACCGGCAGAACCGAGACCTTGGACCTCGTTGGTCAAAATTAATTTCGACATATGAATCTCCTCTAGCGTCCAGCACCGGAGTATGGCATTATCGCCATCTCGCGAGCGTTCTTGATGGCCTTAGCAATTTTGCGCTGGTCCTGCGGTGTCGCACCAGTGATGCGACGAGCACGGATCTTGCCTCGTTCGGTCACAAACTTACGCAATGTTGCGACGTCCTTGTAATCGATGAATTCGATTTTGATTGTTTTTGCCGGAGCAAGCTTGTCGAACTTGTTGTTCGTCTGCTTGCGGCGGTCAGCTGACTTTCCTGCCATTTTTTCTCCTAGGTCTTTTCTAAAAAGGTGCTTCGTCGGATGGGGCTTCTGCAGGGTTAGCCCATGCATCCGCTCCAGAATTGGCCTGCTTCTTTTCTGCCTGCTGGCCGCCCCATGGGGACTCAACCTGGGCAGAGCCTTCACGAGCACGCTTTGTGACAGTTGCAGTTGCGTAGCGAAGTGATGGTCCAATTTCGTCTACATCTAACTCAAGCGATGCTCTAGCTTCGCCCTGAGCGGTTTGGTAGGCCGATGGTGGCTTCAATCGACCAGTGACCACAACTCGTGCTCCTTTGGTTAGTGACTGAGCTACGTTTTCGCCAACCTCGCGCCAAGCGGTGCAGCGAACCCATACGGTTTCGCCGTCAACAAACTCGTTGGTCGCACGGTTAAATGTTCTCGGGGTTGAGCCAACGCGGACAGAAGCCACGGGGATTCCACCCTGCGTATAGCGCAGTTCCGGATCGTCGGCTAGATTGCCAACGATCGTTATGACTACCTCGCCCGCCATTAGTCGGCCTTAGCGCCTGTTGGACGCTTGCCACCACCACGGGAGCCGCCGCCACGAGGGCCACCACGGCCCGCACGAGGAGGCTTCTCTTCGGGAACGAATTCGATTGGGTTTATGCTGAAAATTGCTTCTTCCAGTCGGAGCAACTTGGTGCGAAGAATCGACTCATTCAGGTTTAGCTGACGGTCAAGCTCTTGCACGGACTCTGAAGTGGTGTTCATGTTGACCACTGCGTAGAGCCCTTCGGCGTGCTTCTGAATCTGGTATGTCATGCGACGTCGGCCCCAAATGTCGATCTTGTCCAAGGTGCCACCAGCTGCGGTGATTACCGTTAGGAATTTGTCGAGTGTTGGAGCCACAATGCGCTCATCCATTGAGGGGTCCATAATGACCATTAGCTCGTAGTTATGCATCTATAACCCACCTCCTTCGGTCTAAAGCGGTCACGGTCTTTCCGTGACAAGAGGGTAATTGCATTTTCGTTGCTTTCTTATTGCCAAGGCAACCTGCCAATCTTAGCGGTTAGACCACCACTCAAGCAAGCGTTTTTTGGCTTCCACCGTACCAATCTCACCCTGATCTAGGCGCAACTCCAACAAAAATTCGTAGGCCTTTCCGACCTCACGGCCAGGCTTTATCTCAAGCGCCTCCATAATTTGGGCACCATCTAGTTCCGGGCGGATTGCATCGAGCTGCTCTTGCTCGCTGAGCAACTTGATTCGTTTTTCCAAATCGTCATAGGCATGGGCAAGCCGGTCAGCCTTGCGCTTATTTCTGGTTGTGACATCGGCTCTGGTCAAGATATGCAGCTGAACAAGCTGAGATTCGGCATCTCGGACGTAACGCCTGACCGCGCTGTCGCTCCATTGCTGGTCTGAATAACCAAAGAACCGAAGGTGTAATTCGATTAGTCGGTAAACGGCCTTGATGGTGTCGTTATCAAAGCGCAGTTCGCTGAGTCGTTTTTTGGCAAGCTTTGCCCCAACGACATCGTGGTGGTGAAAAGTGACAGCTCCACCGCCCTCCAAGCGCCTGGTTGCAGGTTTGCCGATATCGTGAAGCAGGGCTGCTAGCCGAAGCACCAGGTTTTTTTCGAGCCCGTACTCGGCTTCAAGTTCGATTGCCTGGGAGACAACGGTGAGGCTGTGTTGATAAACATCCTTGTGGTGGTGGTGCTCATCCATTTCAAGCCGCAGGGCGGGAAGTTCTGGCAAAACAAGCCCTGCTAGACCGCTGTCAACCAATAGCTCTAGGCCCAGGGTTGGGTTATCAGCCAACAAAAGCTTGCTCAATTCATCGCGAACTCGCTCGTTGGAGATAATTTCGATTCGGTCAGCCATGTCACACATTGCGCTGAAGGCAGCTGGGTCCAATTCAAACCCGAGCTGGGCGGCAAATCTGGCGCCACGCATCATGCGAAGTGGGTCGTCCGAAAACGAAACCTCCGGGGCTGATGGGGTTCTAAGTGTTTCCAAAAGCAAGTCACGAAGCCCTTGATGTGGGTCAACGAAGGTTCTGGATGGCAGCCTAAGCGCCATTGAGTTGACCGTGAAGTCTCTTCTTTTCAGGTCATCTTCTAGGTTGTCGCCAAATTCAACGGTTGGTTTTCTGGAATCGGCGTCATAGCTATCGGCTCGATAGCTTGTAATTTCGACTTTTTCATCACCAATTTGAGCGGCAATTGTGCCAAAGGCTCTTCCAATGTCCCAGGTTGCGGTTGCCAGCGGACCCAAGATGCTCAAGATCTTGTCTGGATTGGCACTGGTTGTGAAATCTAGGTCCAGGGCGCGTCTGCCCATAATGGCATCTCGAACTGGGCCGCCCACTAGAGCCAACTCTTCCCCGGCTGCAGCAAAAGTATCACCCAGGACAGTAAACAACGGGTTATCCGTGTTGTCTGTCAGGTTCTTGAGAGCATCCGCCACTTGTTGCATGGGCAATAGCTTGCCACAGTCGCCAAGTAGAGTTGGGTTATGAGCGCGCCCAGTAATAGAACTGTCGTAGAGGTCTCCGCTGGAGGCCTAGTTATCAGCGCGACAAATCCCAATGAAGTTGCGCTTATTAGCCACCGAAACCGCGGCGGCGGCATGGACTGGGTGATCCCAAAGGGTCATGTCGAATCTGGTGAGGCCCTAGAACAGACCGCAATCCGTGAGGTTGGGGAAGAAACCGGCCTGTCCTGCGAAGTGGTGTCGAAAATTGGCGAAATCCAATATGGGTTTACGGTCGGAAAAAAAAGCATCAAAAAAACGGTGCACCATTATTTACTTCGCCACACCGGCGGTGAGCTTTCGGCGGAGAACGATCCGACTGGTGAGGTTATTGAGGTTCGTTGGTTTGCCCTCAGCGAGGTTGGCACCGTTTTGGCACATGAGACTGAAAAGCGCATCGCGGAGAAGGCGAAGAGGCTGATTCAGTGAAGCGGGTTTGGCTTCTGGTGCTAGCGCTTTTGGTCATACCAAACGCTGCAATGGCAGCCGAGCCGAGCATTGTTCCGGGCAGCAACATAAACGTTGTGGCAAGAGACGCCCGCATACCGGTAACGGTCGCTAACCCCACCAATGACGACATTGAGGTCACGGTTCTAGCCGCAAGCAACAGCTTTCGCTTGGAAATCTTGGAGGGTGCGACGTTGATTGTGCCGGCACGATCAAGCGCTGTTGCCGAGCTTCCAATAAAGGCAATTGCCAATGGACCTCTCGAGATATCGGTCTGGTTGAGCGTTGAGGGCAACCAAATTGGCGAACCCGTAGTTGTAGAAGTCAACGTAAATTACGACATTGAACTGTTTTTGCTGGTTAGCTTTGGTGTGGCGATGTTCGCACTGATTGTTATTGGTGTGATCCGAACCACTTCAAAGCTTCGAAGGCAGCCCGGTGAGTGATCTAAACCCCTCAGTGACTCGCAGTTCACTGATCATGGCAAGCGGAACAATTGTGTCCCGACTTTTGGGTTTCGCGCGCGCTGTATTACTGGCTGCAGCAATCGGCGTCACTACTGACGCGGCTGATGCTTTTGGCATCGCCAATCAGCTTCCAAACAACGTCTACGCAATCATCGTCGGTGGTGTTCTGAATGCGGTGTTGGTTCCGCAGCTAGTTCGAGCTCGTGCCGCCAAAGATGGTGGCAAGGGATATATCGACCGATTTGTCACCCTGGCTATCACAGTGTTTTTTGTTGTCGGCCTGATTTTCACAATCGCCGCTCCGTTTCTAGTTCGGCTCTACACCTCCGGTTGGACAGAGCAGCAACTTGCGTTGGCCACTGCTTTTGCCTACTGGTGTTTGCCTCAGCTTTTTTTCTACGGGATCTATTCGGTCTTTGGTGAAGTTCTAAACTCCAGAAGCGCCTTCGGTCCCTACATGTGGGCACCGGTTCTGAACAACTTGGTTTCACTCGGTGGCTTGGCCGCATTCATAGCTATTTTTGGTGCTGATCCCACTGGGGCGCGGGGCATCAGCGACTGGGGAACCAATCAAATTGCGCTGCTGGCTGGAACCGCAACGCTGGGGGTAGCGGCTCAATCTGCGATCTTGTTGGCCAGTTGGCGCAGGATCGGCTTGAAGTTGAAGCTGAATTTCCACTGGCGCGGCTTTGGCCTTGGTCCAGCACTCAAAGCCGCTAGCTGGTCGTTGGCGATGGTTTTTGTTACTCAAATCGGTGGTTTAGTCCAGACTGTGGTTGCTTCAACTGCTGCGAGCGCCAGAGATACCGGGGTCGTGGTCGCATCCGTGGCCGCAGTTGCGATTGCCTGGTTGATTTTTATGCTGCCCCACTCAGTGGTTACGGTGTCAGTAGCTACCGCCTACTTCACAAGAATGTCTCAGCACGCTGCCAATTCAGACATGGCTGCCTTCAAGGCTGACATGACAACTGGGCTCAAGGTAATTGCACTTGTGAGCATGATCTCTTCCGCGGTATTGATAATTCTTAGCTACCCGGTCGCTCGAGTGTTTGCGGGTGAGTATCCGGCTACCGTTGCACTTGGAAATGTGGTTGCGGCATTCATGATTGGTTTGGTTCCATTTAGTTTCGTCTACATGATGCAGCGGGCATTCTTCGCGCTCGAAGACACCAGAACGCCGTTTTTCTTCACCAGCATCCAGATTGCCATCCACATCGCCGGCTCGCTGATCCTAGGTGCCACCATGGACAAGCAGTGGTTGGTGGTCTCGATAGCGCTGTTGACCGGCTTCTCGGTATCGGTTCAAGGAATCATTGCCTACTTTGCCCTGAAAGCCAGAATTGGCGGCCTTGAGGGCTTTGGTGTGGGCAGGTCTCTTATGGCTTTCTTCTTGGCCATGATTCCAGCCGCAATTGTCGGAGTTTTGGTTCTGAATTGGCTTGGTGGGGTTTCCGAGGGAAGCTTCCCGCTTGATCGAGTCGTAACCGCGGTTGCAAGCGGGTTTGCGGTTGGCTTTGCGATGTTGTTTACCTACTTAGGGCTGCTTTGGTTATTCAGGGTGCCAGAGCTCAGAGAAGTTTCGAAGCAATTAAGTATTAGATTTGGCAGGAAATCAAAGTAGTTCGCTAATCTAGTGCTGGAATAAATAGATGATCATCTATGTTTATAAGTAGCAATCAGGAAAGAGGATCATGAGAGAAGTAATAATCATCGGTTCCGGTCCCGCCGGATACACAGCAGCGATCTACGCGGCCAGAGCAGCATTGAACCCATTGCTAATTGCCTCCAGCGTTGAACCTGGTGGCGAACTGATGAAAACCACCGAGGTTGAGAACTACCCCGGTTTCCCAAATGGCCTAATGGGCCCGGATCTAATGGCGAGCTTCCAGGAGCAAGCAGAACGCTTCGGCACTGAGATCATGTTTGAGGATGTCACCGAGGTTGACCTCACCGGTGATGTAAAAATCGTCAAAACCGGCAACGGTGAAACTTTCGAGGCTAAAACCGTGATTCTTTCAACCGGAGCCGCCTATCGCGAGCTCGGCGTTCCCCGCGAAAAGGAACTAAGTGGCCACGGGGTTTCCTGGTGCGCAACCTGCGACGGATTCTTTTTCCGAGAAAAGGTGATCGCCGTTGTCGGTGGTGGTGACTCAGCCATGGAAGAGGCCAATTTCCTTACCAAATTCGCTTCCAAGGTCTACATAATCCACCGCAGAGACAGCTTGAAAGCCTCGAAAATCATGCAGCAGCGCTCATTTGACAACGAGAAGATTGAATTCATCTGGAACTCGGCAATAACCGAACTCAAGGGCGCGCCAAAGCTAGACGGTGTTGTCCTAGAAGATACCCAGACCGGTGAGAAGCGCGACCTTGCAATTGAAGGGTTGTTCATTGCCATCGGAAATGACCCAAGGGTCGACTTGGTTGAAAAGCAAGTGGAGATTTCAGAAGAGCGTTTTATAAAGGTCGACGGTCGAACCTCTAAAACAAGTTTGCCGGGTGTATTTGCTTCTGGCGACGTAATAGACCCGACCTACCGTCAAGCAATCACCGCGGCCGGATCAGGCTGCGTTGCAGCCCTTGATGCCGAGCACTATCTAAGTTCGAAATAGGAGGAAAAAAATGCAACCAGTTGAAGCAACAAAGGCATCTTTTGACCAAGAGGTTCTGCAAGCAGACAAGCTCGTAATCGTTGATTTTTGGGCGGAGTGGTGCGGCCCATGCCGCATGGTTGCTCCGGTTCTAGATGAAATCGCAGGTGAGAACGCGGACAGCATCAAGATCGTAAAGGTGAACGTAGACAACGAGCAACAACTCGCTATGGACTACAGCGTCACCTCAATCCCATTGCTGGGTGTATTTCAAGGCGGCAAGCTGGTACGGCAGTTGGTTGGCGCAAAGCCAAAGGCTGCAATCATGGACGAGATCCGCGACCTGCTTCCAAGCAGTTAGCTAGCCGAAAGCCCCTTTGGGAACTAGGCTTTTGTAGATTCAAACCTTGGAGTGCAAATGACTAAGACGCGTGCTGGCGGTGTAACCAACTTCGATGCTTGGAAGCATGCCTACGCCGCGCGAGCCGAAAACTTAGCGGTCTCCGAAGTTAGAGCCCTGTTCTCGGTTGTTTCCAGGCCTGAAGTAGTCTCGCTAGCTGGCGGAATGCCAGATGTGGCGGCGCTCGATCCAGCCTTGGTTGAAAAAGCCTTCGCTTCGCTAATGGCCAATCGAAGAGACTTGGCCCTCCAGTACGGTGGTGGACAAGGCGATTTCCGACTTAGGGAGCAGATCCAGGAGATCATGGCTCTAGAAGGAATCCATAGCTCGGTTGAAGACATCACTGTCACCACCGGTTCTCAGCACGCTCTGGAGCTTATTTCTGACTTATTTTTAGACCAGGGTGACGTTGTCCTTGTTGAGGCCCCAAGCTATGTGGGCGCGGTTGGTATTTTCCGGCACAAAGAAGCTCATATCGAGCATGTCTTCACCGATGAGCACGGTATTTCACCGCAGGCGCTTGCAGAATCAGCAGATCAACTGATCGCAGCGGGTAAGCGCATCAAGCTTTTGTATTTGGTGCCAAACTTTGCTAACCCAAGTGGCGTAACGCTAACTGCCGAGCGCAGGCTTGAGGTTCTGGAGATCTGTAAGCAGCGCGGGATCCTGATCGTTGAGGACAACCCCTACGGCCAGCTTTACTTCGGTGAAAAGCCCCCAAATGCGATCAGATCCCTTGATGAGCAAAACGTTGTATACCTTGGAAGTTTTTCCAAGATCTTGTCCCCGGGTCTGCGCGTTGGCTACGTGCTAGCACCGCCGGCAATCAGGGACAAGCTCGTGCTAGCCAACGAGTCTGCAATTTTGTCCCCTGCGAGCTTTGCCCAGATGCTTGTAAGTGAATATCTGAGTATTGCCGACTGGCAAAAGCAAATTGAAACCTATCGAGACCTTTATAGAACCAAGCGCGATGCGGCCCTGCAGGCGGTCGAGCAGTTCTTGCCAAGGGTCCATACCACCAGGCCAGATGGCGGTTTCTTCCTGTGGCTTACGCTTCCAGAAGGCCTAAATAGCAAAGAAATGCTGCCGCTGGCTGTAACTGAGCTCGTTGCTTACACCCCCGGTACTGCGTTCTTTGGCGATGGCCGTGGAGCAGACAACATCAGAATTTGTTTCTCACATCCGACTGCCGATAACGTGCGGGTTGGTATCGAGCGGCTTTCCCGGGTACTAAACCAGCAAATCGAGCTTCTAGACACTTTCGGGAAAACCGACTAATGAGTGAACTTCGAGTGCTGGTATTGGCCGGCGGAATCTCGCACGAGCGAGACGTCTCCCTAAAATCAGGCCGAAGAGTAGCGGATGCACTGACCGATGCCGGCGTAACAACTGAGATTCGCGAACCAGACGGTGAGCTGGTTGGTCACTTGATGGCCACTAGGCCGGATGTGGTTTGGTCAACACTTCACGGAGCCGTTGGTGAAGACGGTTCACTCCAAGACCTGCTGCAACTGGCCGGGGTTGGTTTTGTGGGATCCGACTCTGCTGGGGCACGTCTAGCCTGGGACAAGCCGGTGGCAAAGGTTTTGGTTGCAAAGCAAGGTATTCAAACCGCCGAATCAATCGCCCTTCCTAAATCAAGCTTCCGAGAGCTGAACGCCGAGTCTGTGTTGGCGATGGTCGGCACTGAACTTGGTTTTCCAGTGATTGTGAAGCCCACTAAGAGCGGTTCGGCCCAGGGGTGCGCGAAGGTTTCCGAGCCCAAGAGCTTTGCTAAAGCCATGGTTGATGCCTTCGCCTACTCAGACCAAGTAATGATTGAGCGTTTTGTTTCAGGCACCGAACTCGCGGTAAGCGTTATCGATCTTGGACTCGGGCCAGTGGCTCTTCCGGCGGTTGAAATAGTTCCTGACTCCGGTGAGTTTGGTTACAACGAGCGCTACACACCTGGCCAAACAAATTACTACGTTCCAGCACGATTAGACGAGGCTGTGCTGACAGAAGCCGCTCGTATTGCGGTAGCCGCTCACAACAGCCTTGGGCTTACCCAGTTGAGCCGAATTGACCTGATCGTCGATGACGCTGGTGAGATTTGGTTCCTAGAGGCGAACGTCACGCCTGGAATGACCGAGACTTCGCTTTTCCCGCAGGCGATAGTAGCAAGTGGTGCTTCGTTACCTGAGACCTACCTGGCCCTTGTGAAGCTGGCCCAGAAGGTCTAGTTTTTGCCCTTGATGTCCTCGATTATGCGGCGCAAATCCACAAGATTTCCAAACTCAATAACCATTTGACCTTTTTTGCGCCCGATATTTATCTTGACCACTGTATTCAGGTGGTAGCCAAGGTCATCAGCTAATTCCTTGAGCATGTCCTGCTTGCCGCCGGGAGTGATTTTTGCTTTGCCAGGCTTAGCTTTGGCTCCGGAAACTATTTCTTCAAGACCCCTAACCGAAATACCCTCGCGGATAACGCGGTTTGCCAGCGCAAGCATTGTGGTTTCGTCGTTAGTAGACAACAAGGCCCTGGCATGTCCCGCGCTCAGCACTCCGGCGGCCACTTTGTCCTGCACTTCAAGTGGTAGTCGAAGCAACCTCAGAGTGTTGGTGATTTGAGGTCTTGAGCGGCCAAGTTTGTCAGCCAGTTGATCTTGAGTGGTTCCAAAGTCTTCGAGCATCTGCTTATAAGCAGAGGCTTCTTCCAACGGGTTTAGGTTCGCGCGGTGAAGATTCTCCAGAAGCGCGTCACGAAGCATGTTTTCATCAGCGGTGTCGCGAACAACAGCCGGAATTGATACCAGACCAGCTTCCTTGGAAGCGCGCAATCGGCGCTCACCCATAATCAGTTCATAGCCTGCATCCAGTGGACGAACCACGATTGGTTGTAGGACACCGAATTCACGAATCGAGTGAACCAGCTCTGCAAATGCCTCGGCCTCGAAAACTGATCTTGGCTGTTGAGGGTTCGGTGTTATCTGACTCAGGTCCAGTTGAGCCAACCTGGCACCAGGCGCAACTTCAACGCCTGCGGGCTGCTTGTCCTCAGAACCAAAGAAGACATCTACGGCACTGCGGTCTCCCTCTGGGATTAGAGACCCGATTCCCCTGCCAAGGCCGCCACGGCGTTCTGGGCGTTTGCTTGTTGTCATAGGTGCTCTCCTCGCTGAGCAAGCTCAATAGCGGCTTCCTGATAGGCCAAGGAGCCGGAGTTCTTTGGGTCAAAGGTAATTGCGGTCTGGCCGAAGCTCGGGGCCTCAGAAAGCCTCACAGAGCGTGGGATTGTTGCGGAAAGTGTTTGCTGGGGGAAAAACTTACGAACCTCGTTGGCTACATCAGTACTGAGGTTAGTTCTGTGGTCAAACATGGTCAACAGAATAGAGCTGATATCAAGCGTCGGATTAAGAGCCTTTTTGACTCGTTCTATGTTGGAAATCAACTGAGTAACGCCCTCTAGCGCGTAATACTCGCATTGAATGGGCACCAGAACCTCGGTTGCCGCGACTAAAGCATTCACAGTCAGCAGGCCAAGGCTTGGTGGTGAATCAATAAGGATGAAGTCCATCCGCGGAGCTGTTTGCTCAACGTAGGTGGCCAAGGCCTGAGCTAGGACTTGTTCACGGCTTTCGATGCCGACCATGTCAATTTCTGCTCCGGCGAGATTGATGCCTGCGGGTAGACAGAATAAGTTTTGATGTTCCGGGCTCTGCTGAACCAAGGGGCTGACTGCCGATCCATCAACCAGCACCTCATAGCTACCAGGCACACCGTTGTGGTGTTCGACTCCGAGGGCAGTCGATGCATTTCCCTGGGGATCCAGGTCAACCACGAGTACCCGCAGGCCTTTGACTGCCAGCGATGCCGCAATATTTACCGCGGTGGTGGTTTTACCAACACCGCCCTTTTGGTTCGAAACTGTAATGATTCGGGTCTTTGCCGGTGGCAACAACCTCGCGGCCTCAACGCGCTTGGCTCGCTGAGTGTTGAGGGTAATTTCTCTCATAATTGGAGCCCCGGGCTCTTGCGGCCTACTCATGGTCGATCCGATGTTTCACGTGAAACATGTTCGGCTTCCGTGCTGGAAACTCGCTGCCAGCCAATAGGCTCCGGCGAGGATTCGTCCCGGTGATTTGGATAGCCCAATCCAGGTGCGACGCTCGGCTTGGTTATCGCCGTCTCATCTGCTGGCTGATCAATCATTCGTCTCCTCAAACCCTTAATCTAATTCGAACAACGGTCGCAGTTTCCGGGGCTTTATCCAAGCCCAGTGTAAGTATCTCAGGAGCATCAAACCCAAGCAGCTCTAAGCGCTCGGTGGCGACAACAATTTCGTCCGGCGCCTTTGAGCCCTTCACGGCAAGTATGGTCTTGCCCACGGACCCCCGGATGAGCGGAGTAAGTAAGCCTAATAACTTATCTAGCGCGGCCACGGCCCTCGCGGTCGCTACATCGAAATCAGTTCGATGGACATCTTCCGCTCTTGAACGCAGCACCGCAACATTTTCTAAACCAAGCTCGGAAACGACAGCGGACAACCAGTTAGCCCTGCGCTCCATGGGCTCAACCAAAGTGAAATGCGTTTCCGGTGCAGCGATCGCCATCGGAATCCCGGGAAGGCCCGCTCCGCTGCCAATGTCGACAACTTTCTGACCCGGTTCCACTAGCTCCGCGACTAAAGCCCCGCTCACAATGTGGCGACTCCAAAGCTGGGGGAGCTCTCTGGGACCAAGCAGGCCGAACGTTTCTGAGTCTCGGGCTAGCAGCGCAGTATATGCACGAGCCTGCAAGATGTTTGGCCCGAAGAGCTCCATGGCATATTCCGGCTCTAGCTCTAACGGGCTTTGCTTCTCCAAGTAACTATCGTTTCACGTGAAACATTTAGGGTTTGCGAACAACTATGTGGCGGTCGCGGCCCTGCCCCTCGGACTCCGAGACAAAACCAGCTTCGGAGACCATGTCATGGACCTGCTTACGATCGTATGAGGTCATCGGCTTCAGGTGTTGCACGCCATCAGTGTCGTCAAGCTTCTCAATCGTTCGCTCAACAAGCTCCTTGAGCTTGTCGGTCTTGGCCTGACGAGACCCGCCAATATCGAGGATCAGCCGGCTCATGTCACCGGTCTTGGCCTGCACTGCCAGACGAGCTAATTCCTGAACCGCCTCAACGGTGTCTGGGTCAGAGATCTTGCCTAAGTTGGATTCACCATCACTCTGAACACTTACGTAGACGCGTTCCTTCTTGAACTCAATGTCCAGGTCACCATCTAGGTCAGCTACATCCAAAAACTCTTCGATGAAGTCCGCCGCGATTTCGCCTTGCTGTTCTAACTCTTTTTCTTCACTCATTTACTTCTTCTTCTTCTTCTTCTTGGATCGGTTTTTGCTAACTGGCTGGCTACGCTGACGAGCCTCGAGCTCGGGCGTGGCCTCCTCGATAACAGGGGTGGTCTCTGCTTTGGGCAACTTGCCCCTGCGCTCCAAACGATCCTGGCGTGCCTTGTGTGCAGGCGATCCAGGAGTCGGCATGTTGCGAATAACAATGAACTGCTGACCCATGGTCCAGAAGTTCGAAACCAACCAGTACGTCATAACACCCAGTGGGAAGGTTAGGCCGGAGAACAAGAACACAGCCGGAAGCGTGTAAAGCATGATCTTCTGGGTTCGCATGAACTGGCTATTTTGAGTCTCTGGGTTTTGGTTCTTCGTCATGATCTGCTTCTGCGTGATGAACTGCGAAGAAGACATCAACACGATCATGATGGCGGCTAGGACTTTAACGTTTAGATCCTCGGACCCAAAAAAAGTATCGGAAAGAGTGGCCCCGAACAGCTGTGCCTGCGAAAAAGAACGAGCCAGCTCTTCTTCTAGCACCCCAACGCCCGGCTCGTTGCGCTGCGCTGCGTTTAGAACATAGAAAAGGCTGATGAAGATCGGCATCTGCAAAATCAGCGGGAGGCAGGAGCTAAGCGGGTTGGATCCGGTTGCCTTATAAAGCGCCATTTGCTCTTTGGCGAAACGCTCTCGGGAGTCGCGGTCAGTTTTGCCCTTGTACTTCTTCTGAAGCTTTGCCAGCTCTGGCTGAACCATCATCATGTTTCGTTGGCTCTTAATCTGACGAACAAACACAGGAATCAGGGCGGCACGGACTACCAACACGAGGCCAACGATGGCCATGACCCATGACCCACCCGAGTCAAAACCGAGCCCAAGAGTGCTAAACATGGAGTGGAAGTTCACCAGAATTAGCTCAATGAGCCACTTAATCGGCCATAGCAGATCCACAATTACCTCTTTATTTCTGAATTAACAAGTGTTACAAATCCTAGCTGGCTAATCGAAATCCAGTTGGGCGCAGTTGTGACTTCGTCAACACCACCGGAGGACCATGGATTACAGCGCAAGATTCTCCAACAGGTTAGGGGTATCGCCTTTAAAAGACCTAGGTTCTGCAAAGAGTGCAGTCCGTAAGTTGAACAAGAGGGGTAGTACCTACAAACGTCTCCATAAAGCGGAGAAATTACTTTTCTGTAAACCAGAACGGGTGCGATAAGAACATTTCTGGGAAACAAGATCAAAACCCGAAGCAGCCTCATTTCTCGGTCCGCTCCATGAGCTTTGTTATTACGGCCTTTAATTCTTCGAAACTGAGCTTGGTGGCACTGGGCCGAAACCGAACCACTCCGTGGATCTGTGGTTTGCCATAAATTAGCTCGCTGAGGACAGCCTTTGTTCTTCTGCGTATTTTATTTCTAACTACGGCGTTGCCGACAGCACGCGAAGTAACTATCGCAAAGCGGCTTGTCTCAGCGGGTAAAAAGTGAATTGTTGCCACGTCATTGCTACTGCGCTTGCCTAGCCGGATCGCCTCGCGAATCTCATCGCTAGACGACAATCGATTTTCGCGCGCTAGCAACTGCCCTCTAGGCGCTTAGTTCTGTGCGACCCTTACTGCGGCGGGCGGCAACAATGGCACGTCCCGCACGAGTACGCATACGTAGACGGAAACCGTGCTTCTTTGCGCGACGGCGATTATTCGGCTGGAATGTGCGCTTGCTCACTTAAAACTCCCTGGGTCAGTTGGGAATTAGATCCCAAAACAACTTCCATAATCTACGATGAATCTAGCTGATAGTCAAGGCGACTGCGCACTTATTGAAGCAAATAACGCCACTGGCATACAAAATCCAAAAATCCGTAGCGACACGCCGAGGGAATTTGATATCCACGGGCCTTATCCAGTTGAATATTCCCGTCAAAGCCTTGGGATAAGTTTCAGCAGGTTTTCCACAGACATTTAGGGTTTATCCACAGGCAGCAGATAGTGTGCAACTATCTGTGGATAACTATCGATTTTATAAGGAGCTTGGGATGGCAGACGTCGCTCTCACGACCATGTGGAGTGACCTTGTATCCAAAATAGCTTCCGACCCCAGGGTAACTCCTCACCTGAAGGGCCATCTAGATCTGGCCGTACCAAAGGGGGTTTTAGATGACACTCTTTACCTAGAGGTCCCAAACGAAACAACTAGGTCCATGCTTCAGCAGCGCCTAAAAGAACTTTTGTTAGACGCCCTTGGAGAGATTGCAGAATTCGGAGGACCCGCCTCCTTTCTAATAATCACCAACGAAGAGCTACAAACACCGACTCGAATTGAGCTCGCCGTTGAGCCAGAGCCACCGCCAATAGACAAGGATCCGGCCACCGGTCCAGTTCCAATCACCGGAGCGTCAGGTCTGAACCCTAAATATAGCTTCGATAACTTCGTGACCGGTGGATCCAATCGATTTGCACACGCTGCTTCTTTTGGGGTAGCCGAAGCCCCCGCGGAGGCATACAACCCGCTGTTTATCTACGGTTCGAGCGGTCTAGGCAAAACCCACTTGCTACACGCAATCGGCCACTACGCGATGCACCTGAAGCCAAGAACCAAAGTTCGCTATGTCTCAAGCGAAGAGTTCACCAACGACTTTATAAACGCCATTCAAAACAACAGGCCGTCCGAATTTCAGGCCCAATACCGGGACGTAGATATTTTGCTTGTCGACGACATCCAGTTCCTACAAGGGAAAGACCAGACTCAGGAAGCCTTCTTCCACACCTTCAACAACCTCCACGACCACAACAAACAAGTTGTGATTACCTCCGACACTCGACCGAAGCAGCTCGCGGGCTTCGAAGAGAGGATGCTTTCAAGGTTCGAATGGGGATTGATAACCGACATTCAAGCCCCGGAGTTCGAGACGCGTGTTGCAATTCTTCGCAAAAAAGCTGCTCTGGAAAAAATCCAAATACCGGACGACGTCATTGAATACATGGCATCCAGGATTTCATCCAACATACGAGAGTTGGAAGGAACACTGATAAGGGTGACAGCCTTCGCTAACCTGAACAGGCAACCGATCGACATGGACCTAATACAAACGGTTCTAAAAGATTCCTTTTCGGTTTCCGGTGACACCCGCATCACACCGCTAGAAATAATCGCGGCGACCTCCACCTACTTCAAAATAACCCAAGAAGAACTGACAGGCTCCGGCCGACAAGCAGCAATCGCCCTGGCCAGACAGATCGCAATGCACATCTGTCGCGAGTTGACAGGCCTGTCACTACCAAAAATTGGCACTCACTTTGGTAATCGTGATCACACAACCGTCATGTACGCCACCAAGAAAATTAGTTCTCAAATGCGAGAAAAGCGATATATCTACAATCAAGTCTCAGAAATAATTCAGAAAATCAAAGACAACCACAAATAGTTTTCAAAAAAGCCTATGGATAACTAATCAGTTAATTTGGGAAAACTGCAAAAATTAGGCCAATAACATCGCGGGAAATGTGGAACTAAAGAATCTCATCCACAAGGCAACGAGTTATCCACAGGTTTTTCCACAGAACTGTGTACAACTTACAACGATGTAGTTTTCAACCAACAAAGGACCAACAGGCACTTATCCACTTATCCACAGCAGGTTATTAATGATTATTAAAGATATTAAGTAATTATTGATATTCACTCGTACCGAGCTGTGGTGACACCAGTCGACTCTTGTGCAAAGATAAAGCCCAATCCAACTAGAAAGTCATTATGAAATTTCAAGCCGATCGCGAAGTCCTAAGTGATGCTGTTTCTTTTCTAGTCCGCCTCTTGTCACCAAGACCTCAGCTGCCTCAGTTATCAGGGGTGATGATCGAGGCAACAAAAGACGAAGTTTTACTTTCTATATTCGACTATGAGGTAGCTGCAAGAGTTAAAATCGCAGGAGCAGTGGATGTTCCTGGCAAGGTACTTGTCCAAGCGAGACTTCTTTCCGAGATCCTTAGCAAGCTGCCCGCTGCATCAGTTGCAATAACCTTGGATGACGCACGACTTCAAGTTAATTCGGGCTCTAGCAAATTCTCTTTGTCATCAATGGCAACTACCGATTATCCAGAGACCCCCGACTTCCCAGAGGCAACTGGAAAAGCTTCAGCAAGTGAATTCACAAACGGTGTATCAAAGGTTGCTGTCGCAGCCTCGCGCGAAGAAGTAACACCAGTTCTAACGGCAGTAATGATCACGGCCAGCGCAAAAGAATTAACTTTAGTTGCCACCGATAGATTTAGGGTTGCTGTAAAGGCAATACCTTGGACCGGAAAAGCACTAGAAAGAGAAGTTCTTATACCAGCTAGGGTCCTCAGTGAAATCTCCAAAACTTTTAGCCACGGCAACGAGCTGGAAATTGGCTTTGGCGAGAGCGAAAAAGACATGATCGGCTTCTCGAGTGGAAATAAGTCAGTTTCCACGGCAACAATAAAAGGCAAGTACCCGGCTGTCTTGCAATTGTTCCCGGAGGAAACCTCGAGTTTCGCAATAATGAATAACCAAGACCTTTTGGACGGTACCAAGCGAGTTGCACTAGTTGTTGACCGCGAAAAGCCGCTGAGATATAAATTTACTGAAAATGAGCTCTCTCTTGAATCGATTGGCTCGGACGTTGCGGATGCATCTGAACAGGTTCCGTGCTCACTCAAAGGGGACGAAACAATTGTTTCTCTCAGACCACAGTTTCTCTCGGACGCGCTCGCTGGCCTAGAGGCAGAGAACGTAAAAATCGGCTTCACCGTTAACCCAAACAACCCAAACAAGCCAGGTCCTGTTCTTATCAGCCCGGTAGATCCAAAAAACGGTGACACAGACTTTAAATACTTACTGCAACCAAACCTTCTAGTCTCCTAATCGAAGGACCTAGCGCTTGTGGCTTAAGTCGTTACAGCTGGCAAATTTCAGGAACTACGCGCAGCTAAATGTAGATTTTTCTGCGGGACAAATCTTATTGTTTGGTCAAAACGGTGAGGGCAAAACAAATTTAGTTGAAGCCGTTTGTTATTTATCAAGCCTTGATTCCCACAGGGTAACTGGCTATCAAGCCTTGATACAGCAGGACAACGCAACCTCCCAGCTCTCCGGAAGGGTAAACAACAACGATAGAGAACTGCTTATTGGTATTGAGCTCAATAAAGACGCGAGTAATCGCTACTTCCTCAATGGCTCGGTGAGAAAAAAGTCGTCCGAAATTGTGGGTCTGGTGGGGACGGTCAGTTTCGCCCCAGAAGATCTAGACCTGATAAGGCGGGACCCTGGGGACAGAAGGAGGTTTCTAGACAACTCATTAATTCAACTAAAGCCTCGTCTTGCTGGGGTAAAAGCCGACTATGACCGAGTGCTAAAACAAAGAAACGCCCTTCTAAAATCTGCCCGCGGTGCCAAAAACCCTGAACTGTCAACGCTGGGCATCTGGGACGACCAGCTGGTGGCACTAGGAACGGAGCTTGCCTCGGAACGGTTGCAATTAGTTACATCCCTCGCGCCCCTGCTACAAACTTTTTACGCTGCTCTTAGTGAAACAAAGGACGAAATCAGACTCAGGGTAGTGTCAGCGGTCGGCACAGATGATTACGAAAAGTGGACGGACATCGAACCTGACCCAAAGGTTTACTCCCAACTGTTCTACGACAGACTTGAATCACTCCGCAAAAAGGAGCTAGAGCGTGGAATTACACTCGCCGGACCTCATCGGGACGAGCTCCTGATTGATAAGGCAGGTCTTCTTGCCAAAACGCACGCATCCCAGGGCGAAGCGTGGTCTTTGGCGCTTGGACTAAAACTTGCACTAGGTGATGTTTCACGTAAAACCAGCAACAACGGTGACCCTATTTTGTTACTAGACGACGTCTTTGCCGTCTTAGACAAAGGGCGCCGAGAGCGCTTAGTCGAGTTCGTGACCGATTATGAGCAGGTAATCATTACTGCGGCTGATGAAACCATGGCGCCTGCTCTGGACTGGAGCCAAAGATTACATGTGTCTGGAGGCGCGGTAGATGCGTGAGATCTTGTTTGGGGTAGCCGATGGATTCTTTAAAAGCTTTTTAGCTAACTCGCACGGTATGAAGTCCAAAGACCAGAAGCGACGTGAGACAAATCAAACCCGAGGAACACAGCCGTTTGAGCCAGGCCGAGAACTTGTCACTGCCAGCCAGAGCCTTGAACATTTGTTTGGTGAGTTTAACTGGAATGCTGATCTCGAAAGGGCTTCCTTGTTTGCGGACTGGGACCAGGTTGTTGGCCCGGAAAGCGCGAACGCCTCCTTCCCTGAAGAACTAAAGGGGACTCAGCTAGTCGTACGATGCAAATCGACTGCCTGGGCCACTCAAATGCGCCTTCTGGAAAAACAAGTTCTGGAAAAACTGGCCGTCGTTCACCCAAAACTTGCTGTTGACGAAGTCCTGTTTATTGGCCCGAACGCACCCAGTTGGAAAAAAGGGCCCAGATCGGTTCCTGGGCGGGGTCCGCGCGACACTTATGGCTAAAAACCATATGCGCACCTTTTGCTGGCCTCTAGGGTAGAATTGAAGGGTTAGCAAACCTGAATCTAAGTCGGTCCTGGACCGCAGTTACGTGGAGCTAACCCAAACGGGAAGTAATTTAATATGTCAGAACCAACCAGTAACTACGAAGCCGGAGACATTCAAGTCCTTGAGGGACTAGAGGCAGTTCGCAAGCGACCGGGAATGTACATTGGATCAACGGGTCCAAGGGGTCTGCACCACTTGGTTTATGAAATCGTCGACAACTCCGTCGACGAAGCCCTTGCTGGGCACTGTGACAACATCGATGTTGTTATCACTGCTGTCGAAAGTATAAAAGTGTCTGACAACGGCCGAGGTATCCCGGTTGATATGCACCCGGTTGAAAAAAGACCAGCCGTTGAAGTTGTTCTAACCGTCTTGCACGCTGGTGGAAAATTCGGCGGCGGCGGATACGCCGTTTCCGGCGGTCTCCACGGTGTTGGTGCTTCAGTCGTAAATGCGCTCTCCTCAACTCTTTCAGTTGAGGTTCACCGCGACGGCCACATTTGGCGCCAGGGTTACTCAATAGGTGTACCGGACGCTCCGCTTGCTAAGGGCGAGAAGACCGATCGCAGTGGAACGACAATCGAGTTCGCACCCAGTGCAGACATATTTGAAACAGTCGAGTACGACTACGAAACTCTGCGCCAGCGCCTGCAGCAGATGTGCTTCTTGAACAAGGGCCTGAAGATCAACCTCCTTGATGAGCGCGACGGCAGAAGGGACAGCTACTACTACGAGCGCGGGCTCGCCGATTACGTGGAATACTTGAACTCAGCAAAAAAGGTCGACACGGTACACGACGAGATCATCTCAATCGAAACCGAAGCCAAGGAAAAGACAATTTCTGTCGAGATCGCCATGCAGTGGACCACCGGTTACAACGAGAGTGTTCACACCTACGCAAACACCATAAACACGCATGAGGGTGGCACGCACGAAGAAGGTTTTCGCGCAGCTTTGACATCTTTGCTAAATAAACACGCTAGAGACAAGTCCCTTCTCAAGGAAAAAGACGACAACCTGACCGGTGATGATGTCCGCGAGGGCCTAACCGCCGTGGTTTCCGTGAAGCTAACGGAGCCACAGTTTGAGGGTCAGACCAAAACCAAACTTGGTAACACCGAAGCAAAGGCTTTCGTTCAGAAGGTACTCAACAATCAGCTTGGCGACTGGTTGGCACGCAACCCAGTGCAAGCAAAGGAAATTATTCGCAAGGCCATCCAGGCTTCCAGTGCAAGAATGGCAGCGAGAAAAGCCCGTGAAGCAACCAGACGCAAGGGCCTACTTGAATCCGGTGGAATGCCTGGAAAACTGAGGGACTGCTCCTCGAGAGATCCAGCTGTTTCTGAGATATATATCGTTGAGGGCGACTCTGCCGGTGGTTCAGCAGTTAGAGGCCGCGACCCTGAAACTCAGGCCATCTTGCCACTTCGAGGCAAAATCTTGAACGTTGAAAAAGCCAGACTTGATCGTGCTTTGGCGAACACCGAGGTCCAGGCGCTTATTACTGCCTTTGGAACTGGAATCGGCGAAGAGTTTGATGCCACAAAGATTAGGTATCACAAGTGCATTTTGATGGCGGATGCTGATGTCGACGGCCAGCACATTAGAACCTTGTTGTTGACACTGCTGTTTAGGTACATGCGTCCACTAATCGAGCTCGGCTACGTATACATGGCGCAGCCGCCACTGTTCAAGCTCAAATGGTCCAACGCCCCGCACGAATATGTCTTCTCGGATGATGAGCGTGACCGCAGGCTGGCAGAGGGCCAGGCTGCCGGTAGGAGGATTCCAAAGGAGAACGCAATCCAGCGCTACAAGGGTCTTGGAGAGATGGACTACGACGAGCTTTGGGAAACCACCATGAACCCGGCCACCAGAACTCTGCTTCAGGTGACACTGGACGACGGAGCACTAGCTGACGAGGTGTTCTCAACTCTGATGGGTGAAGACGTCGAAAGCCGAAGAAACTTTATTCAGTGGAACGCCAAAGACGTCCGATTCTTGGATATTTAGGTAGGAGAGACAATTGCCAGAAAACCAAATGGACAAAATAGAGCAAATCGACCTCAAGGTCGAGATGCAGCGCAGCTACCTCGACTATGCGATGAGCGTTATCGTTGGCCGAGCCTTACCGGATGTAAGGGACGGTTTAAAGCCGGTTCACCGCCGCGTTTTGTATGCCATGTACGACGGTGGATACCGTCCAGACAAGCAATTTTCTAAGTGCTCTCGTGTAGTTGGCGATGTCATGGGTCAGTATCACCCCCACGGCGACACTGCGATTTACGACACTTTGGTTCGTTTGGTTCAAGACTGGAACCTTCGTTACCCGTTGGTTTCAGGACAGGGAAACTTCGGTTCCCCAGGAAACGATCCAGCCGCTGCCCCAAGGTACACCGAGTGCAAGATGGCTCCATTGGCAATGGAAATGGTTCGCGATATCGACGAGGAAACCGTTGATTTCCAGGACAACTACGATGGCCGTACCCAAGAGCCGACTATTTTGCCAGCTAGGTTCCCAAACCTGTTGGTCAATGGTTCGATCGGTATCGCGGTTGGAATGGCGACCAACATTCCGCCACACAACCTTCGCGAGATAGCTGCAGCAGCGCAGTTTGTGCTTGCCAACCCAGCGATCGAGGGCGAAGCTCTAATTGAAGAGCTAATCAAGATAGTCAAGGGCCCAGATTTTCCAACCGGTGCTCAGATTCTTGGTCGCCGGGGTATTGAAGACGCCTACCGTACTGGTCGTGGTTCAATCACGATGCGTGCCGTAGTGAACGTTGAGGAAGTTCAAAACCGAACCTGTTTGGTCGTTACCGAGCTGCCGTACCAAGTAAACCCGGACAACCTGGCTCTGAAAATTGCAGAGCTCACCAAAGAGGGCAAGCTCACCGGCATTGCGGATATTCGCGATGAAACCTCCGGTCGAACTGGTCAAAGGCTCGTGATTGTTCTAAAGCGCGACGCTATCGCCCGAGTGGTGCTGAACAATTTGTATAAGTACACCCAGCTTCAGGACAACTTCGGCGCCAACATGCTTGCGCTTGTAGACGGCATTCCAAGAACGCTGCCCATCGATGGCTTCATCACCAACTGGGTGACACACCAGGTTGACATCATTGTCAGGAGAACTCAGTTCAGGCTGCGCAAGGCAGAAGAACGAGCACACATCCTGCGCGGCTACCTAAAAGCGCTCGATTCGCTGGACGATGTGATCGCGCTTATTCGCAAGAGCGCAACCGTGGAAGATGCCCGAGACGGCCTTATTGAGCTACTAAAAATCGATGAGCTGCAGGCTCGTGCGATTTTGAACATGCAGCTTCGTCAGCTCGCAGCCCTAGAACGCCAGAAGTTAATCGATGAGGCCGCAGAGCTTGAGAAGCAGGTCTCCGAGTTCCAGCGCATAATCGGCGATGAGAAGGCGCAACGCGATATCGTTTCTACTGAATTGGCGGAAATCGCGAACAAGTACGGTGATGACCGACGATCCGAGATAATGCTCGGCTACGACGGAGACGTAAGCCTAGAAGACTTGATTCCTGAAGAGGAAATGGTCGTTACTCTCACCCAGGGCGGCTACATCAAGCGCACTAGAAGCGACAGCTATCGGGTTCAACATCGCGGGGGCAGAGGGGTCAAGGGTGCGAGCCTCAGGGCCGACGACGTGGTTCAGAACTTCATTGTTTCTACCACCCACCACTGGCTAATGTTTTTCACCAACACTGGACGTGTTTATCGCTCAAAGGTCTATGAGGTTCAAGAATCTGGCCGTGACTCAAAGGGCCAACACGTTGCGAACCTATTAGCCCTGCAGCCAGAGGAATTCGTTGTGAAGGTGCTGGATCTGAAGGACTACCAGCAAGAGCCATATTTGGTTATGGCCACTAAGAATGGTCTTGTAAAAAAGACAGCGCTCGAGCTTTATGACACCGCCAGAACCGGCGGAATCATTGCAATCAAGCTTCGTGAGGGTGATGAGCTGATAAACGCGATGTTGGTCAGCGAAGAAAATGACGTGCTTCTGGTTAGCCGCAAGGGGATGTCAATCAGGTTCTCCGCAGGCAACGACTCCATGCGTCCGATGGGCCGTGACACCTCCGGTGTCATTGGTATGGCCTTTAGAAAAGACGATCACTTACTGTCGGCATCGGTGATCGGGGAGTCGGGCTTTGTCTTTGTGGTCACCGAGGGTGGCTATGCCAAACGAACAGCCGCAGATCAGTATCGGGTGCAGAAGCGCGGCGGCATTGGAATCAAGGTTGCCAAGCTCGATGAAAAGCGCGGCGACTTGGTCGGAGCGCTAATGGTTGACGAAACCGATGAGGTGCTGGCGGTACTTTCATCAGGCAAGGTAATTAGAAGCTCAGCCAACGAGGTTCCAGCCAAGGGTCGCGACACGATGGGCGTAGTCTTTGCTAGGTTTGATGAGAACGACTCAGTACTCTCAATAGCCAGGAACGCTGAGCGCAGCCTCGAAACCAACGAGGAAACAGAGAACGAAGGAGCGGCTGTTGACATCGCTGTTCAACCGGAGTAAGAAGCCAAAAGAGCCGAAGAAGCAAATTCGGCTCAAGCTAAGAACGGTGGATGTTTGGTCCGCGGTTAAGGTTGGATTTTTGATCTCGATCGCAACATCGATCGCCTTGGTTGTTGGTGCTTGGTTGATTTGGTCCGTACTCGCCAATTCAGGGATTTTTTCCTCAATCGGCAGCCTGCTCGGTTCCATTCTTGGCGAAGGCAGCAACGTGAACCTAGAGAGTGATTTTTCTTTTTCTAATGTCATGACCACTGCAACAACGCTCGCGCTTCTAAATGTCGTGTTAACCACTGCCCTGTGGGCAGTCTGGGCAGTTATTTTCAACCTAATTTCTAAGCTGGTTGGTGGCCTCTCGCTCACTTTCACCAACAACTAGAGATTTAGGGTTTGTGGCAGGTGTTTTTTTCTAGTAGCATCAACCTGCTCAACGGGCCTATAGCTCAGGTGGTTAGAGCGCTTCACTGATAATGAAGAGGTCGGAGGTTCAAGTCCTCCTAGGCCCACGGTGAGCACTTTCCACTAGGGAAGGCTCGCTATGGGGACTTAGCTCAGTTGGTAGAGCACCTGCTTTGCAAGCAGGGGGTCAGGGGTTCGACCCCCCTAGTCTCCACAAGGCAAAACCCTCCCGGAAACGGGAGGGTTTTTCTTTTTAAGAACCCCCGAACTGTTTACATCTCACAAGCGAGCAAGTCTGGTTTGGGATCAAATGGTTAGGATATTTCTTATGAGGAACAAGTGGATACTTCTTGGCTACGCGGCTCTGTTCTTCGTGGTTGTTTCAAACTATGACTCATACTCTGATGACACTTACCTTGTGGCGTTTGCAGGCGTGATTCTTACCGCCACCGGAGTAGGTGCCTGGCTTTGGTCAGTCCAACCCAGAAGAGACAAAAAATAGCTGATGCATTACAGATGCGCTTCTCGGTCATGCGCTGCCGTAGCCGGTTAGGTCTTAGAAAAATCGATGAACAACCACCAAGGGTGCGGATTGTCGAGTTCAGCCTTAGCTAGCGCCTGTTTTGCGTGTTGACTCTTCCGGCATTGCCGTGGTGTTGGTGATGGTTGAGTCGGAGCTGGCACTTGGAAATTTATTGCCCCAGGTCGCATCGGCTCCGGAGTGGCCAACAACAAAGGTCATGGCCGAAGCGCCTATTGCGGCGCTGACGACAAGGAAACCCAGAGCCCGGGAGAGAAACTTTGGCCACTTGTTCCTAATCGCGAGCCAAAACAGAAGGGCCAGCCCCGCGGTTCCCAACGCTATTGGAGTCATCATGTCGCCATACGTGGCGTGAGGATCTGGTTCGTAATAAAAATCCCCGAGTGCTTTTCCGGATTGCTGAGCGATGTAAACAAGTGGAACCGTTAGCGTCAACGCGACTACCGAGGCGCCAAGATAGCGAATTCGAAGTCTTGGTAAAGCTGCAATGAGTGCGACCGCAAGTGCTGCCAGTGGGAACAGCACCACAGCAAAATGAACCGCTATTGGGTGTATTGGCAGGTTTCCAATAAACAGGAAAAAGTCTTCCACCGAGCAGCCTCTCAATTTAAGTTTCTAGGGTTTTAACTACGACCGAAATCTAACGCCCTGTTGATGACTATATGCGGTCTCACTTAGAAAGAGCTGAAGCAGAGGCCTTTCGCAGAAACCTCCTGCGATGTTTCGTTTTGTGCTCGCGATTAATCCGCATTACTAAAGCTTGGGTCCAAGCAAGATTTCTTCTATTGGGAGCCTCTCGGCATGCCAGCTGTTGATTGGGTGATCAGATGCATAGCCAATAGACATTCCACACACCAGTGCGTAGTCGTCGCTGACCTCAAACTCCGAGCGAATTATGTCAGGGTGTCCTCCGAGGAAGCCCTGGGCGCAAGTGCTTAGGCCCTTTGCGTTAGCGGCCAGCATCAAGTTTTCCATAAACAAGCCAAGGTCCAGTGTCCCGAACTGATCTAGCCCGCGATGGGTGAAGAAAAAAAGCGCCGTTGGCGCTCCAAAAAACTTGAAGTTACGCTCCAAAAAACTGAGTCGCGCAGCACCGTCATTTCGGTCAATGCCTAAAATGTTGTAAATTCCCTTACCGACTGCTTGGCTGCGTTCGGCCAGGCCCTTTGGGTAAGGGATTTCGTGAGTAAAGTCTGGTTTTGTCCCAAGGCCAGGAAGATCGGCTGACTCTCTCAACCTGGCAACCAGGCGCTCACTTATGCGATCGCGCTGATCACCCTCGGCAATCGCCATGACAAACGGTCTGGTGTTGGACCAACTGGGGGCAGTAAGGCCATCGGAAAGAATCTCTTTTAGCACCCCAGGTTCAATTGGGGTGTCTAAGAAATCTCTGGTTGAGCGTCTTGACTGGGTGAGTTCTTTCCATTTGTCATAGCTAAGCATTCTTGAATGGTATGTCAGTTTGAGGTTGGCCGCTTGTTTCACGAGAGTTAGGATTTCAAGCATGAATAAGGGCCAAAGAATTCTATTTAGAGCTTTGGGCCTAATCACATCCAGCTCGGTCCTGCTGATCCTCTATTACAACCTTTCACCAAACTATGTGGATGAGCAAGGTTTATTAATAGAAGAGTTCTGGGCCATGGGTCTGGCGAGCTTTGGGTTAGTCGGTTCCGTATTCGGGTTCATAGCGCTGCTGCTTTGGCTTTGGTTCGGAAATCGTAAAGCGAAGAGACCCACTAACCAATAAACCCAAGCACTTGAGATAATTGTTTTATGGAAGATCTAGCAGCACTTGTCGCAACAATCTATGTTCTTTTGGGTGGCGTCGCGGTGGTAAACATCCTGTTAGCCGTTCTATCCAGGCGCAAGAAAGTAAAACCTTGGATCGCGATGGTTTTCAATGCGATAACTGGAGCCGGGGCCATTTTTGGCATTAGTGTCGGCTGGGCCCTTGGGATCGTGCCCCTAATGGGTTTGATTGTGGGGTCGATAATCCTTACCCTGCCAAACAAAAAGGCCAGCTAACAGCGCAGAGCTAGCTGGCCCACGTTGAATCTAGGGGCCGATAAACAAAGCCCAACCAACAGCACTTGCTGTAGGAACGAGCAACAAGGGGGGGCGGTCATTTTGATGCTTGTCTTAGTTTCACGACGAACCGCGTGAACCCATAGTGCACCGATCATTGATACAGTCATGCTTCGGACAGAGGGCTTGAGTATGCGATACATCCGTGCTCTGTTAAAGATTTCTCGGCAACGAGTAGCGCAACTGGTCGACTAACCTCTAATCTTTGTGCCATGTCATCGATGACCAGAATCACACTAGAAACCCAAGGCCACGTTTTACTGATTGGCCTCAATCGCCCAGAAAAGCTAAACGCCGCAGACGAACAGATGCTTCACGAGCTCTCCCGTGCCTACGGGCAACTGGATGCTGACCAGAACCTAAGGGTTGGTGTGGTTTTCGCCCATGGCGATCACTTCAGTGCGGGTCTTGATCTGCAAGATGTTGGACCAAAGCTTGCTGCCGGCAAGCTCCAAATGGTTCCCGAAGGCGGCCTAGACCCATGGGGTATAACGACCAAACAGGTTTCAAAACCAGTAGTAATGGCAATCCAGGGAACTTGCTTTACTCTCGGGGTTGAACTGGCGCTGGCGAGCGATGTTGTAATTGCCGCTTCCGACAGCAGGTTTGCTCAGCTGGAAGTTAGCCGCGGCATCATGCCATTCGGTGGCGGGACCATAAGGTTTCCAAGGATTGCCGGCCACGCTAATGCAATGCGCTACTTGCTAACCGGAGACAGCTTTGATGCCAAGCAGGCCATGGCTATGCATTTGGTGACTCAGGTTTGCGATCCCGGGCAACAGTTTGATATCGCCCTGGAAATCGCGAATCGAATTGCCGCTCAGGCACCGCTGGCAGTTCAGGCAACACTTGCCTCATCAAGGGCGGTTGATTCAGAAGACGAGAAGAGCCAGGTTTTCCAGCGCCTGGCTTCCCTGATGCAGACAAAAGACGTTGCTAGGGGCATGGAAGCGTTTATGACCAAGCAGCCTGCGAAGTTTGAGGGTAACTAGCCTTTGTTCGTTATAAAACAAAACAAACTCTGGTTTTTGTAGGAAAGCTCTAAATAAGCAAATTGCAATATGACGTGAGTTGTGCGCAGTCACAAAGTTTTTGAACACCCCTTGGCTAGAGGATGATTCTGTCCTTTACTAGAGCCTGAGGTGAGAAAATGAATATCAATGAGGACGTTCAACTAGATATCGAAGCCATCGGGGAGAAAGTCCTCGGAAGGTGGGCTGAGGTGCGTCGCCACACCCGCTCGGTGATTGAAGACCACAAGCTTTTCAAGCAAGAGGGCCAGCCAATGGCTGAGCATCGAGAGACTGTTCTTAAGCAGCTCAAGACTCTGGTTGACTCGGGCGCAACTCAGTACAGTTTCCAGTCGGACCTTGGCGGAACGATGAACCCAGGTGGGTCACTTGCAAGCTTCGAAGAACTTGTTTTTGCGGACCCGTCGTTGCAGATTAAATACGGTGTACAGTGGGGGCTTTTTAGCTCCGCAATTCTCTATTTAGGAACGGATCACCACCACAAGACATTTCTGCCTGGAGCGGTAAACCTTGAGACCGTAGGTGTATTCGCAATGACCGAGACTGGACATGGTTCAGACGTGGCATCTATTGGCACAACCGCTACCTATGATGCAGATACCAATGAATTCGTGATCCACACACCGGATCGCCACAGCTATAAGGATTACTTAGGTAACGCAGCACTTCATGGTCACGCAGCTGTTGTTTTTGCTCAGCTTTACACTGGGGGTGAAAAGCACGGAGTGCACGCCTTCTACGTGCCAATTCGTAAGCGCGGCAAGCTGCTGCCCGGAGTTGGTAGTGAAGACGATGGCCTAAAGGGTGGTCTGAACGGTATCGACAACGGAAGACTGTATTTCGACAACGTTCGAGTCCCAAGGACAAACCTTCTAAACCACTACGCAGATGTCAGTGAAGACGGTGTTTATAGCTCAATCATCGAATTTTCCGGCAGAAGATTCTTCACCCAGCTTGGAGCCCTAGTGCAGGGAAGAGTTTCTTTAACCGGTGGTGTGGTGAACGCTCAAAAGCTTGCCTTGGATATTGCCATTCGATACTCACTGGAACGGAAGCAATTTCCAGGCCCAGACGGCGAAGAAAAAACCATTATGGATTACGGTCGTCACCAGCGCAGGCTGCTGCCGCTATTGGCAAGAACCTACGCGCAGGTCTTCACTCACCAGGAACTTCTGGACCAGTTTCACGATGTTTTCACCGGTGAGAACGATACCGATGAGTCAAGACAAGATCTTGAAACAGTAGCTGCAGCATCTAAGGCGCTTAGTACTTGGTATGCGCTCGACACGGTGCAGGAGTGCCGAGAAGCATGCGGCGGCCAGGGTTTCATGGCGGAACACCGATTGACTGGACTCAGAGCAGACCTTGACGTCTACGTCACCTTCGAGGGTGACAACAACGTGATGCTGCAGCTGGTGGCAAAGCGACTGTTAAGCGACTACTCGAAGGCCTTCAAGTCACCGGATTTCGGAACCCTTGCAAATTACGTCGCCGGACAGTTTGGGGAAGCCACAATTAATCGTGGTGGCCTACGCGGCCTAGCTCAAAAAATGGTCGATTTTGGTTCTACAGCTCGCTCAGTTGGTTACGTTAAGGAAGAAGAGCACCAGCAACAGCTTCTAACCGACCGAGTCCACACGATGATCGCGAAGCTTGCAAACAACCTGAAGCACACCGGACCAAAGAACCCACAAAAGCAAGCCGAATTATTTAACCGCTACCAAAATGACTTGATTCTTGCGGCTAAAGCCCACGGGGAGCTAATCCTCTGGGAAGCATTCACTTCGGCACTAAAGACGATAGAAGACCAGGATTCCAAGAAGATACTGACTTGGTTGAGAGACCTATACGGTTTTAGCGTTTTGGAAGAGAACCTTTCTTGGTACTTGATCAACGGCAGACTGTCTTCCGCCAGGGCCGAGGCAATAACCGAATACATCGACACCAGGTTGCTTCCAAGGCTCAAGCCGCACGCAGAAAGCTTGGTTGATGCATTCTTGTTGACCCCAGGCCTAGTCCGCACAAACTTGGCAGCAGACGAAAAGGAACGACAGGCCAGCCGCGCGCAACTAGTTAGGAAATAATGCAACCTCAAGATGTTTACTTCGTAGACGGAGTCAGAACCCCATTTGGAAAAGCTGGCGAGAAGGGTGTTTATTGGAACACTCGAGCCGATGACCTAATTGTGAAAGCGATGATCGGCCTGTTAGAGCGACACCCAGACCTAGATCGGGCAGCAATCGACGATGTGGCAATTGCCGCCACCACCCAGCAGGGTGATCAGGGCTTAACCATTGGCCGAACCGCCAGTATTTTGGCCGGTCTTCCCGAGAGTGTTCCTGGTTTTGCCATTGACCGCATGTGTGCGGGGGCAATGACGGCCGTTACAACTACCGGTAGCTCAATTGGAATTGGCGCATACGATCTTGTTTTGGCCGGAGGCGTCGAACACATGGGCCGCCACCCAATGGGCTTTGATGCAGATCCAAACCCTAGGTTCCTATCCGAAAAACTAGTGAGCCCCGATGCCCTAAACATGGGCTGTACCGCGGAAAAGATTCACGATCGTTTCCCGGAACTAACTAAAGATCGCGCGGACGCGTTTGCGGTTTCCTCGCAGCAGAAAGCCGCAAAGGCCTATGAGGACAGTAAAATTCAGGCGGACTTGATCTCGGTTTCAGCCGGCAGTGAGGCCGGATGGTCTCTGGTCTCCAAGGACGAACTAATGCGACCCGAGTCAACAATCGAGGGCATGCAAGGCCTAAAGACACCGTTCCGAGCTCACGGCAAGGTGACCGCCGGCAACGCTTCTCCATTGACCGATGGCGCGACAGTTGCGCTTTTGGCTGGTGAGAGAGCTTTGGCTAAACACGGCCTAAAGCCAAAAATGAAGCTCGTTTCCTTTGGCTTTGCGGGTGTAGCGCCAGAGATCATGGGCATCGGCCCAATTCCAGCCACCGAAAAAGCTCTTGAAAAAGCCGGGCTAAAAATCGAAGACATCGGTCTGTTTGAAATCAACGAGGCCTTTGCGGTCCAAGTGCTGTCATTTTTAGACCACTTCGGGATTGCAGACGACGACGCACGAGTAAATAAATATGGCGGAGCAATCGCGTTTGGCCACCCGCTTGCCTCAAGCGGCGTGCGGCTAATGAATCAACTTGCTAAGCAGTTTGAAGAGCACCCAGAAGTTCGCTTCGGCCTCACCACCATGTGCATCGGCCTCGGTATGGGCGGCAGCGTGGTTTGGGAAAACAGTAATTGGAAGGGCTAGAAAGATGCAGGACTTCGCACCGCTACTTACGGACACCGATGAAATCATCAGCCATTCGTTTGTCTCTGACGTAACTTTGCGTTCAGGTCGTGTGATTGCGCTCATAACCCTGGATAACGGCAAGGACCACACCCGGCCGAATACACTCGGGCCACACACGCTGTTGGAGTTTGCTGGAACACTTGACGAGCTCAAAAAACGTGCCGCAAACAAAGAGATTCATGCAGTTGCAGTCACCGGAAAGCCCTACTACTTAGCTGCTGGGGTTGATCTAACCAAGGTCCAAGGCCTAAAAGACCGCCACTCCGGGCGCCTAATAGGCGAAATGGGTCACTGGGCGCTGGATAAGTTGTCTGATTTAGGAGTCCCGAGCTTCGTGTTCATCAACGGTCTTGCTCTTGGCGGCGGGCTCGAGGTTGCCCTGAATGCGCATTATCGAACCGTGAATCAAGCTGCGCCGGCAATTGCACTACCCGAGGTTTTCCTCGGGTTGATTCCGGGTTGGGGAGGCGCATATTTGCTGCCTAACCTAATTGGGATCAGAAATGCACTGAAGGTAATAATTGAAAATCCTTTAAAGCAAAACCGGATGCTGAAGCCTGCCGAAGCCCTGGAGCTTGGCATTGCCGATGTGATGTTTGATTCACCGAGGTTTTTGGAGCAGTCACTGGATTGGGCCGACGATGTGTTGGGCGGCAAGAAGGTAAAGCGCAAGAACGAGCCGGGCAAGGTTGAAAAGGCGACCATTTGGTCGCCGGCTGTTGCAATCGCTAGAAAAACCGTTCGGCAAAAACTCGGTTCCGTTCCGCTGTCGCCATACGTGGCGCTTGATTTGATTGATGCGGCAAAATCTGGGACCAAGAAAGATGCTTTCACTAGGGAAGACCAGGCCATTGAAGACCTGAGTGCCTCCGACCAATTCCACGCGTCGATCTACGCTTTTAACCTGGTTCAAAAGCACGCGAAGAAGCCCTCGGGAGCTCCGGATAAGACTTTGGCAGTTCCGGTAACAAAGGTTGGCGTTCTTGGCGCCGGTCTAATGGCTTCGCAGTTCGCACTTTTGTTTTTGCGGAGACTTGAAATACCGGTGGTAATAACCGATGTCTCTCAGGAGCGAATCGACAAAGGCCTGTCCTACATAATCGGAGAGCTAGACAAGTTGGTCGAAAAAGGCAGGCTTTCGGGCGATGATCGAAATCGCTACGCCGGCAATCTTTCTGGATCTTTGGATTACGCGGCCTTTAGCGATTGCGACTGGGTTATCGAGGCGGTGTTTGAGGAGCTCAAGATTAAGCAAGAAGTGTTTGCAGAGCTGGAAAAACACGTCAGCGAAAACTGCATTTTGGCAACCAACACCTCCTCACTATCGGTCGCTGAAATCGGTTCCAAGCTGGTCCACCCAGAGCGGGTAGTTGGTTTTCATTTCTTCAACCCGGTCGCAGTAATGCCGCTGGTTGAGGTAGTCAGAGCACCTAAATCTTCGGACCAAGCGGTCGCAACTGCCATGAATGTTGCTAAAAACCTAAGAAAGACTGCCGTAATCACCTCTGACTCGGCAGGGTTTGTCGTGAACAGGCTGCTTGGGTATTTGCTCGGAGAAGCAATGCGGGCTGTTGATGAGGGCGCCTCTTTCGAGCAGGTCTCAGAAGCAATTGCGCCACTTGGTCTCCCAATGAATCCTTTCGACTTGCTAGAACTAGTGGGCCTAAAGGTTGGGGCCCACGTGCTCGATTCGATGCATGCTTTTAGCAGCGACAGGTTTTACGCGAGTGCGAACCTTCACAAGCTGGCCGAATACGGCAAGCTAATTGAGCGCGATTCAAAGGGAAACATCAAGGGCTACGACAAAAAAGCAATGGAAATCGTTGGCAATGGCGCAGGTAAGGGTCGCACTAGCGAAGAAATCTTTGAATCCGTAAACCTAGGTCTTGCCAAAGAAGTGAAGCTGATGCTCGATGAGGGCGTTGTCCAGTCGGCTCAGGACATCGACTTAGGCATGATCATGGGTGCCGCTTGGCCATTCCACCTTGGCGGAATTACCCCTTACCTTGATCGCACTGGAGCCTCAGAGCGAGCTTTCGGCGGAACCTTCCATGACCCAATGATTGTTGGGATTAGCGGCTAGAAGGGCTTCGCGCCGATCTGCTTGGTTATCTCAAAGGCCGTTCTGATGTTGTCTACTGTCTGAGCGTGGGTATGTACATCGGATTCGAATTTGCCTTCGGACAGGTACTTAGCAAACCAGGTTGCCTGGTAGCTAAGGCCCTCGTGGCCGGCAATTCCTGACTCATCGACCCAGTTGGTATGTTCTGGATAAAAGTCCTTGGTTTTTAGGCTGA